>Ga0134097_1000357_pt1 | contig 52084 bp, 46 predicted proteins | sample 8_3taG_FD_94450 | JGI IMG/M metagenome (GOLD analysis project Ga0134097, IMG submission 94450) | Switchgrass degrading microbial communities from high solid loading bioreactors in New Hampshire, USA - 8_30_10_142_A2 metaG | ecosystem: Engineered > Bioreactor > Semi-continuous > Anaerobic >... | reverse complement strand
GTATGCTATGGCTTAAATTTATACATAAAAAGGCAGACGACCAAACATGATCGCCTGCCAATAATTCATATGCTACTCCATTTTACTTGGTTCAACCCCAACATTTGACGTTGAGCCAATAAATCGCTAATTGTTCCATTTGACGGAATAATCTTTGTTAAAATTTGATTACCTTCGGCTCATCAGTGAATGAATAGAAGATAGCTGTCGCGTCCTTAAAGTAAAGAACCTCCGTATTGTCATCCTCCGCCGAATACCTGTTTTTAAGGTGCGGATAATTATCAAGCATATGCTTTTTAGCCTCAACCCTGTCGTCCCTGATAAGCTTGCCTGTTACTCTAAGCCACTTTCCATCGGCACATGCACAAATCTCCGCTTTCGGATTTGCCTGGAGCTGCTTGGATACATTTTTTACTTTACCTGTCTGGATGTAAAGCTTTCCTTCAAAAATATCCACTGTTCCAAATGGCCTGACTCTTGGCTGATCTCCTTCCACTGTAGCCAAATAATATGTTTTGCATTTCTTTAGAAAGTCATAAACTTCCTGCATTTTCATTCCCTCCCGTTGGTCCAGTCATTTTCCGGTGTCCATGTTGTCTACCCAACGAAGATTTTATGCAATAATATTGCTAATGTCAACATAACTTGCTTATAAAATCCATGTTCTTTTTCCGCAAATGAAAATAAACCACCCCGGATAGAGGTGGTTTCCTTTGTCCGGAGTCAAAGGAGGGTAAAATTCGCTTTTTATCATCACGGACAAACAGGTTTTTAACATTCGTTTCCGGGATAAGAAAGGATAAAATGTCCGTATATATCATGCTAATTACAGCTCGACACTAAACATATAAGCGGTGCTGTAATTATCATACCCATCAAGAAACGCTTCCGCTGTCCAGTATTTATCCGGATAAGGAATATTCACATCCTGGCCAAGTATAATGTTTCGAGTGATGTCATACATGGCGTCACTGTCATATCCTTCGCTTTTATGCATTGCTTCCATATTACCCGAAAAAACAGCAAATGCAAACTGTGAAATGAATGGCGGTCCTGCGACAAATTTGTCTTCAGTTCTTTGCGGTGTGAAATCAAAATAAACAAAACCTTCAGGTACGGGAGTATCGGCCTTCATAAAACGTCCCCAGAAGCCGTGCTGTCGTTCAACATCCACTCCTCTGCCATAATGGTGTTGTAATAAAACATCATAGTCAAAGCCTGATTTGTATTCGCCCATGGTATCCAGGATACTGAAAATTCTCTTAAGGCCTTCTACAGTATCAAGGCCGTCACCTTCACAGCTTTCTTTCCCGATAAACCTCATGGCGGGCATTTTCATATATTCGAATTTCTCAACCTTAAAGCCTTTCTGCTGCTTTTTAACCACATCAGGCATGAAAAGTGTCCACTGTACTCTTGCATCGCATTCTTTTAACGCATTTACATAACCGAAAACATCAACGCTGTCTGCTCCTGAAGGACCTGTTTTGCCTCCCGCAATTTGTTCACGTATCTTACGATCACGCATGACTGAGAAATCAGTAAACATTTTTGATATCACATCCCGAAGATCATCATAATTAGTTTTGCCCGACAGTTCATCATCAAATCTGTCTATCGCGTTAAATACAGCTTCATTAACGATCCCGGAAGGCTTAATATCTTTCAAATATGCCCTGAGCTGTGCATTCTGGCTCCTGAATCGTGCAAGTATACCCTGCATTAAGATCTGCTCATTCTCGGCCAGCCTATCATCTGTCCATTCGGAATCGTCAAGAATCCATTCGGTAAGAGCATCGAAAACATTCGGATTATGCCCTCTTGCCTTAACCGCCCAGTTTACAATCCTTTGATATTTATCAGTGTCAGAAAGCAATTCGTCTTTTTGATTTTTAAAATCGTTCCAATAAAATTCATCAACAAATGAACGAGACATTTCAAAACCTCCCTGTATGGTAATTTTTATTGCAAGAGGACGGAATATCCTGATTTTGTCAGGTTGCACCTTTGACGGCGGGAAACCATGAAACCGCGTAAACGCTTTGGAAAAGCTTTCCTGGGTATCATACTGATAACGCATTGCGACATCGATTATTTTGCTTCCCGGCTTCAGCAGATCAAGCGCTGCTAAAGTCAGCCGGCGGTTTCTGATATATTCGCCTACCGTTATACCGAATACCAAATGAAAAAGCAGTTGAAAATGAGAGCTTGATGTATAAGCCTGATTTGAAATTTCGTCTATGCTTATGTTATCAGTTAAATGGTCTTCAATGTATTGGATGCTTTTCGATAAGCATTGTATCCAGTTCATTCCATCCACCTCTTAAACAGTAATATACATTATTTGTATTCAAAAGTCATGTTCTAAAATATGATGTTTTGTCCGGGACACAATTTCTACCTAAACCCGCTGCCAAAATCAAAAAGGGTGCAAAATCACTAAGGGATATACTCTTATTTTCCATCATGCTCACCTCATATTAAATCTCAGTGTCCTGGCTTTTTGATTCAGATATTATTACGGCAATTCAGCCCATAAATTCAGTAGTCACGCCATTAAGTAGGGTTATAATCGCTTTTTGCTTTCTGCGGATTCCAGTAATTAGCCATGTCGATGGTAGATTAGATAAAACAATGCCATAACCTTATTGTATAACTTTTATGAATAGTTCTCCACTAAAAATTTACGGTTGTATGAATAATAGATGAGACGAATAGAGAGACGAAGGGACAGGTTCGTTGTCCCGACTAAATCCGGTTAATCACACTTTGCCTGTCCTCGTTGTCTTCAAATAGATTTTGCTTATAAATACCTCTTAGCATTACGTGATATATCCCACAGTTGCTCTTCTTTCGTGCTTGTCTTGGCATTTATTACCACCATAAAAGAAAGATAATAGTTTTTCAAATAAGAGGCAAGAGGGGACAATGTACCTGTCCCCTTGTCTCATTTCCCCTTGTCTCATTCCCTTGTCTCATTTCCCCTTGTCTCATTGGTCGGGGTGAGAGGACTTGAACCCCCGGCCCCATGGTCCCAAACCACGTGCGCTACCCAACTGCGCTACACCCCGAAATAAATTGCGTTATTTATTTTACAACATATCATCAGGTTTTGCAATGGAATTATTTTTTTACAGCTAATGGGTTGACTATGTCAGTTAAGAGGGGTTGACAGGATAATGCCTGGACAGTTGAAGGGTCAGGTTTGGATATTTACTTATTATGTCAGGATTATCTTTTTACATGACAAGAAACAAGAAAACAATCCAAGCCCGACCCATTTACCCCCGAAGGTTAGAATTTTATCGCAACCTTAATATCGCCATATTTTCCGGCTGCATACTCAAAGGCTTTCTCCCAGTCTTCCACCTCAAAAACGCGTGATACTACGCCTTCTGTTCTCAGGTTCCCGTTTGCAATATTCTCAATTACAAAAGGATAACAATATGGGGAAAGATGTGCGCCCAAAACATCAAGCTCCTTGCGATCACCTATAATCGACCAGTCTACCGTTGTCGGCTCACCAAACACCGAGAACTCGACAAAACGCCCAAGTTTGCGTATCATTGACAGCCCCTGTATTACGGATGACGGATGACCGGTTGCTTCCACATAAATATCACAGCCATATCCGCCCGTCATATCCATTACCTTTTTAACCACATCCTCGGTACGGGGATTCATAACAATATCCGCTCCGAACTCCTTAGCCTTTTCCAGACGGGAGTCTATCATGTCCAAAACAATTAATTTCGCAGGATTTTTCATACGCGCGTATGTTACCATTCCCAACCCAAGCGTACCTGCACCGGCAATAACCACGACATCCTCACATCCGATTTGAGCCCGGTCAATACAGTGCTTTGAGCATCCATACGGTTCAATAAGCAAAGCTTTTTCCAGCGGCAGTTCTTTGGGTACCTTTGATATGACCGATCCCTTCGGTAATCTTACATATTCCGCCATACCGCCGTTAAGGCTGTTAAAAAATCCGAAAATTTTATGCGGCTGGCACATCCAATACTGCCCTCTTTTACAGAAACGGCACTGGCCGCAGGGAACAATCTGATCTACCGCCAAACGGTCACCAACCTTAATATCCGTTATATTTTCTCCTACCGCAACCGCAGTGCCGATAAATTCATGACCAGGTATAAACGGTGGTTCAACATAGGAAGGTTGGATTTCATCACCCCAAAACATGGCTGCACCATGCTTGCATTTTAAATCCCCCGCACATATACCGCAGCCTTCGGTCTTGATAATCACATCATCAGGTCCGCACTCAGGCACAGGATAATCTGTTACCAGCCGGTAATCCGTCATACTGAATGCAACCAATGCTTTCATCGTCTTCGGAATCATTTTTAGTTACCCCCTTTAAACAGCCGTAATTTAGTGAATCAGCCGGGCAGAGCCGAACATCATGCGTTTATAATATATGAACTTCAGATGGAGATTTAACCCCGCCTGAAGTTCATAGTCAGGATCCCCCCGCTGTAGAAAAAGTTAATTTTAAAAGTTGCTATTTTTATAATTCAACAATAGCACCAGCCTTTTTAAGCTCGCTGCGCAGTTCCTGAACATCAATCTCAGAAGGCTGTATGTCATGCTTGTATGCCAGCGCCATTGCCGTTCCGGCTGCTTGTCCAACTGCCATGCATGTCGGCATTATGCGTGTCATGGGAAATACGTCTGCGTCTACGGAAATTGCCCTGCCGCTGACAAGCATTCCTTCTATTCTTACAGGAACCAGGCATCCGTAAGGAATGCCTATAGCATGCTCAACTGCAAGCATTGTCATATTCTCACTGTCAGGACTATGGATATCGATATTATATCCTGCCATGGCGACCGTATCTTCCGGTATTCTCAAGTTCTTTACATCATCCAATGTTACACGCTTTTTACCTGCAATGCGCCTGCTTTCCCTTACGCCAAGCCATGGTGCCATCGATACGAGATCGCAGTTTTTAAATCCGGGAATATATTTCTTCATAAACAAAACAATTTCTTTTACTTGCCGGTGACAGGTAAATTCTGCCTTTACAGTGCTTTCGATATCCGTAACGTCCGTATTAATTGCACGTGAAACGTTTACTAATGCATTCCCGTTAGGCTGCTTACAGAAATCTATCATGTTACGCTGAACATTGAATTCACCGCTTTTTCTTCCCATTTTAACAATATCTCTGAAGCCCATAATGGAGAAACATTTATTGTTCACAAAAAAATCCATCGTCTGTTGAACTCCATGAAACGTTTCCGGCAACGTATATGCCTCCGGATGCTCACGAAGATAAGCAAATAATTCATCATAATCAATATTTGCAAGTTCGAATGTTATCGTCGTGGGCTGGAGTTTCTCGCTTTTTTCATATTCAGCGCCAGCCATATATGCCGCGCATGCGTCACCCGTTGCGTCAACCAGGCGATCGCATTCAAATTTCAATTCTTCGCCGCGGCAAAATATCGTAATTTCCTTTACTCTTCCGTTATCAACCTTTACACTTTTCAGTTCCGAATAAAGGATAACATCAAGATTCTCTTCTTCTTCGCACATTTCAAACAGAATAATCCTCATCCATGAACCATTTACATGAGTCATGGAATTAAGCAGCGGTGATCTGATATGATCATTTGCACCACCTACTTCTTTCACTCTGTCAATAATCTCCTGTGCAATCCCTTTTACCACCGCATTCCCCGAACGGTCAAGAAATGCAAGCAAAGGAAGTCCGGTCACAAGATTTCCGCCAATCTGCGCGCTTCTTTCTACGAGCAAAACCTTTAGACCCATTCTTGCGGCGGCAATCGCTGCAGGAAACCCACCTGGACCCGAGCCTACGACAATCAGGTCATATTTCTTGTCATACATTTTTATCACCTTTCCCTTCTATTCTTTAATCGCTCCAGCAGTCAAACCGGAAATAAGCAATTTGCCAAGGAATGTGAACACAATAAGTATAGGTATTACCGCGAGTGTGGCGGCTGCTGTCAGCGGTCCCCATTCCCTTCCAAAATAACCGATATAATTATAAATAGAAACCTGTATAGGATATAGTTTTTGCGTATTAACAAGCACGGAAGATACGGTATATTCATTCCATGCTCCAATGAAAATCATAAGCGCGGCACATGCAAGCGTAGGCAAACACATTCTCGGCACAAGGCAAAATATTATATACCATTTAGAAGAACCATCTATTTGCGCAGCTTCTTCTATCGCGTATGGTACACTCAGAACGCCTCCTGTCATAATCCAGACGGCCATGGGTACATTATATGCGGCATAAATAAGCGGCAGCGTAAACCACCTGTTATTCATACCCAAGACTGAGAACAACATATAATTCGGGACAACCATCGCAGCGCTTCCCATGGCAAGCGGGATTCCGCTCAATATCAGATAGAAAAGCGTTTTTTTACCTTTAAAAGCATACCGTGCGAAAGCATATCCGGAAAGTATTGCACATATTAACCCGAGCACAACTGAAACAATGCTGTAAATAATACTGTTCACAGCCGCCTGAGAAAAGGAACCTTTAAGTACGGTAATATAGTGCTCCCAGCTCATTGTAAAGTTAATAAATTTCGGTGGATATATCATAAGCTCACGGGCAGTTTTTAAAGAGGTAGATGCGCCCCAAAGAAAAGGCACTAAATTAATTGTCAGCACAATAATGAAAACAATAAAAACAAGTATTCCCCTTAAAGCCCTTTTATGCGTTCTTAAATTCATACTTAACCTCCTTAACATAGAAAATTACAAGTATGAAATTAATGAGGCACATTATTATCGACAGTGCGCTTGCTTCTCCAAAATGGTAGCTTGTAAAGCTCATCCTGTATACTTTAATTGCTGTAACCATGGTTGATGTTCCCGGTCCGCCTGCCAATAATGTTAAGGGGACATTCAAATTATTAATATTGGAAAGCCCGACAATCGTAGCAGAGATCGCAAGCGGCGTTTTAACCAGCGGCAGTCTGACCCGCCAGAATAGATCCCATCCGCTTGCCCCGTCAATTAAAGCCGCCTCTTCATATTCATAAGGAATTGCTTTAAGCCCCGCAAGTATCTGTACCATTACATAGCCAATTACACGCCATGTCATTACAAAAATAAGTGTATAAATCGCAATATTTTTATTTGTCAAAAACCCGACCTTCGGTAACCCTATCTCTGCAAGAAAATAATTCAGAAGGCCTATTTCATCCTGAAGTATCCACTTCCAGAGCATCGCGGCAACGACCATTGATGTGACCCAGGGAATCAAGGTTATTATTTGCAATGCGTATGCAAATCTTTTGCTTGCCGTATGTATCCATAATGCCACAATTACGCCTGCAATCAGGGCGATGACGAGACTGATGCCTGAAACAAAGAAAGTTCTTGCAAAAGACATTAATATTTCCGGATCACCCAATACATCCGTATAATTATTCAACCCCACAAACTTTGTGAACTGCATATAATCACAGCGGTACAAACTGCAGTACACTGCAAAGCCTAACGGTATAAGCAGAAAAATAAAAATCAGTATTATTGTAGGACTCATCAGCAAGTATGGGGTTATATTTTTACTTAGCCTTCTTAACCGTTTTCTGCTGACGGAAGTATTTTTTACTCTTCCTGCCATTATATCCTTCAATGCCATCGCTCCTTACACAATTTGCTTTACGGGAAGCCTATTCAACCGCTTCCCGTAAAACAAGCATGTTATTGTTACCTGTCGACATTTCTGTTTATAAAGTCCTGAGCTGCTTTTTCCAAAGCATCTTTAACACTCATTCCATCAGAATAAGCGTAAATCATAGCGTTCTGGAGGTCAAGCGCAAAACCTGTAATACTGTATTGTCCTGAGAAAACAAGTGCGGAACTTTTCATAATATTCTGCGCTGTGATCATCCACCTGTTATCCGGTGTGTTAATAAAGTCCTTATTAGCTTCAAGTGTTGAAGCGAGTATCGGAATCTGGTTTGCTTCCGTTACCCACATTTTATCTGCTGCCGGCGATACCAGGTACTCAAGGAATTTTCCGGCTATATCCTTATGTTTGCTGCCAGACCATACCGCTGTGTTCCAGGCATACGCATTGGCAATCGAACTGCCCTGACCTGCATTCCATTCTGGATATGCCATGAATTCTACATAATCCGGATCAAATGCAGTTAAACTCTTAACGGTTGGCATACGGATTGAACCACCGGATATCATCGCGAACTGTCCGGCTTCGAACATGTTATATACTTCCTCGGAAGTAAGGGCAACACAGCTTGGAGGCATTACCTTATGTTTGTCAATCAGATCAATCTGGAATTGCAATCCTTTCTGGCCCTGCTCGCCTGCCCAGTTATTCGGGCGGCCGTCTTTGGTGAAGATACTGCCTTCCTGGCTGAAGAGAACAGTTGGAAGAACACCGTGAGGATCCGTTACATCGGTACTGTAGCCAACACCGTAACCCCAAACCTGAAGTCCGTCTTTATTAACATATGTAAGCTTTTTAGCGACTTCAACAAGATCATCCCATGTTTTAATATCTTCTACTTTAATTCCATGTTCCTCAAATAAATCGGCCCGGTACATAATTCCAAATGTACCTGAGAACAACGGTACTTCATAGTGATATTTGCCATCAAAGCCTGCTCTGAACAACTCGCTGTCTATATCGGCTTTTTGTTTGTCCGTCCAGTTATTGTAAAACAGGTTCTCAAGAGGTTCCATACAGCCCGAAGCAATGGCCTCACCAAGGTTAGCCATGTTTATCATAAATATATCCGGGCAGGAACCGGCTGTATGACCTGCTATTACTTTAGCAGACATTGTTGACCATTCCTGCGTTTCTACAATAATTTCCACGCCGGGATTTTCAGCTTCAAATGAATCGATTAATTTCCCTAAGACTTTGGCGCGGGCATTTTCTGAACTTAAATCGAGAAATGTCCACATTCTAAGCTTTACATTCTCAACACTTTTACCTTCGTTTGAAGATTGTGTTTGCTGCTGGTTTGACGGCGTCTGCTGAGTTGTCACAGGCGTACACCCTGTAATTACGCACAGAACCAGCACCAATGCTAAAACTAAGCTCATGGTTTTTTTCATAAACTTGTAACCTCCCTTATAGGTTTTTATTTTTCTCTACCCATCGACCTGCAGTATCAACGGGTAAAGTAAAGATTTAACTATATGTCGCAACGTCTTTTCGTAACGTTACGATTTTTTCCAAAAAATAATTTATTGACACAATAAGCTCTTTACCGATTTCCTTTCAATTATGCTGCAAGGAACTACTACACCCGAATTATCTATCTTGGAAGATTTCAGGCTGTCAAGTATTATTTCGCACGCTTTTTTGGCCATCATCTTTTTATTCCAATCAACGGTAGTTAACGGAGGATTTGAAAATGCGGATATTACAAGATTTTCGTACCCTATAAGGGACATGTCATCAGGCACTCGTATCCCTTTCTCATAAAAATATTCATTCGCGCCGAGAGCCAGAACATCGGAGCCAAACAATATCGCCGTAGGATATATGTCTTTCGGCAATGCACATATCTGCTTCGCAATTTCATATCCTTCCGATGCTAAAAATTTACCCTGAAACACAAGCTTGTCCGTATATTCTATACCTGCCTCTTCAAGCCCGCATTTATATCCGAACAGTTTGTAGGAGCAGGCATATGTAACGGAATCTCCATTAACATATGCTATTTTTCTGTGTCCTTTATTAACAAGATAACGCACTGCCATCATAATCGATTCAGTGTAATTGTTTATCACATAAGCTGTAAGATCGGTAAATGCGCCGACAGTAACAAATATATCCAATTCATTCTTCAACCGTTCAATAAACTCTTCTTTATAAAGCGAACCAACAATAATAGCTCCGTCTATTCGTTTCTCTTTTATAATTTTGGGAAGTTCTTTGCTACCTTCTTTGTAAACAAAATTTTCAATGAGCAGGCCATATCCTGATGTTTTTATGATTTCGGCAATTTCGTTGATATAGTCATTGTAAAAAATGTTCATTTCGTTGCTGTGTACCTGCTTTTTTAAATCCTGCTTATCATAGACCATCGTAATCAGGCCTATATTTTGCTTTTTCCTTGTAACAAGCTCTCTTGCGGAAATGTTTGGTATATACCCTAAATCTTTTATGGCTTTTAATACTCTTTCCCTTGTGGCTGGTTTTACACAATCCAGCCCATTTACAACGGCTGACACAGTAGTCGTGGAAACATTCGCCGCTTTGGCTACATCCTTTAAAGATACCACCAATAAAACCCTGCCTTTAAAAAATCTTAACGTTAAGATTATTTTATACTGTCCACCTTTAATTGTCAATAATGAATTTTTACGATTTCAGGTGGCGGTACTGATATAAAAGTTCTGGTTTTTTTATTCACGTAAACAATTACAATAATATTACATTTACAAAAAATGCGAACTAAATTTATACAATTAAGTCTATATAAATGAAAGCGATAATATAAGCTGAAAATCTAAGAAGGAGAGATATTATGAGAAAAACACCGTTATTTTTAATTATTGTATTATTGGTTTCATCTTTTTTCTGCCAGGCCTCTTTCGCCGAAAATGAATTTAATATAATGCTTGACGGAGAAAAGTTGGAACTGGCCGTACCGCATACATTCATAAACTGGAGAACGATGATAACGATTGATTCCGGACTGTTTGAAAAACTCGGCGCTAAAGCAGGCTATGACGAAAATGAAGAAAAAATCAGTATAGACAGTGATTATTCAACAATTGAGATGACTGTCAACGAACCGGCTGCATACATATACAGGAAATTTGATTTTACCGGAATACCGGAGACGATAGAAATGGATGTAGCACCGTTTATTGAAAACGGTAATGTATATATCCCGCTCCGGTTTGCAGTCGAAGGCCTGGGTGCGCAGGTTGACTGGGACGGGATTAACAAAAAGGTTCTGATTACAACCAATACCGACTGGGAGATAATACCTGTTGAGGCTCCTGCGGAGTATAAAGAAGTAAATTATGAGGATATTCCCGATGATCTGGCCGATTGGGTTAACACAAACAGGAGCAGCCAGGGAATCCGGTTTAAGAATTTAGGCGATAAAACCTATATACAAATCAGCGCAGGCGAAAAGCCTACCGGAGGATTTTCAATAGAACTCGAAAGCGTAACGAAAGTTGCTCCCGGAAGCATCTACCTTACGGCACAGGTTATCAGCCCGCCGCCGGATATGATGGTTACCCAGGTACTGACATATCCGTACATCCTGATTGTAATTGAGGACGAGGAAATCTCGACGGTTGACGGCATTATCAGTGACGGAATACCGGATATTCCCGAAGAAGAGAATGTTTCACCTGCCGGCGCAGCCATTTCCCTTGAAGATATCACCGATATAACCTTATACAACCTGATGGGGGAAAAGGTTAGGACATATTCTCCGGAAGACTATCCAATTATTGTTGAAGCGTTTAACAATGCCAGGATTGACGATTCTTTTTATATCATGATGATAACGGGCAATAAACTGGTCATCGGACTTACAGACGGCGTCATTATTGAAATGACCAGTTATGGCTCCGAAACGAACATTGTAGCCGCAATAAGCAGCCAGGAAGCGGACGGCGAATTTAAGAGCCTGCATTTGATATGCCCGGAAATAGCCAAAATTCTATTGGAAGGCGTAATTGAATAATAAGTTGATAAGTTAAGGGGTCAGGCATAATTTTTTATACCTGGCCCCTTTTTGCTCACGTCAGGGAATAAGTAATTAACTTCTTTTATTTTTTATAATTCATCATAAACCGTATTACCAGTTTTTCCTGATCAAATGTGCATGAAATAAATTCAAGATTATAATCGGGTTCTTTTGTAATATCAATCATGATCTGCCCGATGTCCAGGCTTGCCGTATCTATATTTTGAAGCTTAAAAGTACACTCGGGTTTACCGTTTTTAACGGCCTCTCCCAGTGCGCTTTTTAAATTATCGACACCATCTATGAGCATATTGTTTTTAACAAAATAGTTCTCCGCGGTTTCAACACATGCAGGATAATCCGCAGTTGTCCAGGTATGGTTTTTTCCGATCTCCGCGTCGGTTACATTAAAATAGCTCTTATGAAATAGTTTACCGTCATTCCCTTCGGTTGGAACGGGATCGTCCCATGTTACATCCACGTGGTATGTATCGCCGTCCAGTAATACGATATTCCACGCATGAGGCTCTCCGTCCGCGATTCCCGTTATTATACGGCAGGGTATCCCCGCACGGTTTAAAAGAAGCATCATTAACTGTGCATATCCCTCACAAACCGCGAGTCCTGTTTCGAGAGCGCCGAGCGCGTGCGAAGACGACCGTGGAATGCCTTTATTTATATCAAAACTTGTATCGTACTCTATATTTTCAATTATAAAATCATGAAACGCCAGTTCTTTTTCATAATCTGTCATGCCCGGTTTTATTACAATTCCCGTTATTTCATCGAGCATTGAAAACAGTTTCAGATCCCGCTCCAACGTATTTATATACCGCGGCATGACATACAGCCTATAACCTTCTGCCTCATGCCATAATTCCGACGAATAGCCCCTGTGGAAGACACCTGTTGAGATCACGGCGCGTTCCATTATATGTGAAAGGTATTTTTGCCAGTCTGCTTTAACCATTGATTCATCAATCGACAGTTCTATCTTTTCGGCATGTTTAGTAAACGCTTTTTCCAGCTCCGGGAGGCATTCCAGCCACTTGTTTATAACCGGTATGTTCTCCGGTGTCAGCAGTTTTTCCAGGTTTGAATATGAAATCATACCCCTGTCGTAAAGCACTGATATCAAACTTTTATTTTCTTTTTTATGGTTTAAAAACATTGCCCTCCATGATAATTCCGCAAGCCGTCCTCGTTTAAAATCGTAACCATCGGCCAGAGTCTCTCCGGGAATAATCAGACCTGCGCTAACCGCTGCCTGTTCAACGGTATTCCACGTAAAATCCTCTCCGTTTCCGTCCCTGTATCCAAGTGCTCTTAAGAGAAATACAAGATATGATTTTTCGTCAACAGGAGCGCTTGAGCCGTATAAGTTATTGCCTATGCCTATTGTCAGGCCGTTTTGATACAAATAACCGACATATGGGTCCGCCCAGTCCGGCACATCGGTAAACGGATGAAGCGGGTTACCTGCCAAAGCTTTGTCTTCAGCTCCCAAAAGCCTTACAAGCATAGCCGCGCCTTCCGCGCGTGTAGCCGTTTCTTCGAGCATCAGATTCCCTTTGCCGTCACCCCTTAAAACGTTAAGAGCATTAAGGGCGTCTGCCGGAGATAGCATTTTCAGCTGTGATAATATATCGGATGTAATTACTCCGTGGAAATATTTAACCGTCCTTAAATGTTCAGGGAAAAGAAGGTCATAACGCTCATTCTCCGGAAACCCGGAGGCCAGAGCCAAAACGCTCTGTGAGAGCAAAATAACGGATAACAGAACGGTAACGAGGGACTTAATCTTTTTCAAACGTAAAGCACTTCCTTTCTTTTGATGAGACAGAGGACAGTTTTTACGGAACATTTTTGTTCTGCGTTATTACAAAAGCCGAGGCTATCAGGCGTTCTTTCCCTGCGGACGGTTTATTTACTATCACTCCGTTCACGATCATCTCGCTTGAAGCTCCGCCGTCAAGAAGCGCAGCTTCCGTTACACCCGCCGAAATAAGAATGTCCGCAAGCTGTTTTCCGGTAACTCCTGCGCTGTAGCCCGGCTGCCTGCCGTCCACAACTGCAAAAACAAGCGTCGAATCATCCTTAATTCCGACCGCTGTGCGTGGTGTCGGGATTTCCAAACTGCCCGCCCACGGGTCTGTGTCTTTTGCAACATTAACGCCGTTTTCGACAAGAGAACCGGAACACTGGTATCCGTGCTCCGCCTGATCAACCCACCCGATTATCACATCTTGCCCGGTACTGAGCCGGGAAAGAACGGAGTTTTCCGTTTTCGAATCCACAATCAGATAACCGTCATCAGGTATTTCTGCTTCGGCACCGGCAATGCCGGACGATACCACTTTGCCGTTTTTAACAACGCACACCGTATGTCTTTCATCAAACCTGTCGGTCGGACCGTATTCGGGCGTATATAACGTCACTCCCTGTTCCGCGGGATACGGGTTTACCCTGTCGACGGGAATCCGCTCCCCGCCGTATTCTATCCAGACCTCCGCCGGGGCGTCAATAAACCATGCTTTTTTATCCTTTATTAATAATATCCTGCCGTTTCCGAGACTTCCTGTCAATATCCTGCCGTTGCTCACGACAAACCCGGAAGGCTGGCCGTATGAATAATTAAAGCCTCCGTTTACCGACGCCAGAGCTTTGTATCTTTTGTCCATTTCGCTTAGCAGTTCAAATCCAAATATTCTATCTTTCGCAAGTACGGGAAAAACCGAAAGCCCGGAACTGCGCAGGTCCAGTTCGAGAAAATGGACGACCTGCGGCTTTCCGTCTATTTCGATTTCTTCTTTTCTATAAACGACAGGTTCGTTTCCGCCGGCTTCTTCCGTTACATCCGGTGTTTTTTCAACAGATTCGTCATCATATGAATAAGACCCATCAAAATGTCTTATCGATGGGCCTATGCCGAGAACAACGAACAGAATTAATATAAAAACAGCCGCACGTACACTGTTATATAGCGTTTTCTTCATGATCAACGGTAAACATTTTATCCATATTCAGGCTTAACTGCCGGTATAGGATATCCGCTATCCCTACTCCTCTTTCCTTTGCATTATTTATTAGTTCTTCATCGAGCATTTCTTCAAATATCCGTCTTGCCGTGCTTTTAGGAAGAAGGCTGCTTTCCGGAACGGTCCTTTTCATCTGCCTGTACATCATCTGCATGAAAAGCGCCTCGAACTCCCTGCAAGCGTCTTTAAGCTTCTGTTTATCCCCCTCGGAGTAAGCTTTCCTTAAATATTCTTCAAATTTTTGATCTTCCGCAACCTGTTTTCTTTCAATACCGGTTGTTATATCAACAGAACCGATTCCGTCAATTCTCATTATGCAGTATTACTCCTTTTACACCGGTTTATCTCTTAAGATTGTTTGCTATTCCCATCATTTCATCGGCTGTCGTTATCGCTTTTGAATTCAATTCATATGCCCTCTGGGAAATAATGAGCCTAACCATTTCTTCGACAACCTGAACATTCGAAGCTTCCAGGTATCCCTGGCGGATTATGCTCGGCTCTCCAAGTTCCTCGTCAAACACGGCAAAGCCTGAAGCGCTGTTTTCAGCATACATATTTCCACCGATAGATTCAAGGCCCTGCGGATTATTAAACTTAAACACTCCGATCCTTTGCCCGGTAGGTATAATATATCCTTCCTCATCCCTGTACGAAACTTCCCCGCGTTCCGAAACCACCATCTGTTCAAGCGGGTAATCGAAATACACAGGTTCGCCGTTTTCATCAAGGACGGGATAACCCCTTGCCGTGGTCAGCATATTTCCGTCTTCGGTAACGGATAATTTAAAGCTTCCGTCCCGCGTATAATAGATATTTCCGTCGGCATACCTGATGCTGAAAAATCCGTCACCGACGATCGCAAAATCCAACTGGTTTTCAGTCTGCTGCAGGCTGCCCCATGTGAAGTCCTTTGAAACCGCACGCGCAACTGCTCCGTGCCCTACCTGTAAATTCACCGGCCGTCCCTGTGCTTCCATCATATATGCGCGCTCAATCGTAACATACAGCAGATCTTCAAATTCGGCCCTGTCTTTTTTAAATGCGGTTGTATTTACATTTGCAAGATTATTTGAAATAGTATCCACATTGAATTGCATTGCCTTCATGCCTGAACCGGCCGTCCAAAGCGCTCTCATCATATTTTTCTCACCCTTTCGATCTTCAGCCTGTAATTTATTCCCGTAAACATCATTTAATATTTTTAATCAATCACCTGTTTACACTCTTCCGACTTCATTGACAGCTTTCTCAAGAGTGCCGTCCATCGCCGTTATTATGCGCTGGTTAGCCTCATAGCTGCGGAGAAGGGAAATCATATCGACCATTTCACGGATAGAATCGACATTCGACTGCTCAATGTAACATTGCAAAACCTGGCCCGTAAAATCCTCTTCGGCTGTTTCTCCAGTCGGGCTCAGCAGGTTTTCTCCGTTTTTCCGCAGTGTGTTCGGGTTTGAAAACTGCCTGATTTGAAGCCTGTCTATAACCTGCCCGTTTTGAATAATAGTGCCGTCGCTTTCAACTATGAATTGATCTCCGTTCAATTGGATGACACCGTTCTGCCCCAGGATATAATAGCCCTGTTTTGTCACAAGCTGGCCGTTTGCATTCAGCGCAAAACCTCCGTCACGCGTGTAGAATTCCATATATCCTTCGCCGGTCGGCACGGCGACGGAGAAAAAGGCCCTTCCGTCATCCTTTATGCCCATGTCAAGGAGGTTTTCGGTATGCAAAAGGTTACCCTGGCGAAAAACGGTATGTATTTCGCCTATATCGTTGCTGAATGAAAGATCTCCTACCGGTACACCGGCCGCGATCCCATATTTATTGTCATAAAGCCTTGACGCGAGAAGCTCCGGAAAACCCTCCAGTACAACAACATCCCTCTTGTAGCCGTTTGTCGACACATTTGCAAGGTTATTCGACAGCACATCCATCTTTTTGTTAAGAACCAGCATGCTCCAGCCTGAAGTGTACAGCCCGCGTATCATATTACCCTTCCTTACCGAATACAATCGATAATAAATTTTTCATTCATATGTTTTATCGGAAACAAAAGGGGATTAGATAACGAAATTTATATTGAAAAAAATGAATAAAATAAAAACCGCAGCAAATCCGGCTGCGGTTCTTTCCATTCTTTTATTTTTCACCTGTAGTAGTCTGATCTCTCCATGCTTGCACTATGCAGAATTTCAATGTTATCAAGAACTTTTCCGGTCCCAAGGGCTACGCATGATACGGCATCCTCGGCGATAACAACATTGATTCCTGTCCTGTTCTGCAGAAGTTTATCGAGGCCGTATACAAGGCTTCCTCCTCCGGTCATTACTATACCCCTGTCGCTGATATCCGCGGCAAGCTCCGGCGGAGTCCTTTCCAGTACGGAATGGACAGCCTCAATTATACTTGATACAGGCTCTTCGAGCGCCTCCATCATCTCTGTCGATGTTATGCGTATTGTTTTCGGAAGACCTGAAACAAGGTTTCTGCCCCTTACATCCATAGAAACTTCCTGCGGTCTCGGGAAAACCGTTCCTATCTGTATTTTCATTTCCTCGGCGGTGCGCTCGCCGATCATAATATTGTGCTTTTTGCGCATATAACGTACTATTGCTTCATCAAACTTATCCCCGGCAATTTTTGTCGAAGAGCTTACTACTGTCCCGCCGAGAGAAATAACCGCTATATCGGTCGTCCCTCCTCCGATATCTACAACCATGCTGCCGCATGCTTTCGTTATGTCTATTCCTGCGCCTATCGCGGCCGCAATTGGTTCTTCTATAAGGTATGTTCTTCTGGCTCCTGCCTGAATTGCGGCATCTTCAACAGCACGCTTTTCCACTTCGGTTACGCCGCTCGGGACACAAATCATAACCCTCGGCTTAAACAGCTTGAACAAGCTTTTGCTGCATACCTTATTGATGAAATACTTAAGCATCCTTTCCGTTACCTGGTAGTCGGAAATAACTCCCTCGCGCAGCGGCCTGATAGCCACTATGTTTCCGGGTGTCCTTCCGAGCATTTTTCTTGCTTCTTCCCCGACAGCCAGCATTTTATTCGTGTTTTTGTCAAGAGCAACAACCGAAGGCTCCCTTAAAACAATACCCTTGCCTTTGACATAGATCAATACGGTTGCAGTTCCCAAATCAATTCCTATATCCAGACCAAGACCCAATCGTGACAACCCCTTTTCAGCCTTAACCCATATTCAATAAAGGAAAATAAGGAATATTTGTATTATGTCCAGCAAAAAATAATACAGACATTATTCCCCATATAAAAATTTGGAGCGGAACAACAACGTTCCATTCCATTTCATGCTGTTTTTTGTCTATTTTTATATTAACATATTTTATATGAAATGCAAGAAAAACGTTAGACCGTGTCTGAATAATAATCCATGAAAAAAAGACCGGATTTTTATCCGGCCCTTTTTTCAACCTTTTTGTATTTTATCCGTGTGGCTTCTCCGCCTCGTATGTGTCTTTCCGCTTTATTTTCTTCCAGAATCCTTCGAACCTGTTTTGCCATCGCTGGATTTAGCTTCTTAAGCCTTTCGGTAACATCCTTGTGAACGGTGCTTTTACTAATTCCAAATGTCTGGGCGGCCGCTCTTACGGTAGTCCTGTTTTCAATAATGAATGCTCCAAGTTCCAGCGCCCTTTCTTCGATATATTGTTTCAAAACCGATTCCCTCCTACAGCATCAGAACCTGCCTGGCTCGGGGTGTTTCTGTTAATATTTATATGCACATTTCTGCCCGGTTATGTTTTAGAAGTAAATAAGGCTTTCGTCGCGGTCAACCCAAAACTTATCAGGTGTATTCTTCGCTTACTGCTGTTCGGCCAGTTCAGGCAGCACCGTTTTGGGATCAATAAGCTTGTCGTTCTTGTATACTTCAAAATGAAGGTGCGGAGGATCCATGCATTCGAATACGGCCGTGTTGCCGACACTGCTTATCGCGTCTCCCGCTTTGACTTTCTGGTTTACACTGACCATACTGTCGCTGGCAAGGTTTGAATATATTGTTTTATAGCCGTTTTCGTGATCAATCGTAATGGTTATCCCGTAGCAGGGATCTCTCTTAATCTCTTTTATATAACCATCCGCCGCGGCTTTTACAACGTCTCCTCTCGGCGCCGCTATATCAACTCCGCTGTGCGTCCGCCATTCGTCAAGGGTTTTTGAATAGAGCAACCTATCCATCGCATAGTCCATCTGAATTTTCCCTTTAACCGGAACAACAAAAACCGGTTTTGAACCGAACAGCTTAATTACCTCTTCAGAATCTTCGTTTTGGGCGTTTTCAGCCGGCTTCTCGGGCGCTTTCGTCGGCTTTGGCTCTACAGTCGGCACCACGGTCGGTTTCGCAGCGGTTTCAATTTCGGACTCGCCTTTTTCCCTGGAATCATCTTCATCCTCGGCAATTAAATAATCATCGTCGCCGCCATCCTCTAAACCGAAATCGAACGGTTCATCCTCCTGTATCTCAGGATTTTCCGTTTCCCCAACCGATATGCTGTCGTCCTGTCTTGTGCCGTCATCTAAAATTACATATTCTTTATCATCGTCAATCTCAGCCTGAATTCCGTCGGGCACCAAATCATCCTCATATCTTTCCGGCGAAGAAATTAAATGATTTGTTGTGAAATAAACGGCTCCCACCGCAAGAATGCATAATCCAAGGACAATCATGATATAAAAGCCGCTTTCCCGAAAAAAATCTTTCACCTTTTCGGCCCATTCTTTATTGTTATTATAGAAACCTTTGTTATTCACAATGTCCACCTCCAGAAAATATTATTTCCACCGGAAGTGGAATTATACATTTGAGAATTTTTTTGGCAATGCTGCAAAAATGGAATAAATGACAGAAAAAAAAGAAACGCATATGGAAGGCAGGGTTTATTCCTTTTTTAAACCCGCGGCAATTTCCTCAGGAATTGGTTCTATTTCGACTCCCGTATAATAATACTGGAGTATATATTCATAGTTTTTCCCTTTTTCCGCCAGTTCATTCGCTCCGCACTGGCTCATTCCCACACCGTGCCCGAAACCGTATGTCGTGATTTCAATCGTGTCCTCATCAGGAAAATCAATCTCTATTTGTGTTGACGCAAGAGAGAATATCTCGCGGAATTTTGTTCCCGGTACGACGGTATTTCCGATTACTATTTCTTTAGCCCTGTTGCTGCTCGTATACCGGATTACTTCAATATCCTCGGCAAGCGTACCTGAAAATATGATGTCGGGGTATGTTTTCGACAGTATTTTTCTGAATTCGTCGCCGCTGAACACAACCCTTTTTTCATAGCTTGAATAATTATCTTCACCCTCACTGTAAACGCTGCTCAGATACGGTATTTTGCTGACCGAACTCCATACTTCCTGCACATCCTCGGTTATACCGCCGCTGTTGGCATGGTAAAGCGGGTTTATTATTTCACCTTCATAGGTAAGTATAAGGCCTGCCGTTTCGTATACGGCCTGTTCTACTTTCTTCCAGCTCTCTTCCGGATCGGCTTTAGGATACCATGTGCTGTACAGTTCTTTAGGTATCCAGGCCTGGCAGTGAGCCGAGTTTGTGCAGACATGAGCTCCGAAGTGATTTTCCCAGGCGGTGCCATATTTTCCGATTGCTCTTCCGAGAGCATATGTCCGCGCCGCTACCGCCTGCGCTTTCAGCGCTTCAATTGAAAAGCTCGCCTGCATCTCGGCGGCGACAACTCCTACAATATATTCTTCCAAATCCATATACCTGATTACTTGATCCCTTGTGTTATAAACAATTATTTCAAGATCGGCACCTGGACGCGTAAGCTCTTCCGGCTCTTCCTTTTTTTTAGGCAGTGCTTTTGTAAGAACAACAAAGATCAGCAGGCATACAACAAGCAGAATCATCTTATGTCTTACTTTGTTCAAAAGGCATGCCTCCCTTCTATGAAAATATATGCGCATGCCCCATGCTAAATTCCGGTTCAATTTGTTATGGAAATTATCCGAAAACAAGCAAAAAAGCCCAGTGCTTTCTGTCTTAGAAAAACCCTGGGCTTCTTATTTAAAATGACTTAATAAATTTCCTGGCAATTACATCGCATCAGTCAGCACAGGCAAACAGCGAGGCAAAGCGAAAAAGCCAGCCTGTTTTATTCAATATCAATATTTCTCAACGTTTGCCACACCGTCCCGCACCGATGTTTTCCTTACTTTTGTATAACCCTGTGACATATCTTCAGGTGAAATATCTCCTTTTCCCACAATCGAATTGTACGTGAAATTAACATCAGGTTCAAATTCGGCTTTGATAATTACAAGTTCATCCTTGCCGCAGCGTACAAAATAGGCATTGCCCTTATCTTTATTTCTTTCGTCCCGGGGAATATACTTTGAAAAAACCTGCGCAATGAAGGTACCGTCGGGCAGCATAACAACCTCTTCAACTACCCTTTCTATCAATTCACCGGACCGTTTGACAGTACTCTCAAATGTTAATGTATTTGTCGATGTATCAAGTTTCCCCTCTTCTTTTACAACGTCGCCCTTTTTATTTTTTGGGTCAAACCCGTCTTCCTCGCGCGTAAATTCCTTGCCGTACTTAATAACGCTTCCGCTTTTCTCCTTGTATTCCCCTTCCTTCGTGCCGAATACTTCAAGGCTGTCATACATACCCATGTTAAGTATCGGAGTGAGTGGAGCCAGGGGATCCATACCAACATCGATCAATGAAAAATCTTCGGTTGCGTATTCGCTTATAGGCTGTTCAAACTTACTAATAGCATCATCAAACGCTGTGTAGAACGATAACAGTTCTTCCCCGGATTTATAATTAATCCCGCCCGGTGAACCGTTATCTTTCTGCGCTTTATCTTCACCGGCTTCAGTTTCGTTCGGTTCGGTAGCGTGCGATTCTCCGTCAGCCGCTTCTGTTTCTTTATCAACCTGTTCGACCGCCTGCTTACCGCCGCCTGACTGCGCCGGTTTATCATTGCTTCCTTTTTTCTTGCCGCAGGCAGCAGAGGAAATGATAATTGCTATAACCAATAAAACCGCAAATATTTTTTTATACATAGAAAACCCTCCTTGAAAATAAACATCTTAATCAATATATGTCGAAGCTCCATCGTTGCCACGACAGAGCAAAAATACCGGTGACGAATAAAGTAAACTGCGGGTCAATTATATAATATAGAAAAGAATAAATATCATATATACCATATTTCTTGAAAAAATATCGGAATATTGCTATCTTTTTGTTTCACTTCCTTTCACGGTATTGTTTCGGAGTGACGCCCACATATTTTTTAAAAACGCTGAAAGAATGTCCGGAATACGGCATACCGCAGGCATTGAACACCTCCCTGATCGTATTGTTGCTGTCATGAAGCATTTCTGTAAGGCGTTCAATCTTTATTTTCATATAATAGCCATATGGTGTTAACCCGGTGTTGTTTTTAAAAACGCGCGAGAAATGATAAGGGCTCATATTCGCGGCTTTTGCCGTCTCTTTCAGGTTATACGGCTTGTTCCAGTTATCTTCGAGATATTCCACCGCTCTTGCGATACCGGGGTTTCCCTTATATATTCTTCTTGTAATGAAAAGAACTCCAACATACAGCACGTTACCAGCCTTATCGAAAATCGGAAAAGCCACTGCGTCCTGGTACATAGCGTAGATATCTGTTTTTCCGGTTTTATAAGATTTGCGAATGGATTTGACAGGCACCTTTATATATGTCACTTCGCGGGTCTTTTCGTCAAATATGTCCCTGACCAAAGCGCTCAGGCCGGCTTTTTCCGTTTCAGCGTCTTTAAAAATATTGTATTTTCCAATTAAAACATCTTTGCTCGGGAAATCAAACTCCCGGAGCATTGCGCGGTTGACCATAACCATCGTACCGTCCCGCGCATACACGCCGATTGGGTACGGAAAAAAATCAATGGTATTATGGAACAACTCTCCCTGGTCAAGAGAGGCTTCAAGTGAAGACTGGAATATATCCGTACCATCTCGTTTAATATCCCCCGGTTTTTCCATTTCTAAACTCTATCTCAATAAATGATTTATTTTCCTTATACAACTTTGATTTTCACAGGATTTCATACGTTAACCGGCTTATCCTGTTACGGTCCGCCGGTCCATTTACCCTTTATTCCCCCATACATCGCCTTTTATAAAAACCAGCGGAAAAGACAGCTTATGTGTTGATGTATAATCCAAGTTAAGAAAATTATAGCATGATTTGTGCGCTGATGATATAATTTGCATACAAATGGCACAAACACAATAAAAAAAGCTCCGAATAACGAAACAAAAACACCTGAATAAATGAAAAACCTTATTAGCCTGAAAATTAAGGAGGCAATTTATATTAATGAATCCTTACATGCTACTTGCAATTGAAGAAGCCCGTAAAGCCTTTGATAAAGATGAGGTTCCGGTTGGAGCCGTAATTGTCAAAAACAATAAAGTGATTTCGGCAGCTTTCAACCTGAGAGAAACAGTGAAATCGGCAACCGCTCATGCCGAAATCCTCGCAATTGAAGCCGCCTGCAAGCTTTTGAAAACCTGGCGCCTGGACGACTGCGATATATACGTAACTCTTGAACCATGCATTATGTGCGCGGGCGCGATCATTAACGCGAGAATCCGGAGCCTGTATTTCGGCGCATTTGATCCGAAAGCCGGCGCCTGCGGATCGGTAACCGATGTTTTTGTTCTAAACGAATTAAATCATAGGGTCGCAGTATATGGCGGCATTATGGAAGATGAATGTGCCGGGCTTTTAAAAGAATTTTTCCGGCTGAAAAGAACAGAAAAATGAAGTGCTTCGCAAAGAAATATATGGTTTTTATCCGTTATTGACTTTGAATGCTTCGTGGGTTAAAATGAATAAGCGGCAACGAACCGAAGCAATAGCGGGCCGCCTGATTATATGACGCGTGACGAGCTTATCGTCTGCTTTGCCTAAATATATATGGAGGAGTATCGAAGTGGTCATAACGAGCTCGACTCGAAATCGAGTTGTCCTTAACGGGGCACGTGGGTTCGAATCCCACCTCCTCCGCCATGATTTTTTGAAAGCCCTTGCACTGCAAGGGCTTTCAGCTTTAGTTCAATTCAGAGAATAATTGACGCAATATTTTCATGCAGCCAGTTTATCATATCCGTACAGCTTTTCGCAATTTCCGGCTGACCTGTTTTCAAATAAAAGGCTGTAAAGAGAATTTCGATAAAAACGAATAAATATGGCATAGCTTTTCTTTCATTTTCGCTCAGCGGCAATAACTCACCGTACCCTTGTAAAACCCCCATAAATATCTCACGCCACTGTTTCAGTCGGGTTTCGTCCTTATAGTTTTCGACAAGCTGCGAACAGCCCAGATAAACTATATCAAAAATACGCACATTCCTTTGGCTCATGTCAAAATCGACATAGTAGAACGTGCCATTTTCATAAAGAAGGTTACCTGTGTGCATATCACGATGGATTAGCTGCCGCGGCAGCGTTTTATAATCACCGCTTAAAAAAGCGACTATGCTGTCCATTACACCATCATTCAGAAATATATTGTTTTTTTCAAGCTCCGGCGCAATCCATGTCAATAACTCGCTAAAGAAGTCCGTATCACAGGTATCGATTTTATTCTCAATGCTTTTCAAAGCCTTGTGCAATACGGCAACAGCTTTTCCCAATACAGTTCCATTGTGGTTTAAATCTCCCGTAAAAGGATCAAAACACTTTCCATTTATTTTTTTCATAAGGCACCAGTATTTACCGGCAAAATACACATACGGCTTATCATCCGCGGCATCAATATATTCTATGACAGGAACGCCTTCGGAAAGAAGCAGACGGTTAAGAAAAACGCTTTTTTCAAGCTGCCCTTTATTGTCATTTGCTTTCAAAATATATGTATCATCAATATCCCATGCACTTCTGTATATTTTCGTTATGAATGACGGATCGTACATTCCGAAGCAGGATAGAATGTATTTTAAATCTGTTTCCATTATGCTCCTTTCGCAACTGAGAAAATTACAGCAAACTCTGTCTCAAACTGTTTTTCCAAAACAAGCCCGGCGGCTTCGATAAACTTACGGATATCAGCGGGATTGTCGGGGTATATCTTGATGGATTACCTCGTACATTACGTTGCGCTGTTTTGTCATGGCATAAAAACAATCACGCTGTGGGTAATTTTAGAATCATCATTCGAAACAGGAAAAATAACACTTCTGTTGAAACGGTCGGCAGCTTTTGCGCTTTGATTCCCAATTCCTGAAAATATCGAAAACGGGTTATTCAAGTTATTTATAAAATAGGTTTTTCCGGCGAAGACTCCTTTAAGCGCGGCAGCCAGTTGTATGTCGCTGATCTTGTGTTTATGAATGCGTACGGTTCCATGTATTCCCAATGATTTTGTTTCTTCCTCAAATGCCTTGTTTATCATGGCAAGTTTATACTGCGGCGTAAATATCGCGATTGGATAAGGGAACCGGTCTATAAGCTGTGAAAACAACCCCTCATTGGTAATAAGCATCTGAAGTTTTCTTATCATATTGCCTTGAATCTTTGTTCTTTCAACCAGCATTTTTTGTACCTCTGTCAGTTCCTCAAGCAGTTGTTCCTTCGTTTTGATGACACCCATAAGGACGCTCCTTTCACGTATAGAACTGCCGGTTTTTTCAATAACTTCCATCATTATTTTATTGGCAAGTTGTATGTAAGAATAGGTTGAATATGATTAAAATTAGTATGAAAAATCTTGTATTAAAAAACGAGGCGGGAGATTCGGCCCGCGCCTCGTTTTGTCAGACTCCCGCCAGTCATGAAGGTGCGGCGGGACTTATCTTCCTTTCCGTTTAATTAATATTTCTGTCAGTCCGCTTCACTTGCTCTTTTTCGAAACGCGGAAGGGGAAAGACCTGTTTTCTCTTTGAATAACCTGGCGTAATGGCCGTTATAATCCATATTGCAGGCCGCAAAAGCCTGGGCAATCGTAAGGTTGGTATCCAGGAGCTTCTCCTTCACTTTGTTTATTTTGTAATTGATATAATATTCATGGGAAGTAATACCGGTATGTTTTTTAAACAGCTTTGTGAAATGGGCTTTACTGAGGCACGCAGCCTTTGCCGTCTCTTCCAGGTTAAAAGGTTCCCGCCAATGTGTTTCTATGTACTGCTTGCCCCGGGCTATTTCTTCTTTTCCCCTGTAAATGTTTTTAACGATAAAGACGGCCGCAAAGTATTCTATATCGCCATCAGCGTTGACCAAAGGGAAACAGGTAATGTCACAGCTTATCGCCTGGATATCCCTGTCAACTACATAAAAATGCCGGACCATTTCCTGATAGTCCGCAGTGAAATCGGTTATATGTACGATCTTGCCGGTTAATACCTGTTTAACCTGCTCCGTAACGCTGAGCTTGCGTACGACGGGATCCTTGAAAACATTGTATTTTCCCACATGGCCTTCAACACTTCTTATGCCGATTACGTCCAACGCCGCTTTATTAACCATTCTCGACGTTCCGTCAAGGGAAAAAATCTGAATCGGATAGGGAAAGCATTCGATGACCCTGACAAACAGCTCTTCTTTTCCAAATAGTGATTGAAACGACTTCATAATATCGTTCTGCCTGTCTTCTACTTTATTCCCAATCATATTCATCTCCGCTTTATAACCGCCATTATAAGGCATTTTCGTATTACCTGGGGTTCAGCCGTATAATGCCGATTTACCGCGCCCCATTAATACGCCCATCCGATACAGTACGAAGCCATCATCCCCGCTGCCAATACCCTATTTTTTCTTATTGTCAGAAAAATATGGCACGATATCTTATAAATGTATTTTTAATTATAATACATATTCCAAGTATTGTAAACATTTTAAATGCTGCGGGTATTTTCTTCAAGCCAGGTTATTTCCTCCTCATCCAGGTAAGGGGACAAAGTTTCAAAAACATTTCTGTGATATGTGTTAAGCCATTTCTTTTCCTGCTCCGTAAGCATGTCCGGGTTAATGCCTTTCAGGCTGATAGGACACAGCGTAATCGGTTCAAACCTCATATACTGTCCAAATTCGGTTTTTTCATCCTCGACAACAAGAACCATGTTTTCAATCCTTACGCCGTGTTTGCCCTCCCGGTAAATACCCGGTTCAATAGTAACAATCATTCCCTTTTCGAGCTTAATGTTATTTGGTCTGGGACTTATTGACTGGGGGCCTTCATGCACACTAAGACAATAGCCTACTCCATGTCCGGTTCCGCACTTATAATCCAGGCCCAGTTCCCATAAAGGCTTTCTTGCAAGTACATCAAGATTTGAACCCGTTGCCCCGTAAAGAAATTTTGTTGAAGCGAGCGCTATATGGGCTTTCAGAACAAGCGTAAAATCAGTTTTTTCCTCTTCGGTGATATCATTAAAAACAATGGTCCTTGTGATATCCGTTGTGCCATTCAGATACTGCCCTCCGGAATCAAGCACCATAATTCCCCTGTCTTCGAGCATGTACTTAGTTTCTTCCGTAGCGGAGTAATGCATCATCGCCCCGTGATCTTTATATCCCGCTATAGTTTCAAAGCTTATACCGATATTGCCGGGCTGCTCGGATCTTAACTGTTTAAGTTTCTCCGAAACCGTAATTTCGCTTATTTCCTGCCTGCCGATATTTTTATCAAGCCACAGAAGGAATTTAATCATCGCAATTCCGTCGTTTATCTGGCATTTTTTAATATTCTCAATCTCCGTTTCGTTTTTTACGGCTTTTAATGTCGCGGTTATTTCATCAACTTCTATCTTCCTGCAACCGGAAGGTATGGAATCGTACAGCCAGCAGTTGGTTCTCTTTATATCAAAAGCAATGCTTTGTTTATTATCCAGTTTCTCAAGCTTTTCCTTTACGGCATCATAATCCAGGATCTCAATTTCATTATCTTCAAGGGTTCTCCTTACATCATCCGCAATCTTTTCAGGGTTGATAAACAGATATGCCTTATCCGTTGATATCAGCGCATAGGCTATTGCCACGCAAATGTACGGGATATCACCGCCCCGGATATTAAAAAGCCATGCTATATCGTCAAGGCTGCTGATAAGGTAATTATCCGTGTTTACCTTTTTCATTTCTTCCCTTACTTTTTCAATTTTCTCTTTCGCCGACATGCCCGTATATTTTATATCATGGCTGAAAACCGTACAAGAAGGTATCTGCGGCCTGTCTTCCCATATGTCCGCAATAATGTCATGGCTTTTGTTGATCCGTATTCCTTTTAAGGATAACTTTTTCTCCATTTCCCTGAAGCTGTGGACCGAAAGAGTTTTTCCGTCAAAACCGACACATTCCCCGCTTTTCAATTTATGAGCAATCCATTCCGTATATGACGGAACTCCCTGATTGCCCATTTTAAATAATTCAATTTCAGAGCCTGCCAATTGCCTTTCGGCCTGGATGAAATACCTGCCGTCGGTCCACAGGCCGCTTTCTTCCATTGTAGCGGCAAATGTGCCTGCCGAGCCCGTAAAACCGGATATCCACGCTCTTGCTTTCCAGTGATCGGCAACATACTCGCTTAAATGCGGATCCGAGCTTGGAACAATATACGCATCCAGCCCGTATTTTTTCATATGACTGCGCAGTAATTGAATCTTTTCATTTGCGTTCATTTTGATGCTCCTTACAGTTTTCGTTTGATAAAGTCCGCTATTTCCGCAAGCAGCTCGCGGCTCCAGAAAGAATGCTCATGGGGAGCGTTTTCAACACGAATCATTTCCGCTTCATTACCGTTATCAATCAAAGCTTTATACATGTTAAGGCTTTCATCGTACGGGACAAGTTCGTCGGCATCGCCGTGCAGTATGAGAATCGGTGGGTATTTTTTGTTTTTCCGGATGATCCGCAGCGGACTTATTTCTTCCAAAAGCTCCATATGTTCGGACAGCTTTCCGCCGACAAGCCCTTCAAGCAATGAAGAATTCCCCGTTGCCTCGGCAAGTTTCGAAAGCCTTACCAAATCCGTAGGTCCAAAACAGTCAATGGCCACTGAAACGCTGTCGGAGTACTCCGCATACTCATCAGTTTTGTATTTCGGATCATCCCCTGTCAGCGCGACAAGCAGCGATGTATTTCCTCCGGATGATGTTCCCCAAAAACATACACGTTCCGTATCAATACCGTACTCTTCGGCGTTTTTGCGAAGGTACCGGATTGCCGTTTTTGCATCCTGCAAAAAAGCAGGAGCCGGATATCCGTCATTAAAATTTCGGTGTGTTATCGTCGCGACAACATAACCCATTCTTGCAAATTCCGAAAGCTGCGGGATTTGATAATAAACATTCGGGAAAGTCCAGGCACTGCCCTGCAGGAACACAATCAAAGGGCTTTTTTGTTTCGGTAAGGCGCTGTTCTCATCTTTCCACGGCCTGATAATTTGCATTTTCAGTTCCGCTCCCGCTGCGTTTGAAAAAACAACATCGGGAACAAGAGCCGCCATTCCTTCAAGTGTCGGGTTATTTTTTATTGTTTTTATACTATACCCGGTCATTTCGCGATCATCCTCCGCAACAAAAAAATCCGGTTCCGATACAGCCGGTGAAAATTGTTTTTTTCGTTATTATTACAAAACTTTCTACAAGTATCATTATATATTGTTCGCAAACCACAATCAATCGGCAAAACAACAAAAGAAACTGAATTGGTACGTTTCCGTTCAAACCGTCAATAGTTTCAACTGATGTGAATGATATTAATCATATACACGAAACAGGCAGGTGAGAATTATCTCACCTGCCTGTTTCAGTTGTGTCGTTAACTAATACGTACGAGTATTGAAGAGCATTTCTGCTGCCGTACCGGTTGACATGCGAAACGCTGATCAATAGAATAAGGGAGGAAATTATCGCAAGCAGTAAAACCATCGCTCATCATCCTTACTGTACATCTATTTTTACTTTTTTCTTTTTATCCGGCTTCGCCTTCGGAAGAACTATCGAAAGTATGCCATCCTTGTATGATGCCTTAATTTCATCTTCCTTAACGTCTTCTACATAAAAGCTTTTCTTGTAATTCCCGTAAGCTCTTTCACGGCGAATGTAGTTTTCGTTTTCTTCGTTTACCTCCTTTTTCTGTTCAACAGAAATTGTAAGCAGACCGTCGTTTAATTCGATTTGGATATCTTTCTTATCCACTCCCGGCAGTTCAGCATCTATAAGCCACTCATTTTCAGTTTCACGGATGTCCGCTCTGACGGGTGTATTAACCCATCTGCCGAAGAATGAATCGTTGAAGAAATCGTCAAACAGCCTGTCAATGTTCCAGATGTCATCCCTTCTTGCCAAACCTGTATTTCTTCTGATATAAGGTATCAATCCGAACATTATCAACACCTCCAGTTAATATTTTTTACTTTGACTAACTTTGACCTTTCGCCTTTATTTTAAAAGAATTAATTACCAAGTTCAAACTTTGATTTTGACTTTCTTTGACTATAACGGATTATTATGCTTAATTAAGAGGGAATAACTCCTGATTCCTTTTATTATCTTCAGATTTCATCGTATATCATTTTTCGGGGACAGTTAAAGAGTCCGGTTCCGTTTAATCGCAAAACCCATAACCTGCATTACGTTTCATAAGTTCTGAGTAAAAGATTTTATGAAATCTTCTCCAATTCCTTATTCTTTTTGTTCCAATAACGGCCGAACCGGTTCTTTGAAGGCATTCTCCAATCTTTTCCGCTCAGAAATTCGGATACTATCCTTTCTTCCTTTTCGGACGCTTCGGCAGAAAACTGTTTCAGTTCCCGAATATCCGGATTTGCATTATTAAGCAGTTCCCTTTCGCGGGATACAAAATCATTTTCAAGTTCGCTGAACCGGCTGCGAAGAACATCCGGACTGACAATGCCCGCCAGGACGCTTCGATGAATCGCCTCCCGCTTCAGCCAGTATTTTTTGGCTTCGGTTTCATCATTGAAAACCGGGGAGCCTGAATCAATTTCCACAAATACAGGTTTGAAACAGGAAATACATGGAGTGGAAGAGCCTGTAACCCAAAGCGTTGAAGGCTTATTTTCACGCAGTACCGCGACAAGGCTCCCGGTAGTATGATCACCGACAAGCCCGCCTGCGTGCATGCAGACGCTTCGTACGCTGCCGCGCCTGAATACATTCGGATGATCTTTCGGGTAATGCTTTCTTAATGCTTCCATCATTAATGCCGCATCCATGTTCTTTTGAATTGACGAATACGAACACTGAAGCCTTTTTTTCGAACCCGAAAAAAATGTATATACCGGATTGGTCAGCCTGCCGGCAAAATCAAAACCTTCAGCCACTCCGCCGCGGTAAATATGCTCATTACGGATACTCAACCGGTTGGATATCGCATGTTTTTCCGAAACTTTCACAGCCACCCATCGTTTGCCCGCCGTTTCAATAACATATCCTTCTTTCGGATCGACAACAAGAAAACTGTTATCATAATAGAATTCATGATCAAATCCGCAGTTTCCGCCCTGTCCGTATTTCTCAAGCAGGGAAGTAATCAGTTCGACTGCTTTCCTTGCGGTATCGCATCTTTCAAGAGCCAGGCACACCAGGTCCATGCCGGTTAATGCCTCCGGACCGCGTTTTACCCTCGTAAATACCGCTTCGTTTCCTATTGCGACGGACGCAGAGTTTACACCCATTTCAGCGCCCCATATCCATGAAGGCTTGCACAATACTGCCGCGTATGTATATTCAACCTGCGGAATTGTGATGTACGTAAGTTTTAACGGACTGCCGGCAGTATGCTTTTTCTCGGGAATACGTACTACCAGATGAGGCTCATTGGGACTACGGTCACTGTTTTTTGCAAAAAGAACCGTACCCTGTTCGGTATATGGAGGAAAAACGCACAAAGTATCACACATATCGGTTTACCTCAACTTCAATTACTGAAATTTCTATTTTTAATTATATCAGACAATACGAAAGCTGCAATCGGCATTCCTTAAGGGGTATAGCAGGTCCGTTCTTTTGCTATAATTTTCTGAACTTATCAATATGTAACGGCAGCATATGGCGTATGTCCTTTAAGTCGAAAACCCCCAGCAGTATAAGCATGACAATCATGAGCATTCCTGTGATCCCTGCTGAAATGAACAGGACCGGAACAGGGGATACAATAATTGATAAAGACAGCATTTTTACCGCGGGAGCAAGAACTATGCCCGAAATACACGCGATAAGAGGTTTTATCAGCCAATCGCCTATTTCAATAGCCATGCCTGTTGTTTTAATTGTCGTATGTATATTCAGCGAAACACTGATAAAGTTGCTTATTACAATCGCGGCAATATATGCTTCAAGACCGAACAGCGGAATTGCAAACCATATAAAGCCGATCCTTATAACACTGCTCAGCATTGAATGTTTCAATGTTTCGGTTTCTCTCCCCAGACCGTTCAAAATTCCCAAAAGTGTCTGCTGCAGATAGAAAAAAACGCCCGTAAATGAAAGAAGATACAGCATTCGCCCGACATTCTGACCCGGATATACTATATTTGATATTTCATTTGAAAATGAGATAAAAAGGCTTGTGAAGAAAAAACCAAGGACAAGCGTTACACGTATTGAACGCGAAATCTGTCTGTTTGCCGCGGATACCCTGTTTCTCGCAACGGATTCCGCTATAGCGGGTACAAGGGCTATCGCGAGCGCAGATGTCAGCATCGACGGGAACGAAATGACCGGTGATGCCATCCCTGTTAATTTACCGTACTCAATTAACGCTTCATTAGGAGTCAGGCCGTAAATTGCGAGACGCTGCGGAATCAGTAAAAACTCTACCGTTCCCAGAAGAGAAAGAATTAAACGGTTAGCGGTGATGGGAAGTGATATTTTCAAAATAACTTTTCCTATATCCCTTTTGCGCATGAGCCTCTTATCCGATTCTGCCGTTTTCTTTATCCTCCGGATACGGAATGCCGCATACACAACCAATACATTTGCAAGCTCCCCGGCAATCATGCCTAATGTGGCAAAAAGGCATTTTCTTTCATAATCCCCGTATATAAACCGATCCGCTATCAAATATATTACGAGCATCTTTACCGCCTGTTCAACGACCTGCGATATCGCGTTCGGTATCATTTCCTGTTTTCCGTAAAAATACCCTTTCAGCGCAGTAATTCCGGCAATAACCGGGATTGACGGCAGAAGCCAGTATAACGCGCTTTTCGTCCGTATATCGCCTACGAGGTAATTAACGACAAAATCCAGGTTAAAAAGCAGGATCGACACTATAAAAACAGCCGAAATAAAAACCATTATTCCGGCTACAACCGCAATGCGAATTGAGTTCCTGTGTTTTCCCCTCGCTGTTTCCTCAGCAACAAGTCTTGATACGGCGACCCCGACGCCCGCCGTTAAACCAAGCAGTACCAGGTTGTACACCGGCAGAACAAGCTGAAAAAGACCCATGCCCTCGGCGCCGATTGTATTTGCAATATAAATTCGGTAGAAAAAGCCGATAATTTTGACAAAAAAACCTGATATGGTTAATATAAGCGTGTTCCGTTTCAATGAATTCTTTTTCATAAAACCTCTTCATCAAAACAGGCACGGATGAGTTATCCGGATAATACCGCTTTATATCCGGCCGGTTTTGAGCAAAACGGAAAAATACATGCTTATATATATGGCCGTGCTCCCATTAACATTCATAGAAAAAGAAAAAGCCTGCCCGCGGCAGGCTCACATTGTCGCGCCGTCCTGCGGCGTATCCGACGAACCGTATTTCAGAACTTCTTCGAGCGCCTGTCTGCCTTCATACGGCTCATCTCCTTCCGTATCATGCAGGAAATCCCCGCGCATAACCTTCTCGAGTACATCCTCTTCAACGGGCCTGTGCTTTGACTTGCTTATTTCATCAAGTCTTTTTTCGCGTTCCCTGACTGTTTCACAGTCAATACAATTCCTTGCGTACGGCAGCACTTCAAGCCGTTTTCTGTCTATATGCCTGCCGCAGATCTCGCAAATCCCGTAAGTGCCGTCTTTAATTCTGTTCAGCGCGTCGTCAATTTCCCTGACGGTAAATTCTTCACTTTCTTTCAGTGCCGCATTATGCTCGGCATCGAAAAGTTCGGTCGCGACATCGGCCGGATGGTTGTCGTAACGCGAAAGTTCGCTGTCTTCATGCGACCGGTACCCATGAGGCGCGCCCTGCAGCATATCATTGATTACATCCATATGCTCCTGCCTGAGCTGCTCAAGCAGATAACGGAAATGCCCGTACTGGTTCTTATTCATAATGTCGCCTCCAAATGTCCGAATACACCGTTTTTTGCCCGCACATAACAATGAGGTTAATTTCGGCTTATTTTAGTATCTCCGAAATATTAAAATCTTTATTAAATATTTCTGCCAAATTTCAATGGAATACTATCGGTAATAAGACGATAATATGCTATTATTTAAATGTGGAAATAAGGAGGATCAGTATATGAAATATTTAATAAGGCAAAAAATTTTTTCTTTCAGAGACAGCTTTACGATAAAAAACGAATTCAACGAGGACTGCTATAAGGTATACGGTAAAATTCTGACTGTCGGAAACAAGTTATTCCTTACGGATATGCAGGATCGTGAATTATTCTATATTGAACAGAAACTTTTCAGGTTCCTGCCTGAATATACAATTTATCAAAACGGCATCGAGATCGCAAATGTCAAAAAAAGATTCACGCTGTTCAGGCCGAGTTTTGACATAACAAGCACTTACGGTTATTTTAACATAGAAGGGAATTTTCTCGCATACGACTTTACAATATATAAAAATGGAACTCCTGCTGCCGTTGTGTCAAAAAAATGGTTTTCATTATCCGATACCTATGGTGTTTCGGTTACAGACAACGAAAACCACGCTTTTATCCTTGCCCTTGTAATTATTCTTGATCAAATTTACCACGACGGGGACAAATAGTAATTATAATACGATATCATCTGAACAATATTTCGGTATATATTCTGTACAGCAGAACCGCGGCTTCGGCTCTGGTCAAGTTATGAAGGGGGTTCAGCCTGTTTCCGCTTCCCTGTACCAAGCCTTCCCTTACAAGGATTGCAACGCTTTCGGCCGCGTAATCCGAAATATATCTATAATCTATATATCCTTCAATGATTGAAATATCCGCAGGCTCAAAAACTATTCCCGCCGCGTTGAGCGCTCTTACGACAAATGTCATCATTTCCTGGCGGGTTATGCATTCCTCAGGTTTGAACATATTTTCGCCGATTCCGGACGTAATGCTAAGCTTTTTAGCGGTTGCAACGGCTTCATAATAATAATCTTCTTCATGCACATCGCTGAAATTATCATAATAATCTGCTTTCAGATTCAGTGTATTTATCAAAAAATACAGAAAATCCGCCCTGGTTATATCATCCAGCGGTTTGAAATGCTTCCCCGATACAGCCCTTAAGAAGCCCTTTGACGCAAGAAATTCAATTTGCCGTTCTGCCCAGGCTACATCATAAATATCGCTGAAAACCACCGTGTCATCATTCACAAGCTTCAGTATGCCGAATTTTGAAGTATTTCCGTATGCCTCACCGGTACCGTCATTCCATGAAACAATGCTGTCTATTATACCATCACCGTTTCTGTCATCATTAACCAAAAAATCAAATCCGATAAGAGTACCATGCGTGGGTTCAATTGCATCAAGTGCAATTGCGGCTTCCACAATATAACCGTTGTCCACAGCCTTAACAGCGGACTTGATTTTTTCCGCACTTGCGCCCGCTCCAAAGGACTGCACATTTTTGAAGTCAATCCGGTATTGCGCGTCATCGGGCTCATATTTTTCAGTTTTCCCGTTATTCTGGTCTATGAAAATTTCAACCGAATCATTTTCCCAGGGGTTTTCGGGAGACTTGCCCGAAAGATCTCCGTTTATCTGTGCATATACATATAAGTTATTTTCATCCCAAAGGGTTTTTACTTTCGCGGCGGCTCCTTTAATGCCCTTTATCCATGTATTTGTTGCAAATTCAACCGACTTATTCCAAACCTCATCTTTTTCACCGTCAATGACGGGTGTTCCATACATAGCGCAGGAAACATTATAACGCCTGCCCAGAATTGCCAGTCCGAGCCTGTTGGGATTGTGAGCCTGCATGTTCGCTGGATCGTTCCATGAAATAACTGACTCGCTGTCCGCGTCGACAATCCTGATATCAAAAGAAATAATTTCGCCCGGTGCGGCGTTTTTATGCATCGAAACCGCCGCTTCGACGACATAGCCGTCATCCAGCGCCGTTACCGAGTAATCTGCGCCTTCTACATTTCTTCCGTCAAAATTTAATTTATAATGCAGGTTTCCTTCAACAGCGTTCGTGTCATACGCGCCAATGAATATTTCTACAGTATCATTACTGTTTTTTTCGGTATCATATACATGTGCAAAAAGGTAAAGAGTATTGCGGTTCCACATTGTTTTAAACGAAGCTTTCAATCTTTTTGAAACCAATTCAACGGGCTCCTGCAAATCCCAGCTAAATTCGGAATACCCGTCGATATATGCCGTTCCGCCCGGAATATTAATCACCTTTTTTTCAGCCGCAGGAACCAAAGAACCGGCATAAACCGGCGCTGAACCAGTTATCAGCAAAACCACTATGAATGTAATTATGATAATACCTTTATTCCGAAAAAGATACGGCATGACTTCACCTCTTATTGTATATTGCGTCCAATCCGCATTATCGTATCATCAGTTCTATAATAATAATATTTACCCGTATCCGTCCGTATTTAAATCCCTTTTTATCTTTTGACCCTGAAGATAGCAAGCGGACTCCGTCAGCCGTAAATCAAAACAGAGCCTATCAACTTTTGCGCTGATAGGCTCTAACCTGATGATTTGGCGCGCCCGGCAGAGATCGAATCCACAACCTTCTGGTCCGTAGCCAGACGCTCTATCCAATTGAGCTACGGGCGCATATTTTATCTGTTCGATAAAGAACAATATATATATTAATATAAAACATTATAAAAATCAAGCTGAAGATTTTTCAATGTAAAGCGCTTTATCGGCATATTTTCGCATATTCGTACATGCAAAACAAGTACTCAGGCGGTTGTTTGATACCTCATTAAAAAGCGCCGGCTATTTCTTACACCGGCCTGTGATTTATCCGGAAAATGCAGCCGTTTTTCTGTTTTGTCGTCTCCTTTGTATTAATTTGGGTTATATTGGACATAATCCTTATTAGTTAAGCGTTATCATAAATTGACTTTTAGAAATAGAAAGCTATAATATTAATTGCTAGCACTCCATCGAGCTGAGTGCTAATTGCAAATTAATTTATACCTGATTTTTAGCGGAAGCCATTGGCGATTGATTTGAGAAAACTTTTCAGTTTCTTCCGGAAGCTAATTTTTTCTCAATATAAATCGCCTTTATTCTTCAGATAAAAAGGAGGTAGAACATATGAGCGAACCTGTCATTTGTGCGTTGGAACGGGCCGAAAAACCCAATACAGTACGGAAGCTGGGCTTTATTCCGGGTGTTATCTACGGCAAGGATGTTAAACCCACGAGTATAAAACTTAATCAAAAAGAGTTTAAAAAACTGTTGAAAGGACCTTTGAAAAACACCAAAGTTAATGTAAAACTCGGGAATGAGGAAAAGCACTGCATTATTAAAGAAGTCCAGAAGGATTGCATCAATGGACAAATACTGCATGTCGAGCTTCAGACCATTCACAGTGATGATATAATCAGATTAAAAGTGCCTGTTGTTTTCCATGGAAAAGAAAAACTCGCGTTAAGGCAGCAACTGGTGCAGGAGCTCGTTCCTGAAGTCGAGCTTAAGGGAAAAGCCGCCGATATCCCGGAATTTGTCACTGTTGATGTTGGAAGCAGAAACGCGGGAGACAGAATTACCGTCCAGGATATTCAGATCGGGAATGGAATAAAGATTATGGACGATGAAAACGAAACTCTCGCAGTTATAATTGCAATAAAAGATCATATCAGCAGTGAAAGCGACAGCGGCATCGAAAGCGAGGCAAGCTGACATCATGAACGGCTGTGGAAATTAAGTTCCACAGCCGCGCTTAATAATATCGGAGCAGGAAGCACCATCCCCGCCATACCCAATATGAATCATTCAATACTTCGGCAGTTCCATTCCGAAGGCCGTCATTTCCGTATTCCCTGACCCTCCCTAAATTGACGCTGTCAATTATCACTAATTCCTTTACAATTCGTTATTAAAAAAATATAATAGTATTTAGCAGTATTACCTTATATGGTTAATTTGTTATAAAAACGGAGGGTAAGAATGCGAATTTCCGGAATAACCTACGTCAAGCGAAGAAGGAAATGGTTTTCAAAATTATTGTTAATTCTTTTAATTGTAATAATTGTAGCTTTTATTGTGATAATGGGGCTGTTGATGTTTACCGACATACACATCCCTTATATCAGCGAGTGGTTGAATACTTAAGCCGCGGTTACATGCGGCTTTTTTATAATAATACGGCATATGAACCTGTCATGTCAGCTCAAGCCGCATTTTATAATCATCCATTACAAAACCTCCGCCGATATCGGTAACAATCTTATCGACAATGCTAAATCCCATTCTTTTATATGCCTCTATGGAACCGGTATTGTTTTTATTAACCGTAAGCCATATATAATCATAACCGCCTTTTACCCCGATATCCTTAACCGTATTGACCATCTTCCTTGCAATTCCCCTGCCGCGATATGCTTTTTCAACATAGAGCTTGCTTAAGAAAATGTCCTTGCCGCCTCCCGTTTTTATTGACATATAACCTGCAGGAATGCCGGAACACAGAGCAATAAAGTACTGAAATTCACCGGATATGATGTCTCCGTAAATCTTATCGAAACTCTGAAACTTTTCCAGCATATATCTTACCTGATCTATCCCTATAATAGGTGTATAGTGCTCGGTCCAGATTCTTTCGGCAAGATTCGCAATATCAGCAGCATCCTGCCTGCTTTCGGCACGCTTTATTTCAATAATTGTTTCTCCGGATAACAAACAGACAACCCCCAATCAAATACTTCTCAATTATTAAAAGCATAATCCGGCATAATTATATTGTTTATTATATCATTGATTGATTCAACCGGGTACAGGCTAAATCAATCAATGTGCAATTTTTCCGGGTACCAATAAGATATCTTTTATTTCGGCAATGGGTGAGGTTATGTTTTGACAACAGAAAAATTTGATGGAAAAACATATCTAAGTTGCATACCTGGTTTACCTTTACATTTTTATTCGGTCGTTGACATCAATATTTCACATTGGTATAATATGAACAACCTTCATTTTTCAGAAAATGAAGGTGTATATTTGCCCAGGATCAAGTTATAATAAATTGCAACTTCTTCCCGGTGATCTTTCAATTTATTATCCGATATGCCTTTTTTCGGATAATAAAATTGGAAGACAATTTTTTGCCTTGTAAAATAAAATAGTATAACGATGTATTGGAGGTCAAACAAATGAGCAGCACATCTTATAATCCCTACAAAATTGCACAGGAGCAGTTTGACTCGGTGGCTGAAAAAATCGGTCTTGACAGTTCAACCCGTGAGTTTTTGCGTCAGCCTATGCGGGAGTATCACTTTCTGATACCCGTACGTATGGACGACGGAAGTGTTAAAGTTTTTAACGGATACCGCGTACAGCATAACGACGCGAGGGGTCCCGCAAAAGGCGGAATCCGTTTTCATCCGCAGGAAACAATCGACACAATCCGTGCATTAGCCATGTGGATGACATGGAAATGCTCGGTTGTAGATATTCCGCTTGGAGGAGGAAAGGGCGGCGTGGTCTGTGACCCGAGAAACCTTTCCGAACGCGAGCAGGAGCGTTTATGCCGCGGCTATGTAAGGCAGCTTGCGAAAAATGTAGGCCCATGCCTTGATGTTCCCGCTCCCGACGTAATGACAAGCGCAAAGCACATGCTCTGGATGCTTGATGAGTATGAAACAATCACCGGCGCAAAATATCCGGGGTTCATTACGGGAAAACCCGTTGGAATGGGCGGCTCACTCGGAAGAACCGAAGCTACCGGTTACGGGGTTATTTACATTCTCAGGGAAGCATTGAAAAGACTTAACATAAAGATAGAAAACACAACGGCAAGTTTCCAGGGCTTCGGAAATGTTTCGCAGCATGCCGTAAAGTTATACCGGCAAATGGGAGGCAACGTGGTGGCTATTTCGTGCTGGGATGCAAATGACAAAACCGCTTACACGTATCGCATGAAAAACGGTTTTGACATAAATGCGCTTTTCTCGATAACCGACACATACGGCACTATTGACAAAAACAAAGCAATTGAACTCGGCTGTGAAGTGCTCCCGGGCGATGCGTGGATTGAGCAGGATGTTGACATACTTATACCTGCCGCTTTGGAAAACCAGATTACACGTGAGAATGTGAACAGAATAAGCAAGAATGTAAAGGTTATTGTTGAAGCGGCAAATGGACCGACAACACCCGATGCAGATAAAGTGATAAATGAGCGTGGAATATTCCTTGTGCCCGATTTTCTTGCCAACGCCGGCGGTGTTACATGCAGCTATTTTGAACAGGTCCAGTCAAATACAAATTACTATTGGGATTTGGACGAGGTGCTGCATAAGCTTGACTCAAAAATGACCATGGCTTTCAGTTCGGTATATGAACTTTCGGTAAACAGGAAACTGAACATGCGCGATGCCGCTTATGTAATCGCAATAAACCGTGTCGCACAGGCCGCAAAGAGCCGCGGATGGGTATAATGGGATATTTTGGTTTCAGATGCCGCATCATTGTTTGATAGTCGTAATGATTAAATAAAACCTGGCATATAAAATGTGCCAGGTTTTTATCTTGATTATCGCAATCTTTCAACTGCCTTTACAAATATTTCTTCAGTGTTTCTCTTACCGCGCCTTTACCGCGTACAAGCTCCTTGAAATAATCCAGTACTTTTCCGGCAAGCCCCGCATCGTAAAGGTTAACCCCGAAAATTGTCTCATCGGTAAGTACCGGCTTAAGTTTATCCTCAAACGGTCCGCTGTCTCCGAGGGAAATACCGTTAACGATCCCCCTAAGATGATCCATCATTGGGTCAGGGCTTGGAACAAACGCGTTTCCATAATCGTCAACGGCGAGAAGATACCTGAGCCATCCCGCAAAGACAAGGGGTATGTAGACAAGATCGGCCGGATTCAGGTCATTTCTTTTTGCATATGCCTTTATCGTTTCGCCGAACCGGACCGACAGCTTCTGAGACGTGTCCGTCGCTATTCTCTGCGGGGTGTCCGGCACGTAAGGATTCGGCAACCGCACCTCTATAACTTCCTTTATAAAGTCTTCGGGGTTTATTATACCCGGGTTTATAACCACAGGCAGACCTTCGACAAAACCGATCTTTTCAACCAACGCCTTAAGCTGCTCGTCTTTCATTTCCTCGTATATCGCCTTATAGCCCAGCAGACATCCGAATACAGCCAGCGTTGTATGGAGGGGGTTAAGGCAAGTGCAAACCTTCATTTTTTCAACTTTATCAACCGTATCCCTGTCCGTAAAAATGACACCGGCATCTTCAAGCGGCGGGCGCCCGTTCGGAAACAAATCTTCAACCACAAGGTACTGCGGCTCTTCGGCATTTACAAACGGGGCTATATATGTATTCTTTTCAGTAGTAATAATATCGCAGTTAACTAAACCGTCATTCTCAAGCATATCTTTCACGCCGGGATCGGGACGCGGCGTGATCTTGTCAATCATTGTCCAGGGGAACGATACACTCCCAGGATTTTCAATATATTCCGCAAAGCCCTTATCCGCCAGTCCGCGCTCAACCCATTCACGCGCAAACGTATCAACCGCCTGAAACAGCTTTGTTCCGTTGTGGGAGCAATTATCCATGCTGACCAGCGCTATCGGGTATTTCCCGCTTATATAACGTTCATAGCACAACGCTGTGAGTTTGCCGATAAAGCTTTTCGGGTTTTCAGGGCCGTTCTGCAGGTCGCAGGATACATCATCATAATATTCTCCCTTCGCATTCGTAAGCCCGTATCCTTTTTCGGTAATTGTAAAGCTTACCATTTGAAGCGATGGGTTTTTGAAGATTTCTTTGAGGGTCTGCCAGCTTTCGGATGCGCAGGTATCCGCCGTAAGCGATTCAACGACACTTGCGACCAGTTTTTTGCGCATATTCCCGTCCGGTTTCAAAACTACAAGTATGCTTAGATTGTCATAAGGCTTATAAATCCGGTCTATTATTTCATAATCATAACCCTCGCAGACAATAATGCCCCTGTCGCTTTTACCTTCATCAAGAAGCTTCTGCTGCAGAACCGCGGGAAAACCCCGGAAAATATTGCCGGCGCCGAAATGAAGCCAAACAGGGTTTTTCATTGTATTCTCCCTGACTTTATCCCGGTTGAAACGGGGCAGTTCATAGCCAGCTTTTTCCCATTCCGACCTGTTTAGGGAATACGAATTATTAAGTACCATGCAACCACTCCTTGCATACTTATGTTTATCAAAACCGCTATAAACTTAAGAAACGGAGTATAAAATTATTAAAGCTTTACCGAGTCCACTACTTAATATAATACAACAAAACAACCGGACTAATCATCGATAATTCTTGCTTTTCTTCCGCACCGCAGCAAAACGTTATATATTTTTTACAGCATCTTGTAATTTACTGCAAAATAAATTAAGCTTATCATAATCAATAAATTTATATAAGAGGTAGAATAATATGGGATACCGCAATTTCACGCTCGCAATTTACTTACCTGTCGGGAATATAAACAGCATAGACAGCATTGATGAGTTCGACAAATCTTTCGGTTTCATTGAAAAGTACTTAAAGCCCGGCAAGGTTTACCTGGAAACATTCAGGAACAGCGTAAAGGTTGAGAACGATAAACTGCTTCTTGTAAAAAATTATTTCCAAAGCAAAGGTATTAAAACATCCGGCGGAATAACAACATCGCTTGCGTCGGACGAGGCTTTCCGTTCAATGTGCTTCACAAACGAAGAAGACAAAAAGACTCTGAAAGACGTTGTGGCTTATACGGCAAACATTTTCGACGAAATAATCCTCGACGATTTTTTCTTTACAAACTGTAAATGCAGTTCTTGCATTAACGCAAAAGGTACTTCCACCTGGGCCGAATTCCGCACAGAATTAATGAAAAGCATATCGTCGGATTGCATAATAAAACCCGCAAAGGAAATAAACCCCGATATAAATCTCATCATTAAGTACCCGAATTGGTACGAGCACTACCAGGAAACAGGATATAACCTGAAAGACGAATCTGTGCTGTTCGACATGATATATACCGGTACCGAAACGCGTGATCCTCAGCATACTCAGCAGCACCTGCCGCGCTACCTCAGTTATTTCATTATGAGATATCTCGAAAACGTCAAACCGGGAAAAAACGGAGGCGGATGGTTCGATCCGTACCAATGCGCCTACAATCCCGCTTCCTATGCCGATCAGGCGCTTTTGACGCTGCTTGGCAAATCAAAAGAAGTAACACTGTTTTGTTTAGGTTCGCTTTTAAACAGGGATTATTCCATTTTCGTTCCTATAGCCGGGTATATGCTCGATACGGTTGATGAATTCGCCGGAAGTCTCGGAAACCCGACAGGCACGGCCTGCTATTTGCCATATCATTCATGCGGCGAGGATTACCTGCACAATTATATCGGTATGCTCGGTATTCCGCTGGAACCTTATCCGGAATTGAATTATTCGGCTGATAACATCTTCCTTACCGAAAATGCCGCTTTTGACAGGGATATCGTCTTAAAAATAAAAGAAATGCTTCTTTCCGGGAAAAATGTAATCATTACTACAGGTCTCTTAAGAGCCGTCCAGAACAACGGGTTCGATGCAATCGCAAACATACGCTGTACGGACAGGAAGGCTTATGTTAATAAATTCGCCATTTCCGATTACGGTGTAGTTTTTGACAAAATGGCATTCAGCGAAAAACCTGTTTTAATCCCGCAGGTCGAATATTTTACAAATGATTCGTGGCAGCTTGTTTCCGGGCTTGGATATGAAAATAACTTCCCCATCCTGATAAAATGTTCATACGGGAAAGGTTCCCTGTATATACTGACAATCCCCGATGATTTCGGAGATTTGTATTATTATCCCGCCGAAGTTCTATATCCGGTACGCGCTGCGTTTTCCAACAACAGCGGCATAATAATTGATACTGTTTCGAAGATAAGCCTGTTTACATATGATAACGGCAGTTTTGTGTTGAAATCCTTCCTGCCTTTCCCGCAGGAAGTGGCTATAACGGTGAACAGGCCTGACATTTGCCTTATTGATATTGTTTCCGGAGAACAAATTAACGGATTTGGATGCGGAAACAAAACAATATTTAATGTGAAGATTGCGCCTATGTCATACAGGGCATATAAAACGCGCTGATAATAACGAAGGTATTTCTCCCGCCGCTTTACCGCGGCGTTATTTTTTGCCTAACAGTTTCCGGGGTATACATAGCGCAGGTTTTTTCTCGCTATTTCAACAAGCCTGTATATTTTATCAACGGGGGTCGCGTTTCTGTCGGTCATGCGGTATCGCGGGAAAAAGCGTGATATATGCAGCGGGATTTCAGGGTTTACCGATGAAAGCCACCTGCTTAGTTCTTCCATTTCTTCTTCACTGTCGTTTTCATCCGGAATAATAAGGGTTGTAACTTCCAGGTGACACTGCTTTGAAGCAAGCACAATGGAATTTTTCACGGTTTCCAGATCCCCGCCCATTCTGCGGTAAAAATCATCGTTAAACGCTTTCAAGTCAATGTTCATCGCATCTATATAAGGCAGCAGTTCCTTCATAGGCTCGCTGCATATATAACCGTTCGTAACAACGACGTTTTCCAGCCCTTTTTCTTTCACGATCTTTGCACAGTCAAGAACATATTCAAACCCGACCAAAGGCTCGTTATAAGTATATGCAATGCCGATATTCCCAAGAGGTATCAGTTCCGCGGCTTTTTTTGCAATTTCCTCCGGCGATACTTTCCGGGTATAAACATCGCTGCCGTCAGACATTGATATTTCACAGTTCTGGCAGAACAAACACCTCATATTGCATCCATAACTTCCGATTGATAAAATCCTGCTGCCCGGATAAAAACGATATAACGGCTTTTTCTCAACAGGATCCAATGCGACAGACGTAAGCTCGCCGTAGTTTTTACATATTATTTTGCCATCCTTGTTCATCCTGGCATGGCATCTTCCCGTTTGCCCTTCCGACAATTTGCAGTGATGCGGGCAAATCCTGCACTCCATTTTCATTTATGACGTACCACCTCAAACCTTTCCATCGTATACGGTTCGTCAGGACTTATTCCCGCCTTTTGCAAAGCAATTGAAACCTGCTGTTCCGGTGTATCTACGCCTTCCAGGTTCGGAAGCAGCAAACCGCGTCTATAACCTCTTGTGACTATAACCCCGTATTTCTTGACATCCAATTGATCAATGGATTCAATTTTCTCAGGTTCCGCCAAAACGTCAACACTATAAACGAGTTCGGGCAGTTCATCTTCCGTTACGGGAGAAAAACGGGGGTCTTCCGTTCCTGCGCTGATGGCATTGCGCAAAATTTCCTCGGCAATACACCGTGTAACGGGACTTATAGTGCCAATGCACCCGCGCAGCCGCCCGTATTTTTTAAGCGATACAAATACACCTGCACGCTTATTTAACATTTCTTCAGGCAAACCGCCGGGCAATGACGCTTTTTTCCCCGTCTTAACATATGTTTCCAGAGACAACCGGGCCAGCCTGACATATTCATCTTCGTTTTCCTTCACTGCGGAAAGTTTTTCTCTTTCATTATCGATATAAATTTTATCGAAATGCCTGTTTTTGTCTTCACCGGTAACCTCAAACGCAGCCACGGCATATCCGACGCCAAAGGTCCCTTCATATGAAAGCAGCTCGGAGTTAACCGATTTTCCGTCCAAAGCGCCGGCCATAATAATAAACGAACGCAGTCCGCATTCTGCGGCAGCCTCACTGAACGACGGATTGAACGTAAGGAATGATAAAAAATCCCCTTTCTTCATCGCATCCGTAATCATATTGTCGAACTTCGGACCTTCGGGCACATAACCATACGGCCCATCCTCTTTAAGCCTGTGGGAAAGATCGCCGCTCGCTACAAAAACAACCCTGCGTCCCGTTTTTTCTGTGGCTTTTTGTATGCACCGTCCAAAACGGTAATGTTCAACCGGATCAAGGCCGGATAGTCCTATGCGTACGGTCTTGTACCCCGAATATACCTCATTTATAAAATATAGAGGGATTAATGTTCCGTGATCAATTGCCTTGTCGCGTTCCCCCATCGTTCCGGCAGGAATGCCTTCTTCTTCTGCAATTGATGAGAGCACCCTTACGAAATCTTCATCATATTCCGCTTCGATTGATACATTGAAAACCCCAAACCTGCGCAAATCCCCGTGCGCCCTTTTACCGGGCGAAATATGAAAGTAGTCGGCATAAAGTACCGAATGCGGCGATGTAATAATAATTGTATCGGGCTTATGGTCTGCGATCCTTGCTGCTATTTCCCGATATGCATCAATTGTTTTTTTTATTTTTTTCTCTTCTCCTCTGCCAACCTCGGGTAAAATAATGGGCGGATGCGGTACGATAAAGGCCATTGAAAGGGGCATGATGCATCTCCTCCGTGTTTATAAAAATATCGGCGGCTTTTAACCGAAAGCAATATACAGAAATACGCTGGTTTAAATGATATTTAGATATAAATAATTATACCATAAAACCGAAGCCGTTATTAAAAAACTGCCGGAAATAACAGTACCTGCATTACCGGAAACCGTACTAATTGATTGAATCGAGCATCAGCAGTTCTCCGTCCTGTAAAATACCAATGAATTCGATTTCTTTTTCTACTTGTATCCGGCGGGTTTTCACCTCAAGCGTATCGGGCTTCAATGTATGGATTTCAAGCTCATTTCCGCTGCAATTGCTTATCAGGAAAATCCTGTCCGTTATCGGTTCGTACTCAATGAAACGGATATAACGGTTATTATCTTCTTTAAACGTCAAAAGCGTTTCTCCGCCCAGTGTACGATACTCGAGCGCGAATATTCCCGTTTCGCTGTCATAATCCCGATAATACCAGGCATTCTTTTCATGGAAAAACGCGATGGGCTGTTCGATGTCATAAAGCCGTGTCAGTTTTCCGCGGGCCGGATCAAGCTCGTAAAAGCTAAAAATCCGGTCTTTTCCGTTATATGTTCCATATCCGTCTATAACAAGCGTACCGGTTCCGGTGTCGTAAACATTGCAGTAATACCATATCCATCCTTCACCGGACTGTGTCTTAAAGGGCAGAATATATTCCCCTTTTTTATTACCGGTTTCGTCGACAATGACAAGATACATTTTTTCAGATTCGGTGTACTCATCCTGAACTTCGACAATGGCATATCCGCCGTCGTTGAGACAGAAAACCGACTTTATCGATCTCTTTTCGTCCTGATTGACATAAAGAACATCTATATTGCCCGTTTTGAAATCCATTAACGTAATATATTGAAAACTGTGATATATAAAGCGCCTGTCATTTGTCCATTCATCCCTTGCAATCATAGGATTTATAATAGGAAATATTCGTCTTCTCCTACAGCAGGCAGACTTTTTGCGGCATCTTTAAACCGCTCCTTAAGGACAAACATCTCTCCGGTTTCGATGGAATACGCGGCCCGGACAAAAATCGGATCATGGCTTTCTTCTTCAAAAATTCCGAAAACAATATAGTCTTTTAACGGAGAGTAGCTCCAGGGATGCATTCTCTGTTTGAATTTTTCAAGCACTGCTTAACCGGGAATTCAGCCGCATTTCAGCTTATTGCAGGATATGTTTCCAAAAAAAGTATATCATGCCTGCAATATATTATCAAATAAATACTATAACGGACAGGAAAGCGTAAAAAAGTATAATTCATCTCTTTTTCAGGCTTTAACCGCTCCAATCATAATGCCCTTTACAAAATATTTCTGCAAAAACGGGAAAAAGCACATAACCGGAACCATTGTAACTATTATAGTAGCGTTTTGAATACCTTCCGTAAATCTTGGAACACGCGGCCCGGCTATGGACAACGAGTTTACGATAGACATGTCCATAACAATATTTCGCAGGACCAACTGCAGCGGTATCAAGTCATTTCTGCGTAAGAATATCATTCCGTTAAACCACTCATTCCACCTGTCCACGGAGTAAAACAGAAAAACCGTTGCGATAATTGGTTTTGATAAGGGAATTATAATTTTATACAAAATGTACCACTCACCGGCGCCATCAATTTTTGCAAATTCTATCAATGATTCCGGCAGTGTAGTCATATATGTCCGCATAACAATAAAGTAAAAAGTGTTAACGCCATACACAAATATTACAGACCATATTTTGTTGATAAGTCCCAGTTGAAGCATTAACAAATACATTGGTACTATACCGCCGTTTAACAGCATTGTAAGCAAAATAGCATAGAAGATTATTTTGGCTCCCGGAAAATTAGTGCGGGTTAAGCTATATGCCAGGCTTGTTGTCAGAAACAGGTTTAGAGGTACACCTAACAAAAGAATCAAAAAAGTTGTTTTATAGCCAACTAAAATACGAGGATCCTGAAATAGCCTATAATAGTTATCAATCGTAGGTTTCATGGGTATAAGCAGCAACGGACTCTCCAACGCTTCTTTTTGTGTAGCAAAGGATATTGCGATTACGCTAATAAACGGGATAACAATCATAGCAGCCAGAACCAGCAATATTAATAAAAGAATCGCATCCAACAGTTCAAATCTGTTATGAAAACTCCTATGGGCTTTTTTAATCGTTAACACCATTCTCAACTCCTTACTTAAAACTAAGCCAGCAAACCTGTACCGCCTACACGCTTAATGATACGGTCGGCAGCAAGCAGCAGCAGTAAATTAATGGTGGATCTAAAAAGAGATACCGCAGCGGAAAAAGAAAAGTCAACAGAACCCCGAAAAGTAATCCGGTATATATACATATCAAGAGTTTCCGCCACTTTTATGGTAGCGGCATTACTCAGATTGAATATCTGCTCGAAACCACCCGACATGAGATTACCAACAGCGAGGATGAAGAGAACTATGATAGTGGACTTTATGCCCGGCAGCGTAATATACCAAATGCGTTGCAGCCGTGTTGCACCATCAATTTCCGCAGCCTGATACTGCTCAACATCAATTCCTGAAATAGCGGCCATGTAAATGATTGCGCTCCATCCGGCGCTTTTCCATATATCGGTCAGATAGACAAGAGGCTGAAAATAAGAAGGAGTTCCCAGGAATCCGATCGGCTGTGTACCAAAAAGCAAGTTCAATAATGAATTTACAATCCCTCTTTGTCCAAGAATGCTTATCATGATACTGCCAACTATTACCCATGAAAGGAAATGAGGAAAGGTAAAAATGGATTGAAGAATCTTTTTTGATTTTCCCAAACGAACTTCATTAAAAATAAGTGCAAGAATTATCGGAAAAGGAAAAACAAATATCAGCCTGCCCGCATTTATCCTCAGTGTAGTAATAATCGACTTCATAAATGCAGGATCTGCGAACACATTCTCGAAATTATATAAACCAACAAAGGGGCTTCTAAATAGACCCAGCTTGGCTATGTATTTTTTAAAAGCCAAGGACAGACCAAATATCGGGATATATGCAAAAATAATATACCATGCCAACCCGGGCAGGATAAGCAGATATTTTTCCCTGTTTTTAAGAATATTTTTGCCTGTATTTGCAAGGTAGCTTTTGAAGTCAAACTTTTTAATACCACCTGTTGATACGGCCATTATATCAACCCTTTCACATTCTATTTTGCTCGGGACGGTACACCGTCCCGAGCAAAAACATTGTGAATTTATCAGGATATTAAACTATTACTTAATTTATTTGTTCAGTTCATCCAGAACAGGCTGAATAATGCTCATCTGTGATGAAATCCAGGCATTGTAGAGCTCGACGAGATTTGCCTCGCTTGTAGCGGACGTAACCATATTGGCAAATTCTGTTGCGTAATCTATACCTCTGGCTCTGCGCATATTTTCAGTGCTGTGCATCCAGAGTTTCCAGTCGACCTTGGTAAAGGTCTCGGGAGTAGACAAGTCATACCGGTTTTTATAAAGAGCCTTCGATTCTTCACGGAATGATTTACCTATGTTTGGATTATCGAATGCCAAGTCGTCCCACAAAATAACGGAACCAAGCACATGACCCAGACTTGGATATTTTGCATCTCCGACAGAGCCTGCCAGCAATGTTCCCGGCGGCACGAGAGAAACGATTTCACCATTTTCATCATAATCCCAGTCTATACCTTTAAGACCCATCTGCGTGCCAGGATACCCATCCTTGCTGGAGGTGAATTCCATAAGATCCATCCAGCGCTCATATTTCGCATCATCAGAGTTAGGACTGAAACATACCGCACCCCAGAAGTTTATCAAATCTCTCTGATGGTAGTTCCCGTCTGTTCCCAGCAGGGTTGCCAAATTAAACGCACTACCGTCAATGCCGGTATAAGCTGTAAAATCTATCCGGAAACGTTCAACGTCAGCGGTTTGTCCGCCAAGATAAGAAACACCCGCAATTCCAAGAGTCTGGAATTTTTCCATATCCTTCTCATGGGTCAGCAGGTAAAATTCCTGATCAAGTATACCGGTACTATATGCTTTATACCATAACTTAAGTCCTTCAAGGGTTTGTTCAGCCATTGCACCCCATGCGTATTTACCGGTGGAGTCTTTATAGAACGTATTCCAATGGGTGCTATTTGCTTCCAGGAAGAATCTCGAGGTATTGCTGGTATCCATGGAGATCGGAACAAGACTGGCCCCCACGTTGCCGGGATCTTGCTCTTTAATGAGGGCTGCTATTTCCAGCACTTCCGGTATGGTGTAATGGTTTTTAACCTCTTTACCCACTGCAGCAATCCAGTCCGCTCTCATCCATAAAGACCAGTGGTTAGCAAGGGGATCACCCGGGAGGTTATAGAAAAACCTTGCACGGGGGATAAAGTATGTACCGCCGTAATCTTCCTCAAGTTTCGGACCCAGGGTAGTTGTTCCATACACTGATGCGACGTTAGGCCACCTTTTCTTCCAGTCATCGGGAAGACGTCTGATTAATCCCTGTCTTACGAAGTTGGCTGCATCAGCATGGGTTCCTTCGCCGTAATTATAAATAGCTACATCGGGCATATCCTGAGACATGATCCATGTGCTGAGCATATTGTGCCATTCGCCCCAAGGCAGGTTTATTCCCTGAAATTCAATATTGAATTTGTTAAGAATAAACTTGCTGTACTCATCACCGGTATTGTAGTCATACCCTTCAACAACCTGGGGGCAGGCATATGTTATGACTATACGCTCATAACCACCGTCGCCCCCGCCGCCAGTGCTTTCGGACGGTGCCTGAGTTTTAACATCAGTGCCTTTACCGCCGGAACACGCAGCAAGTCCCATGATCAAAAATGCAATAAGAAACAAGCACATAAAACGTTTCATACATTTCATTTTGATTACCCCCAAATTATAAATTTATGTTCATGCCGTTTGGCAAGACACCAAATAAATGATTTGATGCAGAAGATTCTTTTGCGTGCATGATGTCGGGATAAATCGTTTTACACTTAAGTAGTTTTATGTGAAATTACTAAAAAGATGATGGCTACTAATGCTAAATTGAATCAGCACATGTAATCGTACGGTAAGACTTAATAAAAATTATGCTAAAAACCAAGCTTATATGCTACGGTTGGAAATGGTTTTAGGCTGACTAAAAGATATCACAAACACAAACTTTCATTTTAATTTATTTTAAGCAGCAAAAACCAACTTAGCCTTATGCCAAGCGGGTTTATTACTGGTTGCGGAGGGAGGATTTGAACCTCCGACCTCTGGGTTATGAGCCCAACGAGCTACCAGACTGCTCCACTCCGCGTCGTTATATTTACTTTTTTATTTTTTATATTTTCTGCGCTTTAATAGGATACCACAGGCTGTTTAGGAAGTCAAGTTTCTTGTGATGTAAAATATTGACTTTTGTGATCCGTTTGTGATATTGTCTTAATAACCCGTCAGTGATTTTGTCTTAATTTAATGGCTTGATGTGGTGTATAATTAACCTCATATCAAAAATATGGGGTGGAAATGATGCGGAGGATTG
>Ga0134097_1000355_pt1 | contig 52361 bp, 37 predicted proteins | sample 8_3taG_FD_94450 | JGI IMG/M metagenome (GOLD analysis project Ga0134097, IMG submission 94450) | Switchgrass degrading microbial communities from high solid loading bioreactors in New Hampshire, USA - 8_30_10_142_A2 metaG | ecosystem: Engineered > Bioreactor > Semi-continuous > Anaerobic >... | reverse complement strand
CTAATCGCTAACGGCTGCTTCTTCGCTCCTATTTACACCGCCCCGCACATCGGATACAGTGGTATCGAATCGTGGACTCGTGGCTGTCCCGGTAAGGAGATTTGTAGGATGAAACGTACTGGCATCAGTGTGATGGTCCTGCTTGCGCTGCTGGTGAGCGTGCTGCCGGGCGGGTCAGTGCGCCCGGTGTCCGCGCAGGAGCCGAACGCGTGGACCAGCTATGAACTTAATATGCGGACTGGCCCCGGCGTCGATCACGGCGTCGTCGCGCAGCTTCCCCCGAACACGCCGCTGATCCTCGAAGCGCGCGACGAGGCGATCCAGTGGTTCCTGGGGCGCACGGCGGACGGCGTGTATCGCGGGTGGCTGTCAGCGCTGTATCTTTCGTATGCCAACGGATTCTCCGGCGCGTTGCTGCCGGTGTCGGGCGAGATAGTTGAGGGCGCGCAGGCCGCTCCCCCTGCATCAGCGGAGCAAGCGCCCGCCGACGCTCCGGCAGACGTTCCAGCGGAGAGCATCCGCGCGCGCGTCAACAACACCATGAATGTGCGCGGCGGACCGGGTACGAACTTCCGGGTGATTGGCTCGGCGCCGGGCGGCGCGCAACTGGTGCTCGAAGCGCGCAACGCCGACGGGACGTGGGTGCTCGGCCAGGGCGGGGGAAGCGTGCGCGGCTGGCTGTCGACGTCGCTGCTGACGATTGAAGGCAGCGTGGAGAGCCTGCCGGTCAGCGCGGAAACGATCAGCGGATCGACGCGGATCGCGCCCCCCTCGTCCCAGTTCACCACGCTCGGCGGGATGCAGCTTGGCGGCTACAACCCGGCGCGCGTCGCGGGGATCGATCTGATGCAGGTCCCGATCGTCGCCCAATCGACCGCCACGGCGCGGCGCATCTTCCTGCAAGGGCGGGCGATGGGGCGCAACCCGAACGTGATGGCGCGCGTCGGTGACTGTTCGTCAGAGCACTGGTACTGGCTCAAGCCGTTCGCCTGGGGACGGTATGACCTGGGGCCGTATGGCAACCTGCAGGCAGTGATCGACCACTTCGGCGAGTCGCTGGCCTACGACAGCGAGGCGACGCACAACGGCTACAACGCCAACGCCGTGATCGCGCCGGAATGGGCCAATCCGGCGGTTTGCCAGCAGGGCGAGTCGCCGCTGGAATGCGAATACCGGCTGCACAACCCCAGCGTCGCGGTGATCATGTTCGGCACAAGCGACCTGCTGGTGATGACGCCGTACGAGTTCGATTACAACCTGCGCCGCATGGTCGAGGATACGATGGACGCGGGGATTATCCCGATCCTCAGCACGTTCCCCGGCCACAAGGCGGACTGGGAACGGACGATCTTCTTCAATAAGATCGTCGTGCGCGTGGCGTGGGACTATGACATTCCGCTGATGAACCTGTTCCGCGCGCTGGAAGCCCTGCCGAACAGCGGCCTGGAAGAAGACGGCTTCCACCTGGGCGAGCCGGAAGTCGAGGCAGACGCCACCAACCTGGCGAACCCGGTCTATGGCTACACGGTCCGCAACTTGGTGACGCTGCAATCGCTCGACGCGGTCTGGCGCGGGGCGATGCGGTAGAGCAGCGGTTAGCGATTAGCCGTTAGCGGTTAGCCAAAAGCAAAAGGCAGCCGATCTTGTACGGGCGGAGCAAACTCCCAAGCTCCGCCCGTTTGATTTCCCTGCGAAGCCCCCCATCCCCCGCCCCCTGCCCCCAACCCCACGCAAGCGAAGGGAAGGGGAGCAGGGCGCCGCCGCTTTCTTCCTTCCCTCCCTGTGGGGGAAGGAACGCCGAGCGAAGCTCGGAAGGATGGGGGGAAACGCTTGCCCCCTACTCCCTATTCCCTACTCCCCACTCCCTCTTTCGTGCTACAATGCGCGGCTATGCGACGCGTATACCGAATTTCCGTGCTTCTGCCGGTGATCGTGCTGGCGCTGACCGGCTGCTCGCTCGGCGATCCGCCGTCTCCTGCGGGCTCGACACCGGTCCTCTGGGCGACGCGTGCGAGCGACCCGACGCTTCCCCCGCTGCTCGCCGCGACCGCGACGCTCGCCCCGACGCTGCCGCCGTCAACCGCCACGCAGCTCCCGACCCGCACGCCCGCACCCAGCCTCACGCCGACCTCTGCGCCGACCGACACGCCCACTCCGGCTGTCATCGCGGCGCGCGTGTGCGAGGCGTGCAGCATGCTCCGCCTGCGGGACGCACCCGGCACGGCGGGCGGGGTCGTGATGCACCTGCCAGCGGATGCCCCGCTGGAACTGGTCGGGCGCACGGAAGACGGCGCGTGGGTCGAGGCGATCACGGCGGACGGCGCGCGGGGCTGGGTGTCGGCAGAGTACGTCGAGGCGGAGAGCGACCTCGGCGCGCTAGCGGTGACGGGCAGCGCGGTCGATGCGCCCCCCTCGGTGGAAGCGCTCGGCGTGGTGAGCGGGGTGACGTCCACGGCGCGCGAAATCTTCCTCGACGGCCGCGCCAAGGGGAACAGCCCGTATGTGTTCACCCGCGTGGGCGACAGCATCAGCGCGGCGCCGCAATTCCTGACGCTGTTCGGCACGCCGCACTATCACCTGGGCGAGTACGAGGCGCTGCGCGACGCGATCGGCTGGTTTTCGGGGCCGAACGGGCGCGGCGCGAACCCCTTTGCCGCGTCATCGCTCGCCGCGCATAACGGCTGGGGCACAACCAGCGCACTCGACCCGGCCAACGCCGATCCCGCCGTGTGCCGCCCCGGCGAAACCCCCATCGAGTGCGAATACCGGCTGGTGAAACCGGCGGTTGCGCTGATCATGTTTGGGACGAACGACTCCGGCGGGCTGCCGCTGGCGGAGTTCCGCGCCAACCTCGACGCGATCGTGCGTATCTCGCTCCGCATGGGCGTGATCCCGGTGCTGAGCACCATCCCCCCCAAGCAGTTCGACCCGGCGACCGATGGGCGCGTGCCGGAGTTCAACCAGGCGATCATCGAGATCGCGCAGACCTACGACGTGCCGCTGTGGAACTACTGGCAGGCGATGGTCGCGCTGCCGAACAACGGGCTCGACCCGGACGGCGTGCATCCCTCGACCCCGCCGGACGCGAACACCGCGATCTTCGACGACGAGCACCTGCGCTATGGCTACACGGCGCGAAACCTCGGTGCGCTGCAAGTGCTGGACGCATTGCGCCGCGAGGTGCTGTACGATGGCGACCGCGCGCCCGCCGCGACCTCGCCCGCGCTGGCGGCGCTGGCCGGGTGCGAGGGGACGCTCCCCCCGCGCCTGAAGGCCGGGCAACCGGGCCGCGTGACGCCGGGCCTGCCGAACAAGCTCCGCGCCGCGCCGGGGCTCTCTGCCGCGCAGATCGGCAGCATCCCGGCTGAGGCGACGTTCGCCGTACTGGATGGTCCGACGTGCGCGGACGGGCACGCGTGGTGGCAGGTGCGCTACGGCGACGCGGTCGGCTGGACGGCGGAAGCGGACGGGAGCGAGTACTACGTGGAGCCCAGCAATTAGCGATTAGCAGTTAGCGATTAGCTAAGAGCGAATAGCCGCGAATAGTAGAAAAAACGTGTAAAAGTTTGTTCGATTCGTTTAAAAACCTCTGGCAGCGACTTTCACTATATCAAATTATAGATAAAATGAAATAATAGTTTCTATTACATATCGTTTCTGCAACGAGAAAGTGTTTGGTTTCCTATGGCAGAAAACGGCTCCCACAATCTGCGCATCGCATTTGTCGATACCATTCTGTTCGAGGATGGGTCGATTCGCGGCGGAGTATTGGTTACGGATAAAGAAACACGGCCCTATGAATTCCGCGTGACAAGCCCGATCAAGCCAACCGCGCTTCAAAAAATGCTCTACGGAGCTTCACTAACTGATTACGTATATGGCCAACTTATCGCCGTTCCGTTACTTCATCATGTACGGGAACCAATCAGCCTCGCAATATGCATCAGGGACAACTTGCTAGTTGCACGACCCAAACTGGGCATTCCTTTTGTCGTCCTTAAGAAGTCTGCCCGTGATGAGTCGCTCGTGGTTCAATCACACCCTGATTATCCTGGCGAGCAAGGTCATGCGGAAATCATTGTACATGACATACAGCAGCGATATGACCTCCTTGAGCCCTTTAACCGGGTAAAACTCGCTGTAACTGAAGTGCATGTCCAGAAGATCGATCAAAAGCTGTAAGGGAAGTCCCAGTGCCGTCCCTGTCTGCGCTTAGGCCGAGGGTTTTTAGCTCGCGTGAACTTCCGCTCACTGCTACCACCTTCCCTATTTTCGCTATACACGGAAGCGAACCCTCTGACGAGAACACTACGTCTATCTTCGTACCGCTTGAAGTTCAAACCACAATCGTTGAACTGGATCGGCAGACAAGTCAAGTACACGACGCCACTGCACTCTTAACCTCAAACATCATTCCCGTAGCTTTTAGACTGCTGACCGACGTGTCAGAGGTTGACTGCATTGCACTTGATGGTGTGTCTGTCAGCCAAGACATTTATCAAGAAAACTGCCTTTCCCCTGCTGACACCATTGCAGGCGATCTAGATCTTTTAGGGGACGCTCAATCTGTACAGGTATCCGAAGACCTGTTAAAGCCGATTGACGGCCCTCGAAAGATCAGCGGGATGAACTACGCCGACCGTTACTGGACAACCGAAACGCTTCCCAGGACAAGCAGCAACGGAAACCAGGCCAGGACATCTCGAACTACCATTCGTCCAAAAGATCCCATTTCTGACAAAACTCCGCGTAAAGAGCGAACACACTCACCGTCTAGATTTTGGGATTTAATTTTCGCACTTCTACAGCCACCCATTGGGCTCGATGTTCAAGACAGTCTCCAACTGCCACACAAACTATACGCATATCAGACGACAGGCGTAAGATTTCTCGCATCCAATGAACATGCGCTGCTAGCCGACGACATGGGTACAGGTAAGACTGTTATGACCATCGTCGCGCTGCGGATTTTGATGCAAAAGAATGCAATAAAGCGCGCCCTGATTCTGTGCCCACCTAGCATTTTGTATGAATGGCGACGACACTTGGAGCTGTGGGCGCCCGAACTTCTGACCTGTTTCGTGCGTGGATCGACCTTTGAACGCTCATACCTGTGGGGTGCGCCTGCGCAGGTTTACGTGACTACCTACGACACCCTTAGGAATGACGTTGAAAAATTCCTGATTAGACAAGGGCGCGGAAGCTTATTTGATCTCGTCGTAATCGACGAAGCGCATCACATCAAAAACCCTGATACCAAGCGCGCCAAAGCGATTAGGAAACTTTCGCCTCGGTATCGCTGGGCCCTGACAGGCACCCCTATACAAAACAAGATCGAGGATATAGCTGCTTTATTCCAGTTTATCTATCCCGGTCTGATTTCCTCTTTTGACCTTCATCCAGACCGAATCAAAAAGAAGGTGGATCCTCACTTCCTACGTCGGCGCAAACAAGACGTATTGAAAGATCTACCGCCGAAAATCAAGCAGGATATTTGGCTTGAGATGGATGACGAGCAGAGAGAGGAGTACGAACGAGTAGAACGGCAGGTCCAGACTGAAATTGCAGAAATGGGTGCGAACGTCACCCGCCAGCATATCTTCGCTCGGATGCAGCTACTGAAACAGATCTGCAACTTTGCAAGTAACAGAGGCACGTCTCCCAAGCTTGACATGCTCAAGGAGCAAATTGAAGACATTGTTGAAAGCGGCCATAAAGTCATTGTTTTCTCGCAATATATTGGTCAAGGTATCGACAAGATCGCGGCAGGATTAAGAGCATATGGTGTTGGGAAAATCGTCGGCGGTCAAAGTGACCTAACACGACGGCAGGAAATTGAGCGATTCAAGTATTCTGCTGACACACCTATTCTTTTGGTTTCACTGAAATCGGGCGGTGAAGGACTTAATCTTACTGAGGCATCGTATGTGGTTCATTTTGACCACTGGTGGAATCCGGCGGTCATGTGGCAAGCGGAAGATCGGGTTCACAGAAAAGGGCAGGAGCGAAACGTCAACATTTATTCCTATTGGATGTCTGACACGATTGATGCGCGAATCCATCAAGTTCTTCGGGACAAGGGCTTACTATTTGAAAATATTGTCGATGGACTCGCGGAGTCTACAATCGAAGAACATATTACCATGGAAGACTTGCTCGCCATGATCGGGGTTGAGAAACCAACCCCAAAGCAACCCAAATATGACCCGCAGCGATGGGCGCACCTAACACCACCACAAATACAGCAACAACTCTTAGAGATATCGCCCAGCGAATTTGAGGGCCTTGTCGAACGTCTCATGCACTATCTTGGTTACCCGAACGTGAAAGTGACAAAGCGGACCGGGGATGGTGGGATTGATGTTCTTTCAACACGCTTTACTGAACACGGTGTAGAGCGCGTTGCCGTGCAGTGCAAGCGATATCGGGGTCCGGTTGGGGTAAATGTTGCGCGTGAATTTGTCGGAGCAATCCAAGATGATGAGTCGATCGTCAAAGGCTACTTAGTGACTACTAGCGACTTCACCCCTGAATGCATCGCCTACTGCCTGCGCCATCAGATCCAACTGATCTCAGGCATTCAGATGGCAGACTACGTCCAGCGCTTCGGGCTGGAAGTCTAACGCCTCAAACGCTGCCCTCGCTAACCGCTAACCGCTTCTTCTCCCCCGATACGGCACGTGGATCAGCGACGCGGCCTTGCGCTTGGACGACTCCGGGCGGCGGTCGTAGCGCGCGGTGGTCTGCACGTTGGCATGCGCCAGGATGCGCTGCACCGTCACCACGTCCGCGCCCGCGTCGAGCAGGTCCCCGGCCAGCGTGCGGCGCAGGTCGTGCGGCGAAAAGTGGTTGACCCCCGCCTCGATGGCGCGCTTCTCCAGCAGGTTATAGATCGCCTGGCTGCTGAGGCGGCGCGGCGTCATCTTGCCTGCCTTATTGACCGGCCAGAACAGCGGACCCGCCTCGTACCCCCGCACGCTCAGCCAATCGTCCAGCGCCTGCGCCGCACCGTTCTGCGGGACGTGCGCCAGATAGTCCTTGCGCCCCTTCGCCATCCGCACGCGGAGCGTCTGGTTCGTCGCGTCGTAGTCCGCCAGGTCGAGCTTGACGACCGACGAGCGCCGGATGCCAGTCGCGTACATCAGCGCGATCACCGCCGCGTCCCGCGCCCCAGCCGGAGAGGGGTCGCGCTCGCACGTCTGGAGCAGCGCCGCGATCTCGCCCGACGACAGGTCGCGCCCGGCGGGCAACGTCTCGCCCCGCACGCTGCCCGTCTCGCGCGCGCGGTGATAGTCCTCGGCGCTCATCTGGCCGAGCATCCAAGCGTGCCGCAACACCTGGCGCAGCGCGGACAGCATCTTGTTGGCGGTCGCCGGGCGGTAATGCTCCGCCAGCCACGCGCGGACCGCCGCGGTGTGCTGGTAGCGCACGCGGCTCCAGTCGAGGGTGAACGCGTCGAGCTCGTCCCCGCTGAGCAGCGCGGCGATCACGTTCAGCGCCTGGAGCATCGTGCGCCGCGAGCCTTCGCCCAGCGACGTGAGATACACGGCGGCGGGGTTGCGGTCGAACCAGTTTTCCCCGGCGGGGGTCACCGCGCGGGAGATGTTAGGCAGGTTATCGGCGGGCATTGGTGGGCCTTTCGGACGTAATAACTTTACGCGAATATTATCATGATAAGCGAATCGTCGCGAGTTGGAACCGGAGCTTCCCCCTTCCCTCCTTGTGGGGTTGGGGGCAGGGGCTAGGGGATGGGGGGGCAAGACCCTACCCCCTATTTCCCATTCCCTACTCCCCTCCCCGCGTTTCGCGGCGATCCGCTTTCATGCTACAATGCCCCGCTATGCGATGGAAACTACTCTCTCTGCTGCTCACCCTGGCCGCGCTGGGGACCGCCCTGGCGCTGCCCGCCGACCCGCTCACCCGCGCGCAAGACGGCACCCCACCCCCGCCGGTGCTGGTGTCCGACGCGCCCCGCCCCATCAGCCGCCCGCCCCTGGGCGAGACGTTCGACACCGCTGCCGGATGGCTGCCCGACGGACTCTGGCGCTTCGAGGCGAGCGCCGGATACGATGGCGCGGGCTGGCGCGTGGACGGCTCGCGCCGGGGGATGACCAGCACGCTCGAATATGGCGGGCTGGTGGACCTCAGCGGCAAGAACAGCGCGCAACTCGTGTTCCGCCAGGCCGGATCGCTCCCGGAAACGGATATCGTCGCAGTCGAGCTGAGCCTCGACGGGGGTCAGACGTGGGTCGCGGTGGACCAGCAATTCGGCGTCGAGGCGGAGTGGGAGCAGCGGATGGTCGATCTGCGCTTCTTTCGCGGGCAGGTCGTGCGGCTGCGCTTCCGCGTGACGACCGGCGCGGGCGCGCCCCCGGCGGATTTCGCTGGCGCGCTGCCATCCTTCGCGCTGGATAACGTCGCGCTGCAACCGTTCCTCGACGCATCCGACCGCATCTACATCCCGATCGACACGCGGCCGCGCGCGCTGCTCGGCCTGCACCTGATCATGGGCGCGCAGGGCGAGCCGGTGGTCGATCTGGCGCGGCGCTTGCAGGCGATTGGCCGCCCGATGTCCACCCTGAAGGGCACGACCGGCACGGAAAGCATCCTCGAACAGGTGCGGCGCGTCTCGCCGGACACGGTGCTGATCTACCGCACGCTGCTAACGCCTGACGGGATGCAGGATTGCCCCAACACGGCTAACGACCCGGTCGCCGAGGCCGGGCGCTGGATGAACCAGCAGTGGCCGTACTGGTCGGGCGTCACGGCGGACTATTTCGAGATCATGAACGAGTGTCACCCGCCAATGGAGTGGATGGTCCCGTTCGCGATCGAGGCGATGCGGCTGGCGAACGAGCGCGGGATATGTCTGCTGCTGTTCTCGTTCGCGGGCGGCAATCCAGAGCCGCACGAATACGCCACGCTCGCCCCGGTGTACGACTATGCGCTCAGCAATCCGTGCGCGCCGCAGCGGTATCACGGCGTCGCGCTGCACGCCTACGCGGGAAGCAGCGGGGGATTGCTGTCCGAGTCGGGGCCGTGGATGGCGTACCGGCATCGCAAGTTCTACGAGCTGCTTCTACCCCTGCTGCCCGAAGCGTATTACATCCCGGTCTACATCACCGAGGCGGGTCCGGCCGACGGGCGCGTGGACCTGTCGTGCGCGGACCTCGCGCGGGACGTGGTGCAGTTCACGCGGGAGCTTGAGCGCGATCCGTACGTGCGCGGGTTCAACTGGTGGACGGTGGGTCCGCCCGACGGCACGTGGACGGACGTGACGCCCTGCCTGGCGGAAATCGGGGACGCGGTGGTGCGGTATTACACAGGGGGCAATTAGCGGTTAGCCGAGAGCGGGGAGTAGGGAATCGGGAGTGGGGAGTAGGGGGTTGATTCCCCTTCCTCCTGATCCCTCTCCCTCTTATGACTGTGGCGCAGGGCGAGGGGAAGGACCGCGCGCTCCGTAGGGGCGGAGCTTGCTCCGCCCGCTGGACATCATCCCCTGAGAGGATCATCCAAACGGGGGCGCAAGCTGGCGCTCGCCGGGAAAACCTCACCCCTTAACCCCCGGCCCTTTTCCCCTCTCCGTAAACGGAGAGGGGCCAGGGGTGAGGTTCTGCGCGTTGAGCCGCTCCCTTTCCCTCCCTGTGGGGGATGGGGGATGGGGGGCGCGCAGGCAACAAAATGGGCGGACCTGCGTCCGCCCTGGTGTTCGCTCCTTCGTTAGATTTTTGGGTGCGTTTCGGGGCTGCTGCGACGCTACTGCCCGGCGCGCACGACGCGGCTCGCCTGCGGGCCCTTGTCGCCCTGCGTGATGCTGAACTCGACTTGCTCGCCTTCCATCAGCTCGCGATAGCCGCTTCCCTCGATCGCGGTCTGGTGTACGAACACGTCGGGCCCGCCCTGGCGCTCGATGAAACCGAACCCCTTTTGCGAGTTGAACCACTTGACGGTGCCGGTAAAACGTTCCTCTGACATGTGCTTGTTCCTCTTCCTGCTTCCTTTGGTGAGCGGCGACGTGTTCCATCCGAACAAAAAACCCGGCGCGTGTTCGCGTCCCGGGCAGATTCGTCCTGATGAACGACTTCACCCCTCATTGGGATCATAGCAAAGTGTGATGGCAAGCGGCTAACCACTAGCCACCACCCGGCGTACTGTCTAGGGGATGAACAGAGGTAAGGTGCTCGCCATTTTGACCCCTCTGGGGGCGTATTGACAGCCGCCGAGAACTGAACTATCCTGTAGTTAAGCTCTTAACTACCGGGTGGTTCTCTTTTTTCGAAAAGTAGTTAAGCGGTTAACTACATCTAGAGGGCGAATAAATGCCTACTTTACAGGACGTCGCGCGCCGCGCCGGGGTGTCCACCGCGACCGTCTCGAAAGTCCTCTCCAACACACCCTACTTCACCGAAGAGACGCGTCGCAAGGTCATGCGCGCCGTGCACGAGCTAGGCTACGTGCCGAACCTCGCCGCCCGCGCGCTGGCTGCCGGAAAAACGCGCATCGTCGCGGTCGTGTTCCCGTATGTCTACGAGTCGATTTTCAGCGATCCGCTGACGCTTCGCATCCTGGGCGGAATCGAGTCGGTCATCCGCAAGCGCGGGTACAACCTGCTGCTCAGCACGCCCCGCCTGTCGCCGACCGATCTGGACGTGCACTATCTCCAGCTTGTACGCAGCGGCTATCTGGACGGGCTGATCGCGATCGACAACGTGCCGGGAGTGTCGGCGGTCGCCCCGGCGCGCGAAAAGGGGTTGCCCGCGGTCGTGATCGGCTATGGCGTGCGCGAGGGCGATTTCTGGGTTCGCAGCGACGACGTCTCCGGCGGCGAGCAGATCATGACGCATGTGATCGGCCTCGGGCACCGCCAGATCGGGCTGATCACCGTGCCGGAAAACATCAATATGGCGCTGCAACACCGGCTGGAAGGGATGCGAACGGTCGCGGAAGCGCACGGGATCGACTTTGACCGGCTGCCGCGTGCGCTGGGGGACTTCTCGATCGAGAGCGGCGCAGCGGCCGCCGCCGAGTTGCTCAGCCGCCATCCGGAGCTTACCGCGCTCGTCTGCCTCAACGACCGCATGGCGATGGGCGCGATCCAGCAGGCGCGGCTGATGGGGCGGCGCGTTCCGGAAGACCTCAGCGTGACCGGCTACGACGACATCCCCGGCGCGTCGAGCTTTTCCCCGCCCCTGACCACCATCGACCAGCGCGCGCCCGAAAGTGGGCAAGCGGCCGCCCACACCCTGCTCGACATTCTCGAGGGCGCTACGCCCGACAACCTTGTGCTGCCGGTGCGCTTTGTGCACCGCGCCACGACTGCCAGAGCGAATCCCCGTACCATGCCACCCGGCAATTTTGCCCCACCCAGCACAGGAGAGGAGGAGACGCCCAACTGACGAACGCAACTACACGTCTGCACCGGTTAGAACCATCCGCGAGCCAGAGGAACCCGGATGGACAGCAAGTGATAGGTTTTGGAACTTAAAGGAGTGCACCGTGTCTCAGTTCAAATTTTCAAAGCGCAATATTGTGTTCACCCTGCTGCTGGCTGTCGCGCTGGTGCTCCCCGCCGGCCTGACCGCTGCGCAGGGCCCCCAGTACATCACCTATAACTCCATGCACGGCGACCCTATTCCGCGCGCGTTTGACGAGGAAATCGTCGCGATGTGGAATGAGGCCAATCCGCTGACGCCGGTCGAGCATTCGATCATCGCGCACGAAGACTTCAAGCAAGCGATCCGCGCCTACCTGACCGCCCAGCCTGCGCCCGACGTGCTGACCTGGTTCGCCGGCGAGCGCGCGCGGTTCTTCATTGATCGCGGGCTGATCGCGGACATCTCCGACGTGTTCGAGGAGTACGGCTTCAACGAGACGTACGCGCCGGGCTTCCTGGCGCTGGCCTCGGTGGACGGCAAGCAGTACTTCCTGCCGACTTCGTACTACTGGTGGGCAGTCTACTACCGGCCCTCGCTCTTTGAGCAGGCGGGCATCACGGAAGTCCCTGAGACGTGGGACGAGTTCCTGGCGGCGTGCGATACGCTGAACGCGGCGGGCATCACGCCGATCACGATCGGCACGCGCTATCCGTGGACCGCGGCGGCGTGGTTCGACTACATCAACATGCGCCTCAACGGCCCGGAGTTCCACATCGATCTGATGCTGCTGAAAGAGTCGTACACCGACGAGCGGGTCCGCGCGGTGTTTGACTACTGGCAGCAGCTTTTCGACCACAACTGCTTCATCGAGGACGCTGCTGCTTACGCCTGGCAGGAAGCGCTGACGCCGATGGCCGAGGGCAATGCGGCGATGTACCTGATGGGCCAGTTCATCGTGGACTCGTATCCTGACGAGCTGGAAGACGACCTCGACTTCTTCCGCTTCCCGATCATCGACCCCGAGTTTCCGATCGGGGAAGATGCTCCGACCGATGGCTACTTCATTGCTGCTGGCGCGCGCAACCTGGAAGGCGGGAAGGAATTCCTGGCGTTCATCGGCTCGCAGGAAGTCCAGCAGAAGGCGTTTGACGAGCTTGGCCGCCTGCCGACCCGCACCGACGTGGACGTCAGCGGCGCGTCGCCCGCCACCCAGAAGGGTATCGAGCTGATCCAGACCGCCGACTACGTCGCGCAGTTCTACGACCGCGACACGACCGCTCCGATGGCGGAAGCGGGCCTGAACGCGTTCTCGCTGTTCTGGAGCGATCCGTCGTCGATCGACCAGATTCTCGAGGATCTTGAGGCGGAGCGCCTGCGCATCCTCGAAGAAGAGGCCGCCGCTCAGTAATCTTCCGCATGATGGCCGGGCTGCGCGCCCGGCTCCACGGCACGGCCATCTTACCCCTTTGCGCGGGGATGGCCGTGCCGCTCCCCAACGGTGCAAGGAGCGGATCATGGCTACAGCAATCAAGTCGCAGTCCCTGCGAGAGCCGCTGGACTTCACGGGCGCAAACTTCATCACGCTCCTGTGCGCGGTGATCATCCTGGTGGCGTTCATCTTCATGCCCTGGATGTGGACCGAGATGAAGTACAACGGCGCGCGCCTGATGTCTGACGTGCTCACCGGGGGCAGCCTGGGAACCTACGTCACCCGGCAGATCGTGTTGATCCCGCTCGCGGCGCTGCTGGGGATCGGCGCCGGGTTGTGGGGGCTGATGGCGCCTTCGCGCGGCGCGCTGGCCTCGATTCTGGCGGCGCTGATCGGTTTGATCGGGCTGGGCTACTTCGCCGACCTCTACTGGCGGCAAGAGGGCGAGGTCGCAGAGTACATACGCCAAAACCTCGGCTATGGCTCAGACGTCGCGCTGGTCGCGTTGATCGGGTTAGTGCTGCAAGTCGTGCTGCTGGCGCCGCCGGTCAACGTGCTGGTCCAGCGGGCGGGGCAGAAAGCCTCGGCGCGGCGCCCGTCCGTGCCACGAAAATGGATCCCCTACCTCTTTATTGGGCCGCCGCTGGCGCTCTATCTGGTCTGGATTATCGGCCCGACGCTCTACACCTTTTACCTGAGCCTCACCAACTGGGATGGGGTCAGCACGCCTCAGTTTATCGGCTTGCACAACTACAAGGTGCTCTTTAAGCAAAGCGCGCTGACCGAGTCATTGACCAACAACCTGCGCTGGCTGGTCGCGTTTGTGACCGTCCCGACGACGCTGGGCCTGGGCCTGGCGATGATTTTCAACACGGACATGCGCGGCGGGCGCTGGTACAAGGTCAGCTTTTACTCGCCGCTCGTGCTGTCGTGGCCGGTGATCGCGCTGGTGTGGTCGTGGGTCTATCACCCGTCGAAGGGGCTGATCAACTCGCTGTTGACCGAGAGCGGGCTGACCAGCAATCCGCCCGGCTGGCTGGCGGACCGCGAGCTGGCGATCTATTGCATTATCGCGGCGGCAGTGTGGCGGCAGGTGGGCTATGTGATGGTGCTGTACCTGGCCGGGTTGAAGAACCTCGACCCGACGTACATCGACGCCGGACTGGTCGACGGGGCGAACCGGTGGCAGTTGTTCCGCCACGTGATCTTCCCGCTGCTGGCGCCGGTGACGACCATCGTCTTCATCATTTCCGTGATCGACTCGTTGCGCTCATTTGACCTCGTTCAAGTTATGACGCGCGGCGGGCAGGGCACGCGCGTGCTGGCGAACTACATGTACATCGAGGCGTTTAACAACTATCGCATGGGCTACGGCGCGGCGATCGCGGTGGTGCTGTTCTCGATCAGCATTGTGTTCGTCGGGCTGTATCTGTGGCGCTCGCTCAAAGACGAGCTGGAGTATTGACCATGGCTACCCTCGCCAAGCCCCAAGAAGCCAGCCGTGTCAAGTCGATGGCGCCCGCGCGGGACCGCTTCAATCACGCGGCGAAGTACATCTTTCTGACCCTGCTCACGCTGACCTGGCTGCTGCCGGTGTTCGCCACGCTGCTGACGTCCGTCCGCACGATGGACGACATCACGCTCCACGGTTTCTGGAGCGTTCCGTCCGAGTTCCACTTCAGCAATTTCAAACAGGCGTGGATCGCCGCGCGCGTCCGTCAGTATCTGCTGAACAGCTTCATCATTACGATCCCGTCGCTGCTGGGGATGCTGTTCCTCTCGTCGCTGAGCGCCTATGCCCTGGCGCGCTTCAAGTTTCGGGGGAACCTGCTGATCTACTTCACCTACGTCGCCGGGACGATGCTCCCCTTCCAGATTCTGCTGTTGCCAGTCTTTCGCCTGACGAACCGGCTCGGCCTGTACGACACCTATGGCGCGCTGATCCTGATTCACATCGCGTTTCAGCTTGGCTTCTGCACGTTCGTGCTGCGAAACTTCATGCGGACGGTGCCGGGCGAGATCCTCGACGCGGCGCGCGTGGACGGGTGTGGGGAGTTCCGCATTTACTGGCAGATCATGCTGCCGCTGAGCCTGCCATCGCTGGCGGCGCTGGCGACGCTTGAGTTTACGTGGGTCTTCAACGACTTTCTGTGGGCGCTGATCTTGCTGCAATCGGACTCGTTGCGCCCTGTGACGGCCGGGCTGGCGACGCTACAGGGGCAGTACGTGACGGACTGGCCGCTGATCACCGCGGGGGCGCTGCTGGCGACGCTGCCGACGGTGCTGGTGTTTGTCTTCCTTCAGCGCTACTTTATCCAGGGGTTGACGCTCGGCTCCGGCAAATGATCGACGCAGCGGGCAAAGGATCTTCCAAAAGCAACTGGCTTATCATGTTCAGCGCGCGGACTTCACGCCTGCCCCGCTCCCGTCACGGGGAAAAGGGGCCGGGGGATCGGCGCGCTCTGGTCTGGTTTTTACTGCGCTAACCGTTAACGGCTAGCCGCTAACTGCTACTCAGAAAGGATCTCGTCTTGCGTACCGTTCTCGCCTTGAACGACGGATGGCTGTATGCGCCGGAGCAATTGGACGACACCGCGCCGGACAGCCGCTTCGAGCCGGTGACTCTGCCGCACACCAACGTCGTGCTGCCCTACCACAATTTCGACAACGCCGAATACCAGTTCATCTCGACTTACCGCCGTCGCTTCACCCCGCCGGACCTCGCGCCGGGCCAGCGGCTGTTCGTGGACTTTGAAGGCGCCATGATCGCCTCGACCGTCTACCTCAACGGCACGCGCCTGGGCGAGTATCGCGGCGGGTTCACGCCGTTTTCCTTCGACCTGACCGATCACCTCATTCCGGGCGAAAACCTGCTGACGGTCCACCTCGACTCGCGGGAGCGGACCGACATCCCGCCGTATGGGTTCGTGGTCGATTACCTGACGTTCGGCGGCATCTATCGCGAGGTGGCGCTGCGCGTGGTCGACGCCTGCTACATGGCAGATGTGTTCGTCCACACGGCCGATGTGCTGACCGATCAGCCGCGCGTGGTGGTCGACACCACGGTGCGCAACACGTCGGGTGAGGCGCGTAACCTCGTCCTGCTCGCCGAGGTGCTCGATGCGAACGGGGCGCGGATCGCCCACGTCGAGACGCCCGTCGCGGCTCCCACCGGCGACAGCGTCACGCGGCAGGAGATCGCGCTACAGCGGGGCGACGTCCGCCTGTGGACGCTCGACGATCCGGCGCTGTACACGCTGCGCGCCAGCCTGCACGATGCGGGCGCTGCGCTCGACTGCGTGGACACGCGCTTCGGCTTCCGCGAGGCGCGTTTCGAGCCGGACGGGTTTTATTTGAACGGCGCGCGCCTGCCACTGATCGGGCTTAACCGCCACCAGACCTATCCATACATCGGCGCGGCGGCGCCCGCCCGGCTGCAGCGCCGCGACGCCGAGATCATCAAGTGGGAGCTGGGCTGCAACATCGTGCGGACCTCGCACTACCCGCAGTCGCGCCACTTCCTCGACCGCTGCGACGAGATCGGGCTGCTGGTGTTCGAGGAGATCCCCGGCTGGCAGCACATCGGCGACGAGGATTGGAAGCAGTTAAGCCTGGACTACGTGCGCGCCATGATCGTGCGGGACCGCAGCCGCCCGGCGATCGTGCTGTGGGGCGTGCGGATCAACGAATCGGGCGACGACGAGGCGTTTTATCGCGCGACCAATGCGCTCGCCCACGAGCTTGACCCGACGCGCCAGACGGGCGGCGTGCGCTACATCTGGGAAAGCCAGTTCCTTGAGGACGTGTTCACCTTCAACGATTTTGGCATCCCGCTGCGCGAGCCGAATCACACGCCCTATCTGATCACCGAGTTCGGCGGGCACACCTTCCCGACCAAGACCTTCGACGGCGAAGAACGGGCCGTCGAGCACGCGCTGCGTCACGCCCGCGTCCAGAACCAGCAGCTCGGCATGGCGGGCGTGTCCGGCGCGATCGGGTGGTGCGCGTTCGACTACAACACGCATCAGGAATTCGGCTCCGGCGACCGCATCTGCTATCACGGCGTGATGGACATCTTCCGCCTGCCGAAATACGCCGCCGCGTTCTACGCCAGCCAGATGGATCCGACGCGGCGCGTGGTGCTCCAGGCAGCGACGGTCTGGTCGATGGGCGACCGCAGCGGCGGCGGGGTCGACCCGCTGGTGGTGTTCAGCAACTGCGACTCGCTGGAAGTATTCGTCGGCGACGAGCGGATCGGCCGCTTTCTGCCGGACCGCGACACCTTCCCGCACCTGCCGCACGCGCCGTATGTGATCGCCCTGCTCGAGCAGCACATCACCTGGGGTCGGGCGATGGCGGACCTGCGCCTGGTCGGCTACGTGGGCGATCAGCCGGTCGCGGAGCAGCGCATCGCGGCGGACGGACTGCCGCACGCGTTGGAGCTTGTGGCGGACGACGCGACGCTGGATGCCGATGGCCGCGATATGACGCGCGTCGCGTTCCGCATCGTGGACCGCTTCGGGAACCGCCTGCCGTACGCGCACCAGGTCGTCACGCTGACTGTCGACGGCCCGGCCGAGCTCATCGGGGAGAACCCGTTCGCGCTGGCAGGCGGCCAGGGCGCGGTCTATCTACGCGCGGGCACGACGCCGGGAGAGGTACGGGTCCGCGCCACCACGCCGCGCCTGCCCGCCGCCGAGGTGACGGTCACGCTGCGGTAAGTGGCTCGCCGCCGGTGTGCAGGGGTCCAGAATGAACACGCGCGGGGCAAGTTGCTCCGCGCGTGTTGTTGGCGCGGTTGGGTAAGGATATGAAAAAAAACGGGCGGAGCAAGCGGCGTCGGAAGGTAAATCCGCCTGCGCAGGCGAGTGAAAAGCAACGGGCGGAGCAAGCTCCGCCCCTACAAAGACAAATCGCGCCTCCCCTTCCCTCCTTGTGGGGTTGGGGGCAAGGCCGGGGATGGAGGGGCATTGGTGGGCTTAGCTGTCGCCCGCGATTTCTTCCGCTTGCCGCACCATCGCGTCGAGTTCGGCCAGCCCGTTCTGCCAGAAGCCGGGATCGGTCAGATCCACGCCCATCGGCGCGAGGACCTTCTCCGGCCAGTCCGAGCCGCCCGCGCGCAGCACGTCCAGATAGCGCCCGGCGAACCCGTCCGCCTGCTGGCGGTAGATCGCGAACAGCGCCAGGACGAGCAGCTCCCCGAACGCGTAGGCGTAGACGTAGCCCGGCGTGTGCAGGAAGTGCGGCACGTAGCTCCACCAGATGCCGTAATCGTCGGTCATGCGGACGCTGTCGCCAAACATCGCGCGCTGCGTGTCCAGCCATAGCTCGCTGATGCGCTCGCTGGTCAGCTCGCCTTCCTCGCGGCGCGCGGTGTGGAGCGCGTGCTCGAAGCGGTTCATCGAGATCTGCCGGAAGATCGTGGCGAACGAGTCTTCGATCTTCCCCGCCAGCAGCGCCAGCCGCGCCTGCGGATCGCTTTCCTTCTCCATGAGGTCGGTGAAGACCAGCATCTCGCCAAAGGTGGACGCCATCTCGGCGGTCGTCAGCGGGGTATGCGCCTGGAGCATCCCCTGTTCCCGCGAGAGGTACTGGTGGACACCGTGCCCCAGCTCGTGCGCGAGAGTCATCACGTCACGCGTGCGGCCGGTGTAGTTCATAAACACGTACGGGTGCGCCGAAGGGACGGTGCTGGCGCTGTACGCTCCGCCGCGCTTGTTGGGGCGCTCCGCCGCGTCGATCCAGTTCTGCACGAAGAACTGCTCTGCGATCCCGGCGACTTCGGGGTGGAAGCGTTCGTACGCCGTCAGCACGATCTCGCGCGCCTCATCCCACTGATACCAGCTTGCCGCCGCCGGAAGGGGCGCGTAGCGGTCGTAGTCGACCAGCTCGTCCAGGCCGAGCAGGCGGCGCTTGAGGTGGTAATAGCGCGCCACGATGTCATAGCGCCCGGTGACCGCCTCGACCAGCGCCTCGACCGTCTCGTCGCTGACCTCGTTCGACAGGTTGCGTGAGGAAATCCACGTCGGATAGTTGCGCAGACGGTCGTCGGACGCCTTGTCTGCAGCGAGCGTGTTGAAGATGAAGGTCGTGATCGGCAGATGCTTGCGCAGCCCCTCGGTCAGCGAGGCGGCGGCGCGCTGGCGGACGGAGCGGTCCTCGTCGTACAGCTTCGCCAGCACGGCGGACTGTGTTAGCTCCTGCCCGTCGAAGGTGTAGCGCGCGCTGCCCATCAACTCAGTGAAGAAGCGCACCCACGCCTCGCGCCCGGTGACCGACTTTTCCGCGAGAATCTTCTCCTCCGGCTCGCTGAGCATGTGCGGCTGGTAGAGGCGCGCGACTTCCAGCCAGTGGCGGTAGCGCGCGGTTTCCGGCGACTCGATCAGGCGCTGGGCGACGTCGTCCGGCGTGTTGACCCACTCCAGCGTGAAGAATACGAGCTTCTGCTCAAGCTGCGCCGACCACTCGGTCGCCTTCTGAAGCAGCGCGCCGTATTGCGGGTTGGCGGTGTCGGTGGACCAGATCAGGTGCGCGAACGACCCGACTTTGGTCGCCAGTTCGATGATCTGCTCGTAGCGGGCGACGGCTTCGGCCAGCGCATCCGGCGACAGCGTCGCTATTTTGCCGCGATAATCGCGCTCCAGGGCGGCCGCCGCGTCGTCCGCGCGCTGCATATCCCCGGCGATGGCGGGATCGTCTACCCCGCTGTAGAGGTCGCTGAGGTCCCACGCGACCTGTTCGGCTCCGGTGAGTTGGGTTTCTTCCGCTTGCATGGTGTGCTCCTTGGCAAAGCTAGTAGCGGTTAGCAATTAGCGATTAGCAGCTAGCAGTTAGCGGTTAGCCAAAAGCGAAGGCAAAGCGGTTGGCTGGCGCTATGGGGCTGATCGAAGGGTTCGATTTTTCCTTCACCCTACATCCCTCTCCCTGTGCGCTTCGCTTCGGGAGGGGGGACTTGGGCGGCGGGGCTTGCCCCTCTCCCCGTGCGGCGCGCCCGCTTTCCTCTACTCCCTACTCCCGACTGCCCACTCCCCGCTCTTTGGCTAATCGCTAACTGCTAACCGCTCATCGCTGAAGATAACAAAAACGTGCGCCGAACGCACGAACACGTCACAATAGACGCCGGGCTACAATGTGACACACGTGTTTCTTGCGGCACGAAGGAGACAGCACGATGAATTACCGTGAACTGGGACGCACCGGCTGGATGGTGTCGGAAATCAGCTTTGGTGCGTGGGCCATCGGGAGCGCATGGGGCGAAGTGGACGATCGCGATTCGATCGCCGCGCTCCACCGCGCGATTGACCTGGGCGTTAACTTCATCGACACCGCCGACGTCTACGGCGACGGGCACAGCGAGCGGCTGATCGCACAGGTGCTCAAGGAGCGACCGGAAGCGGTCCGCGTGGCGACGAAAGCCGGGCGGCGGCTCGATCCGCACGTGGCGGACGGCTACACCGCCGAAAACCTGACCCGCTTCGTCGAGCGCAGCCTCAAGAACCTCGACACCGAGGCGATCGATCTGCTCCAACTCCATTGCCCGCCGACTGAGGTCTACTACCGGCCTGAGGTGTTCGGCGCGCTGGACGATCTGGTACAGGCGGGGAAGATCCTGCACTACGGCGTCAGTGTGGAAAAGGTCGAGGAAGCGCTCAAGGCGATTGAGTATCCGAACGTCAAGACGGTGCAGATCATCTTCAACATGTTCCGTCACCGTCCGGCGGAGCTGTTCTTCCGCGAGGCGAAGGCGCGCCAGGTGGGCGTGATCGTGCGCGTGCCGCTGGCGAGCGGCCTGCTAACCGGCAAGATGACGCGTGAGACGACCTTCTCGCCCGACGATCACCGCCAGTTCAACCGCCATGGCGAGTCGTTCGACCGGGGCGAGACGTTCTCCGGCGTGGACTACGAGACCGGGCTGGAAGCGGTCGAGCAGCTTCGGAAGCTGGTTCCCGAAGGCGCGACGATGGCGCAACTCGCGCTGCGGTGGATTCTGATGTTCGACGCAGTGTCGTGCACCATCCCCGGCGCGAAGCGCCCTGCCCAGGTGGAAGACAACATCGCCGCGGCGGACCTGCCCGAACTGAGCGAGAAGGATATGGCGTACGTGCGGCAGGTGTACGACGCGTACATCCGCGACCAGGTGCATCACCGGTGGTAAAGAGCAGCGGTTAGCGATTAGCCGTTAGCGGTTAGCAAGAGCAAAAACAGCTAAGAGCAGCCAGAAGCAGCGAGGGGGGCTGTAATCCTTCGCTGCTTTTGCTATTAGTGGTACTTCTCCCTATGTATACCGCCCTTGCGCGGACCTTTCAGTATACATATGCTAATCACTTAACAGAGTTCTTGTGGAAAAGCGAGCACGCATTTGAATTTCCCAGGAGAGTCTTACTATGGGCCGGTTCCCAGTGCTGTATGTATACAAGTATCTTCTCTACGTCATCGCCGCGATTCTGATCATCATCGGGGCACTCGTAGCGTACGAAGCGGCAAAATCACCCTGGCTTGGGTTCAGATGGAGATCGTTTTTTGCGACATTTGTCCCCTTCTTTGGGGTTGCATTTCTCCTAACTGTCAGCGCTGAAGTGATACAGCTAGGTCTCGCCATCGAGGACCATCTGTTTAAGATGCGCCAAATGTTTTCATGGACCGTGGCGCAGCAAAAGCAGATTCAGAGTGGAACGCACTCAGGTAGGCCGGGCTCACAGACTACTTCGGCACAACATCAAGACCGCTAGCAGTGAGAACGGCACGGTCGCATGTTCGCGAGCTGTGTGCTGCATGTGGGTGAGCGTGTAGGGGCGGAGCAAGCTCCGCCCGGGGAAAAGCCCCCCATCCCCCAACCCCTTCCCCCACAAGGAGGGAAGGGGCGCAAAGCAGCGTTGCGTTGGTGTTGCCCCGCCCTCTTGATGGGGGAGGGGCGGCTCGCGCGGAGCGCGTGCGGGGCGGGGGGAATACAAGAACTCGGCGGGCGGGCGAGAGTGTCCGCCCGTGATGTTTGTTGCGCTTAGCTGGCGCTGGCGGCGCCTAGCTGCTCCGCCACATACGCCGCGTCTTCGGCGATACCGATCAGCACGCCGGATTTGCGGCTGTGCAGCATGTGCATGCCCAGGAAGTACAGTCCAGGGAACGCGGTGACGCCGCGCTGAGTCACCGGGAAACCGGTTTCGTCGAACACCGGCAGCTTCACCCACGAATAGTCGCAGGCGTAGCCGCACGCCCAGATGACGTTCGTGATGCCCGCCGCCTTGAGGTCCACGCGGGGACGTTCTGGCAGGGCGTACGCGTCGCGCAGAATCTCTGGGCGCTCGTCGGGCGCGTCGAGCCCGTGCGCGGCAATATGCGCGTCGATGCGCTGCAACATCTTCGCCTCGAGCGCATCCGCCCCCGCGACATTCGCCTGCAAGTCCTCGGCGAAATGCATCACCCCGCCCGATGCGGCGGACGCGCGTCCGACCAATGTCACGCCGTCGCGCGCGAACTGGTGCAGGTTCAGCGTGTGTCCGCCGCGCGTGCCTGAGACGTGCGGCAGGGCGACATTGCGCGCCTGGGGCGGCAGCGGCGGGACCGTTTCGTCCCAGAAGCCGATCTCGTTCAGCCACCACGCGATATCCTTGCCCCGATAGCGGCGCGGGAACCGGCCCGCCGTGCCGACGCTCAGGAAGACATCTCGCCCGGCCAGGTAAAGCTCCTCGGCGATCTGGCAGCCAGATTGGCCCGTCCCGATGACCAGCACGCCGCCCGGTTGAATCTGATCGGGATTGCGATAGCGCGAGGAATGTAGTTGGAGCACGCTTCGGGGCAGCTCGGCGGCGTACGGGGGGAACTTCGGCGCCTGGTAGCTGCCGGTCGCCACGACGACGTTCGCGGCGGTCAGCGTGTCGCCGTTCGCCCGGACGCGATAGCCACGCTCTCCCGGCTCGACCGAGGTCACGTCCACGCCGAACTGCACCGGCAAGTCGAAACGCTGCACGTAGTCCTCGAAGCGGCGCACGACCTCGGCGCGCGGCATGTAGCCATCGGGATCGGGGCCGTCATACTCGGCGCCCGGCATACGGAAATACCAGTTCGGCGAGACGAGCGTGAACGAGTCCCAGCGTTCATTGCGCCAGGTGTGAGCGGGTTGCGCCGCGCGTTCGAGGACGATATGCTCCCGCCCGCGCTGCGTCAGGTAATAGCTGAGCGCCAGCCCCGCTTGCCCGCCGCCGACGATGATGGTTTCGATGTGCTGCGGCATGGGAAAGTCTCCCGACTCAAATCCACCAGAAACAAATCACACCGCGAGAGACAGCGGGAGTACCACGCTGGTCGCGGCTATTCCGGGCTGATGTGCGGTATGGCGTGCTATTAAGATGAAGTCGGCGTCGGGGGAAAAATCACACCCGCGAGCCCTCCATCCCCCAGCCCCTGCCCCCAACCCCACGCAAGCGGAGGGAAGGGGAGCAAGGCAGCGTTGCGTTGATGGTGCCCCGACCCTCGATGGGGAGGGGCGGCTCGTGCGCAGTGCGAGTGGGGCGGGGGTGTTTGCGATAGCAACCGCGCGCGAGCGGAGGGAATGGATGCAAGGCGACGTAAAACAGCGGGCCGAGCAAGCTCGGCCCCTACACGAATCACACTTGGATGGGGAGTGCGGGACGGGGCGACGCTTCCCCTACTCCCTATTCCCCACTCCCTACTCCCTCGTTCCCAGCTAACCGCTGCTTTCCTCGTTGCACGCCGGGCGTTCAAGCAGGTTCACCACGCGGACGGGCAGCCCTTCCAGCGCCGCGCTAAGCTTCGCAAAATCGGCGCCGCGCTCCTTGATCGTGATGTACGACTTGTCGCCCTGATGCCAGGCAATGGTGCTGATGATGTTGCCGCCGACGTCCGCGATGGCCTGCGCGGTCCGCGCCAGGATGCCGGGCCGGTCCTCGACTTCCAGCGTGATGCGCGCGCCTTCTTCGCCCCCGCCGAGCAGCACGACGAGCGTCTTGAAAATGTCCGTGTCGGTCACGATGCCGACCAGTTCCTCGCCGTCTAGCACGGGCAGGCAGCCGATCTTGTGCGTCTGCATCAGGCGAGCGGCCTCTTCCAGCGGGCAGTCGGGCCGCGTGGTGATCACCGGGGAGCGCATGATCTCCTGCAGCTTGAGGCTCGACAGCAAACTGTGAATCTCGTAGATGCTGAGCGTGGTGGCGGGCGACGGTTGCGCCTGATAGAGGTCGCTCTCGACCAGGATACCGACCAGCTTGCCACGCCGGTCGACGATCGGCAGGTGGTGAATGTGATGCTCGCGCATCAACTCGGTCGCCTGCTTATGCGTCGTCTCGGGCGTGGCCGTGATGGGGTTGCGAGTCATCATGTCTCGTACGAGCATGTTGGGCCTCCGGCGGAAAGGAGCAAAAAAGCAAAAGGACAGCAGGTGCTCACCCCGAAGTATAGTGTCACAGGCGCGGCAAAACAACAGAAAAGCAGCGGTTAGCGGTTAGCGGTTAGCGAAAGAGCAGGGAGTGGGGAGTAGGCAGTCGGGAGTAGGGAATAGGGGAAGGCGACTGCCCCACCTATCCGAGTGAGGTGAGGGAAAGGGAAAGATGTCGCGCGCTTCGTAGGGTGCGGAGCTTGCTCCGTCCGCTTATCTTCCTCGCTAAGCCCCCCATCCCCCGGCCTCTGCCCCTTGCCCCTACTAAGGAAGCCACGCTGCCCGACGTTGCCCCGCCCTCTTTATGGGGGAGGGGCGGCTCGCGCGCAGCGCGAGCGGGGCGGGGGGCATTTTGCAGCTATCCCCCATCCCCCGACCTCTTCCCCCAGGAGGGAAGGGGAGGCGCGATTTGTCCTTATAGGGGCGGAGCAAGCTCCGCCCGCGTACATATAACTGTCCCCCACACGATCACGTCGCGGGGCGAGAGCAAAAGCCATGCTGCCCAAGCCCCTCTCCCGCAGCGAAGCACACGAAAAGGGTTAGACCAACACGGCACCCGGCTCCCCCTACCCCACTCACTACTCTCTACTCCCCATTCCCCATCAATTTGTTCAAATTTGCACAATAAACTAAATTGATATATAATTTATTCAGACGTGCAAGCCCATCGCCTTTTTCGCACGTGAATTCGTGCGTATTTTCACAATCCGTCGGCTCAGCCGTCTTGGAAAGGAGTCCGGCAGCCATGGCAAACACACACCGTCCCCGCGTCGTGATCGTCGGCGTCGGATTTGGCGGCCTCAACGCCGCGCAGAAGCTCAAAAAGAAAGATGTCGACGTCCTGCTCGTCGACCGTCAGAACTTCCACCTGTTCTCTCCCCTGCTCTACCAGGTCGCGACATCGGGCCTGGAACCGGGGGAAATCGCCTCGCCGGTGCGGGGAATCTTCCGCGACGCGCCGAACATCCGCTTTCTGCTGGGCGAGGTCGAGCACATCGACACGGACACTCAGCACATCACCATCCGCGCCAAGACGCAGGTCCGCGTGGAGCCGTACGATTACCTCATTCTGGCGACCGGCAGCCAGACGCACACCTTCGGCGTCCCGGGCGTTGAGGAATACGGCTTCCCGCTGAAGACGCTTGCCGACGGCGTGGTGCTGCGCAACCACGTACTCAAGAACTTCGAGAAGGCCGCGTGGAGCACCGTCCCGGCGGAGCGCGAAGCCCTCACCACGATCGTGGTCGTCGGCGGGGGTCCGACCGGGCTGGAGACAGCGGGCGCGTTCCAGGAGCTTCTGGAGAAGGTGCTGCGGCAGGAGTTCAGCGACCAGCTTACGGACACGCCAGGGCGCGTCATCCTGGTGGAGATGCTCGATCACCTGCTGCCGACCTACCCGCCCATGCTCCAGCGGTCCGCGCGGCGGCAGTTGGAAAGCATCGGCGTCGAGGTCGTGCTGGGCGAGGCAGTCGAGGAAGTGCAGCCCGATCGCATCAAGCTCAGCAGCGGGCGCACCATCCTGACGCGCACGCTGATCTGGTCGGCGGGGGTGAAGGCATCGCCGATGGCCGAAGCGCTCGGCGTGCCGCTGCACAAGTCGGGGCGCGTGCAGGTCCTACCGACAATGGAAGTGATCGGTCTGAAGAACGTGTACGTCGTGGGCGATATGGCGTACCTCGAGGATAAAAAGGGCGAGCCGTACCCGATGCTGATCCCGGTCGCCAAGCAGCAGGGCCAGCTTGCGGCGCGCAATATCCTGCGGCGGCTGGCGGGCGAGCCGCAAAAGGAGTTCCGCTACATCGACCGGGGCATCATGGCGACGATTGGCCGCAGCCGGGCCGTAGCATGGATCTACTACAAGCTCCCGCTGAGCGGGTTCCCCGCGTGGGTGGCGTGGCTGGGGCTGCACCTCATCACGCTGATGGGTTTCCGCAACCGGCTGAACGTGTTCGTCAACTGGGTGTGGAACTACATCACGTATGACCGGACGGTGCGGATCATCCTGGAGCATCGCCCGCGCGACGAGCAGGAGCTCCGCGAACAGCCGGAGTTCCTCGAAGAACCGGAACCCGTCGCGATCACCGGCTGGCGCTAAGCGACGCGCCGCGCTTGTCGCGTAGCGATAGAGCGATCAGACGTGAAAATCCCTCTCCCGCGAATGGGCAGAGGGATTTTTTGCCGATCGTGCCCCCTCTGGCGAAAGGCGACGCAGCGCGCGGGCGGAGCAAGCTCCGCACCCTACATGCTGCATTTTGCCGTTTTTCGCCCTCGCTAATCGCTACTTTCACCCTAGAATCCGGTCCACCGCCTCGGCGAGCTGGCTGAGGCTGCGCGTCTGGTAGACCGCGCTGCACAGCGGCGCGTAGTCCAGCATGTCGCTGTCGCCGCTGCCCCACTGAGCCGGATACTCGGGATTGAGCCAGATGACGCGCCGCACGCGCCGGGCCAGCCGCCCGAACGTGTCCAGCGCCGGATCGTTGAAGTTATTGCGCCCGTCGCCGAGCACGATCAGCGTCGTGCGGTGGTCGAATGCGTCCATGTGATCGGCTTCAAGCTGGCGCAGGCTCCGCCCCAGGTCGGTGTTGTAGTGCCCGGCGGGGAGCTTCGTCAGCACGACCGCGATCGCATCGTCCAGGCGGCGCGTTTGCAGGTCGGCGGTCACTTCTTCCAGGTGATCGACAAACGCGAAACTGCGCGTTTTTTGCACCTGATCCTGCAACTCGTACAGCAGGCGCAGGAAGAACTCGACCACTGGCCGCATCGACGTGCTGACGTCCAGCACGACCACCAGCTTCGGCTTGAGCCGCCGCGTGCGGAAACGCATCTCGAACGGGACGCCGTGATAGCGCAGGTTGGTGCGCAGCGTCGCCTTCGGATCGAGCTTGCCCTGCTTGCCGCGCTTCTGGCGGAGCGCCGCCCGGCTGCGGAGCCTCGCCGCCAGCCGCCGGACCTGCTCGCGAAGCTGGTCCATGTCCACGCTGCTGAGCGAGTCCAGCGGGCGATCGAGCAGGTCGCGGGTGGGCCGCTTGCGCATCTCGTCGACGCGCTTCTCGCGGATCTGCTCCCCGGCGAAGTCGGCAAGCTGCTGAGAGAGGCGCCCCTCGTTCTCGGCGACCTGCTCCTGAAGCTGGCGGATCGTGTCGGGGTCCATGCCCGCCTCTGCGAGCGCTTCCCAGAGCTGCTCCAGCAGGTCCTGAAGCTGGTCCCAGTCCAGCAGGTCTTGCATGCGCTGGGCCATGCGCCGCGCGCTACTGGGCGTCAGACGGCCGTAGGGGTCTTCGCCTGCTTGCTCGGCGAGGTCCTGCAACTCGTCCTCGGTGGGGCCGCGCCCGCTGAGCAGCCACTCCAGAAGCTGCTGAAGCTGCCGCGCGAGGTTTTCCATTAGCTGCTCAAGCGCCTCGCGGAGCATCTGTTGTTCTTCGGGCGAGAGTCCTGCTTGCGGGTCGGTTAGCGGCGGCGTGGTGTTGCCGAAATATTGCGCGAACAGTTCTTCGAACGTGGGCAGGCTGTCGGCGTCTTTGACGAGCGTCGAGCGCAGGCTCAGGCGGAACGCGTCGCGATCTCGCACGCCCAGCCGCTCGACCGCGCGCCAGGCGTCCTGGCTCTCCGCCAGCGAGACGCGCACGCCCGCCGCGCGCAGGGCCGCGATGAACCTAACGATACGTTCTTCCATTTCCGTCGCCTCCCACCCGGCGCAGAGCACGCCGCGCACGCTCCACGTCGGCCTCGTATTTGAGCAGGACGGTCAGCGTGCTATCGAGCGTCTGCGAGTCGAGCGTGCGCGTGTTAAGCGCCAGCAGCGCCCGCGCCCAGTCCAGCGTTTCGCTGACGCTCGGGTTCTTCTTGAGATCCAGCGTCCGCAGCGATTGCACTACCTCGACCGCCTGCCGCGCGAGTTCCGGCGCCAGCCCCGGCACCTTCAACTGCACGATCCGCAGTTCCTCTTCGGCGTCCGGATAGTCGATGTAGAGGTACAGGCAGCGCCGCTTGAGCGCTTCGCTCAGCTCGCGGGTGTTGTTGCTGGTCAGGAACACGACCGGCCGGTGCCGCGCGACGACCGTCCCGATTTCGGGGATGCTCACCTGGAAGTCGCTCAGCACTTCGAGCAGAAACGCCTCAAACTCGGCGTCGGCGCGGTCGATCTCGTCAATCAGCAAGACGACTGGCTCGTTGCTGCTGATGGCGCGAAGCAGCGGGCGCGGCAGCAGGAAGCGTTCCGAGAAGAAGACGTCTTCTTCCTCACCAAGCCGGTCCGCCGCCTCGGCCAGCGAGCGCGTATCGCCCAGCAGATGCGCCAGCTTGTCGCGCAGAAGCTGCGTGTAGAGCATCTGCTTGGCGTATTCCCACTCGTACAGGGCCTTGCTCTCGTCCAGCCCTTCGTAACACTGCAAGCGCACCAGCTCGCGGCCCGTCGCGGCGGCCCAGGCTTTGCTCAGTTCGGTCTTCCCTACCCCGGCGGGGCCTTCCGCCAGCAGCGGCTTGCCGAGCGACTCGGCCAGAAACAGGACAGTCGCGATCTCGTTGGTGGCGATGTACTGCTGATCGCCTAGAGCCTGGCGGACACTCTCTACCGTTTGGAACATCCCATCCTCTCCTCAATTTGGCTTCCGATACAGCGCGTGTGATCCCCGGCTAGCGGAGAGCCGCCAGTCAGGCCGATATTTATGATTACGGTTAATTGTATCAACAATACCCGATGGCTGGGGGAGAGAGCGTAAGGGTTTTGCAAATTGTACAATTGAACATATTATACGAAAACCGTTCCCACCTAGCCCCCGATCGGAGTCCTTCATGAGCGAAAACATCATACTCGACGACGCCCGACGCGCTCCCTCCGGCGGGCCCGGTGAGACGCCACCGCCCGCTTCGCGCTGGTCTTCGGTGACGCACGCGCTCTGGCGCTTTTTGCCGCACTCGTGGAACGAGCTGCTGACGATCACGATCGCGGTCGTCTCACTGGCGATCTCCCTCAGCGCCACCCAAAGCCAGACCAGCCGCGAGCTACGCCAGCAACTCACCGACACGCTCGACCGCCACCTTGCCATCGCCACGCAGATGCAGCAGATCAGCCACGACATCGCCAGCGCGGAGACCCCGCTTCAGATGACGACGCTGCAAGGGGATCTCTCGCTGCTCTCGGCGCAGGACTATGCGCTCGTCTCACATGCAGCCGGGCTGGTGAGAAAAATCCCCGACGAGGCGATGTGGACGGATTACGTGACTCTCGCCGCAGGCTTTGCGCTGGCAGGGGACGCGTATAACGCCGAAGAGTTTTATAAGCTGGGGATTGGAGCGGCGCCGAACGAGTTTGCCGAGAGCCGCGCCCGGCAAGGATACGCGGCATTTCTGTTCACGCAGCCCACCCGGCTTGACGACGCCCGCGCGGAGTACCGGCAGGTGATCGGGCTGCTCGATCGGGTGATGATGGATGAAGAAGTGCGCCGGAGCGAGAAAATCGGCGTCTATAAGCTCTGGGCGCAGTCGGAAACTGGGCTCGGCACGGCCGCCGAAGTGAACGCGGCCATCCAGGAAGCGTGTGAGATCGCAAAGGCTTCCCCGATTCCGCGCGTCCGCGAGCTGCTCACCTTTGACCTGAACCAGTTCTGGTCGGCAATTTACCAGTTTTACGGCTTCGCGAGATCGCCGCAGTGCCAGTGAGGCCCATCCCCTTGCCCTGCTCGCTGAAATTGCGACGCGAGGTGAGGGAATTGAGCGCCGCGCCAGCCGGGAGCCTCTTGCTCCCCGCGCGTGCTTTCCGGTATGCTCTACGGCAGATGTTCGGCACAGCGGGCGGAGCAACCTCCGCCCCGACCGGTTCTAGCTGCGTTTTGCCTCAGGAGAAGGTTATGTCACAACGTCGCCTCACCCTCGCCGCTGCCTTCGCCGCGATCGCGCTTGGGCTGGCAATCGTCGCGCTGAGCGCCCTGCCCCCCGCTCGCGCGCAGGACGATCCCACGCCGACCCTCGCCCCTCTGGTGACGCCCGTGCTCGGCGCGTTCGACCCCGCCTCGATCGAGGACGTGGACCTGAGCGAGATCCCGATCGTGCCGGAGCTCAGCGACACGGCGCGCGCCTTGCTGCTCGAAAGCATCGCGCAGGGCCGTGACCCGCACGCCTTCGCCAAGGTGGGCGACTGCATGACTGAGGACCCAGCGTTCCTCTACCCGCTGGCCGAGGGCGAGATCGAGTGGGGCGAGTATGAAGACCTGCAAGCGGTGGTCGAGCACTACGCGCAGGCGGACGAAAACCCCTTCGGGCGCAAGAGCCAGGCGGCGGCGGGTGGATTCAACGCCGCCAGCGTGATCGACAGCATGTGGGCGAATCCGCAGTTCTGCGAGGCGGGCGAGACGCCGCTTTCGTGCGAGCTACGCCTGATGAACCCGGCGGTCGCGGTGATCATGTTCGGCACCAACGACGTGTTCTACCTGGACGAAGCGCAGTTCGATTATTTCCTGCGCTCGGTGCTGGTCAAGACCATCGAGGCCGGGACGCTGCCGGTCCTCAGCACGTTCCCGCTGCGGCCGGAGTTCCCCGAAAAGACCGAGGTCTTCAACCGGATTGTGGCGCGCGCGGCTGAGGATTACGACATCCCGCTGATCAACCTGTGGCGCGCGCTGGAGCCGCTGCCCAACCAGGGCGTTGACCCCGAAGACACGACGCACCTCACCTCGCCGGAAGGCAGCGCGGCGCAGTTCACCGACGAGGCGCTGGAAACCGGGTTCGCCGTGCGGAATCTGGTCACGCTGCAGGCGTTGGAAGCGATCGTGGAGCAACTAGCAGTTAGCGGTTAGCGAAAACGGGGAGTAGGGAGTGGGGAGTAGGGAATAGGGAATCGTAGGGGCGGAGCTTGCTCCGCCCGTTATCTACACACCAAGAGCAAAAAAGCGGGCGCAGCTTGCTGCGCCCCTACAATGCCTCTAGCTGTAACTTTGCTGTTCTTGGCTGTTTTTAGCTGTGGTTAGCTGTCCTGCCCCGCCAGCTTGCCGCCGACCTTCCCCGCCCGCGTTTCCTCGACGCCGTGCAGGAACCCGACAAAGACCAGTTCCTCGTCCTCGGCGCGGATCATGTGGTTCTCGCCGGGGTCGAACACCAGCAGCGTGTGCGGGCCGAAGCGCCGCGCCTCACCATCGCCGCCCGCGAATACGCCGTGACCCTTCAGAACCACCGCGTAGAACGGCGATTTAGGCGCGCTGTGCTCGCGTATCTCTTGGCCGGGGCGGAGCGTGAACCGGAGTATTCTGCCCGTCTCGGTGACGAGCAGCGGCTCGGCGTAGGGGTTCTGATCGCGAAACTGTAGCTCGTCCAGCAGGTTCATCGACTTCATGGGTGGCCTCGTTTCCTGACTCGATGGGGTCGATGGTACGACGCCTCTCACGGCGGTCGTTACCCGGATTATAGGCCAACCACGCGGAAGTGCCCCCTGCGCGCCGCTCGCTCGCGTTCGCAGGGATGAGTGGCGGGCGGAGCAAACCTTATCCCTGCAGAGTCCACGGGCGGAGCAAGCTCCGCCCCTACTCCCTATTCCCTACTCCCCACTCCCCGCTTTTCGCTAACCGCTAATTGCTAACGGCTAATTGCTGGCTTCGCCGCACATCTTCCACTCGCCGTCGTCTTCGAGCGCGCGGTAGGTGATGTCGCCGAGCGGCTGGCGGCGCGGTTCTTCACCCCCGTAGTGGATGATCAGGTCGCCGGAGCACACCACCAGGGTATAATCGCCGTCCTCGCCGCGCTCCTCGCAGGCCATGTCCTCAAGCTCGGCGCGGACCGCGCTGAACGACGCGGCTTCTTCGAGCGCCCGGGCTTCCCAGGCCGGGCAGGCGAGCGACACCATCTCGTCGGCGTTCGCCTCGACTTTGGCGCGAAGATACGCTTCGATCGCGTCTGAGGCGCTGCCACTGTCCGCGCACGCGGACAGGACGAACGCTCCGAGCGCGAGCAGGGCGAGTAAAGCAATCCGGCGCATAGGTCCATGCTCCTGTAGGGTAAGCGACACCTGGGAGATTATAATAGTAGCGAAGAACAGCAAGAGACAGCGAAAAGCAGCAAAGAGCAGCCGCAAAGCTACGGCGAAACAGCGCACGCACAGAATAGTCACAAATAGCCGCTTCATAGTTGCCCGATAGCCGGGTTTAGCTGGGAGATTGCAGAATGCAACGCACCACCTGGATTTTCGGAATCTTGCTTATGTTCGCGCTGGCGCTCGCGGCAAGCGGACCGCGCCCGACCATCACGCACGCGCAAGAGGGCGAGCAGAGCGCCGAACAATGCGCCGCACTGACCGTGGCGGCTCCCGCAACGGCGGCCAGCGCGTGCGGCGACCTCGCGCCGGGGGAAGTGTGTCTTGGCAGCCCGAACGCGCAAGCGCAGCCGGGTGACGACGCGTTTGCCGAGCCGGGCGCCACGCTCGACCTGAGCGCGCTCGACGCGATCAGCACCGAAGCGGCCGATCCCGCCGCCGGGACGTGGGGCGTGGTCGCGGTTGCGTTTCCGGCGAATCTGCCCGAGGGTGAGGCGGTGAGCGGCGTGCTGTTCGGCGAGGCGACGCTGGCGCGGGTTTCCACCGCCGCCGTCGAGCGCCCCACCCTGACGGTCAGCAATCCGACGGCGACCGAGGCGAACCTGCGCGGCGGCGCGGGCACGCATTACCCGGTGGTGGGCGTGCTGGCGGGCGGCGCGAGCGCGGTCGCGGACGGGCGCAACCAGGCGAGCGACTGGATCCGCATCCAGACTGAGAATGGCCCGGCGTGGGTCTTCGCACGGCTGGTGACGTGGGACGGCGATCTGAGCACACTCGACGTGCTGGCGCCGGATGACGTGTCCGGCGGTGAGGATACGGGCGCGCCATTCTCAAACGTGACGCTGGCGACCGGCTCCGATAGCGTCTGCGCGGGCGCGGGATCGGGGCTGCTGCTGCAATTGGAGAGTGAGAGCGAGGCGGAGATCCGCGTCAACGGGGCGACGCTGCGCTTCACCCAGGCGACGGTGCTGCTCCAGGCGGAGCCCGGCGCGGCGCTGGACGTGCGCGCGCTGGATGGCGAGGTGACGGTCAGCGCGCAGGGGCGGTCGGTTGCGCTGAGCGCGGGCGAGCAGGTGAGCGTCCCGCTGGGCGGCGAGGACGGGCTCGCGGCGTCCGCGCCGGGGCAGGCGCAGGCGTTCGTGCTGGCCGAGGCGTCGAGCGCCCCGATCGGATTGCTGCCGGGCGCGCTGGCGTGCCAGGTGAGCGCGACGACGAGCAACGTCACGCTGCGCGTGGGTCCGGGTGAGACGCGCGGCGCGCTGGCAAACATGCGCCCGAACGAGCCGTATCGCGTGCTCGGCTGGGCGGCGGACGCCGAGGGCGCACCGTGGTACGAGCTGGACACGGGCGCGCAGACCTCGTGGGTGCGGCAGGATGCAGTCGAGCCATTCGGCGCGTGTGACGCCGTAGCCCAGGTCGAGGCGCCGCCGCTGGTGTTCGCGGCCCCCTCGGAGCCGCTGATCAGCGAAGCGGGCGAGGATGCGCTTCCGGTGAGCGACTTCTCTCCGGCAGCCAACACCGTCTGGCAGATGTACCCCGGCACGGACCAGATGAGCGGCGAGTGCAGCGGCGCGCCCGCGATCAACTTCTGCGACCATCTGGCGGCGATCTCTCCGGCGACCGGCGGGATCATGTGGAAGGGCATGGAAGCCAGCCCGTACTATCTGCAGCGCATCCAGCCGAATGTGTACGCGTACTCCGGCCCGAACGTGCTCGGCACCGGAAGGATCAGCATGACGCTGCGTTTCACCAGCGAAAACGCGGTCACCATGACGCAAACGCTTACGCTGAACAGCGAGCCGAACTGCACGCATACGTACTACTACACGGGCGAGAAGAACTGGTAGGAGAGCAGCGGTTAGCCGTTAGCGATTAGCGGTTAGCAAGAGCGGGGAGTAGGCAGTCGGGAGCAGGGAATAGGGAAAGCGGTTCAACTGGACGGGCGCGCACATTTCCACGCGGCGACGTAGGGGCGGAGCTTGCTCCGCCCGCTGCTAAAGGTGCTCATCGGGAAAACCTCACCCCTTACCCCCTGCCCCTTTGCCAGGGGTGAGGTTCCACGCGCCGGAGCAACACGCTGCTGACTCACGGCAGATCGCATGAGGCGAATAACGAGCGGGGCGGCTGAGCATCCTCTGTAGGGTGCGGAGCTTGCTCCGCCCGTATTTTCTTTCGGACCACTCAATCGGAGTATTCGACCATCGAACGCGGCAAGCAATCCCCCTACTCCCCATTCTCTACTCCCTACTCCCCGCTTTTCGCTACTTGCCGCTTTTCCGCCTTTTTCCCTACGCCGCGAGCGAAAACGTTACAATGGAAGTATGCGAAGAAGAATGTGTTGGTGGATGGGGATTGCGGCGCTCGCGCTGAGCATGACCGCGTGCGAGTCGATGGTCGACGGGCCGATCACGCCGACCGTCGCGCCGACGTCCACGCCGGACGAAACCGCGATCGCGCTGCGGGCGAGCGCCACGCCCACCGCCACGTTTACCCCCTCGTTGACGCCGACGGACAGCGCCACGCCGACGCTGCCGCCAACTGAGACGCCGACCTTCACGGCGACGCCAAGCAATACGCCGAGCGTCACGCCGACTTTCACCGCGACCAGCACAGGGACCGTCACGCCCTCGCCCAGCGCGACCGCGACCGATCCGCCGACCGCTACCCGCACGCCAACCGAGACACCGACGCGCACCGCGACGGCCACACGCACGCCGACGCCGCGCCCGACTGTGACCCCTCTGCCGACGCAGACGCCACTGCCGAGCGCCACGCCGACGCTGCCGCCAACTGAGACGCCTACGTTCACCGCGACGCCCAGCGTCACGCCGAGCATCACGCCCACGCCGACCGCGACGCTCCGCCCCCTGGAAGCGTACACCTTCACGCCCTGGCCGTCGGTCACGCCGGAGCAAGCGGGAACGCCCTCGGTGCTGCTCCCGTCGCCCACCGTACCGCCACCAGTCGAGTTCGCAACGTTCACGCCGTTCCCGACGCAGACGCCGGACCCTGCGCAGGCGCCGCTGGTGCTACCGACGCCCACGCCGCGCCCGCCGATCGTCTCGCCGCCGCCGACGCAAGGACTTGAGTCGGGCGAGCCGGATTTCAGCCTGGGTCCGTCGCCCACACCCCCGCCGGGCGAACCGGGCATCTTCTTCGACCCCGGCGCCGTAGCGACCGCGGACGTCGCACCGGTCGCACCCCCGGCCGAGCTCGGCGCAGCGGAAATCGGGGGCCCGCCCCTGCCCGAGCAGGAGAGCGTCATCGTCAGCTACCAGGGGCAGGTCGTCCCGCTGCTGACGCTCACTGGCGGCTTGAACGCCGCGCCACTGGCGCAGGGCGACATCTTCGATGTAGCGTCCACAGGAGCGATCGCGGCCATCGGCAGCGCGCCGAGCGGCCAGTCCGAGCTGCGGATCAACGGGCAGCCGCTGACCGTGTCGCCCTCCAGCCAGTTCGGGCTGAACACCAATCTGCGCTACGCCGACGTCGAATGGGCGCCGGACGGGTCGCGACTCGCCTTCCACGTCAACGCGGCCAACCCTGACGACCCGACCGCCATCGACAGCGGTGTGTGGGTCTACCGGCCGGGCGAGGATACGGCGCACCAGGTTTTCCGCACCGGCTTCGAGGGGCACGTCGCGCAGGCGCACGAGCAGCGTGCCGCGACCGATATCACGTGGTCGCCGGACGGGTCGGCGCTGCTGATCCGCGTGACGACGCCGCGCGGGTTCGCGAACGTGGTGACCCCCGCCTCGCACGACGTCAACCTGGCGCCCGATGGCGGCTTCATCGAGTCGCTGCCCTTCGCCGACGCGACGTGGGCGGCCAACGGTCGGGATGTGATCGTCAGCGGGGCGGTGTGGGACGGCGGGCCGGAAGTCGTCGGGCGGGTAAACACACAGACCGGCGAGTACCGGGAGTTCCTCAACCAGCAGACAACCGGGCTGGTGATGCGCGCAGCGTTCGAGGTCGAGCCGCCGAGCAGCACGGAGCCAAACGCCTCGCCGGGGCTGATCGCGTTCCTGGGCGGGCCGTCGCCGGATGGGTTCGCGCTGTACACATTCAGGCCGGGCGGCGCACCCACGCCCGTCTCCGGCACGATCCCCGGCCAGGTGCAGCACGCCGAATGGAGCCGCGAGCGCCGCGCCGCGCTGGTGACGGTCCAATCCCCGACCGGCCCGCGCCTGTGGATCGTGCGGCTCGACGGCTCCGCGCAGGACGTGACCCCCGCCGCGGGCCCGTTCACGGATGCGGGGTGGAATTAGCGGTTAGCCAAGAGCGACGCCCCTCTCCCTCGCGCGTCGTAGGGGCGGACCAAGCTCCGCCCCGCGCTATACCCCCATCCCCCGGCCCCTGCCCCCAACCCCACGCAAGCGGAGGGAAGGGGAGCGCGTCAGCGCCCTTCTCTCCCGACTCCCCATTCCCTACTCCCCACTCCCTATTCCCTGCTTTTCGCCGCTCCTGTTGGCACTCGCACCCCCGCAAGCGTATGACCTAAGTATGACTGTGTTGTATGGGAGCGGGAGATGCGATGGCAAAGAAGCTATTTGACCTGTTGAAGACCACATATCAGGAGTGGAAAGACGACAAGGCGTCGCGGCTGGCGGCGGCGCTGTCGTACTACACCATTTTCTCGCTTGCGCCGCTGTTGCTGGTCGCGATCACGATTATCGGTTTCGTGGTGGACCCCGCCGACATCAGGGGCAAGCTGTACACACAAATCGAGGACCTGGTCGGGGCAGAGGGCGCTGAGATGGTCGAGACGATGGTGACCAACGCCGCTACATCCGACTCGAAGGGGCTGGCGGCGGTGATCAGCGTCGTGACGCTGCTGATCGGCGCGACCGGGGTGTTTATGGCGCTGAAGGACGCGCTCAACACGATCTGGGAAGTCAAGCCTGCGCCGGGTCGCGGCATCGGTGGCCTGATCAAAGACCGGCTGCTGTCGTTCTCGCTGATCCCGACGATCGGCTTTCTGCTGCTCGTCTCGCTGGTAGTGGATGCCGTCCTCACGGCGCTGATGAACTCCGCCAGCGACATCTTCCCGAGCGCCCTGTGGATGTACGCGATCCGGATCGCGAGCCTGGTGCTGTCGTTCCTGGTGGTGACCGGGCTGTTCGCGATCATTTACAAGGTGCTGCCGGATGTGAAGATCGCGTGGAAAGACGTGTGGGTCGGCGCGGCGGTGACGGCGGTGCTGTTCACGATCGGGCGGTTCGCGATCGGGCTGTACATCGGGAGCAGCGGAACGGCGTCGGCCTATGGCGCAGCGGGTGCGCTGATCGTGATCCTGCTGTGGGTGTACTACGCGGCGCAGATTCTATTCTTCGGCGCGGAGTTCACGCAGGTCTACGCGCGGACCTACGGCACGCGCCTGGAACCGGAAGACGGCGCAGTCCGCATGACGGACGAGGAACGCACGCAGCAGGGTATGCAGCCTCACGATCGCGAGCGCCCCGCCCCACGCGAGCAGCGGCTGGCGGCGCCGGGCATCGCGCACGCGTCCTACGTGCAGAAGGGCAAGCCGGTCGGCTATGCGCTGGCCGGGCTGATGGCGTTTTTCCTGGGCGCGTTTTTGACGAAGGGGGAGTAGAGCCAGTGAGGGAGTGGGGAATCGGGAGTAGGGAGTCGGAGGGAAAGCGGCGCCCGAGCGAGTCTGGGGATGCGGGGAGCACAGGACGGGGGTGGGGCAAGCGCTAGTTTTCCCCCCATCCTTCCGACCTTCGGTCGGCGTTCCTTCCCCCACAAGGAGGGAAGGAAAAGACCCTGCCCGCGACCAGCTCCCCTTCCCTCTTTATGGGGTGAGGGCGGGCCATAAACGGGCGGAGCAAGCTCCGCCCCTACATCGCCGCGTGGAATTACGTACGCCCGGCCAATTGAACCGCTCCCCTATTCCCTACTCCCCACTCCCTACTCCCTGCTGCTTTTTGCCCTTGCTAGCCGCTAATCGCTAACTGCTAACCGCTGCTCTTGTGCTACAATTCCGCCATGCGCAACCATCATTTCCTCACCCTGCTCATCGTCGTGGCCGCGCTGGCACTCGCGCCGCTGAGCGTTGCCCGAGCCCAGTCCGAGCCTGACGCCTGGACGACTGGCCGCCTCAACCTGCGCGCCGGACCGGGCACCGAGTTCGACGTGCTCGGCCAGCTACAGCCAGGAGCGGGCGTCGTGCTGGAAGCGCGCAGCCCTGATTTCGGGTGGCTGCTGGCGCTGGCGGCGGACCGCTCGGCGCGGGGGTGGATCGCGTCCGGCTATGTGACGCTGCGCCCCGGCTTCGCGGTCGACCGGCTGCCCGTCAGCGAGGACCTGCTCGATCCGGACGCGGGTCCGCTGCCGGTGGCGATCGCGCCGCAGTACGAGATCGTGGACTGGTACGGGGATGCCGACGTGGTCCGCACGCTGGCCGAACGGATCGACCTGGAAGCCTACCCGCTCATCCCTGAAGCAACGCCGACCGCGCGCCGTATCTACCGTCAGGGGCAGGCGATGGGCCGCGATCCGCACGCGATCGCCAAGGTGGGCGACTGCAATTCGGTCGGCTACGTCTTCCTGCACCCGTTTGGCGAAGGGCGCTATCATCTGGGCGAGTATGAGGCGCTCCAGCCGGTGATCGATCACTTCGGCGCGTCATTCAACGTGCTGACCCGCGCCGCACACAACGGCATGAACGCAGCCGCCGTGCTCGACCCGTTGTGGGCCAATCCGGGCGCGTGCGAGCCGGGCGAGTCTCCGCTGGCGTGCGAGTACCGGTTACGGAATCCGGCGTTCGCGATCATCATGTTCGGGACGAACGACCTCGTCGCGCTCGACCACGAACAGTTTGACCGGGGTCTTCGGAGCGTGGTGGTCGAGACGATGCACGCGGGGATCGTCCCGATCCTCAGCACCTTTCCACGCCACCTCTCGCTGCCGGAGCGATCCATTCTCTACAACCAGATCGTGGTACGCGTGGCGCTCGACTACAACCTGCCGCTGATCAACCTGTGGCGCGCGCTGGAGCCGCTACCCTCGCACGGCATCGCGGAAGACGGGTTCCACCTCAGCGGGCCGCTGACGAGCGCAGGCGACTTCGCCACCCCGGAGAATTTGAAAACCGGCTTCCCTCTACGCAACCTGCTGACGCTGCAGGCGCTCGATGCGGTGTGGCGGGGAGTCAGCAGTTAGCGGCTAGCTAAGAGCGAAAAGCGGTGGGAATAGGGAATGAGGATGTAGGGTGCGGAGCTTGCTCCGCCCGTTTTTTGTTCGGCTCACATAACGGGACTGGAAAGCGCGCACTAAAACCTCACCCCTTAACCCCCAGCCCCTTTTCCCCTCTCCGTAAACGGAGAGGGGCCAGGGGTGAGGTTCCGCGTGCTGACGACATGCGCTTATTGCTTTCGGGGAGTCGCTGGTAGGCAGCGAGGCGCGAGCGGTTTTTCTGTTCTTGGTGCATGAGTTAACGGGCGGAGCAAGCTCCGCCCCTACGACTCCCTACTCCCTATTCCCCACTCCCCATTCCCCGCTTTTCGCTAACTGCTAGCCGCTGCCCATATGGCGTTTCGCGGCAGTCGCTTTAGAGTCATGTGTATGTGATGCGATATGGAGGCTGCCCGATGGCCAACCTGATCTACTTCATCCCTACGTCGCTGGATGGCTTTATCGCAGGTGAAAACGATAGCCTGGATTGGTCAGTGCCGGACGAAGAAGTGCTCGCCTTCATCAGCGATGCGATCCGTCCCGTCGGCACGTATCTGTATGGTCGCAAGAACTACGAGACGATGGCGGTGTGGGAGACACCCGAGGCCATCCCTGGCCTGTCTTCGGCCGAGATGGAATTCGCGCGGATCTGGCAGGCAGCCGATAAGATCGTCTACTCCAAATCGCTGGAGACTGTCGCGACGCCGAAGACGCGTCTTGAGCGGGAGTTTGACCCGCAGGCGATTCGCGATCTGAAGGCCCAATCGCCCCACGATCTTTCGGTGGCGGGTCCGAACCTCGCCGCGCAAGCGATCCGCGCCGGGCTCGTCGACGAGTTCCAACTGGTCGTCGCTCCTTTTGTGCTCGGCGGCGGCAAGCGGGTTCTGCCTGACGTCCGCATGGGGCTAGAGCTTCTGGATGAGCGCCGGTTTGGGAGTGGATGGGTTTTTCTCCGCTATCGGCTCAAAGGTAGGGAATAGGCAGTCGGGTGTAGGGTGCGGAGCTTGCTCCGCCCGTTTTCCACACAGCAACACGGAAAGGCTACTCGTAAAACCTCACCCCTTAACCCCCGGCCCCTCTCCGTAAACGGAGAGGGGCCAGGGGTAAGGTTCGGGCGCCCCGCGTGTTTCTGCAGAGCGCCCTGCCCTTGCTTTTAGCTAACGGCTAACCGCTAACCGCTAACCGCTGCTCTTAGTTCTGCGGCGTCGGCGGGATCAGCACGACCGTCCCGGCGGCGGGGATCGCCGCGCAGGTGTAGCCGTCTTCCTCGAACGACGGCATCTCGAAGGTCGTGCGCGGCGAGTTCAGCGCGCTCAGGTAGATGAAGCGGCCCGACCCTTCCAAGCAGATCGTCACCTCATGCGCGAAGGTCTGGCTCGCCAGCCCGATACCGTCCACCCCGAAAACATCCACCGCCGTGATCACGCCATACTCGATCAGGCCGGGATCCCCGATGCGGCCGGGATCCGCCGGATTCGGGAAGACGCCATCGCGCGCCAGCACGCGGCAGTGGACGAAGCCACCGTTCACCGCGCCATCCGGCACGATCGCGCGGACGCCCGGTGTCGCCTGGCCGCTCAGGTCCATGCACAGCGGAGCCTGCGCGCGGCGATGGTCTGCCTCGGTGTAGACGGGCACGTCCGGATCCTGTGTCGGCTGCGGACCGGGCGGCTCCGGTGTGTTCGAGGGCTCGGCTGTAGGCGTGGCAGGAGGCGGCTCGATCGGCGGCAACTCAGTCACCGGTGGAACGTCGGTCGGCGGTGGGACGGTCGGCGGCGGCACCTGTGGCGGCGGCGCAGCCGGTGGCGGAGGTGGTGGTGGAGCCAGTTCCGGATTCACCGTGACGTTGAACGTGATGCTGGCGGGCGGATTCACCAGGTCGTTGGCGGACACAGAGGCGGTCGTCGTGCCGGGCCCGACCCCCCTCAGCCGCAGATACGGCCCTGGGATGACAAACGCCGATAGCACCGCCCCGTTGCCAGAGCTCCCGATCAACACAACGCCGGGCGGGTTCTCGTCCGTCACCGCGATCGGCAGGTCCACGGTCTGACCAACCATCAGCGTCTGGTCCGCGATGGGCGCGAGGATGGGCGGCTGGTTGAGCGCGCCTGAGGTGGTGTAGGCCACGTCGAGGCAGGCGATCGCGTCGCTCGTCGGGTCTTCGAGCGTCACAAAGTCGATGCCGTCGGAATGGTTATCCTGCTCAGGAAAGGCGAGCGCGAGCGCATACGGGCCGGGGCCGGTGAAGAAGCTGGTCGGCAGGCTGACGCTGACCAGATTGCCCGGCAGCATCGGCGCAGGCATGACCGCCAGCACCGGGCCGAGCCCTGGCTGGTTATTCCAGGTGAGCGTGCCCTGGCTCCAGTCGGCGCTGGTCGAATGCACGTTGATCGGGAATTGCGTCCCGCCAGTGCCCGACGACCGGACCGTGATATTGAACTGGACGCTCGTGAGCGTCGAGCCGGGCGGCAGCGAGGACAGGTCGAACCGGAGATAGGTGATAATCCGCTCGAGCCGCCCGCTGATGGGGTGAATCGTATCGACTTCCACGCGCAAGTCGCCGCCATAATTGGTGTCCGGATGCAACTGCTCGACGCGCGTGTCGTCCGTCACACAGAAGGTGCCCGTCTGGGCGAGAGCGACGCGTCCGGGCGCGGTCAGGCTGGCGAAGTCCATCGGCGCGGCGAGGATGCTCAACACCACAGCAAGGACTCCAACGATAAAGCGTGTGCGGTTCTTGAGTTGCATGCTCGTTATTTTCCCCTCTACTCCAACTAAAGTTGTCCATCCGGTGGGGAGTGGGAACGGTTGGAAGGGGATCGGGCGCTCGCAGGGGTGCTGCGGCGGCCCAAGCTCGCCATCGTGGTCGCCAATCGGCGACGTGGCGCGGTGGCGCGTCTCCTTTCCGTAGGCTGCGGCGAACGGGTCTGCACAGCGCGGGCGGCGCACCAGCGAGGTACTTTGCGGCAGCGGGTCGGCGCGGGGTGATCCGTCTCACCTGCGCGGGGAGAGGGCGCTCCTGGCTGCAGCGAAGGGATCCGCGATGGGCGCCGGGTCGTTACGCTGGTCTATATAGGACTCTAGCGAATGTGCGGGGCGGTTGGGGGGCAGAAGTCGTAAAGATGTCGTAAAAAAGCGGGAGTGGGAGAGGGGGGAGTAGGGAATAGGGAGTGGGGAGTGGGGTTGGGGGGTATAAGCGGCGGGCGGAGCAAGCTCCGCCCCTACGGAGTGCGCGGCGCCTGCCGGAGAAACCTCACCCCTTAACCCCCGGCCCCTTTTCCCCTCTCCGTAAACGGAGAGGGGCCAGGGGTGAGGTTCCGCGTCAACCTGCTCCCCTTCCCTCTTTGTGGGGGAAGGGGCTGGGGGATGGGGGTATGCGGGGCAAAACGATACGGGCGGAGCAAGCTCCGCCCCTACAAAGCGTGCGGCGTTTTCCCCTCGCCCCGCGACGTAGTCGCAAGAGGGAGAGGGGTCAGGGGTGAGGGGAAGGCGCCCTCTACCCCGCATCCTGCGGCTGGCGCTTGATGACCGCCAGGGTGGCGTCGTCGAAGGCGGCGGCATCTCCGGCGAACCGGGTGACCGCTTCGATCACGCGATCCGCCAGCGCCGCCGCCGGAAGGTCCGCATGCTCGGCGATCAGCGCCCGCAACCGCGCGTCGCCGAATTCCTCTTCATCCCCGTTGATCGCTTCGGTGATGCCGTCAGTGTAGAGCACCAGCACGTCGCCAGGGTTGAGGGAGGCAGATTTCGGCTGGTAGGGAGCCGCCTCGAACACGCCAAGCGCCACGCCGCTCGCGTTCAGCGCTTCGACACGCCTGCTCGCCACCCGGTAGACGAGCGCGGGATTGTGCCCGGCGCTGGCGAACTCGACCGCGCCGCTGTCCAGGTCGAGATAGCACACGAACGCCGTGGCGAACATCCGCGAGCGCTGGTCTGCGATCAGGCGCTCGTTGGCGTGGAGCATCACCTCGCCCGGCGCGAGGCCGAGGTTCATCCCGAAGCGCAGCATCGTCACGCACAGGCCCATGAACAGCGCCGCCGGAATCCCCTTGCCCGACACGTCCGCAATCGTCACGCCGAGCCGCCCATCCCGCAGCGGGTAGAAGTCGTAGAAGTCACCCGCCACGCTGCGGACCGGCTGCCACACCGCCGCGATGTCCCAGCCGGGGTGTTGCGGCAGCTTTTCCGGCAGAAAGCTCGCCTGGATGGCGTGCGCGGTGTCCAGCTCGCGCTGGAGAATCCGCTGCGCCAGCTCCTGCTGGTAGAGGCGCGCGTTCTCGATGCTGATGGCCGCCTGCGAGGTCATCGCCGCCAGCAGACGCTCGTCGCGCGGGGTGAACGCGCCGCCGTACTTGTTCAGAAGCTGCACGACGCCGATGATCTTCTGCTGCGGGTTGAGCATCGGCGCGGTGAGGATCGAGCGCGTGCGGAAGCCGGTGATGCGGTCGAATTCGCGGTTGAAGCGCGGGTCGGCGTAGGCATCCGCGATGTTGAGCGTTTCGCCTGTCTGCGCGACGTGCCCGGCGATCCCCTGCCCCATCTTGACGCGGATCTCGGACAGCGGGCCAACCGGGTCGAGCAGCACGCGAGACCATAGCTCATTGGTCGCTTCGTCCACCAGAAAGATCGTCCCGCGCTCGGCGCCGATGGTCGTCACCAGCTTGTTGAGAATCAGCTCCAACAGGTCGTCGAGCGCGATGTTCGCCGTGACCATCTGGCTGACGGTCCGCATGGCGTTAAGCTCCTGCACAGCGCTGACGGGGGGCATTCCGGCGGGGGTGCGCTCGATGCGCTTGGTGAGGTGGAGCACGTTGGGATCGCCCGGACGCTGCGCAGTTTCGCGCGTGACGTGGTCCATCAGCGTGTGGATGAAGTGCAGCCCCATCCCGCCGCGAATACGCGTCTCAATCGGCGCGGAGAGGTCGAACGGCTTGACGTCGCGGGGATTCAGCGGCACACCCCAGTCAGTCAAGCTGACGGACAGCATCCCGTCGTCGCGCTCGGATGCGCTGACCAGCAGATCGCCCTTGTCGTCGCCGGGATAGGCGTGGGAGATGATGTTGGTGGCCGCTTCCTCAATCGCCAGTTCCACTTCGAACAGGCATTTGTCGGACAGGCTGAGGCGCGCGCCGAGGCCGTGTACAAACGCCGAGATAATGCGCAGGCTGTCGTGCACGGCCTGCACGCGGAGTTCTCCGAGAAAGGTCATGCGAACCTCAGCGAAAAGCGGCTAAAGACAGCCAGAGACAGCGGCAAGCAGCCACAAACAGCTTTGCGCTGTGTGTATTTTATATGGTTTGCCGCTGTTTTACTGCAGCATCACGGGCGTGACCGCTGCTCTCAGCCGCTTTTTTGCTGCGTTTCGCTGCTCTGGAAAGCGGCCAGCGCAGACTCCGTCGTCTCGTGGATGTCGAAGAAGCGCTCGAAGCCGATGATCTGGAACACGCGTTGCACCTTCGGGTGCAGCGACACCAGCTTCAGATCGCCGCCTTCCTTCTGGTTCTGCGTCAGGATGTCCGCCAGGGTCCGCAGTCCCGCGCTGTTGATGTAGCGCACGCCGGACATTTCCAGAATGATCTTGTGCTTGCCTTCGGCTGTGGCAGATTGGAGCGCGATATCGAGATCCATCGCCCCTTCGCTGTCCACGCGCCCCTCGAGGGTGTAGACCACCACGTCGCCGTGCTCGCGCTCGCTAATGTTCATTTCGCTCGCTCCTCGCCTGCGGACTGCCCCAGCCGCCCGCGACCGTAAGTTTATGTATTTCTGTATTTCTATTGTATAGCGAAAAATAGCGGATAGCAGGCAGCAGTTAGCGGTTAGCGAAGAACGGGGAATGGGGAGTAGGGAGTAGGGAGTAGGGAATAGGGAGTTGGGGGAAGGTGGCGCGTGTGCGGGCCGGGGGATGGGGGTCAGCCGCAGACACCCCCCACCCCGCTCGTGCTGCGCACGAGCTGCCCCTCCCCCATCAAGAGGGCGGGGCAACACCAGCACGCCCGCGACAGGCTCCCCTTCCCTCCTTGTGGGGTGGGGGCAGGGGTTGGGGGATGGGGGGCTATAGCGAGAAAATATAAGCGAGTGGAGCAAGCACGCCAGGGAGTGCGGGGTAGTACAGAGTACAACGGGCGGAGCAAGCTCCGCCCCTACAAGTCCCCACTCCCTACTCCCTATTCCCCACTCCCCGCTTTTCGCTAACCGCTAACAGCTAACCGCTGTTTCTGCTACAATACTCCCGTCTCGGCGGGCGAGCGGCGCCTGCCCTGCACCCACGCACCGACCATGACGCTGACGCACATCCTGGTCTTTATCGCGGCGGCGGCGCTGTACCTGGCCGTGCTCCCCGCGCGGTGGCGCGGCTGGGCGCTGTTCGCCGGGAGCATCGTCGCCATCTACTGGCTCCAGCCGCCGATCCGCATCCGCTCGCTGGACTTCGTCTTCCCGACCGCGACGCTGGGCGTGACCGCGCTCGCCTGGGCGATCACGCGTGCGCCGGAGCAGCGGTGGACACGCGAAGACACCGCCGCTGCGCTGGTTATGGCGGGGCTGGTGATTGCGCTGGCGCTGGGGCGCTACCTCGCGCCGGAGCTACGCCTCACCCCCTCGCGCCCGCCGAACACGGTGAACGTCGCGCTGGCGCTCGTTGCAGTCGCGGCGGGGCTGGCCACGCTGGCGCGCGTGAAAGACCCGCGTCGCCTGATCGTGCCCGCCATCCTCGCGATCCTGGCGCTGTTCATCGTGTTGAAGACTGCGCCCCTGGCCGAATCCGCCGCCCGCGCGCTGCGGCAGGCCGCCGGTCAGTCGCCGGATCTCGCTCAGGCGACCGAACTGGACTGGCTCGGCTTCTCGTACGTCGCCTTCCGGCTGATCCACACGCTGCGGGACCGCCAGACCGGCAAGCTTCCCCCGCTGACGCTGCGCGAGTACGTCACGTATACGATCTTCTTTCCGGCGTACACGGCGGGTCCAATCGACCGGGCGGAGCGGTTCGCGCCGGACCTGCGCGATCTGCCGGGTCCACAGCCGGATCGCCTGACGCAAGGCGGCGCGCGGATCGCAGTGGGCATCGCCAAGAAGTTCATTGTGGCCGATAGCCTCGCCCTGTTCGCGCTGAACGCGCAGACCGCCACGCAAGCTGACTCGACCGGCGCGATGTGGCTGTTGCTCTACGCCTACACGTTCCAGATTTATTTCGACTTCAGCGGTTACACGGATATCGCGATCGGCATCGGGCAGCTTTACGGGATCCGCCTGCCGGAAAACTTCAACCGCCCCTACCTGCGGCGCAACATTACGCTGTTCTGGCAGAGCTGGCACATCACGCTCAGCCAGTGGGTGCGCTTCTACGTGTTCTCGCCGCTGTCGCGGTATCTGCTCACCCGGAAGCGCAAGCCCTCGCCCCTGGTGCTGGCGCTGATCGGCCAGGTGACCACGATGGTCGTGATCGGGCTGTGGCACGGCGTCAGCGGGCCGTTCGTTGTGTGGGGGCTGTGGCACGGGCTGGGGCTGTTCGTCCACAAGTGGTGGAGCGACCGCACGCGGAACCTGTACGTCGCCCTGCGGGACCGTCCGCGAGCAGCGCGCGCGTTGGAGATCGCGGGCGTCGTGCTGACGTTCCACTTCGTCGCGCTCGGCTGGGTGTGGTTCGCGCTGCCGGAGCTGGGGCTCGGGTGGGAAGTGGTGAAGAAGCTGTTAGGGATTTAGCAGTTAGCGAAAAGCTAAAAACCTCACCCCTTAACCCCCGGCCCCTTTTCCCCTCTCCGTAAACGGAGAGGGGCCAGGGGTGAGGTTCTAAAGACTGCACCAGGAGACGAACCTATGACCCCCGCAGCGCCGGAACCGTTTGTGATACTATTCTTCTTGCTGGTGGCTGCTTTCGTGCTGTTTTTCGCCGCTTTATAGCTGCACCGAGCTGACTCTCGCCATGCAACCGTCGCCGCCGTTCCAATGGCTCTACACCCCCGCCCGGCCGTTCACGTGGGGCTTTTTCGTCCGCGTGGTGGTCAAGGCCGCGATCTTGTTCGCCGTGCTGAACGTCGCGTTCGCGCTGCTGAAGCCGCTCCCCACGCTGGGACGCCTGTCGGCGTATAACACGCTGCTTCCGGGGCGGGAGCGCCTGCCCTACGGCGAGAATCCGGCGGAGTCGTATAACCTCAGCCTGTACAACCTACCCGCGATGATCGCCTCGCACACCTGGGTGGCAGCGGATGATGACGAATTCCGCGTGTTGCTGGTGGGCGACTCGTCGGTGTGGGGCATCCTGCTCCGGCCAGAAGACACGCTCGCCGGGCAGATCAACCGGCTCGACCTGCGCGCCGACGGCCGCCCGGTGCGCGCGTACAACTTCGGCTATCCCACGATGTCCCTGCTGAAAGACCTCACGCTGCTCGACGCGGCGCTGCGCGAGGAACCTAAGCCGGACCTGATCATCTGGCTGCTGACGCTCGAATCGTTCGCCGCGCGGGACCAGCTTGATCCGGCCCTGCTGCAAAACAACCCCGACACCGTGCGCGACCTGATCACCCGCATGGATCTGGCGCAGGACGTGAACGATCCGCGCTTCGTGGAGCCGGACTTCTGGGGCGAGACGATTATCGGGCGGCGGCGCGACCTGGCGGACCTGCTGCGCCTGCAACTCTACGGCGTGGCGTGGGCGCTGACGGGAGTCGATCAGGCGTATGGCGACTACACGCCGCGCTCGATTGACCTGAGCGACGACGAGACGTGGCGGGGGTTTGCGCCGGGCGCGCTGGATCGCGACGATCTGGCGTTTGACGTGCTGGCAGCCGGAGTTGCGCGGGCAGGCGACGTGCCGGTCGTGCTGGTCAACGAGCCGATTTTCATCAGCGAGGGCGCCAACAGCGACGTGCGCTACAACGCGTTTTACCCCCGCTGGGCGTATGACGCCTACCGCGACTGGCTGGCGGACGAGGCGGACGCGTCCGGCTGGACGCTGCTCGACTTGTGGGACGCGCTCCCCGCCGCCGAGTGCTACACCGATAGCCCCGTTCATCTGACGCCGGAGTGTTCGGCGGCGCTGGCGCAGGAGCTAGAAGCAGTGATCACACGCTAGAGCCGCTAGGTGCCGGGCGCTCGATACTGGACCTGAGCGGCCTTGCGCAGCGCTTCGATTGTTTCTTCGACCGTCAGCAGCACGGTCGTTTCGAACGAGCTCAGCGCGCCACCGCCGCTGATCGCCAGCGCAACCGCGGCCATGGACACGTTGTCGGGCGCTTCCCACAAGTTATAGCCGTCGTGCGTGCCGAACGCGTACCAGAACCCGTGCAGCTTGCCACCGACCGATTCAATGTACGACTGAGCAGCTTTGCGACGGTCTTCGGGATTGCTCACCAGCTTGGCCCAGGTTTCGGGTGTGTAGCTGAACCTTGACAAATAGAGCGGCATCGTCCATCCCCTTCGCCCACCGACTTTGACAGCACATCGATAACAGAATTATAAACCCGATTTATGCGATAGCCGATGCCAGGGAAAAAACCAGCCGCGTTGTGTGGAGCCGAACAGAAAAAGAGCGGAGCAAGCTCCGCCCTTACCCCGCATTTCCAGGAACCTCACCCCTGGCCCCTCTCCATTCAATGGAGAGGGGAAAAGGGGCTGGGGGTTAAGGGGTGAGGTTTCTTCGGCGACGACCTGGGTGCAAACGGCGCATTTGTGTCGCCTCTCAGGCTGTGGGTGACAACGGCGTAGCAAGCTCCGCCCCTACCCCGCTCTCTACTCCCTATTCCCCGCTACTCCGGCACCGCCGCGAGCGCCTCGATCTCAACCAGCGCATCGGGGCGCGCCAGTCCGGCGACATAGAACGCTGTCACCGTCGGCGGACCGAGGCGCGCTTCGGGGATTTGCATCACCGCCTCGAACCCTTCCTGAATCGAGTGTCCCTGCACGATGTAAATCGCCAGCCGGATCACGTCGTCCATCGTGGCGCCCGCCGCTTCCAGCGCGGCGAGCACGTTGCGGAACGCCTGCGCCGACTGGGTGGCGATGTCGTTGCCGACGATCTGGCCGTTGGCGTCGGTCGCGTTTTGCCCGCCGACAAAGACGAGCCGGGCGCCGCTGCTGACGGTGATGACCTGCGAAAAGGCAGGGCTGGTGTGGAGCGTGTCGGGGTTGATACGGGTGATCACGGAACGCTCTCCTTTCATGCGGCGCGAGTACGCTGCGCCAGCGAAATCAACGCGTAGATTGTAGCAGTTCCGGCGAAAAACAGCACATTCGTTCTATCGTCTTTAACGGAACAGTCGGTGGTTTCACGGTAAGGGTTTGATTTCTTTACTTTTTTCAGAATTTTTGCGGGTTTTTTGCGAATCTGAACAACTCAGCGCGCATTAGTGGGGTAAAGTAGGCAGTACAGTACTAATAGCCATAAGCAGTGGCTCCGCAGGGGAGCCATGTGCTCCGGCCATGCAAAGTGGCCGGATGCCTGATCGACAGAGGAGAGGGAGATTATCGAGTAGTACCGTATACCGCACGCAGACCACACAAGTCGCCGGATCTTAGCTTAGGGGAGCTGGTTCCGGTGGGCTATGCATGCGGTCATTCTGGTTAGTCCCAACGGGTGGGAGACAGCATAAACGAAGGGAAGAAACCATGTCACGATTCAACACCCGGTCACTCGCCGCAGCTTTGTGCGGAGTCATGGTTCTGAGCATCTTCGGAGTGTCCATGGCCCTCGCCAGCATGGGCCAGCCTGTGCGCACGGCCCTGGCGCAAGCGACAACAGAAACCTTCTGCGTCGTCGCTGACGCGCGCGTCGAACGCGATGACCCCGACCGGAATATCGGTGACGGGGTTATGCTCCAGGTCGATTCGCCGAATGAGGACGGCCTGGGCGAGATGCAATCGTACCTGAAGTTCGATGTCACAATCCCGGCGGGGGCCACCATCACCAGCGCCACGCTGACTTTGTGGGTCCGCCCCACCGGCACCAACGGGACGCAGCACAACGTCCATGTTTATTCGGTTTCCAACGATTGGACCGAATCGGGGATTACCTGGAATAACAAGCCAGCGCTTGGCATGGATGTCGGGATGCTGCCGACAATTCCCGCTCCGAATGGGACTTCGTTCCCTGTCAGCGCGTCAATTGCGGCGGCAGCTTTCAGCGGCCCGGGAACCTACGCGTTTGCGCTGGCCTACCCGTCCGGAGAAACGCACTCCGACGGCATTGATTTCCACTCGAAAGAAGGAGCTTCGCCCGGCCCATGCCTCGACATCACCTATACCGAGGGCGATGTCGATACAGACACACCAACGATGACTCCGTCCGACACGGCGACGAGCACGGAAACATCGACGCCGACCAATACGCCAACTGACACGCCTACCAACACGCCAACGGATACGCCAACCAATACGCCGACTGACACACCGACGGATACGCCAACCGACGAGGCAACCTTCACGCCGACGAACACGCCAACCGACACACCGACGGATACGCCAACCGATGAGGTAACCGGTACGCCGACGAACACGCCAACCAACACGCCGACTGACGAGCCGGTCAGCACCGCGACGAATACGGCGACACTCGAAGCGACACTCACGCCAACCGATGAAGCAACCAGCGTGCCAACCGCCAGCGCAACCGAGCCGCCAGACAGTCCGGTGACAGATACGCCAGCCGCGCCTGTTCCGACTGCTGACCCGAACGTGGTGATCTACACCGAGGAAGATCACCGTCGCGCTCAGGCGCCGCTGTGCATGGACCTCTCCGGCCAGACCAGCCCTGCCGTCCGCGCGGCCGTCCCGGATGGCGCCGTGCCCGGTGGCAACGTCTACTGCCGCGTCCTGGCGCAGGATGGCGTCTTCCCCAACCCGATCGACTCCGCCCGCGTCGGTGACCCCGGCCTGATCGAATATGGCATCATCACCGCCGTGGACGTGTTCGGCGTCACCAGCAACGGCTTTGCCGACCCGACCTTCGAGCATGCGGTGACCGTCTGCCTGCAGGGGACGGGGCGCTTCATCTTCCTCAGCGCGCTCAATTCGCCGCGCACGACGTATGAACCGCCATCGTTCGTTCAGGACGGCTACACCTGCGCGGCGATCTCGTCCGCCGGGACGGTGGTGCTGATCCCGCCGGCGCCGCAGAACTAGCAAAGGCAGCGGTTAGCGGTTAGCGATTAGCCGTTAGCTGAGGGCACAAGCAGGGCGCTCCGCGAATGTGCGGGGCGCCTTTTTGTTGAAAAAGGGAGTAGGGAATAGGGAGTGGGGAGTAGGGGAAAAGCCCTCATCCCCAGCCCCTGCCCCCAACTCCACGCAATCGGAGGGAAGGGGAGAAAGTCAGCGGCCGGGTATTTTTCTTCCTTCCCTTCTTGTGAGGTTGGGAGCAGGTATGCCGAGCGAAGCTCGGAAGGATGGGCAGTAAAGCGGGCGAAGCGAATGAATAAGGGTATGAATCAAACGGGCGGAGCAAGCTCCGCCCTACGTGAATCGAGTGGAGAATGGCGAACAGCCGGGCGCTTTTTTCCTTCCCTCCTTGTGGGGTGGGGGCAGGAAAGCCGACCGAAGGTCGGAAGGATGGGGGGTAAAGCGGGCGGAGCGAGCTCCGCCCCTACAGATCGTGTGTGAACCCCTTACTCCCTATTCCCTACTCCCCACTCCCCGCTCTTTTACTAGCCACTCACCGCGATGCGCAGGTGGCCGGTAACGGGGTCCGCGAAGGGGCGCGCGTCCACGCCGTAGGCGGTGCGCAGCAGCGAGGGGGTCAACACCTCGGCGGGGGGACCATCGGCCAGCACCGCGCCCTCGTGCAGCAACACCAGCCGGTCGCAGATGCGCGCCGCGAGCTCGAGGTCGTGCAGCGCGGCGACCGCGCCGAGATCGCTCTCGCGCACAAGATCCCTCACCAGGCCGAGGATCGACAGCCCGTGGCGCAGGTCGAGGTTGGCGGTCGGCTCGTCGAGCAGGAGCAGCCTCGGCTGCTGGGCCAGCGCGCGCGCAATCAGCACCCTCTGG
>Ga0134097_1000354_pt1 | contig 52396 bp, 41 predicted proteins | sample 8_3taG_FD_94450 | JGI IMG/M metagenome (GOLD analysis project Ga0134097, IMG submission 94450) | Switchgrass degrading microbial communities from high solid loading bioreactors in New Hampshire, USA - 8_30_10_142_A2 metaG | ecosystem: Engineered > Bioreactor > Semi-continuous > Anaerobic >... | reverse complement strand
CGTATAATTTTTTGTTTTAACTCGGGTTCATAGTATGGTTTTTTAGCCACTTGTCATCGCTCCCTTGATTTAGTATAACAAAATCCTATATCAAGGTGTTACAACTTTAGTTTACCAGGTCACTTCTGTTATTTGTTTGGATAGGAAATCCTGGCAATGTTGTTGTTAGAGATCAGCTGACTCTAGATAGTGCTGAGATTAATCATTTAAAGATTGATACTATAAGTGCATCAGTTAAAGTGACAACTGCAGATGTAGATAACATTAAGATTGGACTTACCGGAAATATCCGTATAAACGAGGGCGACCCCAATGCAGAGTTTTTCTTGGAAGCCAATCGTCAAGGCAAGACTGTAACTGTACAACCCCAGTTAAAAAATGGCAAAGTTAACTCCTATTCTGGTGCCATGGAAATTACTGTCGTCATGCCGACGAACCTGGAGACTCTGACTGTTACAACTGTTTCTGGCGATATAGATGTGTTGGATTTTATGGGTGAGTTATATCTAGAGTCGGTTTCAGGTAACATATATGTAAAGAATATCAATCAAATCCCAAATGCTCTCAATGCTGAAAGTGTATCCGGACGTATTGAAGCTTTGTTGCCAAATAAGGCTGGCTTTCATCTTTCGGTTAGTACAGTTTCTGGCAGATTACATATAGGTTTCCCAGTGACCGTGTCTGGCAATAAGTTCTCTGGACCAGTCAACCGTGGAGGTTCTACTCAAGTTAAGCTCAATACTGTTTCAGGTAGCATTGTGGTAACTGGTATTTAGGGTATTAAATGCAAAAAATAGAAGCAGGCTAAAAGTGCACATTTAACATTTGATGTGCACTTTTTGTTATGACAAATTTACATGACACTGAAAGATTTTTAACTATAATATAGAAATACTTTATCTATTGAAATAGGGTTTGCGAGAGGAGGACTTTTTTTGAATTACGATACTATACTAGTTCTTGACTTCGGGGGTCAGTATAATCAGTTAATTGCACGGAGAGTCCGTGAAGCTAATGTTTATTGTGAAGTACTGCCCTATAATGTGTCCGTTGAAAAAATTCTTTCCAAGAATCCAAAGGGTATTATCTTTACTGGTGGTCCGGCTTCTGTAATAGATGAAAATGCACCCAAATGTGATCCTGAAATTTTTAATTTAGACATACCCATTCTGGGGATTTGCTATGGCATGCAACTAATGGCTGCTGTACTTGGTGGTGCAGTGGACAGAGCTTCAGCTGGAGAATATGGGAAAGTGGAAATTGCGCTAGAAACAGATAACCCTTTGTTTGCGAATATAGAAGCTGAAACATGCTGCTGGATGAGTCATACATTCCAGGTGGTTGAAATGCCTGCGGGTTTTGAAGTACTGGCAAAAACTCGCAATTGTGCTGTTGCTGCTATGGGAAATGCGGAGAAAAAGTTGTATGGCGTGCAGTTTCATCCCGAAGTTCTACATACAGAGAAGGGGCAAGAGATAATTAAAAATTTCCTGTTCAATATCTGCGGCTGTCAGGCTGACTGGAAAATGTCTTCGTTTATTGAAACCACAGTTGAAAGAATTAAAGAAAAGGTGGGCAATAAAAAAGTACTATGCGCCTTATCTGGTGGAGTTGATTCCTCGGTTGCTGCGACCTTGGTATATAAGGCTGTAGGGAAACAGCTAACCTGTATTTTGGTGGATCATGGTCTACTGCGTAAGAATGAAGCCGATCAAATTGAAGATGTGTTTACGCATCAATTCGATATGAACTTTATTCGGGTTAATGCCCAAGAGCGTTTCTTAAAACGTTTGGCAGGGGTTACCGATCCTGAACAGAAAAGAAAAATCGTTGGTGAAGAATTCATTCGGGTTTTTGAAGAAGAAGCGAAAAAACTGGGTAAGGTTGACTTTCTGGTTCAAGGTACCATCTATCCAGATGTGATTGAAAGTGGAGTGGGAGATGCAGCTGTTATTAAGAGTCACCATAATGTCGGAGGGCTTCCAGACCATGTAGATTTTGAAGAAATTATCGAACCCCTTCGAGATTTATTTAAGGATGAGGTACGTAAGGTTGGGCTTGAACTAGGCTTACCTGAAAATCTGGTATGGAGACAACCTTTCCCTGGACCAGGTTTAGCTATCAGAGTAATTGGGGAAGTTACTTTTGAAAAGTTGGAGATTCTCCGCGATGTGGATCTAATTTTTAGGGAAGAAATCGAGAAAGCAGGGTTGAACCGCAGCATTGATCAATATTTTGCTGTGCTTACCAACATGCGAAGTGTTGGTGTAATGGGTGATGAAAGGACATATGATTACACAGTTGCCCTTCGTGCGGTTACAACCAAGGATTTTATGACAGCTGACTGGGCTAAGATACCCTATGATGTACTTGAAAAGGCTTCAAACAGGATCGTAAATGAGGTAAGACACATTAACCGTGTAGTTTATGATATAACCTCGAAACCACCTGCAACTATTGAGTGGGAATAATTGTGTAGTGTACTCGAAATGATTGGTTTTTTCCCCACAGAGCATACTATTTCATATAGTCGATAGAATTTATATGAAAGGATGACAGACATTGGATCATCTTAAAGCTTTCAATTACGGGGCCAACGCTGTATGTTTTCAGAAAAACGGGATTAAGTATGGTATGATCTGTGCTTGGGCGACTCAGGTTGATTACGACAAAATCATGATGCTGCTGGGTGCTCAGAGTGTTACCGGGAAAAACATCGCCAAGGGTGATATTATCGGCGTAAGTGCATTAAGCGTGTTTCAGGAAGATGTCTTGAATATTCTAGGCTATGACCATTCGGATACGGTGGACAAGTTTAAGCAGTTGGACTACACTATGGAAGGGTCAGCGATTTTAATCAACAATGCCAGTGTCGCAATGGTAGTGGAAGTGATTGATGTGCTTCATCTGCCTGGAATTGAAGAAGATAATTTAATTTATGGTCTAGTCAAGTCGTATACTAAAGGCAAAGATGCTATGCTCACTATTTGATATGGCTGAACTTCGCAACTGTGGTCGAGAGGTTCATTGTCTTTTTTGCTTATATTGGGAGCAGGTGTGAGACAATGGGAACGACGGACAAAAATGCAGCAGTATATCATCGCTCATTTGGAGAAGATCACCATTCACGGGGCACTTTACGTTGAAGGTTCGTAAAGTGCCTTGTTTTATTTTAAAACTTGTTACCTGATAAGAGCGAAGGGATTGGCTTTTAATGTCACGAATAAAGATCGCAATTTATATCAATGGTTTTGTTTCAATATATGCTATGCTGAAACAGGGAGGTAGATTATGGACTATAAAACCCATATCATGCGGGCAATAGAATATATTGAAAGCAATCTAAAAAACGAACTTAGACTCTCTGATTGCGCCCGTGTGGCTGGTTATTCGGAATATCATTTTATCCGAGTGTTCAAGGAAGCGATTGGTCTAACACCAGCTGATTACATAAGAAAACGCCGATTAACTGAAATAATCAAAAATATGCGACAAGGAGTTCCGATATCTGAAATTGCTTTTGAATATGGCTTTAACTCAAAAGAAAACTTTACCAGAGCGTTTCTTGCAGAACACCATATTTTACCGACCGAATATAAATGCGCACAAAACAGTTTGAAGCTGTATGAAGCTATTAGTTTTGAAACTCCACCATTTAAAGTAACACCAGAATTTGCATATTTAGAGCCTTTTTCCGTTGTAGCTTATATAAGCGATGAAACTTATCCGCCAAATTTTTGGAACAAATACAACAGCCGGACATGGTCGAAAAAGCTGTCAGGCGGAAAAAGTTGTGAAGATTATGGAGTAAGTGCTTGGAACGAAAAGGAAAACAAGCTTGATTATTACATAGGCGTCCGGAAAGAAAATGCTTTTGGTGATCTCAGCAATACAGTGGAACTTTCTATAGCAGGTGGTCTATATGCGGTCTTCACAACCCCAAGAGCTTCTCACTTCGATTTTGTTAATACTATTCACCGCACATGGGATTATATAAACACTGAATGGCTGCCTAACAGCTCATATAAGCGGAAATGTGGCTATACGTTTGAAACTTATGTGGAAGAATCTCGCATTTTCAGCGAGAAAATATATATACCTTTGGAGGGATAGTAATGGAAAAACATCTGAATATCTCTTGGGAAGGCATACCAGACGCTACTGGCTATCTGTTCTCTTTAGCTAAGTCAATAGCGTGCGCAGTAAAGAACAGTCCATGGTCGGAGTATGTAGAAGATATCGTTGCTACCAGCGGTTTTGCCTTCAGGATGTGGGTCAGCAATGATTTATGTCCATCAGCAACCAGTATTTGGGACTTTGACAGTCAAAAGTACTGGGTGGAAAACGGCGGATTGCTCTGCGAATATGTTGGGCGTTATTGGGGGCAGGAAAATATCGAAAAAGAAAAGCAGCTTGAGGCAATTAAGATTATCAAGGCGTCTATTGACAAAGGCGTTCCAGCAATATCATGGGACATTGGTGTTCCAGAGTGGGGCTTGATAACTGGCTATGACGATGCTAATAACTTGTTTGACACATTACCAATTAATGTAGCAAAGTCAGGTTCCACAACTATGCCTTATGATGTTTTGGGAAAACGTGAACTGCCGATTCTTTCGGTTCTGACCATAACCGGTATTTCAAATAAAAAGCAAGAAGATATAGTACGTGATACAATGAGGTTAGCTGTAGACCACCTCAAAGGCAGAGAATGGTGTGAGAATGCCAAAGGTCTAGATGCTTATCCAGCATTAATCACTATTTTCAACGATAGTCCAGACATGGCTTCATCGTGGAATGCTGAATATTTTCTGGGAACATACGGTGCACTGAAAGAGTACGCTTATAAATTCTTCGATAAGGTTGGCCAAACTGAACTGGCTCAGCTGTATAAAGATGTTTTTTATGCCTGGATGGAAGCATATAAAGTTAAGAAAAACGAAGATGCTACATTGCCAGAAACTAGAGCTAAGATCGTATCTTTACTAGAATCTGCATATAAGAATGAGCAGAAGGCAGTCGAGATAATGGAATCACTCACTGCGTAATCTTGAACATCATCAAATGGTACTCTGCGCATATCGGTTCAGAGTGCCGGTTTTATTTGGCCACAAAGATTGAAGGATAATTATCTTAACTCACGAATTAATTTCATCAGTTAAGATGGGGGTTGATTAATCATGGATAAGTCCATCATACTAGGAAAAATTAAACTTGGAGTTTGCTATTATCCCGAACACTGGCCGCGAGAACTATGGGAAAGCGACTTGAAAAGGATGCAGGAGCATGGTTTGGAAATAATCCGGGTTGGGGAATTTGCTTGGAGTAAGTTTGAACCTACTGAGGGAGTCTTCACTTTCGAATTCTTTGACTCCTTTTTAGATTTAGCTCATGAAATGGGAATGAAGGTAATATTTGGTACTCCAACAGCAACACCACCAGCATGGCTGACACATAAGTATCCGGAGGTACTGAACGCTTCCAAAAATGGACAGCTGTTTCACCATGGTATGCGCCGGCATTATAACTATAACTCGCCGATATATATCCAATTTGTCCAGCGTATTGTGGAGATGCTGGCGAGTCATTATCAGAATCATCCAGCGATTATTGGCTGGCAAATCGATAATGAGCTCAATTGTGAGATCAATGAATTTTACTCTGAAGCTGATCATCATGCTTTCAGAGAATATCTTAAACAGAAATACAGAGATTTAGATGCCTTTAACGATGCTATGGGAACCGTGTTTTGGAATCAAACTTATTCATCATGGGATGAGGTATATTTATCCCGGCATATACTTTATAATGCAAACAATCCTCATTTACTGCTCGAGGAGAAAAGGTTTTGGTCACATAGTGCCATCAAGTTCTGTAAGCTGCAAGCAGATATTTTGCGTAAATATTTAAGACCGGGACAGTTCATTACAACTAATGGACTATTTGGACATTTAGACAGTCACGAGATGACTGATGCAGCCTTAGACTTTATTACTTATGATAGTTATCCCAATTTTGCTTATGCCTTAGATGCAGACCCCAGTAAAGATGAAATCAAAGACCGTCGTAATGGTATGACACTCTCGAAGGCACGATCCATATCATCAAATTTCGGGGTTATGGAGCAGCAAAGTGGTCCGGGCGGCTGGACTTTTAGAGTGATGCAGCCTGCGCCAAAGCCAGGGCAAATGCGGTTATGGACTTTCCAATCGATTGCTCACGGCGCTGATTTCATCAGCTATTTTCGCTGGCGAACCGCATGTGTTGGCACGGAAATCTATTGGCATGGTCTAAATGATTATTGTAATTTACCTAATAGACGGCTTCAGGAATTGAAACAGATCTACAACGATGTGCAGAAAATTGCGGGTATAGCTGGTGCTAAATATCAAGCTAAGATAGCGTTAGTTAAAGATTATGATAATGAGTGGGATGGCGAACATGACCAATGGTATGGCCCCCTCAATCGCTTAAGTGAAGAAGCTTGGTATGCTGCAGCCCAATTTACCCATACCCCAATGGATTTGGTTTATTTACGCGATGGAGTTTCGACTACTGATTTAGATAAATACACATTGCTTGTCTATCCACACCCAGCAATTCTGACCAAAGAACGTGCAGAATTGCTTAAAGAATATGTGGCTCATGGTGGTACGTTAATCATGGGTGCCAGAACAGGGTATAAGGATCAGTATGGTCGGTGCCTAATGATGCCTATGCCTGGTTATGCAGCTGAAATTTTCAATATGCGTGTAGAAGATTTTACTCTGCTGGGACCATATGATGCAGCTCAATATGCTCTATGGGACGATGTTATGCTTGATGCACCACTGTTTAATGATATTCTGCTGCCTTACACTGATTCATCGTGTCAGGTATTAGCAAGATACTCAGGGAACTATTATCATGGGGCACCTGCTCTTGTTTGTAACAGTACTGGGAAAGGAAAAGCTTACTATTTTGGTGCTGGCTTTAGCACTCAAACAGCAGAAGCATTTTTACGCAAATTAGGATTTGCTGAACCATACGGGGATATTGTTCAGTTACCCAAAGAAGTTGAGATTGCGATCAGGGCAAAAGATGACGTGTGTTATATGTTTGTGCTTAATTATGCTCCGCATCCAATCAATATAGTGGTTAAAAAAGAACAAAAAGAAGTCTTAAGTGGAAATTACCTTGTGGGGAATATCACTATGGAAGCCTATGGGGTGATAGTCTTAGAAGTCCAAATAGGTTGATGTCAGTCTGTGCAAAGTTGGAGGTGGGTTTTATGACTCTATCAAAAGCGTGGGACTGGAACAAAGAGAAGCGTTCTATTTGGTTAGAGCCAAGTGAGGATAGTTATTATATAGTCCACAAATGGAAGGCAAAAAACTTCAAAAGGGTCTTAGATTTTGGCTGTGGATTGGGCAGGCATGCTATCTTCTTTGCTAAACAGGGGTTTGATGTTAGTGCTTTTGATTTGTCGGACTCAGCAATTGAACATTTAAGAGCTTGGGCAGAAAGAGAGAACTTAACCATCGATATTGTCACAGCTGACATGCACAACCTTCCTTATGCGGATAATTCTTTTGATGCGATCTTTGCATATCATGTCATTTCTCATACCGACTCTGTGGGCATTGAGAAGATTATTAGTGAGATTTCGCGAGTGCTAAAAGTTGGTGGTGAAATATATCTCTCATTATGCTCGAAAGAGACATGGTCGTTTACAGAAGCTGGTTTTCCAAAACTGGATGAAAACACGGTTATTAAAATAGAAGATGGTCCAGAAAATGGCATTCCGCACTTTTATGTCACACGGGAAGATATTCTAGATTTGTTTGCTAATTATAACATCGAAAGAATTAGGCATGTAGATGACTGCTATTATTCAGGAGCGAAGCAGAGTAGCAAACATTATTATATCGCAGCCAGTTTGCTTGCGAAATAAAACTGATTCAATTTAATCATTGCGAGATTATCACAAGTGTGAAAATCGTTAAATATGTCGTGGATTTATATCATGACCAATGAGTTTTATAGCATGTTGGAGCAGCTCGGAGTAGGGAAATACATTGATGGGCCAATTGGATGATGAAATAGCGCTAGTTATGTATGGAATCGTGTTTGTTTAAATAAACAACTTTAGAAGAATTATTAAATAGTGATTGAATGGATTTAATTTTTATTTTTATAATTGATAAATAGGCACCTAAGGAGTGATAGATATGAAGATTGAACGGGTGACAATGGCAGATGCAGCAGAATTACTAGCTATTTATGAACCTTATGTCCGAGACACTGCTATTACATTTGAATATGAGGTGCCAACTCTAGATGAGTTTTGTAATAGAATTATCGCTATTTCAGCCAAATACCCTTATCTAAAGGTTGTAGATAAGGGTGAGATTCTTGGCTATGCATACGCTAATACTTTTAAAGATCGGAAAGCCTACGATTGGGCAGTGGAAACAACTGTCTATGTCAAGCTGGGCAAACAAAGAATGGGAATAGGTAGAAAACTTTATGAGACATTGGAGCAATCCTTAAGGCAGATGGGGATTTTAAACATGAATGCGTGTATAGCTGTTCCTGTGCAAGACGATGAGTATCTTACCAATGCTAGCTATCACTTTCATTTGAGCATGGGTTTTACTCTTGTAGGAAGATTTCATCAAGTTGGATATAAGTTCAACACTTGGTATGATATGATTTGGATGGAAAAGATACTTGGTGAGCACAAAATCTATCCTCAAGAGGTTCAGTTTGGCAAATGGATGGTTGTGGAGTGAAAATAGGAGAATCACTCATGCAAAAACAAGCCCCGCTAGTGTAGCGAGGCTGTTTTATTATAATGTTTATTTAATGATCACTAGGGTTAAAGGTGTGCCATTTTCGGGTGTTTTTGGTAGATAAAGCAAGCCATCTCCTGCTGCGAACATTAAAGTGAAGATACCAAAATTCCATAGGTCAATATAAGTGTGATAGTTAATATAACCATGACAGGACTTAGGAAACTCTGTTCGATGCATCTCGTGGAAAGTCTCGGCTAGTTCCTGCATTGTCGGTGTTATTGCTGCCAGAAGCGGTGCATACACATCCATTTGTAATTGAGAAAGCTGCTCTGGTGTCATAATCACAAAGTTTGGTTGATATCTGTCACCGATTTTCGATATTAAACCATCACGAACTGCTTCAGCCAATTTTTCTTTTTCATCACTAGTAAGGGAATTAATGTCAAAATCTGGTTCTATCACGCTGCAGTAAATTTTGTGTAACAAGGCTTGAGTATCCCGGTAAGTCTTGATGATCTCAGGATGATATTCCTTATTAGCAAATGTATATACACCTAGCCAATAATAGTGATCATACTCGCCATTGGTGGCACAGCTATCTGAACATATACCATAAAACTCATTCCAACCTTCGTGATTCACGAAACCGTTTTGGTCATCAGAACAGTCGACAGCCATGATATAATACCTTCCTCCATCGGGACGGATTTCTCGTTCGTCACGCTTTTTCAACTGTAATAAAAGTTCACTATTTCGACTCACATAGCTGGTAAACATCATGATCATTGACCACATCAACTTTTCAGTTGGAAAGTTTGCTCCATAGAAGTTGATTGCTCTAATCATTTGCTCGTTATCCCAAAGGTAGGCAATAATCCGGTCGATGTACTTTTTGCGTGTACTCTGATATATAGCACCTCGTTTTTGAAGATGTTGCTTGGATATGATTGGAAATGTGGTGTAATATTTGCGACCGATGATGGAAAGGAACTCCCGCTTAACGAGCCAGTCGAGATCAAACTCCAAATATGGTTTAGGAATGCCGGTAAACTCGACAAGTTCATCGATAGTTTTCCCATCTTTATAGCATAGTAAGCAGATATTTTGCTTGATCAGGCTTTCGTTAATTTTTTCTGTATCTGGGTTGGGTGGCATCAAACCAGAGCCACCTAGTGCCAGTTTCCCAGGACGATAAATATGTGAATTGTTGTCTTTCATACACTCAAACTCCTTTTTAATTCTTTTGCGAGCATCAAACAGGTGCCAGGTGATGGCGCTTTCGGTTGTCCCTAATTTTTTGGCAACCTCTGCGATTGGTAGGCCATCGAGATAGTGGAGAATCATTGCTTCACGCTGAATGTAGCTTAAGTTAGCAATTTGCCTACGCATGCGCGCAAGCTCTAGGGCTAATGCTTCGTTATCAGCTGGATCGCGTGTAAAGTCCGTTGCATCGGAAAGTGATTCATCAAGAGCGTCAAAGTTTGACTTCGACAGTTCTCTGGCATAATTACACCATACGTAGTGAGCTACTTTCCAAATCAAATTCTCGAGTTTTTCAATTCTCTTTTGCCTTTGTACTGCCATAAATATTTGCAATAGGACTTCCTGGGCTAAGTCTTCACCGTCCGGACGGTTACCAGTTTTTTTGATTGCCCAATTGAGGATTTTCAAGGAATACTCATTGGTAATCCTTGCATAAAGTTTTTGTTTCTCCATTATCTCACCACTTTGTTTGCTGCTCTCAATCATATAGTAACGGGAGTTTGATGGATCTTAGTGTAATTGAATCAAAATTTTCTTCATAGTTCCTACGTTAATAGGTAAACCAGAATTGGTCACCATTTTTTGCTCAGTAAGAACATATCCGATCGATTCGTATAATCGTACGTTTCTTGGAATGGTCATGCGGACTTTGCACCAAATCTCTGTTAACCCATGCTCTTTGGCATAATTTTCCAACCAAGAAAGCATTGACTTAGCAATCCCTCTGTTCCTTGCTTCTGGGACAACGGAAAGACGAAAAAAATACAGGGAATTGTTCTCCACCGTAAAGCGCACTGTACCAACAGGAACATCGTCAAGATAGTAGAGTAGGGCTTGTTCCACTCCTTGGTTTAATGCTTCTGCGATTGAGGATACAGTTTCATTCAGTGCACCAGAGGGAACATCAGCATAGCGATATTCTTCATAAGCAGTGATCATCACTTTATGAACTAAGTGAGCGTCTTGCACACTTGCTAAGTGAATCATAATGTACCTCCAATCACTTTTTGGGGAGAGAGTAGCGGTGTAAGTACTCTCTCAAAAAATCGTGGATAAGCTTCCTCTTTGCATAGTTGCATGAGTTTATAACATCACCTAATACTTGAATTTGGTGTACATATTATCACAAGCTAACAAATCCCTCAATATAGAAATCATATGCAGCACTGGAGCGGATCAAGAAAGCTGCTCGCACTGCTGGTACAGATGGATTAGTTTCCCGTTTGCCAAGGTTATGCTACGGCATTCCTATATATCAATACCAATAACACTTGGCTTCGGAGAATTAGCAGAGGTTTTGTTTTAGTTTTACGTTGATGTACAATAATAATAGATTGAGTAAGACTCAAGGGGTGCAACTAATGAAGATATTGTTTATAAACTTGCCTTACTATGGTCATTTCGTACCTACGATAGGGCTGGTCCAGGAATTGATAAAACTTGGATGTGCAGTGACATATCTAATGCCCTTTGATTGGAAAGAACGCGTTGAGGAAAGTGGCGCAGTATTTGCAGGATATGAGAACCATTCAAGGTTAGCTGAGCAAATAAAGAATGCCTATGCAGCTGCTGATAAAATAGCCAAAGATTTTGATCTGATCATATACGAACAGTTTTTCTTTTTGGGAAAGCACCTAGCGGAAAAACATGGCAAACCTGTAGTGAGAGTATTTACTGCACCAGTCACCAATGCCAAATTAATGCAAGAGTATATATCAGTAGGGGGACCGTTGCGCATTTTTAAACATAAATGGATCTGTAGGCTGTGGACAAAGGATATCGCCAAAGGGATCCCTATGCAAACTGATTGTTGGCTTGATGAAATTGTGAATAATCCTCCAGCTTTGAATTTGGTATATACATTGAGGGAATATCAACCTTATGCTGAGGAATTTCCCGAGGAACAGTATAAGTTCTTGGGACCATCGATTTATGAGAGAAAAGAACCAATAATTGACTTCGTGAAGACCGATCGTCCAGTGATTTACATTTCTCTTGGCACAGTGATTAAGGGAGCTGCATCGTTTTTCAAAAAATGCATTGAAGCTTTTAGGAATGAACCCGTCGATGTAATTATGTCTGTAGGGAAAAACTTCTCAATAAATTAGTTAGGCGAGGTTCCCAAAAATTTTAAAATATATCATGTGGCACCACAATTGTCTGTGTTGAAAATGGCTGATGTTTTTGTCACCCATGGAGGTATGAACAGCGTTTCCGAAGCGCTGGTGCATGGAGTACCACTAGTTGTAATACCATTCATCACGGATCAGCCTACTAATGCCAGACGGATAGAAGAATTAGGACTAGGCAAGCGACTAGATTATAAGGCTATTAGCAGTGAATTGTTAAAGGCAACTGTTTTATCGGTTATGAAAAATAAGGATATTCGTGCTAATGTGGAAAAAATGCAAACGCTTATGCTTGCTGCACCGGGTAATCGCGGAGGAGCTAAGATGGTTGTTGATTATTATGAATACTATGGTGTAGCAATAGGAAGAAATATCCGATTTGATTGCCAGAAAACATGATTTAATCAAGTTATAATGAGATTGAATGAAGATAAGCTGGATAACAAATGACTTTCGAGATAATCATTGAGGACATTCGAATTGAGGTAGTTAAGAAGAAAATAAAAAACCTACGTTTATCTGTTCATCCTCCTGATGGAAGAGTAAGAATTGCAGCGCCTTACAACTTGAGTGATGATGCTATCCATATATTTGCATTATCGAAGATAGCTTGGATCAAGAAGCACCAAGCTAAATGTCAGCTGCCAGATTGGCAAATCAGTAATAAATACGTCACAGGGGAATGCCACTTTTATAACGGGCAACGCTATTTGCTGAATGTTGTATATACAAGTAAGAAGCAGCGAGTGGAGTTAAAGGCAAATAACCAGATTGACTTGTATGTGGGCGAAGGCAGCAGTGTGGAACAGCGCAAAAAAGTAATGATGGAGTGGTATCGCGGTGAGCTTAAAAAGAAAATTCCAGATTTGATAGTTACGTGGGAAAAGCAGATGGGTGTGAGAGTTAATTCCTGGGGAGTTAAACAGATGAAAACAAGATGGGGAACTTGTAACCCATCTGCTAGACGAATTTGGATTAATCTGGAGTTGGCAAAAAAGGATCATAAATGTTTAGAGTATGTTATTGTCCACGAAATGGTGCATTTACTCGAAAGAAATCATGGTAGAAAATTTTATGAATATATGGATCTATTTTTGCCAGATTGGAGATGGATAAGGAGCAAACTAAATACAACTGAACTTGAATTGGATGGAGTAAATCCTGCATTTGAGTAGGAGTATTTATAATGAACTGCAGGAGGCTAGAGTAATGAAGAATATTATTGTTGTCCAGCATACTCAATCCGTACATCATACCAATGGTATGATTGGAGCGTGGACAGACTGGGAATTAACCGAGTACGGAAAACAGCAAGCTAGAAATATCAGTGAAAAACTAAAAGATGAACTTCTGGCAAAGAATTATGTTTTGTATACTTCAGATTTAAAGCGAGCAATGCAAACAGCAGAACAACTCTTAAAGTACATAAAATCTGAACCAATTATCTGTCAAGAGTTACGTGAAGTAAATGAAGGTGAAGCAACTGGTAAATCGGTTGAGTGGTATAACCAAAACAAGGCAGAGAATGTTTATGGGACTTACTTTTCTGATTATAAGGCCTTTTCAGGATCAGAGTCATATCGCGAATTATGGTCAAGAGTGGAAAAGTTTATGAACAGATTATTGCATTCAGAACACGAAAACATTGTTATAGTTTCGCATGGTATCACACTCCAGCTATTCTTCGCAATGTGGATCGGTTTAAAGTTTGATGATTTGAAACACTTTGGATTCATGGCGGTATCTGGAGGAATATCAAATCTAATCCTTCAAGATGATGGAAGAAGGGTAATTAGATTTTTAAATGATATGAGTTATATGAAAGCATGAGGGCTAATACTAAATCAGTTTACTGTGATAGTTTAGTGTGATATCATTATTATAATATAATTAAATTTAAGGAGTTTTCTATATGGTGTACGCAAGACCTCCCTGTTAATACTTAGAGTTATATAGTTCACGGGCACCTCCTTGGTTCGTTTAAAATCATGGACAAGATAAGGATTGCTTAAAAATAGGAGGGCCTATATTATGAATTATATAAACAATGTATGGAAGCTTTATGGTATTCGGTTCTTTCACAACTTAATACCTGCATATGTGATAGAAAGGTTATTCTGGGAACAACGGGGCATGACCATCCCGATGGTTGTGTACACAGAGCTCATCTATGCTGTAACTGTGGTTTTACTAGAGATTCCGTCGGGGATTATCGCCGATAAATGGGGCCGAAAAAGAATGATGATTCTCAATGCCTTTTTTGGCTGCTGTGAGTTTTTGATTCTGTTATATGCCACGAAGTTTTGGCATTTTGCGGCAGCAGTCTTACTGGCTGGGATCGGACGTTCTGCCTGCAGTGGAGCAGAAAACGCGCTGCTCTATGATTCTCTGTTGGTATCTGGCAAAGAGCAGTTATTTGAAAAGTATTTAGGACGCTTGAATGCCTGGGATTTTGCTGCGGCCATAATTGCAGCGTTGAGTGGAAGTGTAATGGCCAGCTGGTGGGGATATGAGCTGAATTACTGGCTGTCCTCAGTTGGAATGTTTGTCTCGCTATGTTTTTCTCTATTGTTGGTGGAACCGAAAGTACGAAATAATAGGGATGATACTCCAATACCGATCAGAGATTATGTAACAGCTTCCTTTAAGTTCTTTAGAAACAATCTTGATGTTTGTCTGGTACTCCTTTCGGGCATGATTGTCGGTGCAGCAGTCAACTTTATTGATGAGTTCTGGCAGCTGTATATTAGCAGAATTGGAATTCCAGTTTTTTACTTTGGTTTGTTTTCGGCTGGACTTAGTTTATTAAGGTTGCCCGGAAACATGCTTGCTTATAAAATCAAGGATAGAATTAGATACAGAGTATTGATATCTGGAGTATTTCTTATTATTGCTGTTGGATTGTTATACATATCCACGGTTAAAGGTTATAGTAGCCTAGTGGTTCTATTCCTTATTTGTATAGTTTCTGGTTTGATAGACCCACTCGCTGCCGGATATTTGCATCACCGTATTGATTCGTCAATGCGAGCGACCATTGATTCATTTCAATCCTTAGGATTAAGGGCAGTGGTGATAATTATTGGGTTAGGTTTTGGATTTTTCTCATCGCGATGGGATATCTTTGGTGGTTATGGGTTTATTGCCTGCATCTGCATCCTGTTCCTCATATATTTCTTACGCTCATCGCGAAGTGTGATTGAATAGGGGAGATTTCCATGCTAATCCCGCATTTGCATTTTAATGGAACGTCATCGATGCCTTAAGGCTTTATGAAAAAGCTTTTGATGTCCAGTCGGATAGGATCATTTTGGATAGCCAAGTCAGTGGGCAAGCTCTCGAGCTTGCCCTTTAATCTAATGTACAAGCTACGCTTGTCGATTGATGAGATGCATTAGTTCACCCCATCGGCCAAGCGCCTTTCCATTCCAGGAAAAGTATGTACGGCAAGTTGTTTTTACCGGTGCAATTAATTGCAGGCGATGTTCGTATGATTTAGTTTGATCAGCAAGCTCTTCGTTAACCAATACATTGCGTATCTTGCACAAAAATACCTCGCTGTCATCAAGGGGAATAGACTGTGCTACTTCCAGTTCAAAAGCGAGGGGACTGTCATCTAAGACAGGAACGTTCAAGACAGCACCAGAGGTTGTTGTAATTGGGATACGCATCTTATCAGGTGAGTAACCCTCTACATTGCCCAAGTAATCGGCAAGCGGCAGGATGGATTTTGTAACTAAGTTGGCTGAAAAAATACCAGTGGCATGGATTCGATCCTTGGTTAACTTATCGCCGCCAATACAAGCCATGACTCCAAGTCCGCCATCCCAAATGTAGCTGAACCAGCAGAAAAGTCCGAAGTTGGGAGTACCATCATCTTTGTACGTTCCATACAAAAACAGAGTTTGCGGACAAAAATCGTTTGATATAGGAACCGAAATCTTTGTCATATAATCTCCTCCTTGTCATTAAGCATATAGTACATTATCCAAACTGACAATATCAAATCTTGTGAATGCACTATACGAATAGCTTAGATCTTGACTTTTTTGAGACACCTTACTAGGTGTCTCTTTTATGTTCTGGGAATAAAAACGAACATTTGTAAATAGTTTCCGTATTATTTTCATACCACTTGACCTGATAAGGTGGTTTATTATACAATAACATCTGTGACAAATGCGAACATTAAAATGGTGGCCGGTAATAATGTTCGGAATTAGTTGAAGGAGGAGCTATATGTCGGAGCGGTTGAACAAGGCAATTAGAGGACAAGTACCCTTTGACTTAGTGATCAAAAATGCCAATGTAGTCAATGTTTACACCGAAGAAATCCTTCCAATGGATATTGGAATAGCAGAAGGCAAATTTGGCTACTTAAGCCCAGCGGGTACTGAGGAGATGTTAGCTGAAAAAGTAATTGATGCGAAAGGTGCTTATGCTGTTCCAGGATTCGTTGATTGTCATATCCACATCGAAAGTTCAATGCTTACCCCAGTCAACTTTGCTGCTGCAGTATTACCTCATGGAACCACAACCGTGGTGATTGATCCCCATGAGATTGGAAATGTCTTAGGTAAAAAAGCTGTAGCTTACATGGTTGATGCAGGCAGGGACCTGCCTGTGGATATTTTGGTTGAAGTTCCATCTTCTGTTCCAGCCGTTCCTGGTAAAGAAACATCAGGTGCGCAATTCTTAAGCGATGATATCGCTGAAATGTTAGAAAACGATCGTGTCATAGGTTTAGCTGAAGTTATGGACTATCCTGGAGTCATTAATCGGTCGGAGCGCATGGTAAACATTTTAAATGTTGCTCGCCAGAAAAATACGGTGATATCAGGTCATGCTCCATTAGTTTCAGGAAGAGACTTAGCGGCTTACCTGGCTGAAGGTCCAGACTCGGATCATGAGAACATGAACGTTGCTGAAGTCATTGAAAAAATTCGGGCAGGTATGGTAATCGAGGCACGGAGAAGTTCCCATTCTGAAAACGTCTCACTCCTCGTTGAAGCATTAAAGCAGTTCCCAGTATTACCACCTAACGTAGTATTCTGTACTGATGACGTTTTACCAAATGATATCCTCTCTCGCGGACACATGAGTGAGGTAGTCAGAAAAGCGATCGAATTGGGTATGAAACCCGAACGGGCAATTCGCATTGCCAGTCTCCATGGCGCGATGCGTTTCCGTTTGTGGGATCGAGGAGCTATTGCACCTGGTAAGAGAGCAGATTTTATGCTGCTTCCTGATCTAAAGGAAATTAAACCCCAAATGGTATTTACCAAAGGTGAGCTAGTCAGCGAGAATGGTAAGCTGCTTGTAAGTTTGCCTAAACGTTCCCATGAAGTTGAAACAATTAACACCGTTAAGCTAGGCAATGTCACCGAAGCTGACTTAGTCATTTCCGTGACTGACGGAAGCACTGAGGTCGAAGTCAATGGTATGCTCGTTGGCAGAATACCTTTGTTAACCGAACATGTTACCATAAAACTTCCGGTAATTGACGGGAAAGTTGCTGTTCCTGCTGATGAAGATTTAGCTTTAGCAGCATTACTTGAACGTCATGGAAAAAATGGCAATATCGGAAAAACAGTAATTCAAGGACTTGGTCTCAAGGCAGGTGCAGTTGCCACTACTGTAACTCATGATTCTCACAACTTACTCGTTGTTGGTAAGAACAGCGCAGATATGCTGCTTGCTGTGAAAACATTGCAGCAATGTGGCGGTGGCGTAGTTTATGTAAATAACGGTCAAGTTGAAGCTTTAGTTGAACTGCCTGTTGGTGGGCTTATGTCTACTTTGACTGCTGAAGAAATGGCGCCTAAGTTAACTCACTTGCAAACAACATTGCGTAATGCTGGCATTAAGAACGCTGATCCACTGATGGCTTTTGTAGCATTGGCTTTACCGGTTATTCCGGAAGTGCGTTTAACCGATCTAGGTTTACTTAATGTGGTAGCTCAAGAACACTATCCAGTTCTGGCAAACTAAATTAAGATAGAGGGGAAACTAAGATGGCAACTAGTAAGATGACTGTTAAACAGCCAAAGTCAGGATTGTTAGAGCGTTTATTTAAGTTGAGTGAACATAATACTGATGTCAAAACAGAGGTTTTAGCTGGTATCACAACATTTATGACACTAGCATATGTTATCGTTGTTAACCCAGCGATTCTTACAGCAGCAGGTGTTCCTTTCGGACCGTCCATGACAGCAACTATCCTTACATCAATAATTGGTACGTTATTGATGGGCTTGTATGCTAATCGCCCCTTTGCCATAGCACCATACATGGGGACAAATGCTTTCGTGGCCTACACTGTTATTCAAGGTATGGGAGTTTCGTGGGAAACAGCTTTAGGCGCGATTTTTGTCGGAGGTATTTTGTTTGTTCTTGTCACGGTAACTGGGATTAGGAAAGCGATTGTCGATGCAACGCCCGCTGCTCTGAAAAATGGTTTTGCTGTAGGTATTGGATTGTTCTTAACCTATGTTGGCTTGTTCAATACAGGAATGGTAGTGTCTGGTGACCCAGTTAGTATTGGTGATTTTACATCTCGTCCTGTATTGCTAGCGGTAATAGGTTTGATCCTAATCTCCATTCTTATGGTTAGGAAAGTAAAGGGTGCATTGTTAATTGGTATCGTTTTAACAACAATTGTGGCGATTCCCTTGGGCGTTACGCAAATGCCAGAGAAGATTTTTAGTTTACCACCAAGCATCGCAGAAATTGCTCTCAAGATGGATTTCATCGGAGTCTTCTCCATCGGTATGCTAACGGTAGTCTTTACTTTATTCCTTAATGACTTCTTGTCCACTATGGGTACATTGATTGGTTGTGCATATAAAGCAGGTTTCTTAGATGAAAATGGCAACTTGCCAGAGATCGAAAAACCAATGTTAGCAGATGCTATCGCTACTTGTGTTGCTGCTCTCTTAGGGACTACAACTGCTGGTACTTATGTCGAGTCTGCAGCTGGAGTTGAAGAAGGTGGTCGGACAGGTTTGACCGCCGTAGTGACTGCTCTGTTGTTTGCAGTGACACTGTTACTCTCACCAATAGCAGAAATTATTCCAAATGCAGCAACTGGTCCGGCACTGTTAATTGTAGGCTTGTTAATGTTATCGCCAATTAAAGAGATTGACTTTGACGATTACACTGAGGCCATTCCAGCTTTTATTACAATTATTATGATGAGCTTTACCTATAATCCAGCTGCTGGTATTGCTGCCGGTTATATTATCTACCCAATTCTCCAATGGTTTGCTGGTAAGGGTAAAAACGTTCATCCAATCAACTATATTGTCGCTCTGCTTTGTATTCTCTACTTTGTTGTACTATAACTTCACAATAGACTTCTCTAAACCCCAAAACAAAAGCGACCTCGCTAAGGTCGCTTTTGTTCCATTTATCTATCATACCATTGTGCCTGCATTGAGTATAATCGAGCATATTCACCGTTTTTCTCAAGTAATTCATAGTGGGTTCCATCTTCGACGATTTTGCCATCTTTAAATACAACAATTCTATCAGCAAGTGAAGCTACACTGATGCGATGAGTAACCATGATCACCGTTTTGCCTTTAGTCATGGCGATGTACTTTTTAAACACATCAGCTTCGGCAAATGGGTCCAGGTTACTGGTTGGCTCGTCCAAGATGAAAAAGTCACGATTTCGGTAATACGCTCGCGCAATACCAAGCTTCTGCCATTGCCCTCCGGACAGCTCTGTTCCTCCGATGTCTTTTCCAAGCATAGCGTCTTTGTTAGCTCCATCAAAACCTGCGAACCTTAATGCTGCATCAATTTCAGCTTCGTTTCGTTGCTTTTCTACATCTCCAAGGAACACATTGTCAGCAATAGTGAAAGTATTAAAGCGTGCTGGATCTTGAAATACATAGGATATTGAATTGTATCTGCTTGCGAAATCAATATCCTTGACATTTTTGCCGTTGATGAAAATATCTCCGCTTGTTGGCTGCAGCATTCCAGTCAATAGCTTAATGAATGTTGTTTTACCAGCCCCATTCTCACCGACAAATGCGACTTTTTCTCCCTTATGTATTTTAAAGTTTATGTTTTTAATGCGTAATTCATCAGTCAGGGGATAACGATATGATACGTTCCGTGTTTCTAGACATTGGATATCCAAGATATTTTTATACTCGATATCAGCCAACGGCTGTTCGTTTAAGTCAACAAACTCAAAGAACTGCGCTGCTTCATGTTTCTTAGATATGAAGTTAGCTATTGATCTAAATAACGATGATGTACTACTCATTAATGTATTGATCAATGCAAGAACTGCACCTAGAGCACCAATTGAAAGCTTGCCCTGAGTAAGTAAAACGATAGCAAATACATTTGCGACAATACTTGATAGATCTGTTATTAAGTTGTTGCCGGCGCTAAGAAGAAAGACGTTCCGTAAGTTTTTCTTCTCTTTGATCACATAGTCATCCACAAGGGCTTTCCACTTTGCGTAAAAGAAGTCAAACAGATTTAGAGCTTTCACTTCTTTAGCAGAACTTCCGAGTAATACATTCTGGTAATACCCAGCTTCACGAAGTATTTTACTATGGTCACGAGTGAACTTGAATTCCAGTTTATTACCCACATAACTCGTATAGATGGTGGGGATTGGTGCAATAAGGACTATGATGCATAAAAGGGGATTGAAGATATACAGCGATGCAGCAACCGTGAGTACAGATACTAGATTTGCTATTATGGCATATCCACCAATTATCACACCTCTTTGGAGCGAACTCCATTCACCGCCCATTGAACTAAAACTGCGGTTGATGATGTCGTTGATTCTTGGGACTTCCATATAATCGGGATATAGCTTAGATATTTTTCTAAATAGTTTTGCCTGGAACAGTTCCTGAAAGCGGTGATCCTGTACTTTTGAAAGTCTTTCTATATCTTCACCACCATAAAGGTATCGGGCCATCAAGTTACTTAAAAATCCAATCGCCCAATAGAGCAAGGCAAGACCCACCACTGAGATTATTTGCACAGCTCGAATCTGGCTGTTTTCGGCTAAAGCATTAGCGCTGTCAATGTATTTTCCCCAGATAAAGGCCGCGATTGGCTGCATAACACTTAAAAGCACAGAAAGTCCCAGAAAGATGCCACACATCAATTTAGCTGATGAGAGAACGTACTGGAACAGGCGGGGTAGGTACGATAACTTGGGTGGATTTTCTTTCAATATATCTTTTTCAAACACCGCGGTGTTATCATCAAACCTTGTCTCATACCTAGGCTTTTCTTTGATCTCTTTACGCATTCATGGCCACGTCCTTTCCAGTACGATGGTACCATTGCTTTTGTGCATTAAACATCTGGAAGTATATACCACCTAATTGCATCAGTTCTTCATGTGTACCAGATTCTGTAACTTTACCATCATGGATGACAAAAATTCGATCGGTGATCATTGTGGAGCCAAGCCTATGTGTAATGAAAATTGCTGTTTTGTTTTCTACCATGTTTGCAAATTCAGTATAGAGTTCAGCTTCAGCAATGGGGTCGAGTTGTGATGTTGGTTCGTCGAGTAGAAGAATGGGCTTGTTTCCCATAAAAGCACGGGAAATCGCAATTCTCTGCCACTGGCCACCAGATATATCAATTCCTCCTTCAAAATCTCTGCCAAGCAGGGTATCGTATCCTTGTGCAAGCTGATCGGCAAACTCGTGAGCCTTGCCCTTTATTGCAGCATTTTTGATTTGATCCTCGTTTTCAATTTCATCAATATCACCAATGCCGATATTCTCCCGCAAGGTTATGCTGAATCTGGTAAAGTCCTGAAATACAGGACCGAAGATTTGTGTCCGTAGTTTAAGTGGCAAATCAGCTAGCTTTTTGCCGCCAACTAGTATATCACCCTTTTCTGGGGTGAAGAGCCCGAGAAGCAGCTTAACTATGGTCGTTTTACCTTCACCATTTTCGCCTACTAGAGATATTTTCTCGCCGTTGTTGATCTTAAACGATAAGCCTTTCAGAATATATCTATCTGTACCTGGATACTTGAACCAAACATCTTTGAATTCGATATCAAAGGTATCGGGTAATTCTTGCTCTGTTCCTTCGGACTCATCAGATAAGTCGAAATACTTATCGTAGTATTCGTATGTTTTAACATGGAATCCAGACCATTTGAAAAACCCTACGGCGCCGTCAAGGTTTCCATACAATTCGCCAAACATCAATCGGGTCAGAGATATGAATAATCCTATTGTGAAACCTCCATTGACGAATAAAACGAGCAGAATGATCACGTTGACAATAGAAGCTATTTTCGTGATATTGTTGTCTAGCAGTATTTTTCTTAGGTTCTTGAAGTAATAACGTTCATAGTCACGGTTTCTTTCGTTCAGCCTGGCTTTATATGTATCGATGAGGTAATCGAAATTGCCGTATGCCTTTAACTCTGAGGTATAATTTCTCGACCTTAAGTAACCACCTAAGGTACTATATTTGCGTTCCTTTTTCCAATATGTCTCAAGTTCTGTGTAAATGTTATAGTTGGTTTTGGCTGCTATATAAGCTTCAATAAGGTAAGGTACTAGGACAGTAAGTAGAAGCCACCATTTTATACTATAAAGGTAGGCCAGCGAACCAATACTAGCGATCAAAGCGCTGCCGCGCCAATAGACATACATTGGCCATAAGTGCATTACTGAGTTTTCTGCCCGATGATAAGCTTTATCGATGATTTCTGCGGAAGCTTCATTTTCAAAATGCTCATACTTCATTGTCTTAAGCTTTTTTAACATGCGCGACTTATAGGTTGTTCTTAGTATTAAAAGAGAACGTGGCTCAACATAAGTATAGATAAATCCGTCCATGACAAACGGCAAAATGTTAATAATGACAAATAACACAAGGTAAATAGAGTACTCAGAGAATGCCAGTTGATTATTAGCGACAGCTAATCCACCATCAAAAACGTTTTTGTTGATGTAAATATTTAGCGGTGTTAATAATCCGTTTAAAATCATAAAAACAAAAGTCGTGATAACAATTATCGGAGCTTCGTTGTAAATGATGTTTATAATGTCTTTATAGGCCAAAAAAATGCGTTTCATACGGATACTCCTTTCTCTGAAAAAACAGTATCCTCCAGAGAAGCAGTTGTTGTACTAAAATCTAAGGTATTCCAACCAGGTATGCTGCCTGTTTTGATAGCATTAAAGAGATGTTTCTTCAAATCAGGTATTTCGGTTTGCAGTGTTCGGATCAATTCTTTAACATATTGGCGCTTAGTATAACCATCAACAGGACAGGGGTTCTCAACGACTGGCAGATTATACAGATTGCGGAAGCCTTTTATATCTGCTTCACGAACATATATCAATGGTCTGATCAATGTTAAACCTGTTTTATCAAGATAGGTGACAGGTGAAAAACAGGAGAATCTTCCTTCATATAGCAAGGACAACATCATAGTCTCGATCACATCATCATAATGGTGAGCGTACGCTTTTTTGTTACAGCCAAGCTCCTTGGCTTTATTGTTAAATGCACCTTTACGCAATTTGGCACATAGAGAACAAGGGTTCGTCTCTTTCCGGTAGGAAAAGAGAATATCACCAATTTCTGTTTCCACTATGGTATAATTCACACCGAGTTCTTTGCAAAGCTGGGCAACAGGTGAAAAATCCGCATCTTTAAACCCCATACTGACAGTAATGGCTTCGATATCAAACTTTTTGGGATAAAAGCGTCGCAGATGTGCCATAGCATACAACATGGACAAACTGTCCTTGCCGCCTGAGATTCCTAGCGCAATCTTATCGCCATCTTCAATCATATGATAATCTTCTATTGCTCTACGCGTATAGCTGAGTAGTTTTCGCAGTTCCATAAGGTCATGCCTTTCGCTAATGTATTGTTTCAAACAGTATATATTATACTTGCGGAGTAACATGCTGATCAAGCAACTAGCAGTTGTGTCTTTCATCAGTGACGGTTTTATTTATCAATAGAATGAATTATTGTGTATAATTAGAGGGCACTCATGGAGATCGAAGTTGTAAAGAATTACTGAATGATTGGCTTGATTTCTTTGATAACAGAGAGGAGCTTAACCAGTGCGTACTGAACAAGAGATGATGGATCTAATATTAAATGTAGCCAAAGCTGATGAACGGATCCGGGCGGTATTGCTTGTGGGTTCGCGCGCTAATTCTGAGGTACCTAAGGATGATTATCAGGACTATGATATAACTTATTTTGTCAAAGACATACAGCCCTTCTACAATAATCAAGCATGGATTGAAGAGCATTTTGGCAAACCACTCATTATGCAAATGCCGGAGACTATGCGTAATCCAGTTGGTGATGGCCATTTCACTTATCTAATGATCTTTCCCGATGGAGTGCGCATCGATCTTTCTTTTATGTACACAAAATATATAGATGAGGGAGAGCCTGCTGTTATTCTGCTGGATAAGGACAATGGTCAAGGATTTTTACCATCTAAATTGTCCATTGACAAGAAATATTGGCATATCAAGCCACCATCACCATTGTATTACTACTCTTGCTGCAATAACTTTTGGTGGTGCTTGAATAACGTTGCCAAGGGTATAGCTAGAGATGAGCTGCCTTATGTCATGAACATGCTTAATGTTCATGTTCGTTCTGAACTTCATGACATGATTGAATACTATATCGGAACCCAGCATGGATTCAATCTTTCTACTGGCAAAGAAGGTAAATACTTCAAGAAGTATCTTTCACCCGAGCTGTACGCACGTTATCAAGCCACTTATCCAAGCGGTAAATACGAAGACATTTGGGCAGCCGTTGATGTCATGTGTGATTTGTTCCATACTCTGGCAGTGACAGTAGCAGCACAATTTGGTTTTGTCTATCGTCAGGAGGAAGAAGATGGAATGCGTGAGTATCTACGGATCGTGAAGGAGCAAATGGCATGCAATAAATGACTGAAGATGCTATCCAGTAAACCGATTCTACCTTGCGTAGGTAGCTATTTCCCATTGAATATGCTAACTTCATATTGTAGAGAATTTACAGTCAAAGGAGTAGAAATTGATGAATCAATATGTCACTGGAGCTATGATCAAGAAGCTCCGGGAAAAAAGAAAAATGACGCAGCTAGAGCTGGCAGATATTTTAAATGTCAGTGATAAAGCGGTATCTAAATGGGAAACGGGAAAGGGCTATCCAGACATTACTCTGATTGAACCTTTAGCTAAAGCGCTAGGTATATCGGTTATAGAGCTGTTATCTGGTGACAGCATCATCAACAGCAACCGTTCTTTCAATATGCTCAAAACCAAATTCTACGTGTGTCCAATCTGCGGCAACATAATTACAGCCTCAGGAGAAAGTGTCGTAAGCTGTTGTGGCATTACCTTGCCATATTTAGAGGCTAGCGCGCCGGATGACCAACATTTTATCCATATAGAGAAAGTTGAAGATGAGTATTTCGTCTCGATAAGGCATGAAATGACTAAGGAACATTATATATCTTTTATCGCTGCAGTAGCAGACAATGGTATTGAAATGATTAAGCTGTATCCAGAAGGGAATGCCGAAGCAAGGTTTAAAATCAGGCGAGGTGTGGTTTTCTACTTTTACTGCAACCGGCATGGCTTGTATCAGCTAAAGGCAAAGTCTGTCCAGAATTGATATTTTGGGATTGGATGACTATAAAGTGCGGTCACCCAATCCTTTTTTGATTTATATTAATTCTGCTGCATTAAACGACATTATTCATAAAGCAATTGACAGCAACTGGATTTGATGTTATAATGCGTAATAGTTAACTAGCTAATAATTTCGATCATAATTATTAGTAAGTTAACAATATCTTAAAATAAGGCGGTGAGAAGTAAAGCAGATGACTAATGACAATCAAACTCCAATCAATAATAAGGAAATCATTCACCGTTTGATTAGTTTTGCGTTGAAACATCGGAAAATCATGCAAAGTTATCTTGATGAAACAGGTGTTTATCAGGCTCAACATCGTTTATTGATGGTAATCTCCCGCAATCCCAATATATCACAAAATGATCTAGCCAAAATGATGGATGTATCTGCGGCAACTGTGGCAGTTTCCTTAAAAAAATTGGAAAAAGGCGGGTACATCAGCAAAGAAATGGATGAAACTGACAACCGCTTCAACAAAATCACTCTTACAGAAAGAGGAAATATGGTTGTAGAACATAGTAGAAAGATTTTTGAGTCAGCTTACCGTAAAGTTTTCGAAGGGTTTTCAGAATTAGAGAAACATACTTTGCTGACCTTGCTGCAAAAACTCGATGCTAACTTAGAAAAAATGGAAGATGAAATTAAAAGGAAGGGTATGATGCAATGAAACGATATTGGAAGTATGTCAAACCCTATTTACCAGCATTTATCATCGGCCCAATACTTATGATTGTAGAAGTTATCGGTGAAGTGTTCATGCCCCTGTTATTAAGAAATATCATTGACAACGGTATTGTTGGTGGCAGAGGTATTACCTATATCGCTACTATGGGCGTATTAATGATCTTCACAGCTTTATTGATGATGGCTGGAGGAGTAGGTGGCGCCTATTTTGCCATCAAAGCTTCTACAGGCTTTGCTACTGATTTACGAAAAGACCTGTTTAACCAAATTCAAAAATTCTCTTTTAAGAATATTGATCAGTATAATACTGGCTCTTTAATTACTCGTTTAACTAATGATATTACCCAAGTGCAAAACATGATCCAAATGATGCTGAGATTAGCTTTAAGGGCACCTGGTATGCTCATTGGTGCGCTGATTATGGCTTTTAGCTTAAACGCCAAGCTTGCTTTGACAATACTGTGCGTTATACCGTTCCTTGCGACAGCCATTTATTGCATCATGAGGATTGCTTTACCCCGTTTTACCAGTATGCAGAAAAAACTGGATACGCTCAATACAACTGTTCAGGAAAACTTAACAAATATTAGGGTTGTTAAGTCATTCGTCAGAGAACAGTATGAAGAAGACAAGTTCAAGAAGGCTAACACTGACCTGAAGGAAAGCACCATAAATGCGATGAAAGTTGTCATCTTTACCATGCCGGTTATGACTCTGGCAATGAATATCACCACTTTGGCGGTGGTATGGTTTGGTGGCAACCAAGTAATTATCGGCAATATGCTTCCTGGTGTTTTGACAGCGCTTGTTAACTATGTCATTCAGATTTTGGGATCACTAATGATGGTCTCCATGATTATTTTGAACAGTTCTCGAACAATCGCCTCAGCAAGAAGAATTAATGAGATCTTTAATACTGAGATCGATTTGACAGATGAGAATGCTCAGCATAAAGATCTTCCAGTAAAGCGTGGTAAAATCGAATTTAGAAACGTTTATTTCAAGTACTATAAAAACAATGAAAAATGGGTGTTAGAGAATATCAATCTTGTTATTAATCCTGGTGAAACAGTAGGCATCATCGGTTCCACTGGTAGTGGTAAATCCAGCCTTGTGCAGCTGATCCCCAGACTCTACGACGTAGATCAGGGGGAAGTTTTAGTGGATGATGTTAATGTCAAAGATTATTCTCTCAAGAATCTGCGTAATGGCGTTGGCATTGTGCTTCAGAAAAACGTCCTGTTTTCTGGAACAATTATGGAGAATCTCAAATGGGGTGACGAAAATGCCAGTGACGCAGAGGTATATAAATACGCTGAAAGCGCGCAAGCTCATGGCTTTATCACCTCTTTTGAAGCTGGATATGATACAGAGTTAGGGCAAGGTGGTGTCAATGTATCTGGCGGGCAGAAACAAAGACTGTGCATTGCCAGAGCGTTATTGAAAAAACCCAAAATCCTGATCCTTGATGATAGTACCAGTGCTGTGGATACAGCAACCGAAGCAAGAATTAGAGAAAGTTTCCGTAATGAACTGCATGGTACTACAAAGTTGATTATTGCTCAGAGGATTTCTTCGGTAATTGACGCGGATAAGATTATTGTTCTCGATGATGGTAAAATTGTGGGTATGGGTACTCACGATGAACTCCTGCAAACTTGTGAAGCGTATGCAGAAATTTATTACTCCCAGATGGATAAGAAGGTGACAGCATAATGAGTCAGATTAGCGAGCAAAGAAAAGAAATATTGTTACGCAGATATGGGAGTATAGGCGCAGCTATGGGTCCAGGTGGAAGAGGACCTGGTGGCCCAGGAGGTAGAAGACCGGGTGGCTTTGGCGGTCCGCGAGGTCCACGCGGCATGATGATGATGGGTGGTAAGCCAAAGAGTGCGTCAGCTACGATCAAACGGCTGCTAGGTTACATTAACCGGGACAAATATAAGATCTTTTTTGTTCTATTTTGTGTTCTGTGCGGTACTGTAGCTGGTCTGGCGGGCAGTTACGTATTGCGCCCATTGCTTAACAATTTGGTTGCCCCTGATCGGACAATTGACGAACGGATTGGGTTTTTGGCAACCGGTGTGTTGACTATGGTCGGTATTTATCTAGTTAATTTGCTATGCTCATATCTGCAGCAGAGAATCATGATCTCGGTGTCTCAGAATGCGGTGGTAAAAATCAGAGAGGATTTGTTCCGCAAAATTCAGCAGCTTCCTTTGAAGTATCATGATACCCACACTCATGGTGATATCATGAGCCGGTTTACCAATGACCTTGACGTGGTTGGTGAACTGTTTAATCATACGATGGTTCAAATCTTTTCTGGTGCGATTGGCTTGATTGGTACAGTTGTCTTGATGTTTGTCACTAATTGGATTTTAGCCCTTGTAACTATCGCTACAGTACCTTTCCTTACTTTTGTAGCCAATAAAATTGGACAGCGGAGCAGAAAGTATTTTTTAGGCCAGCAGCAAGCGCTTGGTGCTGTCAATGGCTATATTGAGGAAACAATTACTGGTCAGAAAGTAGTTAAAGTATTCTGCCATGAAGAAACAGCAATGGCAGAGTTTGAATTCCTCAGTGATCATTTACGACAAGAGCAAAGAAAAGCTCAATTTTTTGGCAGCATGATGGGTCCAGTTATGGGCAACTTAAGCCAAGTCTGCTTTGCGATAACCGCGGTGGTTGGCGGAGTCCTCTGTGTGACTAGAAATTTTGATATCGGTGGTTTGACCATATTCACCAACTATGCAAGACAGTTTTCTCAACCTATTAATACGCTGTCGATGTTGGTGAACACTATTTATGCAGCATTAGCTGGTGCTGAAAGAGTATTTGAGGTGATGGATGAGGCGCCTGAGGCAGCGGATCCAGCAGATGCGCTTGAAATTTGTGCTGAGACCAATAAAGTGGCAGGAGCACGGTTAATCAAGGGAGAAGTAGTGTTGAAAGATGTTTCCTTTGGTTATGTCCCTGGCAAACCAGTGCTGAAACACATTAACGTCGTAGCTAAACCTGGTCAAAAAGTTGCTTTTGTGGGATCAACTGGTGCAGGTAAAACTACCATCACGAACCTCATCAACAGGTTCTACGAAATTGAAGAAGGAGAAATACTCATTGATGGAATTAACATCAAGCAGATTAAAAAGGACTCATTAAGAAGCAACATTGCAATGGTACTTCAAGATACCCATCTGTTTTCGGGGACAGTAAAAGAAAATATTCGCTATGGACGGCTTGATGCCACTGATGAAGAAGTAATTGAAGCAGCAAAGATAGCTTGTGCCCATACCTTTATTGAAAGATTGCCACAAGGCTATGATACTGTGTTAGAAGGTGATGGTGCCAACTTAAGCCAAGGTGAGCGGCAATTGTTGAATATTGCTCGTGCTGCCATATCCAAAGCGCCAATTCTCATTCTTGATGAGGCAACCAGTTCTGTCGATACTAGGACAGAAAAACTGATTGAACGTGGTATGGACCAGCTCATGAAAAACAGAACAACCTTTGTGATTGCCCACAGATTATCAACTGTCCGCAACGCAGATCAGATTATCGTGTTAGAACATGGTCAAATCATTGAGCAGGGTACCCATGAGGAACTGCTGAACCAAGAAGGAAGATATTACCAATTGCATACGGGAGCAGTAGAACTCGACTAGGTATTCGTCGCATTAACAGATTAGTTGACAGTGTTTGAAGGTAGGGGGCTTCCAGACATTGGCCTTATTTAACTAGAGTGTTGCGGAGGGCCAGTGTCAGGAAACCCTTATTTTATATTCCTTAAGGAGGATGTAAGATTGTTAGAACTTAAGAACATCACTAAAATATACCATACCGGTGGCGAAGATATTGAGGCGTTAAAAGGAATCAGTCTACAGTTCCGCAATAGTGAGTTTGTTTCCATACTAGGCCCTTCTGGTTGTGGTAAAACAACATTGTTAAATATTATTGGAGGGCTTGACCACTATACTTCAGGCGATCTTATTATCAATGGACGATCTACCAAGGAATATAAAGACAGGGACTGGGATACATATCGCAACCACTCTGTCGGTTTTGTGTTTCAGAGTTATAACCTAATACCGCATCAAACAGTACTCGCTAATGTGGAACTTGCCCTTACATTGTCCGGAGTCTCGAAGAAAGAACGTCGCAGACGAGCGCAAGAAGCACTTGCTAAGGTTGGCTTGGCTGATCAGATGCGCAAAAAGCCATCAGAGTTGTCTGGAGGTCAAATGCAAAGAGTGGCCATTGCCAGGGCTATAGTCAACAATCCAGACATCGTTTTGGCAGACGAACCAACTGGAGCATTGGACACAGAAACGAGTATCCAGGTCATGGATATCCTCAAAGAGATTGCCAAAGATCGGCTTGTGATTATGGTGACGCATAATCCTGATTTGGCAGAAAGATACTCCACTCGTATCGTCAAGATGCTTGATGGAAAGATCATTAGTGACAGTATGCCTCTTAGCGACTCAGAAATTCAAATGGAAACTGCTGAGGCTCAGAACAGGGAAGCTATTCATCGAGGAAAGAAAAGACCTTCCATGTCATTTAGAACAGCTTTTGGTTTGTCGCTAAAAAATCTATTCACAAAGAAAGGGAGAACTGCTTTAACCAGCTTTGCTGGTTCTATTGGCATTATAGGAATCGCATTAATCTATGCTGTATCTCATGGTACTACCACATTTATCAATGCAGTTCAAGAAGAAACACTTGCTTCCTACCCTTTGACAATTGAGGCTCAGAGTGTCGATGTATCCACTATGCTATCTACGTTCATGGGAAAAGCGCAGTCTATATCTGAGCACGAACAGGACGGGGTTTATCAGAAAGCAATGCTTTATGAAATGATGAATGCTTTAAACTCCCTTGACACCCAGAAAAATGATCTAATTGCTTTCAAGGAATACATTGAAAAAGAAAGAGTCACTGAGGGCAGTAAGCTTGGCTCAGCTTTGTCGGGTGTTCAGTATACTTATGACACAGAACTACTCATCTATACCAAGAATGTGGATGGTACAATCATTCGTTCAGACACAGAAGTGTTAACATTAGAGCTTATGAAGAAGTATATTGGTGTAGATATGTCAGCAATGCTTGCGCTGCGTCAACGCGCAGGTTTAGGTAGTAATTCATCAGCTGCTTCGTCATCAATGAAGTTATGGAAAGAATTACTCCCAGGAAATAATGGGAAGCTGGTTAATGAAGTGGTTCAGAAACAGTATGATTTGATCTATGGCAGCTGGCCTAACCGTTATGATGAGATCATCTTGTTTGTTGATGAAAATAACGAGATTGATGATATCACCTTGTATGCTTTGGGTTTGAAATCCGACGAGGAAATCAAAAAACTGATGGAAGCAGCAATTAACCATACTACCATTGATTATGAAGTAAAAAAATGGTCTTTTGAGGAAATCTGCAGGATGGATTTCCGTACAATTTTAAGTTCAGACTGTTATATTTATGACGAAAAACTTGGTACATATGTTGACCTGCGCGAAACTGAAGCTGGACTGAAATATCTATATGATAATGCGTTGACATTGCGCGTTGTAGGGATTGCTAAACCAAGTAAAAACGCTGTTTCTTCTTCCAATAGAAGCTTTATTGGTTATACAAGCAAGCTTACAGAGTACATTATTGCGCATGCTGCCCAATCTGCAGCGGTAAAAGCACAAAAGGAACAGCCCTATACTGACATTTTTACTGGGTTGCCTTTTAAGGATACAAATGGGATTATGTCTATCCAGACAAAGGCAGCGGCCTTTAGAGAGCATGTTGCCAAACTAGACACGGCAAAAAAAGCTGAGGCAATGATTAAAATAATGAGTACACCCACTGTGGAAGCAACAGAACGGTTTGTTGCTAGCACTTTAGCAGGCATGGCCCGTGCTGATATGGAGAATTCTATTATATCAGCGATGGTTGAACAGACTGGAATGGATGAGAAAACCATTGCAGGTTATGTATCGTCTATGAGTGATGAAGATATTAAGTCACTATTTGCTCAAGCGGTGACTGAAAGGTTCCGTGCACAATATGCTGCACAGATGCGCAGCCGTTTTAGCAATATGACCAAAGAACAGTTGGCCGCGGCATTAGATATGGCTGTCCCACAGTATTCAGATGAGGTGTGTGCGCGGTATTACGATGAGATCCTAGAGTTTTCGGATGCTACTTATGAAGGTAACTTGATTAAACTTGGCTGTGTTGACCTTGATAGCCCTGCCACAATAAATCTTTATGTTTCTTCATTTGCTGACAAAGATCTTCTTAAAGAAGCGATTAATGAATACAACGCTAATGTTGATGATTTAAAGAAGATAACCTACACAGATTATGTTGGGCTGATGATGTCATCGATTACGCAGATAATTAATGCTATTACTTATGTTTTAATCGCCTTTGTTGCAGTGTCTTTGATAGTATCTTCTATCATGATTGGTGTGATCACACTGATTTCTGTACAGGAACGCACTAAGGAGATAGGTATATTGCGGGCAATTGGCGCATCGAAAAAGAATGTGTCAAGCATGTTTAGTGCCGAAACAGTTATTATTGGCTTTACTTCTGGCTTTCTTGGGGTGTTGATTACTTACCTGGTTTGCATCCCGATTAATCTATTGCTAAATCACGTAACGGGTCTTTATAATCTTAGAGCAATGTTGCCTCTGTCCACAGCTGTCACTTTGATTGTTGTCAGCATGCTACTGACATTGATTGCTGGAATTATTCCATCACGCAGTGCAGCTAAGAAGGATCCGGTAATTGCTTTAAGAACGGAGTAATCAGTATCAAGCCACTCGATATATGAATATATCGAGTGGCTTTCTGAATAGTGCCCGAGGAAGGATAGAAAAGAGCGGAATCTCTGATTGAGTTCCTTTCTTCACAAAGTAATGCTAAAATAAAGATATAACATTAAAGCAAAGGAGAACAGTGTATATAGGAGGAATGGTAAATGGAAGGAATTCATGAGGTCTATGATTTTTTAAAGAAGTGTGGTACATATTACTTAGCCACCGTAGAAGGAGATCAACCACGCGTCAGACCATTTGGTACAGTGGATATTTTTGAAGGCAAACTGTATATCCAAACAGGTAAAGTTAAAGCTGTATCCAAGCAGCTCCAAACTAATCCTAAAGCTGAGATCTGTGCCTGCATGGGTGGCAAGTGGCTGCGAGTAACCGGTAAACTGATCAGAGATGACCGGGTAGAAGCCAAGAAGCATATGTTGGACAACTACCCCGAATTGCAAGCAATGTATAAACCAGATGATGATAATACAGAAGTGCTTTATTTCGAAAATGCGACAGCTGTTTTTTATTCCTTTACTGAGCCGCCAAAAGAAGTTAAATTTTAAAGGGCAAGCCTTCTGCTTGTCCTTTAAAGTTCTACGGGCATCTTGATTAAGTATCAGGTTGCAACACACAATCGAATACGCAGAACTGCAAGTGGTTTAACCGTCACTAAAGCTATGTCTATGAACGAATACATATGCACAGAAATAAAGGAGGCAGTGCAGTAGATGAATGATTTGCAGTATGCATATTCGCAAGTACAAAACGTGAGAGAACGCTTGGCTGAGCTACGCAAAGAAATCAGTAAGGTCATTGTTGGGCAAGAATATATGGTAGATGGAATTTTGATAGGGCTTCTGACCGGTGGGCACATCTTGTTAGAAGGTGTACCAGGCCTTGCCAAGTCGCTTACCGCCAGTACTGTGGCACAAGCGATCGGATTGGATTTCAAGCGTATTCAGTTTACCCCTGATCTTTTACCAGCAGATATTTTAGGAACTGAAATATACAATCAGAAGACTGGGGAGTTTGTCATTAAAAAAGGTCCTATCTTCAGCAACTTGATCCTGGCAGATGAGATCAACCGGGCACCAGCCAAGGTGCAGTCAGCCCTGTTAGAAGCTATGCAGGAAAAGCAGGTGTCGATTGGCGATGTGACTTATCCGTTGGATGAGCCATTTTTGGTTATCGCTACTCAGAATCCCTTAGAACAGCAGGGTACTTATCCGCTGCCAGAGGCTCAGCAGGATCGTTTTATGTTGAAATTAAAAGTTACCTATCCAACAAGAGAAGAAGAAAAGCAGATCATCAATCAATACACTCTTAATCAAGCGCCTGCTTCTAACATAAACAGAATCATCAGTCGCGAAGAAATTTTTACCATGCGGGCATGTGTGGACAGAATTTATGTAGATGAGATAATCGTAAATTATGTGCTGGATATTGTCAGCAAAACTCGGGAACCATCATCATATATCGCCTGTGGGGCATCTCCCCGGGCTTCGATTAATTTGATCAAGGCTGCTAAGTGTCGAGCTCTGATGGTGGGGCGAGAGTATGTCATGCCAGATGATATTAAAGCGATCGCATATGATGTCCTGCGCCACCGGGTTTTGTTGTCTTACGAAGCTGAAGCAGAAGAGATTACTGCTGAACAGTTGATCGCTGAGATCCTAGATCAGGTTAACTTACCTTAAGGGTATTACATAGCGAGGGGCTTAGGATGCAGTCGAGTGAATTGGCCAAAAGAATTCGCAGAATTGAAATCAAAACGAATAAGTTGGTTGAAGAAATCTTTTCAGGTGAATACCGATCGGGTTTTCGTGGGAAAGGTATAGAATTTGACAGCATCAGGCAGTACATACCAGGAGATGATGTACGCAGCATTGACTGGAATGTCACTGCTAGGTACAACAAAGCATTTGTCAAACAGTTTATAGAGGAGCGGGAGATGAACATCTTTCTGCTAATTGATATGTCTCGCTCCAACAGTTTTGGGACGAAAAAAGAGTTGATTGCCGAAATTAGCGCCACTTTAGCTTTATCCGCCATCCGAAACAATGATCGGGTTGGGGTAATATTTTTCACGGAACAAGTGGAAGAACTGATCCCATCCAAGAATGGCAGGAAACATGTGGTGAGTATTATTGAAAGAATATTAACCTATGAACCGAAAAACACTGGTACAAATATTGCCAGGGCACTGCAGTATCTAAACCGCATCGAGAAAAAACGCAGTGTGGTCTTTTTAATCTCCGACTTTTTAGACGATGGCTACCAAAAGGAACTAAGAGCCTCAGCACGCCGCCATGATTTGATCTGTATCAGAGTGGCTGACAGAGCTGAAGAACGCATTCCCGCTGGAGCCATCTTTACTTTTGAAGATTTGGAAACAGGGGTCACTTATGTGTTAGATAACCTTAAGCAGGAACTCCAGATCGACCCCTTAGGTGGCCAAGCTCAACCCAATTTGATTACCATTCATACCGATGAAGACTATGTCAAACCACTTAAGCAGTTCTTTAGGAGTAGAATACGACAATGAGAAGAAAGACGATCATTGGTGTAGTGACAGGATTGCTCATAGCTTTGTGTGGTATGCTGCTGATCTATTTTACAGCTGTCCAAACACCTGAGACATTAGGTACTGAAAGCCGTAATATTTATATTGGTGATATCTTAACTCTGGACATTACAGCTGAAGACTTGACGCAGCAAGAGTTAATCGAGCGGTTTAGCGATTTTGAAGTCGTTGACTTTCAGCAAGCAGGCAGCCATTACCAGATCTCACTGCGCACTTTTGAGCCTGGGGAGTATAAGGTGAGGTTGCGCAATAAAGAAGTGGTTATTCAAGTAAGTTCAACCTTAACGGATATTGACCGTGATGATGTTTTTGAAGGCAGTACTCAGATAATAAAGGCAGAGAGCCCATCTTATTGGCCGGCATTATTCTATATAGCTGCAGGCGTATTCCTTATTACAAGCATTATGGCACTAGTAAAGATTATGTTCAAAAAACGAGCCAAACCGTTAACTCCAGAAGAACTATTCTTCCAGAAGGCCAGCACTTTAGCTGTAGAGAGCGACAGTTATTTTGTAGACTTGACCTATTTATTTAAACAGTATATTGAATGCGCGTATCACTGCCAGATCATCGGTAAAACATCTGCTGAAATAGTCAGTGAACTGGGCCAGATCAAGGCACTGCAGGCTATCCTTCCAGAAATTGAAAATTGGTTGGTAACATGTGACAGATATAAGTTTTCTGGTGTCCCAATAGCTAATACTCAAAAGCAGGATCTTTATACTGCCTTAGTGGATTTGATTAAACGTCTAAGCCAACAAAGATTAGATGCCCAAAAAGAAGGTGCAGGCAGATGCGCTTTATGAATTGGTGGTTCTTACTATTGATACCCATAGTCATATACCTCTTTTGGTTAAGCAGCAGGATGAAAGGATTGCAGTTTTCCAGCGTCAAGTTGTTACAGAGCACAGGCAAAGCTAAGACCATAAAACATATAATTGGAAAAGCTTTGGTGTTGTGCGGGGTGATTTTGTTTGTGATTGCACTGGCCAGACCGCAGTCCACAAAGAAAACAGATGTGATTCAGCGGCAGGGAATAGATATCGTTATGTTGCTGGATGTCTCGGGTTCAATGCAGTCGGTGGACTTCAACCCAAATAGATTGGAAGTTGCTAAGAAAACGATCGACGAGTTTATCCGCGCTCGTACCAACGACCGTATCGGGTTAGTGATCTTTGCGGGTGAAGCCTACACACGGATGCCTTTGACTTTGGATCACAACGTGGTTCGCGAATCCTTGGCTAATGTGACTACAGAATCAGTCAATAAGGATGGGACAGCCATAGGTATGGCAATTTCTGTCGGTTTAAACAGGCTTAAGAAAAGTGATACAGCATCAAAAATCATGATTTTGGTTACTGATGGCGATAACAATGCTGGATCTATTGATCCAGTTACCGCTAGCAAATTGGCTTGGGAAATGGGTATTCGCATTTACACAATAGGCATTGGTAGTGATCGGTTGATACTACCTTCTGGGCAGACGCTTTTTGGTATCACTCAATATGTACAGTACGAAGGCGGATTTAATGAAGCTCTGCTGCAGCAGATAGCGGAGATTACCGGTGGTCAATACTACCGAGCCACCAACGCCAGAGCGTTGGAGCAGATTTTTGCTACAATTAACGAGCTAGAAAAAACCACATTTGAGGATAACAACTATCGAGAATACAACGAACTGGCTTTTCCAATAATGACAGCAGCGTTAATGCTTTTATTAGTGGGAATAGTCGTGGATAAATTTCACTTTGTCCAAATTCCGTAGGATTGAGGAGGCAATGTGGTTGCTGAAAGAGATCGAATTTAAATATCCAGCCAATTCCGTGTGGCTCATTCTTGTTGGTGTGGCTGTTGTTCTATACATTATTGGTTTACGAAAAAAGGAGAAGATTATGACCTTGCTGCACATAAAGCCCAATGTGCGCTTTAAAGTGCTGTGGATAGTACTGCTCACCACAGGGTTGGTTCTGTTAGTAGTTGCTCTGATGGGGCCACAAGTCTTTTCTGGCTATGTCGAAATCAATAAGTCTGGACTGGATATTTACGTGCTGATCGACACATCTAAGAGTATGCTGGTTATGGATATTGTGCCAGACAGACTAACAGTAGCTAAACGGATCGTATCCAGTTTGCTGGAGCAATTAGCGGGTGACAGAATTGGGTTTATACCTTTTGCTTCTGATGCCTATATCCAGCTGCCTTTAACTGATGACTACCAGCTGGCTAGCATGTTTCTCAATGTCATTGACACAGACATCATCAGCGGCGGCGGAACTAACTTAGCAGCAGCCATCAATCTTGCTGCTGCATCTTTTTCTAGGACCTCTAGCGCTGATAAGGTAATTTTGATTCTCAGCGATGGCGAAGAGCACGATGAGGCTAGTCTTAATGTGGTAAAACGTCTCGCTGAAGAGCAGATAAGGATCTACGCAGTAGGAATAGGCACTGCCATGGGCGGTTTGGTGCCTGTCTTCAACGATGCTGGAGATACCATAACTGGTTATCTCAAAGATAGCAATGGCAACACGGTGGTGTCAAAGTTAAATGCCGATATACTCAGACAGCTGGCTCAGGCTGGGAATGGGTCATATTATCAGGCTTCTTTGGATGGAGGGGAAATATCCGCTCTATTGCGGGATTTAGCCGCCCTGAAGAGGGCTGATTACCAAACAACAGCAATTAAACAGTTTCAGCAGTTATATCAGTACTTTTTGGGTGCCGGTCTGCTCTTATTCTTGATTGCCTGGTTGCTGCCTGAAAGGAGGAGGGGAGCATGAAAAAGGTTCTCTGGATATCTGGAATCTTTGCTGGTTTGCTGCTGCCCTTGGTTTGGATCGGATGGACCAATGCTGACAAGGCAGCCAGTCAAGCGCTCCGCTCAGGCAACGTGCAGTATGAGGAAGGACGCTATGCCGAAGCATTGGAAGCATACGTCATGGGGCTGGAGTCCATGCCAGAACATCAAGCGCTGAATTTTAACGCTGCCCAGGCAGCTTATCAATTAGGTGAATACACTCAAGCTAGCGAGTATTATGATAAAGCAGCTGCCAGTATCGATAAGTACCTCAATGCTGGAAACAGTTTGTATAGGGCAGGTGAAGTTGCTGAGGATGACAACCAGAGATTACAGTACTACAATCAGGCATTGCAAATCTACAAAGAAGGAATTATCAATTACCCACATGATGTACAATTGAAGTTTAATTATGAGTTTGTCAAGCAAAAGCTTGATGAGCTTTCTGAACAGATACAGAAGGATGATCCTGAAGACCAACAAAACGATCAAGAGCAAAACAATATGGAAGAGAACGAACAAGAGCAAAACAATCAGCAAAACGAAGATACAAATGATCAACAGAATGGTGAAAGGAATGATGAGCAGAACGAAGATATGCAAAGTCCAGGGGAGGAAGACCAAACTAGGGAAGCTATTGCCCGAATTCTGGATATGTTAGCTAGTGAGGAAGAGGAAAGTCTGAAGAACAATCAGGGTGTTGTCAGAGGAAGGGATGACAAATATGGATGGTAAATGGCAGAGATGGATAATAGGTTTAACCCTGCTTCTATGTTTCGTCAGCGTTGACTATACACTGGCAGCTTCAGAACCAGAGTTCCGGTTGGACATAGAGAGTTTATACCTGCAGCAAGGTGTGAGCACAACTTTGATGCTCTCCATGACAGACGCTCAAGGTGCCGAGGTAATCAGTATTGATGGGTTGGATAAATTTGATGTCTTTAGCCGCAGTCAGAGTACCTCGGTTCGTATAATCAACGGTCGCACCAATTATCAAGCTACCATAAATTACACCATCATACCCAAGACTACTGGTCAAATCACCTTGAAAGCGAGGATCAGATATAACAGCAAGATTTATGAAACGAATGAACTACAGGTAACTGTTAGTCAGATTCCCATTTATAGCGGCAGTGCTCAAGGTGACTTGTTTGTTCGGACTGTTTTGTCCCAGGATGAAGTTTATTTGGGTGAAAAAGTGGCCTTGATCTACGAACTTTACACTCGTTATAACATAGAGAGTTATGGTTTTACTGATTACCCAAGCATTGATGGTGTGGTTATTAAAGATCTGCCTGATGATCAGCAAAAAGTCGAATATGTCTATATAGATGGCACTAGATACGTTAAATATGAAGTGAAACGAGCGATCATCGACCCGATTAGAACAGGCACTATAACCATTCCTGCTTTCAATTTGCAGGTAAATGTGCTCAGTGATAGGTATGGAGGTATTGGCAGCCGTTCAAGGCCTATGTATGTACAGACAGAGTCCAAGGAATTACTAGTCAAGCCATTGCCTACCGAAGGTCGGCCGAAGGATTTCTCGGGTATAGTGGGCGAGCTGCAATTAACGGGCAGCTACAATCGCACCGAGATAGCGTACGGTGATGCGCTGTCGCTTCTGGTGACAGCTTCAGGTAACTGCAATCTGGACGGGTTGAAGAAGATTATTACTAATCAAATCCCTGGCTTTACCGTGTATGAAACTCAAAAAAGCGCGGCAGAATCAATTCGGGATCACACTTACTATGCGCAAAAAGAGTTTGAAGTGATCATGGTCCCGCAAATCAGTGGGAGTATAGAAATAGCTCCTATTTCCATCGCATATTTCAATCCAGTTACAGCCGCTTACGAACGCGTAGAAATACCAGGGACAAGGATTGAAGTTACAGGGAACATGCCTGTTACAGCTCAGAGTGGGCTTGGCAGTCAAACGACTGCAGTTGAAACAGTTAGTATTACGCAGGTAAGCTATGCTAGTACTAATGGCAACTACCTGATGCTGCAGATCAACAAACAGGTGCTGTTATGGGTGATAGTTGGAGTGATATCATTAATTCTCATTAGTCTTATATTATTCCCGTTGATTTCCAGGCGCAGGCAGCAGGATTCAACCTTGAGATCATTGTACCGCCAGCTCATGACAGCCAAAGATGTCAATGAGGTATATAGTTTGTTTAATAAGTTAATCAAGTACTGTTTCAACATCAGTGTAAAAGCTAGTTCGCAAACTTTGGTGCAAAACAGTTTGCCTCCAGATCTAGCTGTTCAAGTGGTAGAAATAATGAACTATATGGAGTCTAATGATAATAAAGAATGCGCCGATTTGAAGACGAAGATTAAGCAAACCTACAGCCTGATTAGGAAATACCGCCGTGCTTTAGAAGCGGAATAACTGGCTACACGAGCACCTTCTATTGAACGTCTTTGTTTCGCAGCGTCATTCTTCTGTGAAGTTGGCGGATCGGATACTTGTTATGAAGAATGGACCATAAGGAATTAATGGCTTTGCGTGGAGAGTATTATCACATGTTTCATCAGCAAGCAGAGATGTATGCTTAACCAAAACCTGCGCTTTAACCTCGCGCAGGTTTTATTTTTGTGATAAAATATAATAATATGGCGATGGTAACACTGAAAAGGGAAGGGATGAAACGAAATAGAATGAAGCTGATTCTTCACTATCTGCGCAAGCACATTGGGGTCTTTTTGCTCTCCACGTTATTCCTGACGATAGAAGCTATGGCGGATCTCATGCAGCCAACTTTCATGTCGTACATCGTCGATAAGGGTGTGGCTAACGCTGACATCCGCACAATCTTTTTTTATGGAGGTATTATGCTGGGTATTGCTGGTCTTGGCGCTGTCTCCGCTATTATGCGTAATATTTTCTCCAGCCGTACTTCACAAACAATTGGTAAAGAACTTCGCCAGGACCTCTACCATAAAGTACAAGAGTTGTCATTAGAAAATATTGATCGGTTACAACCAGCATCGATCATCACTCGAATCACCAACGATGTGACACAAATCCAAGAATTTATCAACAGTCTGATGCGGATGATGGTTAAAGCACCTATTACCTGTATCGGCGCGATAGTATTGATCATCTTGCGAACACCTCAGCAAACTCCAGTTATTCTTGCAATTATTGGTGTTGTGACGTTGCTAACGCTAGGGAATATTCGGATAGGTTACCCTAGATTCAGTGTGGTCCAGAAAAAGTTGGATAAACTCAATGGTGTGGCAAGGGAGTTTTTAGCCTCGGTACGGGTGGTTAAAGCATTTAATGCGGAAGAACAGGAAACTGCAAAGTTCGATACTGCCGCAAGTGATTTAGCGGTGGCCAACACTGCCGCTTTGCGTGTTATGGCTGCCTTCACTCCCCTGATTAATCTTTCGGTAAATTTGGGTATTGTAGTTTTACTTTGGATTTCTCGTCATCAAGATGCAGCTGAAATCGGTAAATTGATGGCTTCGGTTAATTATATGACGCAGGTACTTTTTGCAGTTTCCATGATTTTTAATGTAATCAACACGGCCGTACGTGCTATAGCGTCTGCTGAACGTATTGATGAGGTGTTGAAGGAGCAGCCGGCTCAATCGCACCCACTTCAGCCTTTGACTCCAGAGCTCACTGGCGATATCCGTTTCGAAAATGTGTCTTTCACTTATTCTGGAGCTGGAAAGGAGACGCTGCGTCATATCAATATACGCATTCGTCCAGGTGAAACCATCGGTATTATTGGGCCGACAGGTTCGGGTAAAACAACGCTGGTTAATTTGATCCCTCGATTCTATGATGTTACTGAAGGCCGTCTGCTGTTGGATGGATGTGATGTGACACAGATTGATGAGAAGCTGCTGCGGACCACAATTGCTGTGGTACCCCAGAAACCGCTGCTTTTCAGCGGCACGATTCGAGAGAACCTTCGCTGGGGTAATGAGGATGCTGATGAAACGGTGATTGAGCATGCGGTAAAGATTGCCTGCGCTGACTCTTTTATTCGGCAAATGATCAATGGATACGATACCATGCTGGGGCAAGGCGGTGTCAATTTATCAGGAGGGCAGAAACAGCGTCTATCGTTAGCACGGGCTTTAGTTCGCCAACCTAAAATATTGATCTTGGATGATTGCACCAGTGCTTTGGATGCTCAAACAGAAACGCGAGTGCTAAATGGTCTGCGCAATTTATCTGGCAAGATGACAATTTTGCTTATCAGTCAGCGTATTTCCACCGTAATGAAGACCGATCGGATCCTGTGTTTGGCAGATGGCATGGTCCAAGGTTTTGGCACTCATGAAGAACTCATGGAATCTTGCGAGACTTATCGTGCGATTTATGCGTCGCAGATCGGAGGTGAGGCCTATGGCAATTAGAAATGTTCCACCAACCAATCTCAGTGGGATATCCCGGCCAAGCCGAGGCGGCGTAGTTGTGAAACCTAAGAATATGAAGGGCACATTACGTAGGTTGTGGAATTTGACTCAAGGAAGCCGCAAAGGTTTGGGTTTAATAATGCTTTTGTCAGCACTTGGTTCTGCTGCTTCCATCCTCTCGCCATATATTACAGGAAAAGCAGTTACTATGATCAGTAACAACGATCCCATTACGTGGGTTCTTATCTATTTGGTAATCTTGTATGTTGGTGATTGGTTGGTCAAATTTTTGCAACACTTCCTAATGGCTTCGGTTGGTCAACGCATTATCTATCATATTCGTACAACGCTGTTTGATCATGTTAAAAAGCTGCCATTGGCTTTCTTCGATCAGCATCAGCATGGTGAATTGATGAGTCGGTTGACGAATGATGTGGATAATATTAGCTTCACTATCTCCAATTCATTGACGATGTTATTAACTTACGCATTTACGATTGCTGGTATTTTTATTTCAATGGTTCGCTTGAACCTTGTATTGACACTGGTCTCACTTTTTGGTGTTGTGCTCATTATGCTATTGACTAAGATTGTCACCAAACATACTCGGGAACTGTTTGCAGCGCGACAAAAAGCATTGGGTATTTTGAATGGCCAGGTAGAGGAGAGCATCTCTGGGCTTTTGGTAGTTAAAGCTTTCTGCCGAGAACAGCAAATGGAGCAAGAGTTTGCGGAGAAAAATGCCCAGTTGTGTAGAGTATCGATTAAGGCTCTAATCTGGTCTGGCTTTTTAATGCCTTTAATGAATGTGATCAATAATCTCTGCTACTTAACTATTGCAGTGGTAAGTGGTATCTTGTTTGTCAAAGGTAGAATTGCAGAGGTAGGTTTAATAACCAGTTTTCTTCTGTATGTACGGCAGTTTACTCGGCCATTTGTGGAAATAGCCAATACCTACAATAACTTCCAGACTGCAGTTGCAGGAGCTGAACGTGTCTTCGAAATCCTTGACGAACATCCAGAACCGGAAGATAAACCAAATGCTTACAGCTTGGTAAATCCTCGTGGTGATATTGAACTGAGCCATGTATGGTTTGGCTATACTCCAGAAAAAATGGTGTTAAAGGACATATCGCTGAAGATTCCAGCTGGAACGCGTGTAGCTATTGTTGGTCCGACTGGTTCAGGTAAAACGACCATAATTAACCTTTTGACTCGGTTTTATGATGTCAACAAAGGAAGCATTACATTGGATGGTCATGATCTGCGAGATTACAAGCTGCAGGATTTACGCAGAGCTTTTGGCGTAGTACTGCAGGATACAGCGTTATTTGCTACGACGATCAAAGAAAACATAGCCTATGGACAACCTGATGCTACTATGGAACAGATCAGGGAAGCAGCTCGGATTGCTGGAGCTGATGGGTTCATTGAGCGTTTACCTAAAGGTTATGACACTGTTTTGGAACAGGGTGGTATGGAGCTGTCTCAGGGTGAACGTCAGCTTTTGACGATTGCTCGAGCTATCTTGGCTAATGCGCCGATTATGATATTGGACGAAGCCACTAGTTCGGTCGATACGATGACTGAGCAGAAAATTCGTCGTTCTATGTTGCATATCTGTACTAACAGGACGTCATTTATCATTGCTCATCGGCTCTCTACAATTCGTGATTCGGATTTGATTATTGTTATTGAGAATGGTACTATTGTGGAGCAGGGTACGCATGACCAGCTGATGGCGTTGGATGGTAAATATGCGTTGATGTATAAAACTCAAACTGGTGTAGTGTGAATTAGAGAAGGCAGGCCTGGTGGCTTGCCTTTTTGTTTTAGTGTGGTAGCAGGATTAAAACGGGATTGGGACTAATTATAATATTTGAACAATTACACGTTTAATCAGGCATTATAATATGGAAATTTACAGTTAAAAACTTTCTGCAGATGCGAGTTATGAGCACAGCGAATCTGCATCAGGCATGGTCATCTTTAATTCAATTAGTTATTAATCAAAACTGGTAGAATACGCCAGCTAAAACGCTATTTTTGCACTTCATTGGCTGTAAGCGAATGAGAAGACATTCACAAATGGTTTGACTTCGCTGATCTCAGATGCTAGAATCAAAAACACACAGCTTAAGAAGCTGAGGAAGAAAAAAGGCAAACGTTTCGAAAGAAACGGACGCAAAGCTTCGGGTCTAAAGTTGTCTGCAACCATGATTGCCGAGTTACTCTTCCAGATGGTACTCGTTCCATTCATTATGGACGAAGAGCCATTCCTCTCGTATGGAAGGAATGGCTCTTTTTTTCAGCTTCTGATCGTTGCAACGCATTTTGCAGCAGATCATCATGCAATTTCTGAAGCCAAACTACTTACTTTGCATGTTGGGAATAGAACGTAATAGTGATCAATGCTTTCGTGAGAAATGGATTTATACCAAAGAATGAACCTAAAAATCAAGAACCAGCCATTATGACAAACCAGGAGCAGAGCTGTTAAAAGACCTACTGGAAACAGCAGCTTTTGCATGTCGTGAAGGCAGGCGCGCAGGATACCGCAGCAAAAAAACAAGCAAATGGAGGTTCATTCATGAAAGGAAGCATGGCAACAAAAATCAGTGTGTTTGTAGGAATCCTGGTGCTAGTAGTTAGTTTAGGGATGGGGTTGATAGCCTATAACATAGGCTCATCAGCAATTATTAAGCAGGCGGAAGAAGCTCTACTCATGCAAGCCCAAGAGGCTGTCAAGTATGTGGAGAGCCGCATGGAAGTGAATTGGGCTGCTCTTCAGGCAATTGCGGAAAGACCCGAAATCAAGAGTATGGATTGGACACTGCAGGAGCCAGTACTTCAATCTGAATGTAAGCGGCTGGCGTTTGACTCGATTGGTGTAATTGATCCAGCAGGAAATGTTCGCTACACCGATGGTAGTACAGCCAACATTTCTGAACGTTCATACTTCCAACAAGCCATTCTTGGCAAACTTGCGGTTTCTGAACCTATGCCCAGCAAAGCTGATAACATCCTGTTGGTAAGGTTTGCCGTCCCCATCAAAGATTATCAAGGAAAGATAGTTGGAGTTTTGATGGGAAGATTCGATGGAACTGTCCTAAACGACATCACTGACCGGTTGGGTTTTGGTGAGGAAGGTTGGGCTACCATTATTGGCACTGATGGTACGCTCTATGCTTATCCCAATCGGGAATATGTAATGAATCAGAGAAATGTCTTTACTGACAAGAACGAGCTTGTTGGACTAGGACAGGCTATAAAAGAGCTGGGAATAGGCAAATCCGGTATTGTACGCTTTAGCATGGATGATACTGTGGAGATTATGGGTGTTACAGTAATACCATCCACTGGCTGGATCCTTGCTGTTGGTGCCAATGAAGCAGATGTGCTTAGTGAAATTCACTGGTTGCGTCAAATAGCCTTTGGTATGGCCTCAGTATTCTTTGTGGTGGGAGTGGTCCTGGCAGTATTCATCATTAGGCGCATCATCGGGCCACTAAAGAGAGTGCAAAAAGTGATCGAAGCAGCTGCAAGTGGCGACCTCACTCAAACGGTAGAGATTTATTCCCGGGATGAAATTGGTGCAGTAGCACATGCTGTGAATAAGACTGTTGCCAGCATTCGTGATATGCTTAGCATGATCTCTGAAACCACTTATTCTCTAGTCGCAACAAGTGAAAAATTAGCAGCAACTTCAGAAGAGGTAAGTGCTTCGGTTGAGGAGGTAGCTAGCAACACGAACGAGTTTTCCAATACTCTGGAATCCATGGACAGCACTGCTCATGAAATGAGTCGGACAGTTGAAAACGTTTCCGGCCAGGCATCTGATGGCAGCAACACTATTGTCGCTATTGTCGACCAAGTAGAAAACCTGAGTATGATGACCCGCAGTATGGCGGCCGAGGTAAGCAGCCTGGGTGCTCTCTCTACCCAAATTAGCAATATCGTTGATGTTATTAATGATATTGCTGAGCAGACTAATTTGCTGGCTCTTAATGCTGCCATTGAAGCGGCACGAGCAGGCGAACATGGCCGTGGATTTGCAGTCGTTGCTGACGAGGTACGCAAGCTTGCAGAACAATCAGCCCAGGCCACTAAAAACATTGAGTCATTAATTGGACAGATTCAGAGCAAGATTTCTACTATTGTTAGCAGCATGCAGGAAGGGTCAGCCAAATCAGAAACCACGTTGAAAAATGTGCAGCAGGGGAGTGAGATTCTCCAAAGCATTCTCCGTGCTGTGGAGGAGATCAGCCAACAGGTTGAGTCATTTACATATGGGTTAACCCAAGTCACTACCAGCGGGCATGAAATTGCTAGTGCAACAGAAGAACAGGCCGCATCTATGCAGGAAGTAGCAGGTACAGCGCAGGATTTGACTAATATTAGTATGAAGCTACAGGAACTCGTCAACAAGTTCAAGCTTGCCAATTAGTACTCTCAAGACATGGCACTCAAAAAGGGCTGCCAGCAGAACGCTAACAGCCCTTTTAAATGTCCAGTTATTCAGCAGCCTGATGTCTTCTGAAACTAGAACGGGTGAGTGGCAGCAGGAGGACAGTAAAAACAACATAGAGTATGATTCTGAGCATGTGGACATCGATCACCACACTGCCAAACTGGTAAGAAATGTACTTATTTAGTTCAAGCATTGTACTGCGGTAAGGCAGCAGAAAGAGAATTGTGTTGTATATTCCTGCAGTATCAGTCGGAGAAAGGAACACAGGCAAGAAGACCACCGCTGTTAAAACACCTAGAACAAGATAAGAGTTCTTCATACTCGCTGACAAGCACATCGTCAGACTCAGCAGCGCCAGCAGCACACAATAGATGATTGCAACATTGACCATGACAGCCTGCAGAAACGTAAAAGGATAAGGGATCGATGTGTTGACAATCTGTACAGGAAGATCCCAGCCATCCAAACCAAAACTCCACAAGGGCAATCCACACGCCACCAGTACATGCAATGTGAAGGTAAGCAGACCAAAAATAAACACAGCTGCAACTTTCGCGCTAATCAACTTGGTTTTGCCATATTTTGCTGATAGAAGCAAAGCATCAGTTCCCGCTTGATATTCCCCCGCAAAGACTGGCGTTACCACTATACATATAGCAAAAATGGCCAGTACCAGCAGTTCAGTACTAGTAAGCAGGGTTTTCCATCCTTCACAGTATCCATAACCAAAAGGTGTGGCAACTTTACTGTTCATCTTCAGCCAAAAAGACTTTTGCTCGTCAGAAAGTCGACGAGAAGGGGTTGTGAGCAGAGCATAGATTTTGGACTCCCGAGTTTGGTAAAAATTAGCTCCAGCAGTTAAATCTACATCCCTGAGTTTGTTTATACCAGTGTATTCTCCCGGTTGATTATAGTTAGCGGCGATCATCATCAGCAGTTTCTCTTGGGGAGCCACATATTGCCAATAGGCATCGCCAATGATAAACTCCTCATTACCGTCATACCCCACATTTTCAGGGTCATCAAAGAGCTTTTGATATTCATTAATCGTATTGGCAATGTAATCCTCGGAAAGTAGAACAGTGTACTTTGTGGTTTGTTCTTTCTCATAAGCGATCCCTGCCAATCCTGGGATCATTCCCTCTTGATAATAGACTTGATGTTGAGAAATTGGTAAACCAAACAGCAGGGTCGTAATTAGCAAGCTTACTCCCATAACAATCAGTGTAGATTTTTTGCGGACAATTTTTAAGAACTCATATTTACACAATGTCAGCATGTTCCGGACTCCCTTCTAGCGCAACTGTTTCGCCAAAATGATATAAAAATAAATCTTCTAAACTTGGTTCAACGTTGTATGCACCAGAGAAGGGCGCAGTGTCATGGACAATGCGCAGTCTTACCATGTTGTTTTCATGACGTAAATTGACAACAGCAAAACATCTGCTGTAAAGATCAGCTTCTGTCGCGTAGACTAATGCTTCCCATACTTTGCCCTTGATACTATCTGTAACTGTTGACATAGGTCCATGAAGGAGAATTCTACCTTGTTTCATCAGCAGGATGGTGTCGGCGATATAGGAGACATCCGAAACTATATGTGTGGATAGAATCACCATTTTGTCTTTGGCCAGATCAGAAATAAGATTACGAAAGCGCACCCGTTCCTTAGGGTCCAAGCCAGCAGTAGGTTCATCAAGGATGAGGATGGACGGATCATTGAGCATTGCTTGGGCAATACCCAGGCGCTGGAGCATACCACCAGAATAAGTCTTGATCTTCTTATCTGCTACATTTGATAGATTGACCAGCCGAAGCAGTGTGTCAGTGCGTGCCTTAGCATTTTGCTGGTCAAGCCCTTTAACTGCAGCCATGTAAAGCATGAATTCCCGTGCAGTGAAATCAGGGTAGTATCCAAAATCCTGGGGCAAATAGCCCAGGTGGCTGTAATATTGCTCGCCTAGGCCAGCAATCGGTTGGCCATTGAATATGATTCTGCCCAAGGTTGGTTTAAGAATACCACAGATCATGCGCATCAAAGTAGTTTTTCCCGCACCATTGGCACCGAGCAGGCCATATAAGCCAGGCACTAAAGTGAGATTAACTTGATCTACAGCACATTTCGAGCTGTAATATTTACTGAGATTCTCTAAGCGCAGCTCCACAACCAATTCCTCCCATTCACCATTTTTTAAACATAAAAAATAGATGATCTATGCGTATAGCATAAATCATCCAGCTTAGGAGCAGCTTTGGCACATCTTAATTCAATCTTAAGTGTTGGATTAATTTCGGGGCAAATAGATGAGGAACTGCGTACCAGCATCAATCTTGCTTGTAACTGTAATTTCACCACCATGCAGGGTAATAATCTGTTTGGCAATGGCCAGGCCTAAACCGGTGCCTTCTGGTTTTTCTTTGGTATTGGTACCTCGATAATAGCGGTCAAACAGCTCTGTTAGTTCGGATTCGCTCATACCAACACCATTATCCAGCACGCTGATCCACACACCCTTTGTTCCTTCGGCATCGACGGTAATTTTCACTTTAGTCTCTGGTGGATTATGGGTAAGAGCATTGATGATGATGTTTTCCATGGCCCGGCGAAATAAACCTGGATCGAGGGGCAGTGTCAGATCGTCTGCATGATTAAAAAACTCTAAATCCCTGTTGGCAAAAGCTGGGTTATTGATCAGGTCAATGACTAATTCTTTGAGATAGCGGGCAATTGGCACATTTTGTGGGTTAAAAGGTATGGTACCTGAATCCAATTGATAAACAAGCTTAAGATCATTGATCAGTTGTTCAATATAGTCCACATTTTTTAGAATCACAGCTACCTGTTCTCTTACAGTTTCTTTGTCGAAAGAAGAGCCGTGAGCCAGCAGCTCAGCGTAGCCTTTGATTGGTGACAGTGGTGTTTTCAAATCATGAGTAATATTAGCAATCCATTCTTGACGCATTCTTTCTGTCTCTTGCTGTACTTGATCGCTGTGGCGAATCTCAGAATTCATGGTGTTCAACGCTTGATAAACATCACGGAAGATACCTTTCTCTGGAAGCGGCGAATAGGCGCGCTTAGAGAGTAGGGCAATAGCTTGAGAGATTTGGCTCAAATGTTTGGTCAACCACCAGCCGTAAGTCAGAACAAAAAGGAAAATGACACCTAGACAGGCCAGCAAACTTGTGCGGAATACTGAGTATAACCGGTCAATTCTATTTCCGTTGTAATATAACAGGTATTTGCCAATAGCGTATGGAAAACCAATGACATACACATAAGTTTGTTCTTCAGTTTCATAATCGCTGGCAAAAATAGTATAGCCGTTAGCATAGGGTTTAGTGGTTAGAGCAATCAAGTCCGAAGCATCGTAACTTGTTGGGTAATCTGCAGGTTTTTTATAGGTAAAAACTTCTTGTCCATTTTCATCAAGAATCTGCAGCCAAAGACCGTATTCGTCCAAGCGTTTAAGTCCCACATCATTAACCTGTATACTGCCATTAGCGCTTTCCAGCCACCATGAATAATTGTCAGTGAAACGGTATGGCCAATCTGCCAAGCTCAATCCTTCAGGTTCAGGGATGGAAAAGCAGTAATATGTAAGGACAATAGCACTTCCAGCCGCCAGGAGTACTAAAATGGTCATAAAAACAAACAGTCTGACAAAGAGGTTGAATTTTAGTTTATTATTCATAGGGATTCACCAGTTTATAGCCTAAACCTTTTACTGTAATAATGTACTTGGGGTGGGAAGGGTTGTCCTCGATTTTTTCCCGCAGATGGCGGATATGCACCATGATGGTGTTATCGCAGCCAAAACTGTCCTCTTTCCAGATGGTTTCATATAAACGTTCGCGACTGATAACGCGTCCCTGGTTTTCAGCTAAGTAAAGCAGCAGTTCAAACTCTTTGGCTGTAAGTTCAACTGTTTGGCTGCCTTTTTTCACTTGGCAGCCATGTGGATCAATCATGAGATCACCAATTTGCAGTGAAAAATTGCCAGGTGTTTTATTATTGTACTCAACACGGCGCAGCTGTGCCTTGACTCTAAAGACTACTTCTTTAGGGCTGAATGGTTTGGTGACATAATCATCACCACCTACGGCCAGGCCTAGTATTTTATCCAGTTCGTCATTTTTCGCCGATAAAAATAAAATAGGACAATGGGAAAATTGACGGATTTGTCGGCACACTTCATACCCATCGATATCAGGAAGCATCACATCCAGGATAATAATATCTGGTTGATTAGTTTGGCACATGCGAATAGCCGAATAGCCATCACTGCACTTGATGATCTTATGATAGCCCTCCAGGTTCAAGGCTTTTTCCAGCATTAATAGAATATCTGGTTCATCATCTACCAGCATGATTATGGATTGGTTCATGGAAATCAGTCCAATCAGCTTTTTATTAACCATATTATAGTGAATTTGTGTGAAAAGTGCAAATGTGGTTGTACCATTCAACTGTTGGGTGAGTATAGCTATCGTATGCAGATATGGTCTTACTTGCCATTAGCTGATATGATCAGTTTAGATGGCGCTGTCAATTTAAATAATGGAGGAATAAATGTGTATGAATGATTTAGTGATTTACTGTACCAGATGTAGCAATGTTACCGTTAATTGCCAGGTACTTTGATGTGACGATTGATGAATTATTTGAACCTGACATGTGACCTGGTAAACTAAAGTTGTAACACCTTGATATAGGATTTTGTTATACTAAATCAAGGGAGCGATGACAAGTGGCTAAAAAACCATACTATGAACCCGAGTTAAAACAAAAAATTATACG
>Ga0134097_1000336_pt1 | contig 54056 bp, 47 predicted proteins | sample 8_3taG_FD_94450 | JGI IMG/M metagenome (GOLD analysis project Ga0134097, IMG submission 94450) | Switchgrass degrading microbial communities from high solid loading bioreactors in New Hampshire, USA - 8_30_10_142_A2 metaG | ecosystem: Engineered > Bioreactor > Semi-continuous > Anaerobic >... | reverse complement strand
TGAGCAGTCTGCTCGACTGAAGACGGAGGGGGCAGCCACGCTGCCCCCAACCCAAAAAAGAGGGTGACATTATCACAGTCTAGTTAACGCCTTTCAGGGTGACATAATCACTGTCCGTTGACATCAAAATACAACGTCCTCCGCGCCGTCTTTTGAGACTATCTTATGATATTCAGACCGTATGTTCACCGGGTAAAACCTAACTGTAACTGTATAGGGCGGTCTCCCTCGCCGGAGCAACCCGGACGGGGACCTTCTTCCCTACCTCCGCAAGTCTCCCAAGGACCGCCGAACGGGCGACTTCGGGAGTATTGCACTCGGTACTTAGGTGGGCCAAGATGACCTGTTTGGTCGTATCTGTCACTAGATCGCACAGGGCCTCGGCAGCCTGGTCGTTTGACAGGTGCCCCAGCCTTCCCAACACCCTTTGGATAAGATGCCAGGGTCTACCCGAACGCTTCTCCATCTCCACGTCGTGATTGGACTCAAGGACCAGGTGCTCGAGGCCCCGGAGGCATGACGCGATCTCCTCTGTCACATGCCCTAGGTCCATCGCGAACCCGGCCCTCTCGCCGTCGCACTCAACGATAAACCCGAGAGGTTCGAGGGCATCGTGGGGTTTAGAGAAAGCCGTCACACGGCACCCTGAGACCACCACTTCTTCGCCTGCGGCTATAGGTCTCACGAGATCCCTGTCCAACCGGCAGGAGTACCGTGAATACCACTTCCAGAACCCGCGAGAGGCAAACACGGGCAAACGGTACTTCTGGGCGAAAGGCGTCACAAGGCACATGGCCTTAACGTGGTCCGAATGCTCGTGGGTGATGAAGAGTCCGGCCAGGTCTTGGGGCTCCATCCCGAACTCCTTAAGAGACGCCGTTAGGCGCCTTATGGGGACTCCGCAGTCAATCAAAACAGGGCGAGTCGAATCGCCCCACACCACGTAGGCATTGCCGCATGTTGAGGAACTGGAAAGAGATGCTATGTACAAAGGTCTTCACCGGCCTCGAAACGGACGCTCCTTACCGAGTCTACCATTCTAGGCTGCCGAAAAGGATTCCTTTAGCGCACCGAGAAATACGCTTTGATGAACACGCGAAGGCGTTCTTGGTGAGGAGATGTAGTCAATGACAAAATCCCCGGATTTCCCGCCTAAGACTTTAACGGCCGGGCAAAGCAGCGTCATATACGAGCTTTGCGGCGAGCACACGCCGGTCATGACGGCAGTCCCGGGGGAAAACGTAGTCTTCGAGGTCTTGGACTGCTTCGGCGGTCTCATAAAGACCGAATCCGACTTGTTTGACTCGGTCGGATGGGAAAGGATAAACCCCGCGACCGGCCCCCTTTTCATCGAAGGCGCCGAACCGGGAGACACTCTGGCAGTCGAGATCAAGGACATCGAGGTCGGAGATTACGGGATCATGACGGCAGTACCCGGAATGGGTGCGCGGGGAGACTTGGTCAAAAAACCGTCCACGATGATCGTACCCGTGAAAAACGGCTTGGTTTACTTTGGCGATCACCTCATTTTCGAGGCCCGTCCGATGATCGGGGTAATCGGGACCGCGCCGGCCACGGGTTCCGTTCCTACCGGCACGCCGGGCCCTCACGGCGGAAACATGGATACCAGGGTAATTGTCAAGGGCTCAACCGTGTACCTGCCGGTTTTCGTACGCGGAGCGCTCCTGGCCATTGGAGACCTCCACGCCCTCATGGGCGACGGAGAGGTGCTCATGTGCGGCGTTGAGATACCCGGACGAGTCACGATATCAACACGCCTCCTCAGGAAAAAGACACTACCTTGTCCCGTTGTGGAGACAGGCGACGCCTACTATACCGTTCATTCTGCTCAGACTCTTGACGAAGCGGCCAGCGAGCTAGTAGGACATTCTGTGAGCCTTATGGCCACTTGTACGGGGCGCGCTCCAGAGGAGTGCCTTGCCCTCTTGTCCATAAGGGGAAACTTACAGATATCACAAATCGTAGATCCTCTGAAGACTGTCAGGATGGAAATCCCGAAGTCCATACTGGGATCGCTTCTGTGAATTCCGGGGCTTACGGGCCCAACCAGTATTCCGATGATCTCATAGGGTGGTTCACTTGGCCGACAAACGTCGAATAAGCAGGATCTGGCCTGCGGTGGGCGAAGACCCTGTAACCGGCCTGCCAAACTTGTTGGCGCTAATCACAGACCTCCAGGGCCCCCCCAAGACCGACAGGCTCGCCATCGCCGGATTCGAGGTGAGAAACGTCGAGTCAATAAACCGCGAGTTCGGGCAAGCCGAAGGCGACCGGGTGATCCAGGTTATCGCCGATACCCTGGTCAAGGCAACCGCAGACCTGGGCATAGAGGGAAGCCAGGTCTACAGGATAGGCGGCGATCAGTTCTGCGTCCTGCTCCCGGGGCTCTCGCACGCCGATGACCTGGTTGAATGCCTGCGCATGAAAGGCATGCTGGGAAAGGTGCGTCACGCCGTCGTGGCCTGCTCCTGCGTGAACAAAGACCTGGAAGACGCATTTCTCGAGGTATGGCCCCTCCTTATAGATGCCCTGGAATCCCAGGCCGGGGCAAGGGGTACCCAGATGAAGAGGCTCGCCCGGGTGCTTGTGGGTAAGGTGCGGGAGACCATAGAGCTTCTCAAGGTAAGCCGCAAGTTGGCCTATACGGACGACATATCCGGCCTTCCGAACCAGAGGGCGGCGCGCCACCTCATAGGCGAGTACCTTGCCAAACGTATGGACACCGAAGGACCTCTCGGGCTCCTCTTTGCTGACGGCGACAATCTGAAGGTCTACAACGATAACCTGGGATACGCGGGCGGCAATGAGATGATAAGGCGTCTGGGAAACCTTATCTCTTCGGAGACTTCCCCCGGCGAGCTTGTTGCCCGGTGGCTGTCCGGGGACGAGTTCATGATCATATTGCCCGGCGCAGGCAAGAAAGAAGCTATGGAGCGCGCTCAGAGCATATGCCGGGCTGTCGAGGCACAGACGGCCCAGTGGGTCTACCCGGTGACCATATCCGTGGGAGTCGTGAGCGCGCCCGAAGACGGGACCGACCTGGAAACCCTCATAACCAAACTGGAAAAAGCAAACGCCCGGGCCAAGAAGTTCGGCAAGAACCGGGCATGCGCCATCTAGCTTGTCTGGAATCAGCCGCGCTCTAGGGCCCGGCCGTCACACGTTGAACCGGATGGTTAGGATATCTCCGTCTTGCACCACATAGTCTTTGCCCTCAAGGCGCACGAGCCCCTTGTCCCGGCACGCCTTGACCGTCCCATGCTCCCGGAGACACTCGTACGGGATGACCTCTGCCCGTATAAATCCCTTTTTCAGGTCGGTGTGGATCTTCCCCGCCGCTTCTCTCGCTACGGTCCCGCGGGTGATGGTCCACGCGCGCACTTCGTCTTCGCCTACGGTGAAAAACGAGATGAGGCCGAGATGCTCGTAACACACCTTGGCGATCCTCGTGACGCCCGGCTCGGTAAGCCCGTATTCCTGGAGAAACGCCTGACGGTCGTCTTCAGGAAGGGCTGCGATCTCAGGCTCGACTTCGCCGGAAAAGACAACGGCCGGGTATCCCATAAGGGAAGCCTTCCCTTCGACGGCGCTTTCCCCGGGGTAGGTTTTCTCGAGGAGCGATGCTTCCGAGACGTTCACCGCGACCACAATTGGCCTTCTTGTGTAGAAGGCGAAGTTGGTGACGAAGTCTTCTTCGTGGGGGTCAAACGCGACCTTGGAGAGGGGAACTCCGTTATCCAAGGCTTCCCTGCACTTCTCGAGGAAAGGGAGCTCGGCCATTGAGACGGGCTTGGCCTTGTTCGACCTGATCCTGTCCAGTCTCCCCTCCACCGACGCTAGGTCGGCGACAAAGAACTCGGTCTCGATGTCATCGAGGAAAGACACCTCTTCGCCTCCGTCTTTAAAAACGGGGATTACGGCGATGAGCGCATCTAGGTTTCTCACGGCATTTAGGAATTCCTGTCCCTTGTAGGGCTGTATATCCTGCACATCCATGCGGGCAAACGTCGTTTTCCTGGGTCTAAAGAGGCTACTCAGCCAGAGCACCCGTTCGTCGGGCACTTCCATGACGCCTACCGTGGAAGGAGCCCCTTTCTGGGGACTCACGCCCTTAGCTTGGGTGAGGAGCTGCATAAGCGTGGTCTTGCCAGACTGTGGCCGGCCGACGATACCGATTCTCATTTCGGGAGGACCTCCGTACCTAGGATTCTCCCATTTTACCGCTGGCGGTATGTCCCGGCAACTTGTCCGCCGGACCGCCTACCGTCCGGCGGCAGCGGCCCGGCATACAAACTGCACTGCAACTGCCCTTATGCAGGCGCCTATCTGGGAAGCCGGGTTACTTCGTACCCGTCTTTCAGGTCCTTCACGTGATATCCCATCGCCTTGAGTTTCTGTCTTAGCCGATCCGATGTGGCCCAGTCCTTGGCCTGCCGTGCCAGCTTTCTTTCCTCGAGGATCTCCAGGACCTCCGGAGGTATCTCTTGAGGAGCCAGCGGCCTGTCTTCATCGACCGGTCCCTTGAGGAGGTCCAGCGCCAGCACGCGGTCAAACTCACCGGCGAGAGTGGCGAGCCCCGGTCCGAGGTCTGCTTTGGCAGCCTCCCACAAGACCGAAACGGCCTTCGGCATGTTGAGGTCGTCGTTCACCGACTCCAGGAATGCCTCTCTGAAACCCTCCAGTTTTTCCTCTGCGCCCGGCCTTTCAGGCTCGCGCGCGTACTTCTGGACTGCCGACCGGAGCGAGCGCAGGCCTCGCTGGGCGCTCTCAAGAGCGGCCCAGGTGAAGTTCAGGTGGCTCCGGTAATGGGCGGAGAAGCAGAAATACCGGAAAGCCAAAGGCTCGAACCCCTTGGCCGCGAGGTCGTCAATCGTGTACGTATTGCCAAGGCTCTTCGACATCTTGCCGCCATCTACGAGAAGGAACTCGCCGTGCATCCAGACCCTTGCCGGGATCTTCCCGGTGCAGCTGGCCGATTGGGCGATCTCGTTTTCGTGGTGGATGGGGATATGGTCCACGCCCCCGGTATGGATGTCGAACTCGTCGCCCAAGTACTTCCTGGACATGGCCGAGCACTCGATGTGCCATCCCGGATACCCCATCCCCCACGGACTCGGCCACTGCATGATGTGCTCTTTAGGGGCCTTCTTCCAGAGGGCGAAGTCGGCATGGTGCCTCTTCTCCGGATTTGCCTCAACCCTGGCGCCGGCGAGCTGTTCCTCAAGCCTTATTCCCGAAAGCTGCCCGTAGTCGGAAAACCTGGATATGTCGAAGTAGATGCCATCGCTCGTCTCATAGGCGTATCCCTTCTCAACAAGCTCCACGACCATCTTGAGCATCTCTTCGATATGCTCTGTCGCATAGCACACGACGGTCGGACGGAGGATGTTGAGGAGAGCCGCGTCTTTCATGAATGCCTCAGTGTAGAAACGGGCTATTTCCCACGGTGTCTTTTTCTCCCGGCCGACGGCCACCAGCATTTTGTCCTCGCCCTCGTCGGCATCAGAAACCAGGTGGCCAACGTCGGTTATGTTCATGACCATTTTCACCGAATAGCCGTTGTACTCCAGCACCCGCCGGAGTATATCGGCGAAAACGTAGGACCGCATATTCCCTATGGTTGCGTACTGATAGACCGTGGGGCCACAAGTGTACATCCCTACCTGGCCTGGCACGATTGGTGATAACTCGTCTTTTCTCCGGGTCAGAGTGTTGTAGAGATAAACGGGATGCACACTTATCGCCTCCGTTTTTTGAACAGTATATCCCTAAAGAAGGTTTACTGCTTCCTCAATTCGCCTCAGGGCTTCCTGCAGGATCGACCTGGAACAAGCGATGTTCATCCGCATGAAGTTCTCGCCGCCCGGTCCGAAGGTGTACCCTGCGTTCATACCCACTTTGGCCTTTTCATTGAAGAACTTCTGGAGCTCCTTGGGATCGCTGATACCCAATCCGCTGCAGTCCAGCCAGACCAGGTAAGTCCCCTCAGGCCTCACCGGCTTTATGGCCGGGATCCTCTCCTCCATGTACTTCATGAGAAACTCGAGGTTCCCCTCGATATAGTCGAGGACCTGCTCCAGCCACTCATCGCCGTACCTGAAGGCCGCTTCCATGGCGATGATGGCCAGGAAATCGGGAGTACCCTGGAGGCCCGCCCTTGCCTCGTTGAACCGCTTTCGCATGTCTTCGTCCGGGATAATGGCGACCGAACAATGCATCCCGGGGATGTTGAAAGTCTTGGAAGCCGCGAGGCACGTAATGGAATTAGCCGCAAACTCGGGACTGAGTGAGGCAAACGGGATGTGTTTGTGCCCCTTGTGAATGAGCTCGCAATGTATCTCGTCGGAGATAACCACTGCGCCGGCACTTAAGGCTATCTCGCCCACCTTGAGGAGTTCTTCCCTGGTCCACACCCGTCCGACCGGATTGTGGGGGCTGCACAGGATCATGGCCTTTGCTCCGGATTCGGCAAAGGCCTTCTCCAGAGCTTCGAAATCCATCTCGTATCTCCCGCCCTCATACCGGAGCAGGTTGGTTACCGTCCTCACTTTGTTGTTCGGGCCAGTCGCCCAGAACGGTGGGTAAGCAGGACTCTGCACCACGACCGCGCCGCCTTCTCCGGCATATGCCCTGACCGCTGCGTTCACCGCGGGGACAACTCCGGGCGTGATGATCACGGACTCGGGAGACACCTTCCAGCCGTACTTCGACTCCAGCCTTTGAGTCACCGCGCCAATCGTGTTGGAGCTCACCCTCGTGTATCCGAAGACCGGGTGTTTGAGCCTCTCGGAGATGGCGTCAATGACGGGCTGGGGTATCCGGAAGTCCATGTCCGCAACCCACAGGGGCAGGACGTCGTCCGAACCGAAGAGCGCCTTCACGCTGTCCCACTTGGTACTCTGTGTGTTTCGCCGTTCAATGACTTTGTCGAAATCGTACCTCACTTTTTTCGCCCCTTCGTAGCAGTATTCCGTTTGAAAGACGGTGCCTGCGTAGAGTCTCAGGATGAGATTCAACAAACCATCCGCGGGAATCCTCCCGAAAAAAAGGGGGCCCCGGTTGGATGAGGAGGAAACGGGGCCTAGGTTGGTTGAGTCCCAAATCTTTAAAAGTGACGCCCGCGGCGATAGCACCTAATGGGTGGTCACGGTCACTTCCTTTCCCTGGCTCTGCAAAACGCGGGCCAAATCTTCCACTACCTTGCTCTTAAGGGCAAGCTCCGAAGGGAGGTCCGGGCTCTGGTGGGCCGGGTTCATGGCTCTCCCTACTATGAAACTGATCTCGTCTGCTTCCGCCAGAAGACTGACAAGCCTGCTGGGTCCGTCTGTCCTGTACCTGAGCATGTGCCTCCGCGGTACACCATCCCTCAAAATATCCAGGGCCTTGGTCAGGGTGAGGATGCCTTCGGTCACGAGGTCAATGCCTTCGATCCTGCCCGTGGGAGGTGTCGTATCCTTGAGCGAGCCCAGTTCCACCTCCACCCGCCTGCCTAGTTCGCGGCCGACCATGAGGCTTGTGGTGCCCCCACATACAACCTTCTTGCCCTGGCTTTCCATGAGCCTGCGCACCACATATGCGTCGTCGGACCTTCTCTCGGGCGGACCTGCGAGCACGGTCAGCCTCCGCGGGACCCTTATCTTCACGACTACCACGGTAGCGTCGTCACCGGGTTTACCTGCGTAGAGTTTCTTCGTAGTTTCTAACAGCTGATCGGCCAGAGACCGGGCGTCTTCCTCCCAAGCGGAAACCCGCTTTAGGTAATCGCCAACCCTATCCCAACCCCAGCCTAGGTTCCACACGCCGCCGATCCCGGCGTGGAGCACGCCATCGCTTATCATCACGAGCCAGTCGCCGTCTTGCAAGTTGAAGTGGCTCTCCTTCACAATTCTGCCGGCGTACTCGCGGCTCTCCCGCTCAAGGGGCAAGAGCTCGTGTCCTCTCCCCAGAAAGACTGCCGGGTTATCGAACTCGGCGAGATATGCCGAGTTATCGGGCATAATCCGCAGGATGGAGAAGGTGCTGTATGCAAGGTGCCTGACTTCGCAGACGGGCAGGGTCTTTGAAAGGGAATCCACCACATCGTCCAGCTGCAGACCTCCGCGCAGCATGGTAGAGATCATCTTGCAGGTCATAGAGGCCAGGATGTGCGCCTTGACTCCACTCCCGAGACCGTCGGACAGGACCACCAGCGTGGAGGCGTCCTGGACCACTTCTACGCAGTCCCCGCAGAGCTCTTCGCCGTGTTTAGTGAGCTGAGCTACCGCCACTTCCGCTTTTAGTCGACCCACTTGACGGCATCTCCTCTCCAATCACGTTCATGAGCGTGGTAAGTGATATCTTTGTCTCCGCCGTGGTCTCGCCGAGGAGACCCGCGATCTTCTGAGCGACCTCCATCTGTTCTTCGATGACCCGCCGGGCCCGCTCGACGGCCTCTTCGGCCACTCTCTTCCTGACCTCCATCTGGCGGCGCTCTTCTGTTATGTCCATCAGAATACCGACCAGGAGTTTCTGGTCGGGCACATATATGATTTGCTCGTCTATGACAAGGCCGTTCAGCGTGATCTCCCCACGGGAAGTCGCCATTGTCCTTGCCGCTTCCTCGAAGAGGGTCGCATCCATGATAGAGGAGATATGCTTGCCGACGGCGTCCTTCTTTTTCTTGCGGATCATCGTTTCGGCCGCCAGGTTCACGTCTACGATGGTCCCGTCAGGTGTGGTGACTATAACCCCGTCGGGAGTGGCGTTGACGACGACGTTAGCCATGGACTCCGCCCGCTGCCTCATGTAGGGGATGCACATCTCAGGGTCGGCCATACCGTTGAACACCGCTATGGCCTTGTCCCTGCACGAGGAATATCCGCACGAGCCGCAGTTCAGTTCGTCTTCCGGAGTGTACTTGCCGATCCGCTCGAGGATCTCCCGTATCTGCTTCTCAGAAGGCCGGGCAAGAGGCACCTTCAGGTCTCTGAAAGACCTCTTCAGCTCCTCGAACGGAAGAAGGCTCTCGTAGAAATCGGATGTTGCGTCGGGACTACTCTGTGCCGACTTCTCGTACTCAATGAGCATCCTGCGCCTTTCGAAGAAGTCTCTCTTGGACGGGATGGAGGGCCCCGCTATACACCCTCCGGGGCAGCCCAAGAGGTCCACGAGGAGCGGCACGTCATGGCTCGATAGAAAATGCCGGACCATCTCGATTGACTCATCCATCCCCGAGACCGACAGGTAGGTCTTGGAGAGAAGGCCGCAGTCAACTGTTGCCCTGAGGAGGCCTCCGTCCGCGGGGAAAAGACGCGCCCTCGACGGGAACGGCCCGTCAAACTGGCCGTCCTGGCACTCTTCGAGCCTTATTCCTTCTTCATTAAGCCAGGCAAGAGTCTCTTCGAAAGTAAGCGCGATGTCTACCGCGCCCCGGACCTCGGGATCGGCTATCTCCTCTTTCTTAGCCACGCAGGGTCCTATGAAGACTACCTTGACCCCGGGCATGACGCGCTTCAAATATCTCCCGTGGGCGATAGCCGGCGACACGACCGGCGCGAGAAATCTGATGGCCTCGGGGTAGTGCCTCTGGACAAGGCCCACCACCGCAGGGCAGGCGCTCCCTATATAAGGCTGACCTGACTCCTCAAGGATCTTCATGTGCGCCCGGGACACCATCTCGGCTCCCAAGGCGGTCTCTTGAACGGTACAGAAACCCGCTTTGCGAAGGGCGGTTATGAGACGTAAGGGGCGGTCGATGACTGCCGCGAAGGACGGAGCAAGGCTTACGGCCACCCGGTCGCCTCGCCGGAGGATCTCCCGTACCTTGTCGGTATCGACCCTGGGCCTCTTCGCTTTCTGCGGACATTCCCTTATACACGTCCCGCAGTTTACGCAGAAGTCCTCATGTACGCTGGCATGCACTTCGTATGGCCCCGGTCCGCGCTCTACCTTGATGGCTTTCACAGGACAGGCCCGCAAGCACTTATAGCAGTCCCTGCACTTTCTCCTTACTGTCTCAATGATTGACATTAGGGGCACACCCCGCCTTCTTTTCTACAGCGGGCAGCACATGCTCGCGGAAAACGCTTTCCACGTCCTCTACCCGGACGTCGGCAAAAATACAGTCACCTATCTGGACCGACACCCCGTTGCCGCATCTCTCCATACAAAAACTGCCTTTTAGTTCCACGAGGCCCGGAGCTTCTCTTTCGATGAGAGTGCGGAAACCTTCCATCACCTGCGACGCACCGCGGAGGAAGCAAGAACTTCCTACACAGACCGTTATTGTGACCACGGCTAATCCCTCCGCCGGGCTACCTGGACGGCGAGACTACCCAGAAGAAGGTAGCGTCGCCGGGTCCCGGGTTTGTGAATCTTTCAGGGCTTTGGAAATTGAAGTAACCCACGTCGCCTTTGGACAGCACGTACTCTCGGCCGTCAGAATGGATGATAACGGTGCCTTCGGTAACGTAGATCATGTCTTCCCTCTCGTGGGTGAACACGGGATCTACGGCTTCGGACCCCGGCTTCATCCGCACGAAGCACGACTGCATCGATTTATCCCTTTGCCCGAGAAAAGCCACTAAATCTACCTCGACACCCTCGAACCCGGTGATAAGACGCCGGCGGGCGTTGGCCTTAACCACAACCCACTCTTCTGGAAGATTGTCTTCGGTGAGGACGCTGACGGTTGTGCCAAGCTGTTCTGCGATTCTCTTGAGGACTGAATAAGATGGCCTGCATTCATTGCTTTCAAGTTGCGATATGTATGAACCTGATACACCGACGCGTCTTGCGAACTCCCTCACAGAAATGCCTTGAGTCATCCGGATTCTTTTGAGGCGGGCGCCAAACTCCACGTGATCGCCTCCTCTGATTCAACCTCGGATAATCCTTGTGATGGCTTTCACAATCCTTAGAAATATAGTAGGCCTTTGGTCACGGGTGTGTCAAGGCCTACTTTACAATGATAAGCAAACATCTGTAGCGGGAGCCGACCGGGCCCATCGCACACACTTGTATGCCGTATCGCCCGGCGTGCGCTTATGAGGTTACCTCAAGCAGGTCTGGCCCCTTCCCCCGTCTATGGGATAGCAGGCCCCCGTTATCCAGCCGGCTTTAGGCGAGGCCAGGAAGAATATGAGGTCGGCCACTTCCTCGGGCGTCCCCACCCTGCCTAGGGGGTGAGTCGTCTTGCTGCGCTCCAGGAAGGCCTGGTACGCCTCATCGTTCATCCCGCTTGCCTTGTGCAGGTTCGTCAAGGTCACCCCCGGGTTGACGGCGTTGACCCGCACGCCTTTTGAGGCGACCTCAAGGGCCACGCACCTCGTGAGGTGGTCGATCGCGGCCTTGCTCACGCAGTACGCGAGCACGCCGGGAAAGGCCCTAAGGCCGTTCACGCTCGATACGTTGACCACATTTCCCTTTCGCTCAATTAGGTACGGCATAGCCTTTTGGACGAGGTAGAAAGGCGCCCGGACATTCAGGTTCATGAGGTCGTCCCAGTCATCCAGAGTCGTGGTCTCTATTGTCCCGCTCTTCAGGGCCCCTGCGGCATTCACCAGGACATCGATGCCGCCGAAAGCTTGAGCGGTTTCGGCTATCACACGGTCGGCCTCACCCGGAAGGGTGATGTCGGCGGCGATGGGCAGCAATTGCCCCGAAGACTCCGTCACAAGTGATTCCAGAAGGTTTTTCCTCCTGGCGACCGCTGCCACCTTACATCCTGCCTCCAAGAACTTGAGCACGCATGCCCTTCCTATTCCGCTTGAGGCTCCCGTAACGATAACCGCTTTCCCCCTCATCTCGCCCACGTGAACTCCTCCCAAACTAAAATCGGGTGCTTTGGTTGTGTGGTTTCATTGTGTGCTTTGTTCGCCTGCGCGCCGTCTGTTCCCTCTGCAAGAGGTTTGCGAGATCATTTGCCGAATCACTCCTCAATGTACCTCCGGTAAGCCAGTATGAGTCCGGTGACATCAAGGAGGATGCCAAAGTGAAAAACGGAGAGCCCGAATCCAAGAAGCACCTTTGGAATCTGGACGACACATTTACGTTCCTAAACCACGGGTCTTTCGGGGCCATGCCGAAAGCAATCATTGAAAAACAGCACCAGTTGAGGCTCCACATTGAAAGCCAGCCGGTAAGGCATTTTCAGAGAGAACTTGATGCCCTCCTCGACTCCTCCAGGAGGAAGCTTGCCTCTCTGGTAGGGGCTGATCCCGAGGGCGTGGTCTTTGTGCCCAACGCGACGACTGGCGTAAACACGGTGCTTTCCTCCCTGGACCTGTCACCCGGAGACGAGATACTGGTTACCGACCACATATACAACGCCTGCAACAATGCAGCAATTCACGTGGCAAAGAAGACGGGCGCCAAAGTGGTAACCGTCCATATCCCCTTCCCCGTTAAGTCGGAAGGTGATATCACAGACGCCATCCTGAGCGCGGTTACGGAGAGGACCAGGTTCGTCCTCATCGACCACATAACCAGCCCGACCGCCCTCATCTTCCCCGTTGGCGAAATCGTGTCCGAACTGAACTCAAGGGGTATAGACGTTATGGTTGACGGGGCCCACGCCCCCGGCATGGTCCCTCTCAATCTCAGGGAGACGGGAGTAGCCTACTACACCGGTAACTGCCACAAGTGGCTCTGCGCGCCAAAAGGTTCGGCCTTCCTTTATATAAGGGAAGACAAGAGGAAATCGGTACGGCCGCTGGTCATAAGTCACGGCGCTAACTCAACGAGGACGGACAAGAGCTTCCTGCTCCTTGAGTTCGACTGGACGGGGACGGATGACTACACGCCCTACGTCCTAATAGGCGACTGCATCGACTACCTGAGCTCGCTTTATTCGGGCGGCATAGGGGAGCTCATGGAAAGGAACCACAACCTCGCGGTCCGCGCCAAGGACCTTCTGTGCAGCGCATTTGATTGCCCGCCTCCTTGCCCCGACCACATGCTGGGGTCTATGGCCGCTCCCCCGATACTCCCCCTCGGAGAGCCGATGAAAGCGCCTTCAGGAAAGTCCCTCGATAACCTGCAGGAGAGGCTTTACGCCGATTACCGGATCGAGGTACCCGTGATCAACTGGCAACCGGCCAAGAGGCGCCTCGTAAGGGTCTCGGCCCAGGCATACAACACCTTTGAGGACTACGAGTACCTGGTCAAAGCCATACGAGAGGTGATGTCCGACTAGCCGGCGGCGATCCCCGCCTCCACCAGCCACGATTCCAGGGCGTGGGTCCCCTCATACACGATATCCGTGGAGCGGACCCGCGTCATGCTGCGGATCTCCTGCAGGTAGGCGCCGGCGTCGACATAGAGGGCCGTGTACGCATTCCGTATGGGATCGTACACGGGGCGAAACGGGTTCACCGTAAACCCGAGGAGGTCTGTCCGTCGCTTGAGGCTTACCCGAAATCCCCTGCGACGAGCCTTTTCCAGGGCTCCCACCCATTCGGCAATGTCTCCCGACAGGAGTAAGTGCACGGGGTGGCCCAAGACAAACTCTACCTGATTGCCCGCTATGGCTCCGCCGGGGTTTTGGGAGCCCGGATCCTGCGCGTTCCCGGTTACAACCGCTCCCACCTTTTCGGCCATGGAAAGGAACACAGACGGATTCACTACGCCGTCTATCTGTACCGTGACTGCGGGCCTGACGCACTGTCCCCCGCCCGTGACCGGACGGGCCGCTACGTCATTGCCATCGCTTGATCCGGCGGGCGCAGGAGCGACCCTGTTCGGGTCGAGGCCCAGCACATGGGCCACACGGAGAGTGACGTCCTGGTCCTGTCCCTCCACAAAGAGCCCCTCGGAGAAGTGGAGGAAGTCCGAGTCAGAAGGCATCCGTTCCTGCCCCGTGGAACCTAGGGAAAGCCCCGACGGGTTCCTGTGCTCGGGAAGCCCAAACACGGCAGAGAGGGCTTCCATCTCGGCCGCTATGCGCCTGGGATCGGGAGACCTGGATGCTCCTGTCGCCAGGATGAGGGCGTCGGATAGGACCATCGGCGCCAGCCTTGAGAAGGCTCCGTCGAGCAATACGACGCGGTCCGAAGGAGCGCCCCGCAGCACAACAGCGACATCTTTCGTGCTCAAGGGCCCCGCGAGGACCACCCTACCGGGGCCGGTAGCGACCCCCGAATACACGGGGCCCAGTGCGCAGTCCACGCCCGTGAACTCGAGCCGGGTGAACCTGGCAGGCGAGGCTCTCAGAAGAGGAAGCGCCGTAGCTACCATGTCGCCTTCTTCGACGACGACTTTCGGCTTTGGAAGACCCGTAACGGTGTCAACTTCCTCGCCGTCATATCCTATGCTCGTAAGATACACGCCCGTACCCGACTGGCGCAGAAAACGGACCACCGCCTGAAGGGTGGTGGTCTTACCTGTGTTCTTTGCAGTTCCGGCTATCCCCAGGGTCCTACCCAATGACTCAAGGCCACCTTCTGTGCGTCTTGTGTGTCTTAAGCGTCCTCTACGTTCCGCTTAGGTCAATGACGGGTCATTGCCTGGCGGTAACGGTATCTCTTCCGGCGCGGCCCGGATAGGCTCCGTCTTCCCTGTCTCCGAGGAGTCCCTCGTAGAGGGCGGCCACAAAGTCACCTCGTTCGTAGACCCGCTCGAGAGTCTCCTTGATCCCCTTCTTGAGATCGGCTGCCATCTTTTCTGCGCGGGCGGTAGGAGCAATGCGGGTGGAGCCAAAGAACTTGAGGGACGCCGCAACCGACTTCAGGGTGTCGACCCTCGCCTGAGCCGAGATCGGCCCGCCTGCATAGGCCTCGTCGGACGACGCGATGGTCACCGCCTCGGCACCCAGTCCGAGAGCGAGGGCAGCGTGCAGGGCCGTCATCGTGGACGACTGGCACCTGTCTTGAGTCTGGGTCATGAACCCTACCGGAGCGCCAGGCCATATGGGGGCGTTCATGATGCTCTTAAGGGCAATCATCTTGGCGGCGTTGAAGTCCACGAGATTGTCCTGGGTAAACCCTGACACCATGGCTTCCGGAGAGTCGGCGAAAAGTGGCTGCAGGATAGGCCTTCCGCCCAAGAGCACGCCGGCCGTGGCAACAACCAGCATTCCGGCGAAGGCTTTCCTAGCAGGCACGCCACAGAGTTCTTCGTTTGTCACCACGTCATACGGGAGCCCAAAGGACGCCGCGAGGCGGAGGCACTCCACGCCGTCAACCGCAAGCCTGGCGGGATCGGTACCTGCTCCCAGGCTACCGTAGACGATGTTGATCTTTGTGAGGTCGGCTCCCGCCAGATGAGCCAGCACCACGGTCTCGGGGGTGTTCAGGCCCCGGTGAGCCCTGACTTGCCACAGGGCGGCCGGGTGGATGGCGCGCTTCAGGAGCCTCAAGTTCTCCAGAGTGAGCACAGTCCCGTCATGCTGGTGGCTCAGAGTGCCCTCGGCAAGGCCTTCGGTCCTGGCCCCCCAGGAAGGATCGAAGTGCACGGCGCCTTTTGCGCCCCAGCCAAGCGAAAGCCGGATATGGTACGCGTCCATAACCGGACAACCGGTACCGTACTGAACTATAACGTTCACGGGTTCCAAGGGCTTCTGTGAGACCAAGGAGACCGGAACGCCGTTATCCATATTCTCCAGAGCCGCTGCCTCGTAAGGCGCAAGCGGCCTGGTGTGCGGTATAGGTTGGCCGCTCTCGTACCACTTACGGACGTCGCCGCCGGTAAGGGCGCTGTAGCGGCCGCGCAGCTCATTGGCCAGCGCGACATCGCCGGAGAGTCTCGCTTCCTCGAGTTTCATCCGGAGATGCGCCCTCTCGATGCCGGGGCTCGTTCTCTGGGATGCCCAATCGATTAGCCTCCGGGCGATCCCCACGCAGAGCTCTCCAATCTCGGCATCTACGAAGTCGTATTTGTAGCCCCTCGTAAGGTCAGGTTTTGTCCCACCGTGGGAGGCCTCATGAGAGGTGTGGGCCTTTCCGTCTACGTAATCTGCGACTTCCTCCAAAGTGGTCTGAGGCCCGAACCCGGCATCATAGCCCAGTTCCTGGGCCATCTCCTTGCGTATGCTCATGCCGCCAACTACGAGTTTTGCGTGGGACCTAAGTCCCGCCGCGTCGCACATGTCCGCGAACTTGGCCAGGAGCTCAGGCGTGTCATAGCTGATCGTGCGGCTTACCATTATGAAGTCGGGCAGGAGCTGGCGGGCCCTCGATATTACCTCTTCTACCGAAAGGTCGGGCTGGAGAAGCGTTACTGAGTGGCCCCTCTCCCTCAAAGTCCTCGCGATCAGTTTCGCTCCTACGTCGTGGACGGGGTCCAGGGGCACGATGAGGATCTTTTGGCTGTTATCAGCGGTCACGGATGCCGCCCCCCTTCATTCCGCCAGGTGTAGGTGCTGCCCGGGCGGTTCACATACCCCCTGACCCTCACGCGGGCGCCGGGCCCGGCCATCTCGGAGAACACCACATCGGCGTCGGCAAACCCCAGTTCCTTCATTAGAGCCAGTCCCAATCTTTTTCCCTCTTCGGCGTCTTCACACACAAAGAAGGTCTCAATATCACACGCGTCCAGAATCTTCTCTCTCGCTGTCAAAGCCTGATTCCCCCTCCGATGCCAACGCTCGGAGGTACGTTTTCACGTCCTCTATCACGTTGTTAATGTGTTGGATCATGGCATCGCGCGCAGCATGTGGGTCTCTCTGTTCTACAGCCTTGATTATGGGGTTATGGTCCGCGGCCATCTGGGACCCTGCGTGGGCACGGATGTACTCTAGGGAAGTCATGACATCCGGGTGCCGGTAGATGACATCCAGGGCGGCCACTATCACTTTGTTCCTGCTGGATTCCGCCAAAGTCAAGTGAAAATCGGTGTTTTCTTCGGCGCCTGAGTTCATGGCTGCCAAGGCCTCTTCGTGCGCCTTGATGATATTGCGGAGCCGTCCGATCTCTTCAGGAGTGGCGTTTTCGGCGGCAAGAGCAGCGGCCTCGCCTTCCAGGGCCCTCCTGGCGATCAGGACATCAATCAGTTCTTCAGGGTTGTGTACCTTGAGGCTCTGTACAAAGGCAAACTGGCTTCTGTCACGCTTCTGCCTCTCTTGCCACTCCTGGAGCACCCGCTGGCCTCTTGCGGTGCACACTCTCCCTTTCCGGCTCTTGGCCTCGACGTGGCCCGCGTCTTCCATCATCCTGAGGAGCCGTCCGCATGTCGCTTCGGAAACCCTGATGCCCCGTTCGGACAGGGCTCTCCTCAGGTACCACGCCCCTACCGGAACCTCCGACTCCGCAACTACATGAAGGGCTGCAAGATACGCATTGTCGCTCTGATACGAAGAGATGTTCGTCACCTCCCACGGAAAGTCGCAGATTATCTTCGCCGAAATGAAGGGATCTGCTCATCAGTGGTGAATAGGTCATATGAATGATACCACTCAATCGTCGCCGAACACAACATGAGGCGCCCAGAGAGGTGAGATATGTGGCAAAGAACGACCCATACACGACCAAGAAAGTTACATCCAATGCCTACGTGGACAAGGTGCCTCTGGAAGGCGCGGTCGTTGCAGTCCTGAGGGGAACCGTGGCCGATAGAGGGCTCGAACTTATCCCCCAGCCTTCGCGAGCCGTGTCCAAAGGCGAAGTGCACGAGCTCATCCTGACCCCGGAACCAGTTTCCCCCGGTGACCGAGTCAAAGCCATCGCCTACCTGGCGTTTGTGGAGTTCCAGGCAGGTGGAGTCCTCTTGGCCGGTGACAAGGTCTCTGTCGACGGACAGGAGATCGGCGAGCTCGTAGGGTTCGACATGAGCCACTTCCCCAACCACATGAACATCGTCATAAGGGGCGACTTGCGTTCCGGCGAGGAGAGAGGCATATCAATTAACACCAAAGTAATGTTTCGCATGCGGTCTTAAGGAGACCGGAATTCGAGAGGAGGAACTTTAGTGCCGGAGTTCAAGTACAAGTTCCAGATGTACAAACACTTGCAGGCCAACACCCAGAAGATTTACGCGGAGGCCAAACAGGCCGCCGAAGAACTGGGCATTGTTGGAGACCTAAAGGGGAACATCGGACTTACCGGAGCCATCTCCGGGTGCCCGGCTCCAATGAGGAAGAACGTCCTGGAAGCCGCCCACAAAGGCGCGACCCAGGTCATTCCTCTTGCGAGACTGGTCGATGAGATCCGCGAGATCGTGAAGAGCGTATACGGCGACGACTACGACGTCTGCCCCGTGAACACCTGCGAGGGCGGCCTGTGGGTGACCTTCGATACTCTGTTCGCGGCGCCGATGACCGGACGCGGAGACAACTATCGCGCCCGCTATCTCGTACCGCTCGAGAAGCACATGCACCACCAGGCCGGTTACGGCAGGCCCTTCCCGCCCAAGTACAAGGAGATACTCGCTGAGAGAGGGTCGACTCCTGGCGAGTTCGGCTTCTCCGGAAAGCGCCTTGAGAACCTCGACGTGGTGATCGTCCCCATGAAGGGCGGCAAGTACCCCAACCACGGCATTAAGTACTTCCCGGTGCCGCTTCTTACCGAAGTCGATGCCGAAGGCACGGTTAAGGCCATGGAAGAAGCCGCCCAGTTGCACGGCCCCATGGTTGCGGGCTTTTCGTCCCTCGCCTACGATACCCCGGGTTACGGTTACGGGGCCAAGACGCCGGACGGCGCCGCTGTTATCCAGAAGGGAATCGGCGACCTCGCCAAGAAGCTCAACGTCCCCTACGTCCTTGACAACGCATGGGGTCTCCCGTTTGTCGGACACGACATCACCAAGTCGGGCGCCTCGGCTATCGTCTACAGCATGGACAAAGCCACCGGTTCGGCTACCTCGGGTCTCGTGATCGGGCGCGAAGACGTGATGGTCAACGTGAGGCGCGCCCTCGGTATGCACGGCGACAGGTACGGCACCACCGCGTCCTACGGTAAGGCCCAGTACGTGACCATGGATCCCGGTAAGGAAGCGCTGCTCACGCAGGTTGCGGTCCTTAAGGACCTGAGGGACAATCCCAAGTTCTACACCAGCCAAGTCGACGAGCTGTACGACATCGTGACTTCCGAGTTCGATAAGGCCAACCCGAAACTGAGAAGCGGCCTCCTGATCTCCAAGTCCTACAACAGCATGACCGTGGAGGTCAACTACGAGAAGACTTGGAAGGACGGCATGGGCTTCCCCATCTTCTCCATCGAAGACATGTATGCCGGGTCGCACCTCATCCAGGTCGGACTTGCCCAGATGGGCATCATCGCCACCATCGCATACGACGGCAACATCTTCATCTCGCCGGGTCAGGGCACCTCGGACGACGACGGCAACCTCATCCCCGACAAGATGAGACTGGCAGTCAAGGGCCTGGTAGCGCTCATGGAGATCATTGGCAAGTACTCCGGTTTCCTGAACTAAGCTCTCCAGATACCGTAAGAAGGAAGCGGCCCCCGGCAAGGGGGCCGTTTCCTTTTTCTTTAACCTCTCGGGAGGCCCGGCTATTCCTCTTCAGGTTCTCCGGGCTCCTTCTTCTCTTCGGGCTGTCCGGCCACTTCTTTCCTTTCGGGATCCTCGGCCTGCTGGGGCTCCCCGGCTTCGCCCGGTGCCCCAACCTCTTCCGGCGCCTCAGTTTCTTCGGACCCGCCGGTTTCCTGGGAGACCGAAACGTCTATTGCGTCCGAGAAAGCTCCGGTCGCTGCAGAGCAATCCGGGGTAATCACTCCTACCGGGAGCGGGAGATTGTCGTAGTAGATGCCGAGATAGAGCAATCTGAAAAAGGCGGAGACAACGGCTATAAGCAGTGTCACCATAAGGTTCGGCAGTAACCTTCCAACAGTTAGCGCAAACTGGCAGTCCAGTACCTTGGTTGTAGCGGAGTTCACCTGCTGGAGTACCCAGCTCACCGCAAGATCGGCCGCTACTGCCGGCACCAGGATGCCCGGGTTTCTCCAGGCGAACTTCGCGCCCAGTTCGATCGACTTCATGGCGGGCACTTGTTCAATGACCATTGCCGGGATCACCGGAGCCATCAGATATCTTGCGAAGACGTAGACCGCAATGAAGATTACGGCTCCCGCCTGCAGCTTGAGAAGCATTTCCATGGGCGGTATCTGATCAAAGCTGTAGGTCCCTGTGCCAAGGCCCAGGCCTAGCACTACTACCGTCATGGCGAGCGAGGCCAAAAGACCGAGACCGACGAGCCTCCACCAATAGGTACCCAGCCCCGACCAGAAATCACTGAGCTTCCCCCTACCTTGCATCACGACTACACGGCTCACGGCGTACATCCCGCTCACGATCGCCGGCCCGGCAAGAACCACAAACAGGGCTACGAGCAGCGCTTCTCCCGCCAAGGCGCTCCGCGGCACGGAAGCCTCAAGATATCTCCTCGATATGCTCGCGCCGACTATGGCGCCCAGGACCCTGTACCCGCCATCCAGGAACAATGAAGGAAGCAGTATCTCGGGCAAAACGACGCGACTCAAGGCCTTCGAAAACGCCTTCTTCATTTGCCATCACCCCACTAAGTCATATTCCGTGAGCGACGAACAGGGCACTAGGTTCGGCCGGACGGTGCGGGCCCCTCAGCCCCTACGAAGAGCCATACCGGGCCTTTCGCCCGTCATCTCGCCTTCGAAAATGACTGCGGTCCCGTTCACGTATACCGCTTCGATGCCTTCGGGATATTGCCACGGGTTGTCGTAAGTTGCCCTATCGATGATCGTGTCAGGGTCAAAGACGATAAGGTCTGCCCAGTAACCGGGCGCGAGGACTCCGCGGTCCTTAAGGCCCAGCCTAGCGGCAGGCAGCGACGTGCACTTGCGGATGGCTTCCTCCATAGACATTACGCCCTTGTCCCTGGCATAATGACCGATAACTCTCGGGAAAGAGCCTACTGACCTCGGGTGGGTCTTGCCTTTCTCGGGAACGCCGTTCCAACCGTCAGTTACGACGCACGTGTTTGGATGTCTCATGATGTATGTGAGATCGCCTTCATCCATGGCGAAGCGCGCTATCCGTACGCGCATATCTTCGGATATGAGGATGTCCACCGCGGCTTCGGCGGGGTGCTTCCCCATTTTCGCGGCGATGGAGGCAACGTCCATCCCCTCCATCCACTTGTTTTCAGTTTTCTGGACTCCGGTTATGACCACACGGCCCCATCCGCCCTGGATCTCTGTCCTCTCGTCTGATTCCCGGACCGCCTTGGGCCTGAGCTCCGGGTTCTTAAGCACACTTAGGCCGTGGACGTTCCCCCGCTCCAGCACCCAGTCGGGCAAGACGATTGAGAGGCCGGTTGACGAAGCCAGATAGGGATAGAAGTCAGCGGTTACGGTAAGGCCGCGCTCGTTCGCCTCATCCAGGAGGGCAAGGGCGTCCTTCGCTTTCCCCCAGTTGGCGGGGCCGACGGCCTTGAGGTGGGATACTTCGGACCTCACGCCGGAGATCTCGGCGACGCGGATGATCTCACTAACCGATTCAAGGAGTTCCGGGCCCTCGTTGCGGATGTGCGACGCGTGGAATCCTCCGAACTCAGCCACAGGTGCCGCCACAGAAGCAAGTTCCATAACGTCGGCGCACCTCCCGGGCACGTACTCGAGCCCGCTTGATACCCCGAAGGCGCCTTCTTCCATGTACTTTCGGGCTATGGCCGATGCCTGCCGGCGGCGCTCCTCGTCCAGGGGCTTGCCATCCTCTTGGTCGCCCAAGACCTTCCTGCGGACATCACCGTGCCCGAACAGGGCGGCGACATTGGCGGCCGGTCTTCCGAGGCTCGCCGTGTCCAGGTAGCCTCTTAAGCTTGTCCACCTGACCGGCGGGTTCGGCGCGCCCTTTTCAACCATGGCGGACACTATCTCCTGCCAGGTATCTTCCTCGATATCGGAGGCATCTACCGGCCCGCCCCCGCAGTTGCCCACCACTTCGGTGGTGATCCCTTGCTTAAGCAGCGTCTTCGATTCAGGATACACGAGCATGTCGGTATCGGAATGAGAGTGGATATTGATGAAACCGGGACAAACAGCGAGGCCTCTTGCATTCACCCTAACTGCATCCCCGGGAATGATAGCGCTCTTTATCTCTCCAACGGCCACAATCTTGCCACCGTCGTCTACGAGAACGGAGCCTTTCTTCGGTGGATTTCCAAGTCCGTCGTACAGAAGTCCGTCCTCCAGAAGTACGGAAGCCCGAGAACGTCCTTGTGCCATGTCCCTTCCTACCTCCTGCACCTTCAGGTTTTGGGTACTCCGCATGCCGTCGAATTCTACACCTTTCCTATTCTTGGTTCCACCGGAGCTTCCCTGTAACATTCACACATACCTTGTCGGTCTACATAACCATATAACGATGAACTCTCCGAGGCGGCGGTTCGTTTACTAACGCCCGTGCGCTCCGGTCCATGGGTCTCAGCAGTATCCCGGTCCTTTTCCAGAGACGGCCGTGAGACCGGCCCGGTAAAGAAAGGCGATGGTGCTATGGCTTTCGAACTAGATGACGAGGAGATCTTGGGTTGGGGCGCGGTGATCGTCCTAAGCGTAATCCTCCTCATTGTCACCATCGCGCTTACGACCATATGGATGCGCGTGGATGAGTGATGCTTGATGAGCGATGAGCATCCCGGCAAGGGAGGTCCTCCCACGATACGGATAGATCCCAACATGGCCGAACTGGTGGGCAACCTCCTTTCAATCCTGGGCACCTTCATCAGCACCATCGGGTTCGCCACCGACCTGAAACGCCAGGAATCACAGAAAAACCGCGAGCTGGAGGAGGCCAGGATCCGCCTGGCACGCCTTCAGGCCGAGATCGATGAGCTCAAGGAGATTCTGGGATACCGCGGCCAACCGGCGGCAAGAAAACGGTCAGAACGCTAGACAGTATGCGGCTACTCTCGCACAAGCCCTGGGAATTAGGTTATGATCTGACTATGGGCAAAGTAATGAGCCACAGCTTCGGAGGAGGTCCGGATCATGGCCGTTATAGCGGTAGTTGGAGCCAACTGGGGAGACGAAGGAAAGGGCAAGATGGTGGACTATCTTGCCGAGAACTCCCACTTCGTTGTGAGGTTTCAGGGCGGAAGCAATGCGGGCCACACCGTCATCAACGACTACGGCAAGTTCGCCCTGCATCTACTCCCTTCCGGAGTGTTCTATCCCGGAGTCGTCAATGTCATCGGCCCCGGCGTAGCGCTGGATATCCGCGCGTTCGCCGAAGAGCTCGACAGCTTGGTTCAGAGAAGCGTCCCGATGCCGAAGATCGCCGTCTCGGACAGGGCCCAGGTGCTCATGCCCTATCACAAGATGTTTGACGAATACGAGGAAGAAAGGCTCGGCGCCCGCCAGTTCGGCTCGACCAAATCCGGCATCGCTCCGTTTTACTCGGACAAGTACGCCAAGATCGGCCTGCAGGTTTCGGAGCTCTACGATAAAGACCTCCTTCGCGCTAGAGTGGCTCACGCCTTGGAGATCAAGAATGTGCTGCTTGAGCATCTCTACCACAAGCCGGCGCTCAAAGTCGACGACCTGGTAGAGGAGCTCAGCGTTCAGGCAGAAATCATAAAGCCGTATGTCACAGATACCACGAGGCTGTTCGCCGACGCCCTGAAAGCGGGGAAATCCATCCTTCTGGAAGGCCAGCTCGGTTCGCTTAGAGACCCGGACCACGGCATCTATCCCTACTCCACGTCATCATCGACCATCGCTGGGTACGCTGCCATCGGGGCGGGGCTTCCTCCCTACGCGATAACCGAAGTCCTGGCTGTCACCAAGGCGTACTCCAGCTGCGTGGGCGCCGGCCCCTTCGTCACCGAGCTCACCGGAGAAGAGGGCGAAGAGCTCCGGAGACGCGGAGGCGACGCCGGAGAGTACGGCGCCAAAACGGGACGCCCGAGGAGAGTCGGGTGGTTCGATGCCGTGGCGACAAGGTACGGCTGCGCCGTTCAGGGAGCCACTGCGCTTGCCGTAACGAACCTCGATGTCCTTGGATACCTAGAGAACATCCCCGTCTGCGTGGCTTATGAGATAGATGGACGCATTACTTCGGACTTCCCTGCGACGGCGCTCGTCAGGAAGGCTAAACCCGTGTTCAAGACCATGCCCGGGTGGAAGTCAGACATATCCTCGGCCCGAAGCCTCGGGGACCTTCCCCAGGAGGCGCGGGACTACATAGAGATGGTGGAACGAGAGACCGGAGTCAAAGTGAAGTGGGTCTCGGTAGGACCTCGCAGGGAGCAGACATTCAGGACATAGACCCAGCGTAAGACTGAAGATGGAGCGAGGATAAACCCGAATACAAAAGCAGTGGCAAGGATGGGGAGATGACGAGGAGGTCGCCCGCAGACTGCAGGGCGACCTCCGTACACTGTCCTTACTAAACTGTGCTCCACCATTTACCGCACCGGTTACTTCACCACTATGCTGTAGATCTTCTGGGGGATGTACACTTCCTTGACGACCGTCTTCCCTTCCAGATGCTTGGTAACCGCTTCTTCAGCCATGACCGCCTCACGCGCCTCATCTTGAGAAGCTTCCCTTGAGACCGCGACCACGGCGCGGACTTTCCCGTTAACCTGGACGGCGATCTCGACCGTATCCTCCACGGTCTTCTCCTCGTCCCAGGTCGGCCAGCTCTGTTTGTAAATGGGCTTCCCAAAGCCCACGATTTCCCAGAGTTCCTCCGTTATGTGCGGAGCAACGGGGTTCAGTAGGTGAAGGAGCCGCTTGAACTCACCGCGTGTCACCTTGCCCGCCTCGTGGAACCGGTTTGTGACCTCCATCATGGCCGCGACTGCCGTGTTGAACTTCATCCTCTCGTAGTCGAGGCTTACCTTCTTAGTTAGCTTGTGCATGGTCACCTCGAACTCGGGCGAGAAGCCCTCTCCCCTCACAAGCAGGTCTTGCAGGCGCCACACCCTCTCCAGGAACCGGCGGCAGCCTTTAAGCCCTTGCTGCGACCACGGGATAGCCTGGTCGAAGGCGCCGATGAACATCTCGTAGACCCTGAAAGAATCGGCACCTACTTCCCTCACAATGTCGTCCGGGTTTATGACGTTCCCGCGCGACTTGGACATCTTCTCGCCGTTCTCGCCCAGGATCATCCCGTGAGAAGTCCGCTTCTTGTATGGCTCGGGAGTCGGGACATAGCCGATATCGTAGAGGAACTTGTGCCAGAACCGGGAGTACAGAAGGTGTAGCGTGGTGTGCTCCATTCCGCCGTTATACCAGTCCACCGGCATCCAATAGCGCAGTTCCTCCATAGAAGCCATCTCATTATCGTTGTGCGGGTCGCAGTAGCGGAGGAAGTACCACGACGACCCCGCCCAGTTGGGCATCGTGTCGGTTTCGCGCTTGGCCGGAGCGCCGCACTTGGGACATGTGGTATTGACCCATTCCGGGATGTTCGCGAGCGGCGACTCGCCTTCTTCGTTGGGGACGTACTCCTCAACATCGGGGAGCAGCACCGGGAGTTCCTCTTCAGGGACAGGCACCCACCCACACTTCTCGCAGTACACAAGCGGGATCGGTTCTCCCCAGTAATGCTGCCGCGAGAACACCCAGTCCCTGAGTTTGTAGTGGACCTTGCGGGTACCGGTCCCCTGCTTCTCCAGCCAGTTGATCATGGTCTCAATTGCGTCGGGTACGCTGAGCCCGTTCAGGAAGCCGGAGTTCACAAGGATACCCGACTCGGTATCGACAAAGGCCTCTTTCTCCACGTCCCCACCCTTAACAACCTCGACAATGGGCAGGTTGAACTTCTTGGCAAACTCCCAGTCGCGGGAATCGTGGCCGGGTACTGCCATGATGGCGCCCGTGCCGTAGGACATGAGTACGTAGTCCGATATCCAGACCGGGATCTCCTTGCCCGTGGCCGGATTTATCGCGTTCAGGCCTCTGAGCGGAACGCCAGTCTTTTCCTTCGCCAGTTCGGTACGCTCGAAATCAGACTTCCTGGCGGCCATTTCTCGGTACGCGACCACCTCGTCCCAGTTCGTGATCCGGCCCCGTTCTTCGTCGACCAGATGGTGTTCGGGCGCGAGTACCATATAGGTGGCGCCGAACAGCGTGTCCGGCCTGGTGGTGAAGACCCTTATCTTCTTGTCCGTGCCGGATACGGCAAAGTCCACTTCGGCCCCTTCCGAACGGCCTATCCAGTTCCGCTGCTGGGTCTTGATTTTCTCCAGGTACTCAACCTTGTCCAGGTCGTCCAGGAGCCTTTGGGCGTACTCGGTGATCTTGAGCATCCACTGGCTCTTGACCTTCCTTACCACCTCTCCGCCGCAGCGCTCGCAAACGCCGCCGACAACCTCTTCGTTGGCGAGGCCGATCTTGCACGAGGTGCACCAGTTAATCGGGATCTCGGCTTTGTAAGCGAGTCCGTGCTCGTAGAGTTTCAGGAAGATCCATTGGGTCCACTTGTAGTAATAGGGATCCGACGTGTTCACTTCCCTCGACCAGTCAAAAGAGAACCCTAAGGACTTAAGCTGGTTCCTGAAACGGGCTATGTTAGTTTCGGTTACGATCCGCGGGTGAATCTTGTTCTTAATGGCGTAGTTTTCTGTCGGAAGGCCAAAGGCGTCGTACCCGATCGGGTAGAGGACGTTGTATCCCTCCATCCTTCTCTTGCGCGCGATTATGTCAAGAGCGGTGTTGCTCCGGGGATGTCCGACATGGAGTCCTTCGCCTGAGGGATATGGGAACTCAATGAGTGCGTAGTACTTTGGTTTGGACTTGTCGGGAGAAGCCTTGAAAGCGCCCTCTTTCTCCCAGATGTCCTGCCACTTTTTTTCGACTTCGGAGTGATTGTAATCCCGTGTGGCCATATGGAATCCTCCCTGCCCCAAACGATTGCAGGTAATATACCATGAAAGCCCTGAAATTGGGAGAGTAAACCGCCTCAATCATCACGGTTTGACGCTTATCGCGGCCCCTTCCCGCGCATAGAATGCACTGGAAACGCCAGGGCGAATCTCGCCCCGGAGGTGACATCCGTGACCGGCCACGACGAAGAGTTTCGGACCTTCCGGGGGTACTCCCTGCAAGAAGAAGAGCAGGACCTAACTCCCAGCATGGAAGATTACCTTGAGATGCTCTTTAGGCTCTCCGGCGACGGCAAACCGGTGAGGCTGGGAGACCTATCTTCGGCCCTCAACGTCCAGCCCCCGTCGGCGACAAGGATGGCCCAGCGCCTTCACGATCAAGGTTATGTCTGCTACGAGAAATACGGCACGATTGAGCTCACGCCACAGGGGTTCTCAGTGGGCAAGCAGCTTCTGGAACGCCATAACCTGATCGAATCGTTCCTCAGGCTGCTCGGAGTAAGCGAGAACACTCTGAAGGACACCGAACGGATAGAGCACATAATCAGCGACGAGCTGGTCTCGCGCATGGCTTCCCTCATCCAGTACGCCAAGATAGAGCCCACGTGGCTTGCCCAGTTCCTCTCCCGGTTCCCTCCCGGCCGCCCGTACCACTAGTCCGAACAGGCACCGCATTTGCCCGAAGCGCACTCACACAACAGAATGACTTAACATAATCTGTTTACGAATCGGAGTCGACTTGAGGGAGGTGTATAGGGTGCCCGAGATGGATACTGTTCAGGCGGTTTTGGACGCTCTTGGGGTATCGCGCGCAGCGAAGAACGAGGTCGTGCAGAAGTGCCGGGGAGACGAAGACTGCGCAGCTCCTGGCCTGGTGATCTATGTGATCATCACCGACTGCGTCACCATCAACAACGCAGCCTGCGAGGATTGGGAGTTCTGCAGGGATCGCAAGTGCTGAGGATTCCCGCAGAGTAGAAAGGCGCTGAGTAGAGACCAGAGGAAAGGAGCCCTTTATGGGCTCCTTCTCTTTGCTCCGTTTACTCGCGAGTATGAAGAGCATCCCGGTAATCCGGCCTGAACGCTGACCACACCTTGCGCAGGGACCTAGGCGGTGATCACCGTTTGAGCAGTTTGACCAAGTCGGTGAGGATCAAAAAGAGCTTATTCTTGCCGCACTCAGGAGCAGAACTGATCCCTTGTTCAACACCCTTCCTGACCGCTTCCTTGATCCTGCAGGATGTAAGGCTGCTAACATGCTTCGGTACCTGGACCACGACGTAAGTGTCACCTGGACCGAACTTGCGACAAACCTTCCATGTTCTGACTCTCCCAAAAGGAGGCACAAACTCGCTCTGCATTATCGATAAGGCCAGTTTGCGCCTTCGGCGTCTCCGCCTAATGGAGGCCCTCATCCTATCGGCAAGCTGTTGGAAAAAGCCCCGGATCCTCGCTCCAGGACCGTATAGCTGATTTGCGGCAGGACACTCCTCTCGGGCGGATACGTACTTACGGGTCCTCTGACTCGCCTTCCGTCTCATCACCCTTCTATTCCGCCGTGAACGGCTGGAGTACCTAAGAGACAGGTCAATCCCTCCTCTCCCCAAAAACCGTCTGCTGCTTCCACAATCCGTTCGTCAACACGTTATGTTAAGGTTTCGCGAGATGCTACACCGCAAATCTATACCTGAAGCTCAAATCTCTCTTGACGGCGGTATGTCGACGGGTGTAGATTTGCCTTTGGACAAACACTCTTTAAGGCTGGTCCAGCGAGTCCAGCAAGGGTAGTCAGAAAACGCGGCAAAAAACTACTTCTTGCTGGCAGGCAAGAAGTTTTTGTATGCCTGCCGCCTGCTTGGACGGGCCGACCCTAGGAGGTCTTAAAAGTGCCCAAGGACGAAGTAAGAGTTACCGGTTACCTTCCCGATGACACCCCACCATTCGGCAAGATGCTCATCTTCGCTCTCCAGCAAGTCATCGTGATGTTCCCGGCCACTGTGCTCGTCGCCATCATCACCGGCTTTGACGTGGGAGTCACTATCGCGGCGAGCGGTCTCGCCACGCTGGGCTTCCTGCTCATCACCGGACGCAGGATCCCGCTCTACTATGGCTCCAGCTTCTCGTACATCGCCGCGGTGTCGGGGGTAAGCGCCATGGTCGCAAACGCCACAGGTGACAAAGTAGCAGGTATAAGAGCAGCTCAAACCGGCATCATAGCCTCAGGTCTTGTAAGCATAGTAGCGGGACTCCTCATTAAGAAAGGCGGCCCGGATATCGTAAAGAGGATACTCCCCCCTTCCGTTACGGGTCCTGTCGCAATCATCATCGGTCTCTCCCTGGCGTCGGCTGCCATGGGTGATGCCAGCCTGAACTGGACAATCGCACTCGCTACGTTGGTCTTCACGATTCTATTCTCGGTCTACCTCAAAGGGACTCTCGGGCAGATCTCCATTCTGTTTGGAGTAATCGCCGGGTACATCGTGGCGCTCATCATGGGTCAGGTAGACATGACGCCGCTCACAACGGCCAAGCTCTTCTCGGTGCCTAACTTCACCCTCCCCCTGTTCGACTCGTGGGGTCTCATGGCGGTAGGGGCCATCACCCCGGTCGCCATCGCGACGATCCCGGAGTCCACCGCCCACCTCCTGCAGATCGACCTCTACGTAAACAACCTGGCCAAGAGACTCGGCAGGAAAAAGGACTACAAGATCAGGGATCTCCTGGGCGAAAACCTGGTGGGTGACGGTATCGGCGATATGATCGCCGGCTTCATCGGCGGTCCCGCCGGCACCAACTACGGAGAGAACAACTCGCTCATGGCGATTACCAGGAACTTCTCGGTGCCAGTGCTCATGGCCGCAGCAATCATCGCCATAGTGATGGGCTTCTTCGGACATATCGCGGGGATAGTCAACACGATCCCGCGGGCAGTAATCGGCGGAGTCTCGATCTATCTCTTTGGCGTCATCGGAGCGCAGGGAGTCGCGCTCATGATATCCGAGAAGCTGGACCTCTTCTCGTCCAAGAACCTGGCGATCGTATCCACCATCCTGATCATCGGTCTCGGCGGCGCCGCAATGCCCAACGGGATGATCGTTCTCGGCAATCTCAAGCTGCCCGCTATCGCGACGGCGGCGATCTTCGGAATAATCCTGAACCTTGTGTTTGAGTTCTTCCCGGCCGAAAAGGCGGACTCTCACGAGGAGTAGAGGAGCGGCCAAAGGGAGCCGGATAGGACCGGTCCCAAGCCGAAGACAGCGAAAGAAAACTGAGATAGTAGGAAGCGCAGACAGGGCAACGATAAGAAAGAGCCCGGTTACCCGACTAAATGGAACCGGGCTCTTTGCTTCCCGTGTACGGTTATCGAGTGCGCGAGGACAATCCGGAGACAACTCTCGTGGGAGAGGGATCGCCCGGACCTGTGTGGAAGAACAGGTGGTTCCCGCACAAAACCACGGAACGGGGGTAGGACAATGGCTGACACGCCGACATCATGTCATGCAACCGGTCGTTTTGAGGGGCGAATTGAGGAGCTCCTGAAAATCCTTGAGCCCGCGCAAGGCGAGTGGGCAGTGGTGATAGACGACCTTAGCGGCAAAGGGTCCTTGGCATACAACGCCGGGTCGCCTTTCACCGCAGCGTCCGTAATCAAGATCCCTATCATGATGACTGCTTTCCACAAGGCCAGGGAAGGTAAGGTACGGCTGGACGACACGGTCATCCTGAGGAATCAAGACAAAGTGGGCGGCTCCGGAGTGCTCAAGGAGCTCCACGGTGGGCTCCCCCTAACCCTCCTGGACTGCATCAACTTGATGATAGTGGTAAGCGACAATACCGGCACTAACCTGACCATAGACGCAGTAGGCCTTGAGGAAGTCAACAAGTACATGGTCGAGAAAGGATGCAAGAACACAAGGCTTGAGGCTCACCTCATGCGGCCGAAGCCCGAGGGTCCGTGGAACAAGATAACTGCGTCCGACATCGCGCTCCTACTCCGCGGACTTGCGGACAGGACCATCGAGAACCCGGGCGACTGCGACACCATGATCGAGATCATGAAGCGCCAACAGTACAACCATAAGATGCCCAGGTACCTCCCGAAGGGAGTTATCTGCGCCCACAAGACAGGCGAAGTCCGGGGTGTCACCCATGACGCAGGCATCGTCTACGGCCCTTCGGCGCAGTTTGTGATCGTCTGCCTCTCGCAGAAGCTGGAGGACGTAGACCTGGGCCACAGTGTCATAGGCCAAGTCACCAAGTGGGCATATGACCTACTCTCGGAATAAGAGCTAAATCAGAACCGGCGCCGGTGAGGGATATGAGTCTCTCATACCGGCGCCAGATCCCCGGCTATCTATCTTCCGTGCCTCAACTATTTGCCTGAGTACTTGCCAGACTGCTTGCCTGACTGATTGCCTACCTGCTTTACTAACTAGAAGCTCTTGACTACCTCATCCACGAGAGAGCCGACGTACTCCACGGCCTTGCGGATGGCATCGGGCTTGCTCATATCCACGCCGGCCATCTTGGCCAGCTCGATGGGCGACTTGGTGCCACCGGCCTTGAGCACTTCCACCCAACGCTCGGCGGCAGGCTTGCCCTCGGCCTGGATCTCCTGGGCGACCATAGTGCCTATGGTTAGTCCGGCGGAATAGGTGTAAGGATAGAGCCCCATGTAGTAGTGAGGCTGGCGCATCCATGTGAGGCGTGCGCCATCGTCGATGGTCACTTCGCCACCCCAGAACTCATCGAGGATCTCGCCCTGTACCCTGCTGAGGACACTGGCCGTTATGGGCTGGCCCTTCTCAGCCAGGACGTATATCCGCCTCTGAAGCTCGCCCTCGATGAGGTGGCGGACAAAGTTGTGATGGTAGGTCATGAGGAACTGCATTATTAGCCAGCGCCTCATCCTCTGGTCGGTCGTCTGGGACAATATCTTGTTGCCTACCAGCAGCTCGTTGATGGTAGACGGGGCCTCGATGAAGAACATGGACGGCCTCGCGTTCGAGAGCTTCTGGTATCTCTGAGCCAGGACGCCCTGTCCAGCATGACCGAGCTCGTGGGCGAGGATCAGGACGTTCCTCATGCTGCCGGTCCAGGTAAGAAGGATGTACGGATGGACTCCGGGCACCGAGTTGCAGAAGGCGCCGGTCGACTTCCCGATATTGTCGGCAAGGTCGACCCACCTGTTCTTCAGGCCTTCTTCGATGATGGCCGCGTACTCGGGTCCCAGCACGGAGATGCCGTCGAGGATGATCCGGGAGCCCTCTTCGTAGGTCGTCTCCGGGCTGAACTCGGGGTCGAGGGGCGCCTCGATGTCGCAGTAGAGCATCTCGTCGAGACCGAGGACTTGCTTACGCAGGCGCGCGTACTTCCTCATGTGAGGAGCGATCTCCTTGAGGATGACATCGTGGAGGTTGTTGTAGACCTCCATCGAGACTTCCTGGCGGTCCAGGAACATGTGGGTTGCCGACTCATAGCCTCTCAGCTTGGCAAGGACCACGTTCTTCTTGACCTCGGTACCCCAGGTCGCTCCGTAGGTATTCTGGTAAGCCTTCAATCCTTTGACGAAGGACGCCCAAGCGTTCCTTCTCAGGGTGAAATCGGGCGACTTCTCGTACGTCTCCTCGTAGAGGGCGAAGGACATGGGATGGGTATTGCCCTGGCTGTCCTTAATGGGCTCGAACGTCATGTCTGCGGCTTTGGAGCGGTTGTAGATGAGCGAGGGCGCGCCTAGGACTTCGCTCAGAGAAGCCAGCGCGACCTCAGTCTCAGGGTGCAGGACGTGCGGCTTTTCCTTTAGCAAAAGCTCGATCATGCGCCGATAGACCTGTAGACCGGGCTCTTCCTCCAGGTAACGCTCCAGTGTGCCCTCGGGAAGCGCCAGCGCCTCCGAGCGGACAAAAGCCGTCTCGGCGCCTACCTTGGCGGCAAGCGCTGACGCCCGGCCCGATGCCGCCTGGTTGGCAGGATCTGTGCCGTCGGCGCTGAGCTTCAGCGAGGCGTAGGACATCACTCTCATGAACTTGAGCTGCAGGTTTTCCATCTCTTCGATGCACTGCAGAAGGACCTTGGGGCCTTCTCCCAACCTGCCTTTGAACTGTGTGACCTTGGGTATGTATTCGATTACCTCGGTCATACCTTTTTCCCATGCTTCTTCCGAAGGGAAGAGGTCGTCTAGGTTCCAGGTCAGGTGAGCAGGGACTTCCGAACGTCTGGGACGTGTTTTCACATAAATCCCCCTTTGCTGTTGCGTAATGGGTTGCAAGTGAGGCGAGTATCTTTTCTAAGGACCTGACAACAATCCCTTCCGCCCTGAAAAGCAAAAGTGCCCCCGTGGACAGAAGGAACCACGGGAGCACCTGAGCTCGTTTGCTACTTCTTAATGACCACCGCCGCAGCCCCTGCCAGAGCCGGGTAGGACATGGCGATCGCCCCATCCGTTACCACTTCCACGGTCTGGCCCACTGCCAGTGCGGAGATGTCGGCATCAGTCAGTTGACCGTTCTCTTCCACAGAGATCTTGGTGTCCGGGTCGATGGTGACCCACGTCAGACTGGGTTCTCCGCTGGCCATAGGACCGCCTTCGACCAGGATACGTACCTTCTCCCCGCTCTCCATCTCTTTAATGACTCCGGTGAGGGTGCTCGATATGTCCTCAACCGGAGGCGGAACGGGCAGGGTCAGGTCCAGGACGTCGTCCGTTGCGGGCTGGCCTTCGACGGCCGTCCTCTCAGCGAAACCAAGGAGCGAAAGGGCATCTGCGGAGACCAGGGTTCTCCCGCCAACAAGCTGCGGAGCTGCGGCCATCGGGGTGGTGATACTCATCCCAGTATCGACGAGCTCGGCAGCGGTGTTTCCGATCTGGAACACGACAATGCGACCAGGCATGCGGGTTATGGCTTTCTGATTGGCGCCGTCCCACTCTACTACCCCTCCGGCGGCCTCGACAAGGAAGCGCAGGGGAACCATGAGGATTCCTTCGGATACGATCGGCCCCTGGTCAAAGCCCACGGGGTTGCCGTCCACGGCGATTTTACCGGGCACCGCCCTCGACACAGATATCCTGTCCGGCACAGGAGGTATCTCGAGAGCCGGTTTGTCGGGCAGAGTCTGGTCGGGGTCAACCTCAAAGCTGGACACGATGATCGCCTTGACCATGTAGATAGACGGGGACTCATCGACGGAACCGGTTACAATCACCACTTTGCCCAGATTGGGCTTGAACTGTTCTTCGTCGCCTTGAAGTCTCCAACCGTCTACGGAGTAGAAGCCGCCTTCCAGGTCAACGTAAGTGAGCACACCTCTCAGGGTCAGTTCACGAGCATAGAGAACCTGAGCCTCTGCGGGCGCTGTGGGCGCAAGCACGTCAGGCGCGCCACTTTCTGCAAGGACCGGCGAGGCTGTCGCTATGGTCAGAGAGATGGCGGCACCGGCGATCCTCATCCAGTGCTTCATCAGGAAAACACCTCCAAAGTGGTATCTACCGCCTTTAGACGGAGATAGAGCGAAGGTGTTCCGGAGAAGACGACACTACTCAGGGGTGTCCGGTGAGGATCACCTTGACCGCGTCGAGCGTACTGGCCGACTCCATCACATACCATGGGTAAGGACGCCCGCTCTCGGCGTACTCATCTCTCACCCACGAGACAAACCTCTCGGCCCGCGCGGTATCGTTCATTATGGTGGCAGTTAGGGCTATTTTGGCCCACGGGAACCTGTCGCCGGTATCTCCCCGGTCCCAGTCCGGGAACTGCCGGTTAAGCCGCTCCCAGATGCTTTCGGCCTCGGGGCTGGACGGAGGGATAACGCCGCAGTAGATGAGGTCGGCCTGGGAAACAGCGTCAGGGTACCACTTCCCCTCCTTGGGAAAACGCCTCCCGTACCAGCTTAGAGACCAGGCATAGACTCCCCGTTCGGGGTCGTACAGGGTGTCTTTGATGCCGCCGGCGATGCGGCGGGCGGCATCCGTATACACCTTCGACTGGTCCTCTTCTCCCAGGTCCCTGAGCACGCCCGCCCAATCTAAAAGACCCCGGTAGCACTCTGAGTTGTCCATTAGATACTTCGTCCTTGAACCCGGCATGACCCGGACCAGACCGTCGTCGTCCTGGAGCTCAAGTATCACCTGGGCAGCCAAGTCAATTGACGTGAGGTTGGAGGTTATGAACTCCATGTCCCCGGTCATGTGGTAGTAGTAGGCGACCAGCGACAGGAAAGTCGCAGCGTAGCTGTCTGCCGAATCATACTTGTACGTCGGCACCAGTCCTCCGTCTTTCATCACGAAGTCGTAGATCGTACCGAAAAGCCCGCCTTTGTCAGGCATGTTCATGTTTTCAAGGTACCAAGAGATGTACGCCCGGGCTCTAGATGGGTCAATATCCACCATGGTCTTGGCGGCGATATTGGCGAAATAGGGCACGACAAGCTCCTGGAGCGGGTTTTGGGCGATCGCCCCGCACTCCATCTGGCTCATGAGGAGCCATTCCCTCTCGGAATCGAGGTACCTTATGTCCCTCGCGGCACTCAGCCGCCCGGGATCTTCTATCCTGTCTTGCGCGCCCTTGACCTGAGCTTTCCTCAAGTACCGGCCAAAAAGCTGCATTGCCTCACCCCCGAATGCGGGGCGAAGAGGCAAGAGTCCCGCGGCCGTTATCAGAGTAACGGCCAAAACGCATGCGACAGAAACAAAAGCAATGCGGATCCAAACCCTGTTTCTCCTCGCCCGCTCCGGCATCGTGGGCCTCCCGAGTACGATATGAACGGCTATGGAAATCCGGTACGGAGCCGCGAACCCAAGCCCTTCAGACCCGGTGCGGCCTCCTGGCCGGTTTGCATTCACCCATTTCCCCTTCTGCGGCGCACAAGAAAAGTCCTGCTAGAGGCTGAGATTTCCTCTCGCTGCCGGACCGTACGGGAACGCTTATCGGGACGCTTGGGATGCTTCTACTTACGGCGCCTGAGACGTGTCCATCTACGGCACCCGGAACACGGCTCCCATCACATAGCGATGTGGCCGGGAGTCTTGGGGAATGGCCTAACCCTGGCTATCTCCCTCTCGCCGGCGATGTACCGGAGGAACCGTTCGATCCCGATGCCGAACCCGCACGTCGGTCTCAGGCCGTCTTCCGCTGCGGCCAGAAACTCGCGGAACTCCCCGGGGTCGAGGCGGGCCTCAGAGATCCTCCGCTTAATCACGTCTGGCCTGTACTCCCTCTCTCCACCGGATATGGCCTCGCCGAACCCTTCGGGAAACAGGAGGTCCATGCTGAGCACATGCTCTCCGTCGTCCGACTCGCGGTAGTAAAAGCCCCTGCATCCCTTGGGATAACCGGTAACCCAGAGGAAGCCACCGGCCTCTCTGGATATCCGAGCTTCTAGAACCTGGGGCAGTTCTTCGCCGTAGCGAACGCTCAACCCGTATTTCGCGCCTTCTCGGAGCGCTTCGTCGTAAGTGACCCTCTGAAACGGGACCTCCGGAACCGAAAGGGTTCTCCCCAAAGAGTCGAGCAAGGGGCGGTGCCGCTCAATCACCTTCGAGACCGTAAAGGCGATCATACGCTCGGCAAGCCTCATGCTGTCTTCTAGAGAAGAGCCGGCTTCTTCAACGTCGAGCTGGCAGAACTCCACGAGGTGACGGCCGGAGCCTGCGTTGCGTACAGGCTCAAGCCTTACGTTTGGGGCAAACGAGTAGATCCGGCTGAAGGCAGTTGCGAGTACCTGCTTATGGAACACCATGGAGCTCATGACATAGGCTCTGGTGTCATACATAGAAACCTGTACCCGTTCGGCCCCTCTCAGCCCCGGATCTGTAACGGCTGAAACGATGGGCGGAAGAAACTCGATGAACCCGCGGCTACCCAGAAACTCCCTGAGCGAGTCCGTGACCGCCTGGCTAAGCCTGAATACGGCCTGGGCTCTGTTTGACTTCAGATACTCCAAATAGGTCTCGGCTTCCGGCACAATAGATCCCTCCATGAAATCAAATAGCCCCGTCCCAAAGGGACGAGGCTTTGCTCGCGGTGCCACCCAGATTGGCCAACTACTTGGCCCAACTCACCAAGGTACGGGACCCTATCGGAAACACTTTCCGGCCACCGGTCAGACGCGATCTACACGACCAACACGGCCGCGGGAAGCCCGAGGTCCGATACCCCGCTGCAGATAACGGCGCAGTTCCGTCCGCGTCTACTCCCGCCTTTCTCAGGCTCCGGCAGGGCCCGCTCAAGGGTACAGGCGGTTTCGGGCGACGCTCCGGGGTGTTCTTCGCCTTGGACGTAAGGCCGGTCTCTCACCATTCCGGCTCGCTGTGCTCCGTTTCCAAAGGTTACTTGTCCCCGTCATCGCTTTCAGGTATTTCCGAGACTATACTCCTACCGGTAGCAGCCGTCAAGCCTTCTTAAAGAGCCTCACGGTGTCGCCGTCCTGGAGCCCGTGGTTACGTCCGACAACCTGGCCGGGGAACTTCGCCGACGGCCCCCAGACTGCTGCCTTCTCCAGCTCGCGGCCCAGTTCCTTATGGATGTGCTCTGCCAGGCCCTGGACCGTGAGCCCCCGCGGGACAATGAAAGGGCGGTCTTCCGTTGATTGCTTGCTGTACACCCTCATGAGCCCGGTCATATCCCAGATAGCGGCCTTGAGGTCCTGAAGGCCTTGGCCGATGGTCGTGGACACCGGCACGACTCTGCGCCCCGGGAGACACGCGCAGACGTCTCTGAGAAGAGCCTCCGCGCCCGGCAGGTCTGCCTTAGTGGCAGCCACGATATGACGCCGGGCAGCGAAAAGCTCTTTAGCCTCAGCGAGAAAGCGCTCAAGCCGGTCCTTAAGGCCGTTCGTGCCTGCTTCCGGCCATTCCAACGGGAGAACAAGGATGTAGCCGTCGGCTTCCTGGGCGGCTCCCAGGTACATGCGTCCGCTGCCCCTATCCTCCCTCGCGCCCTCGATCAGCCCGGGTATCTCCACAAGCTGAATCCTTGCGTCGTTCAAGAGGAGAGTAGCAGCAATAGGCCGCTGCGTTGTGAACGCGTAGTCGCCCACTTCCACTCTGCTGCCGCAGAGGCTCCTTAGGAGCGAAGACTTTCCTGCGTTGGGCGGCCCCAAGAGTACTACCCTGGCATCTCCGTCGCGAGGGATGAAGACACCGCCGGAGTGGCGCGCGTCCCTCCTCTTGCGCATCGCATCCATCTCTGCCAGGAGCCATTTGCGCAAGTCTGCATAAGGCCCCTGTTTATACCCAGGGAGAAGTGCCAAGCACTCCCTCGCAACCCTCAGGCGCTCGGCCCCATCAGTACCTTTCAAACGACGCTGGATGAGTCTCTTCATCTCCGCATGCGGCATCGGCATAGTGCCATCCTCCTCACAAACTTCTTTGCGCGTGTTACTACCCGCGACTTCCCTTCGCGGCCGTATACCGCCCCGGATGGCAACCGGAGATGGGACATCATAGGCGACGTCTCTAATAAAGAAGGGCCGGCGGTCCGGCCCTCGGTGCTCAAACTTGAGGTATGTTAAGTACGTTAGTGCGTCAGGCTCAGGCTGCTCCGATGCGGCCGCGAAGGGTTAAGAAGGGCATAGTAGCCCCTTGGCGCGCATCCCAAACATGTGAGATTACATGCCTGTGCAGTAGGAGTGCTGTAATCTGTCCTCTGCTCACCCGCGGCCCCTCCTTTCACGACCCAAAACCCGGTCCTTCCAATTCCGGTGACATTATAACACAACTAATACGCCCGGGCTCCCGTTGCGCCTTTGCTCTTCATGATCTTCTCCATGCCCTGGGTCACCCGGATCTCTCCGTCGGGCATTACCCAAAGTACATCTACTCCGTCAAGACTTTCAGCAAGGGCGCTGCTTCTCTCATATGGCAGGAGGAAAAGGGTTGTAGACAAGAAATCGGCCACTCCGGCATGCCCGGTCTTCACCGTGACTGCCCGGTAATAGTCCGACGGCATCAGCGTATCAGGGTCGATGATGTGATGAAATGTCTTTCCATCGACGACATAGAACCGCTGGTACCCTCCGCTCGTCGCTACGGAAGCATCTCTCACGAAGACTACGTCGAGAAGACCTTCTTCATCGGAGAAGATGGATGAATCGGGATCCTGTATCCCTATCCCCCAACGCTCCCTCTGGCCGTCAAGAGGTTTTCCAATGGCCCGGATATTTCCCCCGGAGCTCAAGAGGACCGACTCCATCCCCGCCTGTTCGAGTTCCCTGGCAACAAGCTCAGTCGCGAAGCCCTTGGCGACCGCGCCCACGTCCAGAGACATCCGGGGGTCCTCCAAGTACACGGTGCCCTCTTCCTCATTCACGATGACCTTGCTCAGGTCGGTGTGAAGCGAAGCATCCTGAAGGCGCTCCATGGGCGGCAGCTCGGCGCTTTCCGGATCGTCCATCCCGGCCTGCCGGTAGTCGTGCCAGATCCGCAGGACGGCCCCCATGGCGATGTTGGTCCGCCCGCCGGTTCGCGCGTACCAGTCCTTTGAGAACAAGATGAGGTCGATTATTTCGCGGCTCACCTTCACAGGCTGTACGCCGGCGTTTTCGTTGATCGTCCTGACGTTATTGAGGCCTTCGTAGCTGTTGTATATGTCATACAGCTTGTGAAGCTCCTGAAACCGCGCGTGTATTCTCTCGAATGCGGCCCGGAACTCTTCTTCTGTTTCGGTATAAGCGACAACAGTGATGACAGTGTCGAAAGTGTCAAAGAAACTGTCAGTGTATTTCGCATGCTTGGTCCGCGTCCTGAGATTTCCGCGCACTATGAGCACGAGTGCTAAGACGACCAGGACGCCCGCAGCAGCCCAAGTGAGTGTTTTCCGCAACCGCATCACCATCCACTAATGTTAACCAATCGGGCTGCCCGCAACAAGAAATAAAAGAGAATAGAGGACTCCCCCATCCGGAGGACGGGGGAGCCTTGTGGTTTATGTCCTACTGGGCAATGCTCTTGGCGTTGGTGTAGGACTCGGCAAGCGCCTCGATGTAGTCTCCCACGGTCACGGTGACGAGAGACTTGAGGTCTGCCTCGTCAGGAGCGCCGGGGTGATCTCCGGTCGTGGTCAGCTTCATGGCTTTGATTTGGTCGACGGTCTTGCCGGCCATCCACTTCTCGAGTTCAGCCATCTGCTCGAACCACTCTTTGCCGATGCCCGAGGCTCTCTTCATACCGTAGGCGTCGCCAAGTTCCTTCTTGGACTTGGGTTCGGCGGTCTTGTCGGCAGTAACCTTTCCGTCCTTGTCGTAGGTGACTTTGGTCTGGCAGGTGTCGATGATGGTGTGGAGCACTTTGCCATCTGCGTCAAACAAGGTGGCGGCGATAGTGGCATTCACCTGCGCGAGGGGCAGGGTTTCCTTCCCATCGACGTTGGCGTAGCTCTTGGAGCTTCCGAGGTCGACTACATGCCCGAGTCCGAGCTTTGCACCGCCTTCGGGAACGTCTACTGCGGTGTTGTACGCTTCCTCAAGGGCCGCGATGTAGTCTTGAACCGTAATGGTGACCAGAGAGGTCAGCTCCGGGACGTCGGGAACAGCCGGGTGCGACTCGTCGCGCTGCTCGGTCTTCATGGCCTTGATCTCAGACACGGTCTTCCCAATCATCCACTTCTCGAGCTCGGCAGCCTGCTCGAACCATTCTTTCTGTATGGACGAGACTCTCTTCATGCCGTAGCCGTCTTTGAGCTCTACCTTCGTCTGTCCGGGGACGGATATGTCGGTGGTGAGCTGGAGGTCCTTGTCGAAAGCCACCTTAGACTGCGAGGTATCTATGGCGACTTGCATGACCTTGCCGTCAGCGTCGAAAGCTGCCGCAACGATAACCGTGTCGACTTGACCTGCCGGAGTCTTGACAGTGCCGTCCGCCTCCACCGTGAGGTCGGTGGACTTAGCGATAGAAGTGATGTGACCGAGACCGATCTTAGCGACCTTGGGGGTCGGAGGTGCCGGCGGCGCCGGTGGCTCGGAGGTGCTTGTGCATCCAGCCAGCATGACGAGCATGAGGACAAGCACCACTAGAGATGATACTATCTTTCTCATTTCACCGCTCCCTTTCGTGAAGTACAGGCTCACGCCTATACAAATGTACCACGACATGAAAGATTAGTGTTAGTGAAATTTAGCTCATATCTACAGAGATAGGTGTTGTTGAACGGCCACAAGAAACCGGGATTTGGCAATGTGGTTGGAGTAACAACCTAGGGTTGTACAAGATCTCACCCGTCACGTCAAGCCCCATTTGCGGCAAGCCCACAGACAGGCATTTCCAGCGTTTTTCGAGAAGGAACTACCTGCCCCGGCGCGGAAGAACAGCCTGCACGGCATATGATCTCCTTGGGAGGCGTCCCGGTTTGAGCGCCCGTTTCATATCATGCTTTTTGCTTCTGGCCTTCGTTCTCGTTGTGCTTACGGGCGCCTACGCTTACCTCATAGAACCTCGCACGGTCGTGCTGGAGAGAGCTCTGGTCCCGATTGAGGGACTACCCCAAGAACTCGACGGGTTCACTATAGGGGTCATGGCCGACCTGCATGTGGAGAACACCCCGGAGTTCACGATAAGACAGGCTGTACAACGTTTGCTGGAGGAGAAACCGGACATCACCGTCATCGTCGGCGATTTCGCGGAAGAAGCTTCTTCTCTCGCAAGTCTGGATGAGATCCTTGAACCCCTGGGGACAGTCTACGGCGTGCCGGGCAACTGGGATCGCTGGACTGAATCACTCAACTACCAAGACCTCACTGCGGTGGAGATGCTGGTGAACCGCGGCGTATCACCGGCGGAAGGCATCTGGCTCGCCGGGATCGATACTGCCCTCCTCGGCTATCCGTCAATCGATGACGCCTTGGGCGGAGCGCCTCAGGGAGCCACCGTGATCCTCCTCGCCCACGAACCCGACGTGGCTTCGTGGGTTGAACCTTACCATAGCGTAGCTCTTCAGATCTCAGGGCACTCCCACGGCGGACAGATCCGGCTGCCTTTCGTGGGCTCCGTGCTTCTTCCGCCGATGGGAAGAAACTATCCCATGGGGCTCCAAAAAGCCCCCGACCACTGGGTATACACCACGAGGGGGATCGGCATGAGCCACATCCCGGCGCGGTTTTTGTGCCCTCCCGAGGTTACCCTTATAAAGCTGGTAAGACCCGAGAGCTGACCTCTCGCCCCGTGAAGAAGATTCCTCCTGAGCGAATTCCCGCCTGCAGCATGGGGAGACTATAAGAGCTCTAGGAGGGGATGGATGAAACCACGTCGCTCCTTCGGACGCATACCGCGTCCCATCGGGACTCCCGCCGAGGCCGATGACAACCGGCAAGACCAAAGCGAACTCTCAGTGGATCTCGATGAAAACCTGAGGACCATTGAGTCGATCTTGGGGAATGCGTCGGACCTAGCTGTCCGGCGGCTTGCGCTGCCCGGAGAGCCGCAGTCAAGTCTTGCCGTCGTGTATCTGACAAGTCTTGTCAACACGGAAAACGTGAGTTTGACGGTGATAGAACCGCTGCTTTCTCTCTCTGATGTGGCGTACAGATCCGCGGCGATGGCCGCGGATCCCCTGGAGAGCTTACGGCTCACTCTGCCTACGGTTCGCCCCATTAGCACCGCCGGATCGATGAAAGAACTCATCGACTCGCTGCTGGAAGGCAAAGTCGTCATGCTCATCGATGGGGCTTCGGGAGCCCTGTATTTTGACGCCTTGAGGCCCCCGACGAGGCTCTTCCAGTTGCCGACTTCCGAAACCACCGTCATCGGCCCACAAATCGGGCTCACTGAGTCCGTCGATGACAACCTGGCGCTCATCCGTTCACGCCTTAAGCACCCCAGGCTGAGAGTTGAGCAGGTGATAATCGGCAGGAAGTCGCGCACCGACGTCAGGATAATATACCTTGAGGGGATCGCCCCCCGGGAAGTTGTGGACGAACTCAGAAGGCGCCTTCATGAGATAGATATCGACATGATCCTCGATCCCGGCGTGATCCGCGATCTCATCACCGACCGGCCGTACTCGCCGTTTGTCATGGAACGAATGACTGAGCGTCCGGATACCGTAGCGGCCGAAGTGAACCTTGGGCGCATAGCCCTCCTCGTGGAAGGGTCCCCTTTCGCCATGCTCCTCCCGTCCCAGTTCTTTACGCTCATCGAATCCGCCGAAGACTACTACCTGAACTCTTTATCTGCATCTCTCTTGAAATTGCTTAGGGCATTCGCCTACATACTCTCGGTTCTGGCCACTCCGATCTACGTGGCCGTAGTGAACTACCACTTTGAGCTCGTGCCGCTCCCACTCCTCCTAAACATCGCCGCGACTCAGGAAGGAGTGCCCTTCCCACTGCCCGTGGCCGCCTTTCTCACCGAAATGGTGCTTGACGTCGTGCGAGAAGCCGGGATAAGGCTCCCGCGTCAGTTTGGGCCGGTGGTAAGTATCTTCGGCGCCATAATACTCGGCCAGTCGGCGATTCAAGCGGGTTTTGTGCCGCCTGGCCTCATCATCGTGGCTATGATGGGGACCATCTGTTCCTTCGCGGTCCCAAGGGCAGAAAAGGCCCTTGCTTACCGCCTCGTACGGTTCCCGCTCCTCCTGCTCGGGTCCATTCTCGGCTTTCCGGGCATTACGATAGGCTCGGTGGCACTGGTATACCATGTGGCGTCCCTCAAGTCCCTCGGTATCCCGTACGCCGTCCTATACCCCCCGGGACATACCGCCAGGCTCGCTAAGAAGCTCGTGAGAACTGCCGAACACAACCAACCGGCCACAAGACCGCTGGCCCCGACCGACAAGGTAAGGCGCGGCAAGGTTCCTGAGCCCAGGGACCCGAAGAACGGTGATTAACCCGAGGCAGCTCTTCTTCATCATAGCGCTTACGAGGATCAGCGCCCTCTTGGTGCTCCTACCAGTGGTGACGGCGGGCAACGCATTGCAGGATGCGTGGATCTCGGTGATAGTGGCGACAGTAGTCGCGATTCTCTTCGTATGGCTGGGGGCATACCTCGCCATGAAGCACCCCGGGAAGAGCCTGGGTCAGTTCTCGAGGGACCTCCTGGGCAAGACCGGCGGCGCGATCACCACGGGGCTTCTCGCTATCTCCTTCTACGTCCTCTGCCTCATCAGAACGCGGCTCGTGTCCTTGGTCATAATAAGCCACTTCATGCCCAAGACTCCCGGGTGGGCACTAGCAATTCCCGTCCTCTTGACCGCTTTCTACGGGGCCATGATGGGACCCGATACCGTAGGTCGCGCATCGGAGTTCCTCTTCACGGTGATGGCCCTCATCATCGTCGTGTCGATGGTTATGTCCTACGTCTGGAGCGCCGAGCGTGTGGCCGGGCTAAAGCCCGTCCTGAGCCGGGGGCTTAGGCCGGTCTTTGGGGCAGCCGTCCCCGCAGCTTTCTTGGGGCTCATGAGCGGTCTGAAAGTCCTCGCCCTGGGCAGGTTCACTGTGGAAGAGCATAAAATGCCCAAGGCGACTGCCTTGGCTCTCCTCGTAAGCGGGCTGGTCCTTCTCGTCGTAACCATAGACGTCCTCACCACGTTGGGACCCGCGCAGGCCCAGGCTTACGTGATGCCTGTCTTGGCACTGGCGAGTTCCGTCTTCATTGAAGGAATCCTCGAAAGGCTGGACCTGGTCCTCATGACAGCCTGGGTCCTGGGCATCACTTTTGATGTGACCGTCTTACTCGCGTCGTCCTCAATACTCATCGGAGACTCCTTGGGAATAGGCCACCGCAAGGTCGCCGCCGCCCTATTCCTCCTGGGAGTCGTCCCGGTATCCCACCGCTTTACGGATATCTTCGTAATGCGCCAGCTCCATTCAATCCCGGTTACGGGGATATGGAGCGCCGCAATATGCGTGGGGACCCTCGCGCCAGTCTTCATCGCGTACTTAATCAAGAAGCGAAGGGGAGGATCCTGATGCGCCGGATCGGACTTACGGCTCTCATCGTCTTCTTGGCCCTCGGGTGTTCGGGTTGTTGGGACAGCGTTGAGATCGAGGAAGTGGCCATAGTTGGGTCGATGAGCATCGACAAGGGACAAGGAGACCACGTAGTAGTGTCTCTTGAGGTCATAAACCCCAGTGCGCTGGCCTCAGGGACTCAAGGGCCTATTGGAGAGTCACCCGTTGTATCGGTGATGACGAGAGATGAGGCTAACACCATCCCGGCGGCTATAACCAGCGCCCAGCGACGGACTCCGAGGAAGATCTGTACGGGTCTGGTCGGCACCATTGTCATAGGCCAGGCCTTGGCGCGCGAAGGCGTAGGAAAGATCATCGACTACCTTGTCCGCAACGCAACGGTCCGGTCTTCGGCAACCTTGACTACTTGTGACACGGGAGCCGGGCTCCTGCAGCGCCCGTTTATGTTCCCGCTACCCTCCCGGACCTTGGCCGGTCTCGGTGAAAGCGCCCTGGCAAGCGGCATGACGATAACCGTCACGCTTTGCGAGTTCATGGCAAGGCTTTCGGAACCGGGCATTGAGCCGATCACCATGCACACGGTCGGCCGGAAGATCAAGGACGTTCAGGTCAAACGCCAGGGTGACGAAGTAAAGCAAACCGACCCGGCCGTCATGCGCGAGCAACCTATAGACGTAGATGTCAGCCTGGACGGTGAACTCCCGCCCGACTCACCCATACTTAACCCCTACAAGGAGACCTCCAGCGGAGAGTTCGTCCCGGGGACCACCATCAACATAGGGATCGCAGCCTATAGGGGCGACAAGCTGGTTGGCTTCCTCGATGACCACGAAGCAAGGGGTTACCTCTGGACCGTCGGAAGAGTTGAGCAAGGTACGATTGAGGTGGACGACCCCGGTGGGTCGGGGAAGAAGATCGCCCTGGGCATCATCCGCTCATCGGCCTCTGTGAAGCCCGTGATCGACGATGATCTCATCCGCATGGACGTCGAGCTGCACGTAGACTTGGAGACCAGGGAAGCGCCAATGCACACCAACGTAAACAACCAAACACTTGTTCAGGCCCTCGAGGACTCGCTTGACGCGCTGATTTTGCGAGAGGCCAGGGCAACACTCAACAGGGTCCAGAAGGAACTAAAGACCGACATTTATGGGTTCGGCAACAAGGTATACCGCAAGGACCCCAAACTCTGGGCAGAACTGGAACCCCGGTGGAACGAAGAGATATTCCCCAACCTGGAAGTAAACATCCAGGTGAAGTCGCGAGTCCGCGCGCCGGGGAGCGCCTACAGCGTGGCGAACCGCTAGGTACCGGCAAAAGAACCGTCTTCAGTCCGGCAAAGAAGCCCGGGACCGGTCGGGACGCCTCAAGATGCCCCGGCCTTGATGCCGAGGTACGCCGCGCGGACCTCGGGGTTGGCCAAGACCTCTTTCCCGCTCCCCTGGATCGCCACCCGTCCGACGTTCATCACATAGGCTCTGTCGGCCATCTCCAGGGCTTTGTACGCGTTCTGCTCGGCCAGAAGGCACGTGGTGCCTTCTTCCCTTATCCTCTGTATGGCCCGGAACACTTCGGAGGCGAGAGCAGGAGCGAGTCCCAGCGACGGTTCATCAAATAGGAGGAGAGCTGGACGCCCCATCATGGCTCTCCCAATGGCCAGCATCTGCTGTTCGCCCCCGCTCAGAGTCCCGGCGTACTGGCCCAAGCGCTCTCTTAATATGGGAAACAGTCTGAACACCGTCTCCATGTCCTTTTTCACCGAGGCGTCCCACTTCCTGAGATATGCCCCTATAAGGAGGTTCTCCCTCACGGTCAAGTTGTCAAAGAGCCGCCGTCTCTCGGGAACCATGGAGATCCCCCGGGCCGCCACCCACGAAGGGACGGGCAGAAGACGCTCGCCTTTCCACCACAAAGAGCCGCCGGAAGGCTTGTTGACGCCCATGATCGTCCAGAGGAGAGTGGACTTCCCGGCGCCGTTGGGGCCGATTATGGACACGATCTCCCCTTCGTTCACCGATACGGAGACACCGTCCAGGGCGCGGATCCGCCCGTAGAATACCGAAAGGCTATCGACGGTAAGCACCGGCGTATTCCTCCCCCAGGTAAGCCTCAATGACCCGGACATCGCTCTGCACTTCTTCGGGCGAACCCTCCATAAGCTTCTCGCCGAAGTTCATGACCACGATCCTGTGAGAAAGGGTCATGACGACATCCATGTGGTGTTCGATCAAGATGACGGTGAGGTTGTGCTTCTCCCTTATGTCACGGATGAGTTCTACAAGGTTCATGGATTCCTCGGGGTTCATCCCCGCGGCAGGTTCATCCAGAAGCAGGAGGACCGGCTCCAGGGCAAGTGCCCTAGCGAGTTCCAGCTTCCTCTGAAGCCCGTAAGGCAGGTGAGACGCCCTGTCGTGCGCCCTGTCCGCGAGGCCTACTTCCTCCAAGTACTCCATAGCCTTCTCGTGCACGTGCCGCTCGCAGAGCCTAACTCTCGGGCTCCTTAGTAGTGCCTCGACAAACCCGTACCGGGCGTGCCGGTACAAGACCGAGCGAACGTTGTCTAAGACGGACAGATTCGAGAAGAGGCGTATGTTCTGAAACGTCCGCGCGATCCCGAGACCGACTATGTCCGGAGGCGTGAGCCCGGAAAGCTCCCGGCCGCGGAAGAGCATGGAACCTGAAGTCGGGCGGTAGAACCCCGTGAGCAGGTTGAACACAGTGGTCTTCCCGGCGCCGTTAGGGCCAATTAGACCAAGGATCTCTCCCTCGTCCACTTTGAAGGAAAGGTCGTTCACTGCGCGGACTCCTCCGAAGTGCTTGGACAGTCTAATGCACTCTGCGAAAGCCAACACGGGTGCCTCCTTCCTGCTGAGCGGTCTGGGCAGTGAAACACGAAAAGCTGCTACGGGCCTTAACCTTTACCGTCTTTTCCTCCGGCGACGCTTTTCCGGAGCCGATCGGACAGAGATAGGACTCCCTGCCAGCTCAAGTCGCGGTACCCCATTAGTCCCTGCGGCCTGAAGACCATGATGAGTACCAGCATGAGCCCGTAGATCACGAGTCTCCACATCTGGGCAGCCCTCAGGAGCTCGGGGGCCACGGTGAAGACAAATGCGGCCAGGGCAGGTCCGGTCAAACTGCCGGTCCCGCCGCACACAACCGCGGCAGTGATCTGCGTTGACTGGACCATGGTGAACATGACCGGCTGAATAAAGGCTAGGTAGTGCGCGTAAAGCCCGCCGGCCAGTCCGGCGCATCCCGCGGAGAACACGAGCGATATCATCCGGGTCCTGAGGAGATGAATGCCGCTCATCTCCGCGGCCACGGCATCTTCGCGTACTGCTACCGCGTTTCGCCCGTAGACCGATGCGAGCATATTGCGGGCGAGAAGCAGCACGACCGCGGCGGCCGCTGCCGCCACCGGAAGAGTCGTGTACTGGGTGATCCCGGGCAAGCCCCTCGCTCCCTGGGTGATCTTCAAGTTTTCGAGGATCACCCGGGTCGCCTCTCCCATGCCTATGGTTGCGATGGCAAAGTAGTCGCCCCGGAGCCTTGTGCGGAGGGTCGGGTATCCCACGAGCGCACTCAAGAAGCACGAAGCCAGGACCCCGGCCGCAAGGGCGAGGAGATACGGTGCTTTCACGAAGTAGGTCAAAATAGCCGAGGTATACGCCCCGACCGCCATGAACGCGGCGTGGCCCAGTGAAAACAGCCCGGTGAAACCCGTGAAAACCGCAAGCCCGGCAGTCGATATGATGTTGATCATGGCGACCGTGAGAACACCTTGGATGTACACCGGCTTCTCCCCCCGAGAAAGCGCTACGGCTAGATCTTTTCCTCGACGTACTTGCCCATAAGGCCGTTGGGCATGGCCAAGAGTACCAACACCAGCGCCGAGAAACTGAAGACATCCCTTATGATGGACGAGACGTACACAGAAACGAATGTCTCGAGAAGGCCCAGGACAATACCGCCTATTACCGCACCGGGTAGGCTTCCCAAGCCGCCGATAACCGCAGCCACATAGGCCTTGTTTGTGATCCAGCCCATGGTCGGGTAGGCCATGTATTTCATCCCGAGAAAGATCCCTGAAAGCCCGGCAAGCGCTCCGGCCAGGCCGAAGACCAGACCCACCGTACGGTCGATGCGCACCCCGAATACAGACGCCACCGTCATGTCGAAGGAACAGGCTCGAATCGCCAGGCCGCTCTTTGTCCGGTGGAGAAAGAGGTGGAGCCCGGTGATTGCCACGCTCGAGAAAGCCAGCGCGAAGAGGTCAAGGATCCCGATGGAAGCCCCTCCGATGCGCACGATACTCCGGCCCAACACCTCGGGATACGAGTAGAAGTGAGCGCCGAGAGTGGCGTAGACCAGGTTTTCGAGGAAGATCGCCACTCCCATGGCGCTTATCATGAAGTATAGCGGCCGCGCATTTCTCACCCTGAGTGGTCTGTAAGCCAAGCGCTCATTGGTGATCCCCAGGACTGCCCCTGCCACCATTGACCCTGCGAGGGCAACCGGAAAAGAAGCTCCGGCTTTTGTGAGTATGAAATACCCTGCGTAAGCGCCCAGCATGATGACTGACCCGTGGGCGAAGTTCGAGAAGTTGAGTACCGAGAACACCAGCGAGTACCCTACTGCCATGAGGGCATAGATGCCGCCTATCGCCAGCCCCGTTATTGCCGTCTGTAGTAGCATGGCAGTCCCTCCACTATGGCTCGTTCCCGAGCGGTTGGCTTACGACGGGACCCGAGAGCGCCGAGGACCTGGCATCTGGGAATCACCCGGGCTTCTCTCGCCCGACTAAGATGTCACGTACTTCTCGACATAGATGAACTGGCCGTCTTTGATCTGCTGGATGATGGCAGGCTTGTTGAGCGGGTTGTGCGTTGCCGGGTCGTAGGTAATCTTGCCCGTTAGTGCCTCTAGGTCTTTGATCTCCTCTATGGCCTTCGCAATAGCGCCGCCGTCGGTCGAACCGGCCTTCTTGATGGCCTCCACCAGGACTATGAGGGCATCGATGGCCATTACCGGGTTGGGCAGGACCGGGTCGCTTCCGTACTCTGCCCTATATTCGGCTATGAAGTCCTGGATATCCGGGTCTTCCAGCGAAGCAAGGTTCACGAAATACCCGCCTTCCACAGCCGAACCGCCCAGTTCGATGATATCGGGGCTTCCCCAGTTGTCGCCTCCGAGGAACTTACCCTCGTAGCCAAGGTCTCTCGCCTGTTTCATGGCCAATGCCGCTTCTTTTTGGGCCGTAGGGATGAAAACTACATCCGGTTTCCCTTCTTTGAGTTTTCCGAGCATGGCGCGGTAATCCAGCTCGCCCGTGCGGAACGCTTCTTTCCCCAATACGGTGCCGCCCATCTTCTCAAATGCCTCTATGAAGTACTGGGCAAGCCAGGACGAGTAGTCAGAGCCGACGTCGTAGAGGACCGCCGCGGTCTTGGCGCCGAGTTTGGTTGAGGCGAATTGAGCGGCCACAGTGCCCTGGAACGGGTCTATGAAGCACACCCGGAAGGTGTGGGGCCTGACTACTCCGTCCTTTACCGTCACTTCGGGGTTGGTAGCGGTAGTACTGATAAGCGGGATCTTGGCGGGCTCGGTAACCGCCGTCATGGCAATGGTCACGCCGCTCTGGGCGGCTCCTATGATGGCCACGACTTTGTCCTGCTCAATCATTCTCTTGGCTACGTTCACCGCTTCGACCGAGTCGGCCCTCGTGTCATACGTCACCAGCTGGATCTTCTTGCCGTCGATGCCACCTTGATCGTTAACCTTGTTGACCCACATTTTGAGAGCATTGCTCTCAGACTGACCCCAAATAGAAGCGTCGCCGGTAAGGGCCACTGCGTGACCGATCTTGATTACCTCCGGATCCTTCGGTTCCTCAGGCGTTTTCGCCTCGCTGCCGGGCTTCTGGCCTCCCCCACAGCCGCACAACTGGAATCCAAGAAGACACAGAACCATAGCCGCCGCCAACAGGCGCTTCACCTTGATCCCCTCCCCATTTGTCCGGCAGTATTCCGGGCTTCGGCGGTGCTTACGCGCCCCGCTCCCGTACCGCTGCCGCAGACCTTGTCCCTCGTTCTTCCAAGAATATGCAGCGCCCGGTCCCGTTATCACCGGAGTAAACACATTATGGTCCGTGTCTTTTGCGGGGGTTTGACTACAGCTCGAAGGGACGATAGGCTGTTTCAAAACGCCGGGAAAGAGGTTGGCGCCATGCCGGAACTCCCTGACATCACCGTGTACGTAGAGCGCCTCCAGGAGCTTATTGTGGGGCAGACGCTTGAGGGATTCAGGCTCGCCAGTCCCTTCGTCTTGCGGACTGCAGAGCCTCTTCCGGACGAGTTCTCGGGGAGAAGACTGGGCGAAGTATCCCGAATAGGGAAGCGGATCGTCCTGGGGTTTTCCGAAGAGCGCTACGCCGTCATCCACCTCATGATCGCGGGAAGACTCCACTGGCGCATCCCGAGACCCAGGGCGCTCCGGGGCAAGGTGGACCTAATGGTCATGGATTTTCCTGAGGGGAGCCTGGTCCTCACCGAAGCATCGTCGAAACACCGCGCTTCGCTCCACCTCGTCCGGGGCAAAGACGGGCTCTTGGCGTTTGACCGGGGAGGCATTGATGTCTTTAGGGCAGGCCCAGACGAGTTCGGAAGCGCAATCAAGCAGCAGAACCGCACGCTGAAGCGGGCATTGACCGACCCTGCGATCGTGGACGGGATCGGAAACGCCTACTCAGATGAGATCCTTCACCGGGCGAGGCTTTCCCCTTTCGCGCTCACGGGGAGCCTAGATGCCGAGCAAGTCGCAAGGCTTCACTCGGCGGCGCGGGAGGTCTTGTCCGAGTGGATAAAGCGGCTCCGGAAAGAGGCAGGGCCTTACCTTCCCGAGAAGGTGACCGCTTTTCATCCCGAGATGGCAGTCCACGGGAAGTACGGAAAGCCCTGCCCGGTCTGCGGCGCTCCGGTACAGCGCATCGTCTACGCTGAAAACGAAGCCAACTACTGCCCGGGATGCCAGACAGGCGGACGGGTATTCGCCGACCGTTCCCTCTCACGCCTGCTCAAGGGCGACTGGCCGAAAACAATCGAAGAGTTGGAACGCTTGCGTCCCCCCGCAAGTTCAGGAAAGTGAGCGCAGTCGCGTCGCTGCGCCCTTTACCATTTCCCCAAATGGATCTTCTGTTCGGCAGTATAAACATATTGCTCTATGCGAGGGGCATCTTCCAACGGATAGCCGATACCTATGTAGCATGGTTTTTATGCGGTTCGTACGCGGTTAGAGTAGTGGTCTCACAAGAACAGATGGTCGGGCTGACTGGACTTGAACCAGCGACCTCCTGAACCCCATTCAGGCACGCTACCAAACTGCGCCACAGCCCGACCGCAGACATTATTCTACCACACCGAAGCTCTGCTCACAACCTGTGTGATCCTTATCAATCATAGCCCGTCACAAATGTACCGGCCGGCGCTGCCTTGTCGCAGCAGCACCGGCCGGCTCCCCCCTCTAAGTCCCCGGTCCGGCGTCCACCTTCCGATCGCGGTCGCCGACTGCGACCCCGGGGAATCGAGCATTACACTAGATGATCTTCAGCCCTGCGAGCAGGATGACGAGGACCAGCGTGGGCGTCACGAACTTCACGAGGCCAGTGAAGGCCTGAACAACCTTCTCGTTACGCAAGGCGCCATCGTTTGTAAGGGCGGCCTTAATGTTAGCCGAACCCCAACGCCATCCGGCAAACACGCAGAGGAACAAGCCGCCTACAGGCATGAGGATGCTGGACGTAAGCCAATCGAAGAGGTCGAAGAAGTTCATGCCCATGACCTTGATGTGGGCGGTGAGGCTTCCGGACAGGGCCGGCAGCGTACCTACTACGACAAGGGCCGCTAGCGTCACCCACGTGGCCTTCTTCCTGCTCCAGCCATGGCTGCCCACCAGATAGGCCACCGGTACCTCGTATAGGGAAAGCATCGCGCCCGTTGCGGCAATGAAGGCAAGTACGAAGAAGAAAGGCATGAGGACCCTACCAAAGGGCATGACGCTGAACACCGTGGGGATCGTAATGAACAGGAGCTCGGGTCCGGCCCCGGGCTCAAATCCAAACGCGAACACCGCCGGGAAGATGGCGATCCCGCACAGGAGAGACACGAGTACGTCGGAAAGCATAACCCTTACTGCGGTAGCGGGGATGTCCTGATCTTTGTGGAAGTAGCTCCCGTACGTGATCATGGTGCCCATCCCTACAGACAGCTTGAAGAAAGAAAGACCCATCGCAGTGAGCACCGTGGCGCCCGTCACTTTCGAGAAGTCGGGCTTAAAGAGGAACCGGAGGCCCTCTACCGCACCGGGAAGGGTAAGGCTACGGATACACACAACCAGCAGGATGCCAAAGAGAACAGGCATGAGGGCCTTTACGACTCTCTCGATACCCTTGGACACGCCGAGCCCGATGATAAGCGCAATCCAGGCCAGGACTATCCACTGGTAGACCAGCGACTGGACCGGATCTGAGATGAGTGAGGAAAAGGCCGATGAAGTGACTTCAGGGGACGAGCTGAGGATAGATCCTTTTATGGCTTTCGCTATGTAGGCGAAAACCCAGCCCATAACCTCTGTGTAGAACGAACTAATCAAGAACGCGCTAATGACGCCTGCCCCGCTTACCAGCCACCATGCGCTGTTGGGCGCGAGCTTCTTAAACGTCTGTATGGCGTCTGCCCTTGCAGTTCTTCCGAGCGAGTGTTCGGTAATCATGACCGGCAGGCCAACTACAAGCGTGCATAAGATATAAAGAATTACAAAGGCCGCCCCGCCGTTCACGCCGGTAAGATACGGGAACTTCCAGATGTTGCCCAAGCCTACAGCCGAACCCAAGGTGGCAACAATGACGCCAAGCTTCGAGGCGAACATATCCCTACCTTTCGGAACTGATGTAGTCTTGGTTGTTGCCGAGACCGAGCTCAATAGTGTTTCCTCCTCTCACCTGCGCTTTAGCCTGAGTTTGGGCAATAAGAAACACCCGGCAGACAGACTCCCTGCCGAAACCAGGGCAAGGAACTTTCCGCTCGGGTGTTTTCTACCCACGGTGTACTCTCTTATTGCTAAGAGAGTTGGCGCCGCTCGGCCCAGACCGCTCACAGGTGAGCGCGGAACCCTAAGACGCCCTTCCTTTGGTCCAATATGGCTAAGCGCGATTTAGGGTATTTCGAGGTATTATACAGACCAAGGCGGTGCTGTGCAACCCCTGATCCGGTAACTGTCACGGGACAGTGATATTGTCACCCCATAACGAGACAGAGAGAATGTCACCATGGCGAGAGGAGACGTGTTCTTGTCTACGAAGGAAGCGAGAAGAGTCTACGTCATGGAACGAGTGGTA
>Ga0134097_1000327_pt1 | contig 55085 bp, 35 predicted proteins | sample 8_3taG_FD_94450 | JGI IMG/M metagenome (GOLD analysis project Ga0134097, IMG submission 94450) | Switchgrass degrading microbial communities from high solid loading bioreactors in New Hampshire, USA - 8_30_10_142_A2 metaG | ecosystem: Engineered > Bioreactor > Semi-continuous > Anaerobic >... | reverse complement strand
AGAGAATTTGCTAAAAAATAAAAACTATACATTAATGGTACGTGACAGTGTAAAATATACAGATGGATATGCTATCATTCCTTATACCACAACAATTGTATACACCGGTTCGGATTTTACGGCTACAGTTGCTTTGCAAGATGTTTCATTTGTTTTGGGAAGTACTGTAAAGGCAGTTGGTACTATTCATGTAGCAGATTTATCATCAGAAAAACACGTGAAACTTATTATTGCTACATATGATGATGACAGGTTGCTTGAAGTGAATATGCAAAACTTTACATATGATAGTAACGATTATGGGGAATATACTCCTTCTGTTCCATTAACATTGACAAAAAATGCTAAAAGGATAAAAGCGTTTATTTGGGATGCAAATACAATGGCGCCCTTAAGTGATTTTGATGAAGCTACCGTCCAATAAGTTTACATGGGCTGTTATTGACTGCACAACTAAAGTAAAGAAGTTGTGCAGTCAATTGGTTTATGTTCTGATTAGGTTTTATTTAATGAAAGGAATGTATTGATTATGAAAAAGCTTATGGTTTTAGCCTTAACTATCGTGTTTTATATGCTTTTTCTAAACACGGGGGTATTAGCAATCAATAGTCCTATTGCTGAATATTATTGGAATGTTGATGACAGTCAAGGCTTAAATTGTTGGATGGATAGCACGCCCATCATTTATAATTATATGGATAAAAACGGTTGGGCAATCGATACAATGGGAAATTCAAATTTATATGTGGATATTGAAGACAGTGCTTTGTATGGTATTTCAGATTATACAAATGTTTTTATTGATATCACATATTTTGATAACGGTTTGGGGTATTTTTACATCAAGTATGATGGGTGTAGCGGGGAAACAATTTTTAACGATTATATTGAATTATATAATTCACAACAGTGGATTACCAAAACCATAAGAATTGAGGATGCTTATTTTGCTAATAGAGCTAATAATGCAGATTTTGTCATAACTGCTGTAAAAACGGAACAAGACAGGGTATTTGCAATTTCAGATATTAGACTAATTGTTTCTAATACTAAAAGTTATATTAGAGTAAAAGCAACGAGTAATCCAGCCGGTAACATATTTTTTGACGGAGAAAGCAAGACATTTTCAATTGAGTTTGAAAATAAAAGTTTAGCCCATCAAGATTTTATTGCAACTTATCAAATAAAAAATTATGACAGTGATGATGCATGTTATAGTACTGTAAGAAATTACAGTATATCATCAGGTTCAAAAATTACAGATACATTTAGCATTCCTGATGCTATAAAATATGGTGTCTATAATCTTAGTATAATTCTATCGAGTCAGGATAATATTCTTAACGCGGTTTATGATATTCCGTTTTCAATTTGCAGAACCAATCCTTATGGTTTAGTGAATGAGAAAATTGGTATTGTTACACATTTTTCATGGGGCAGAGAATCAAAAGCCGGAACGGAGATAATAAAAAAGGCAGGTTTTAGTTATATCAGGGACGGTTATAAATGGGCAGATTTTGAGAGAAAGAAAGGAATCTATTCGGAACCTTCTGTTTATACTGAGTATTTACAAAATGTAGTGAATAATGACTTAAACATTTTAATTGTGGCTGCTTATGGAAATCCGGTGTATGGAATGACGTCCGGTGGCTCAGCGCATCAACAGTTGCCGGAAACAGATGAAGAAATGAATGCTTTTGCTGAATATGTTTATGAAATGCTAAAAGCCAGAAACGGTAATATAGATGTGGTTGAAATATGGAATGAACCGGATTTAACAGCGTTTAATAAAACCAATGTTCCTCCTGAAGTTTATACCAAGCTTTTGAAAGTTGTATATGAAAGAGTCAAACCACATTATCCGAATGTGAAAATAGGTGCAATGGCTATAGCAAATTCATTAACAAGTAATGGGTATAGTTGGCTTCAGCGCGCCCTTGCGGCAGATCTGGACGGTGACGGTGTGGGTGATGCGCATAAGTATTTTGATATATTTACTTTTCATCACTATACAACAAATTTAAGCAGTTTACCTGGAATTTTAAATAATTTTTTAAGTCTTCTTGATATATATAATTGTTCGGATAAGGAAATTTGGCATACGGAATATGGTTCAACACGAATTAATGTGAATAAGTCAACTCTTGCATATGATTTGAGGTCTCCTGAAGAACAGGCAATCAGACTTTCGCAATATTATACAACATTGCACGCCAATAATTTGGGAGATAAGTTCTTTATATATGATTTTTCCAATGACGGACTTGCAGAAAACGATTCAGAATATAATTTTGGTATTGTTGAGTCACACATGTACAAGGTTCCTTATGCTGCAAAGCCTGCATTTATTGCTATGGCAAATATAAATGCATTGCTTGCAGGTACTTCAAAGGCTCAAGTTATTTATCATCAAGGTGGGATTGTTGTACATAAATATAAGGATACGAAAAGACGAAGAGAAGTTTATGTTTTTTATTCCGAGAGCGGTCTCAAATCCTATAATTTTGAATTTGGCGACGGAACCGTAAAATTCTATGATATGTATGGGAATGAATGCAATTTTGATAATGACGGTAAAACATACAACCTTGTTTTTGACAGAAAACCGATATATGCAGAGGTGTTCCCGGAAAATACAACAGAAATCACATTTGCGAAAGTGGAAGGCGGTATTCATGTTGAGGGATTAATAAAAACCGGAAGAAGTGGAGATTTTGTTGGTGTGGAAGTGTATAGTGACGAGGGAGAGATGATTTATTTAGACCAGTTTGAACTGAATTCTGAAAAAAAGTTTTCCTTTAACTTTCAAACGGACTTTTACGGTGAATATGCAGTATATATAGGAAGTGATTCATTAGGAGAAGTTCAGGTGTTTTATTTTGATGCTTCAGATAAATTTCAGGCTTCTATTAAGGCCTATACTAAAAATAAGAAAGTCTTGGGAATGGAAGATGTAAATAATGAAGATGTTGATATTGTAATATTTGTTAATGATGAAAGCATTGTTGAAAGATTTAAAATATTTTATGCAATTTATAAAAGTAATGTTATGCAGAATGTTACGATTTTAAATTTAAGTGATTTGGTTGGGGTAGGGTCGGAATATCAATTTACACTTGAGCCGTCATTATTTCATGATGCTGATGTCATTAAAGTGTTTCTATGGGATTCGTTCCATGGAATGATTCCGTTAGCAAGGCATTTGGCTATTCAATAGACAACTTAATATTAATCACACACTTAAAATATAATGGGTATAGGTGAAAACACAAACGTGGTTTCACCTTAATTTTTTGTTTTTACCGTAATATGTAGGTGAATTTCTTCTATCGATTTTTGGATACATACCACTTCATATAGTACTGAAAAATGCAATTAATTTGTAGAAAAGTATATCAAGACGAAAACAATTTTGTGGCATGATTTAGAATTTAGTTTATTTTATAAATTGCTGGGAATATTCTGTTGGAGACATTCCGGTTTTTTGCTTAAATAGACGGCTGAAATAAGCCGCGTCATTAAAACCTAGCATATCGGCAATTTCAGCTATACTTAAAGTATTGGTTTCCAGGAATTGTTTTGCCTTGGTGATTTTTGCATTTAAACGGTACTCAGAAGGACTCATGCCGGAATATGCCTTAAACAATCGTCTAAAGCAGTTACTGCTAACATTGCACATTTTTGCAATTTCTTCTATGCTTAATTCTTGTTTTAAATCCTCTTCCAAATAAATAATCCCTTTTACTATATTTCTGTATTCTTTTGAATAAATACCGGCACGTCTTTGCATGCTGCTTAAATCAGCAAGTATTCGATATAGTATGGACTTTAAAAGTGCAGGGCTTTGGATGTTGGAATAGTAGGCCTTTGCCATGTCGGAAAAAGCTTTATGAAAATAGGAAGGGTTATGAAGTGGAATCACTTCAATACTGTCATTTAGCGCAATAGGATTGTTTTCACCGTCGGTCATTAAAAATTCAATGAGTATTGTGCTTTCCAGGTCCTTTTTCACATTTGAAAATTTTGACATGTATTTTGCGCCTTTTGGGATATAAACGATATTTCCTTTCTCCGCATATACCGGTGGTTTGTTATTCATGTTGTAGACCGCACTACAATTGCAAAAGTACAGTAAGGCATGCGAATGTCTTGGCGTATTCGTATAGCCGAATGTTTCGTTATCCTTCCAATATTGAAACATGGAGAAGGGTTTATAAACAGTAAAATCCATTTGATACAATTTATCAAGAGGGATAATTTTCATTGGTATCTCTCCCTGTATTTTACTTAATTATAAGTATATCGTATTGTAAAAGGGAAATCAAATATAAATATTATTGTTAATATATTAACTAAGTATTCTAAATGTACAAGCAATGGGTGGTTTTCTTCATTGCTTTGCATCTGCTGAGAATGATATAATGAAGGCATCAATAAAGAAAAAGGGGTGTTGTAAATGGAGAAAATCAGAGTAACCATATGGAATGAATTTATACATGAAAAAAAGGAGCCTAGAATAGCAAAAGTATACCCGGAGGGTATACATGGTGCAATTGCAAGTATGCTGGGGAAAGATCCGAAGTTTGAAATCCGAACGGCAACATTGGAAGAACCTGAGCACGGATTGACCGATGAAGTTTTGGATAATACGGATGTGTTGATTTGGTGGGGGCATATTGCTCATGACAAAGTATCCGATGAGGTGGCGGAAAAAGTTCGGCAGCATGTATTGGACGGGATGGGACTGATTGTATTACATTCCGGACATTTGTCAAAGCCTTTTGTGAAACTGATGGGGACCGTATGCCGTTCAAAGTGGCGTGAAAATGACGAGAAGGAGAGAATATGGGTGATTGAGCCAGGTCATCCCATTGCACGGAATTTGCCTGAATACATAGAATTGCCGCAGGAAGAAACATATGGTGAGAGATTCGAGATACCTGCACCGGATGAACTTGTTTTTATCAGTTGGTTCTCAGGGGGTGAAGTATTCCGTAGCGGTTGTTGTTATAAACGCGGATTGGGAAAAATTTTCTATTTCCGTCCCGGACATGAGGAATATCCTACTTTTTATCGTGAGGATATTACTCAAATATTGAAAAATGCCATTGAATGGGCACAACCTTCCGGTGGCCCCAAGCCAACATTAGGTCATTATGAAGCATTGGAACATGTAAAGGATAAATTTGAAGGTATGGATGAGAGTATTAGAAAACATGAAAATTTATATAAATAGGAGATGAAAATATGAAGAACGTTAGAATTGGAATTATCGGAGTGGGAGGCATTGCAAAAAGTGTGCACATTCCGGAAATACAGAAGAGCAAAGGCGGGAAAATTACGGCTATTTGCGATATTGATGAACAAGCTTTATATGATGTAGGAGAGCAATTAGGTATTGATGAGAATTATCGTTTTAAAGATTATAGAGATTTAATTGCATGTGATGTAGTGGATGCAGTGGAAATTTGTACACCTAATTATCTTCATGTGCCAATGGCGTTGGATGCAATTCATGCAGGAAAACCTGTCAATGTTGAAAAACCATTATCCATCAATTATCTAGAAGCGAAAAAATTGGAAGATGCACTGGCAGTGAAAAGTATACCCAACATGATGTGCTTTTCCTACCGATTTAAGCCGGCTGTCCGTTACGCAAAGTGGATTTTGGAAAAAGGACTTATAGGAAAGGTTTTAAGTGTAAATGTAGAATATTTGAAATCAAGCGCTTTTTGGGAAGGTAGGAAACTGGATTGGCGGTTTATCAAGAAATATGCGGGAACAGGTGTATTGGGAGATTTGGGTGTTCATTTAATTGATATGACAAGGTTTTTAATCGGTGATGTTGAGTCGGTTTGCGCAACGACGGGAATTGTTGTAAAAGAGCGTCAGAGGATCGATTCTAATGAAATGGGAAAAGTAGAAACAGACGATTATTGCAATTTTTTGGCAAACATTAGGGGCGGTGTAGCAGGAACTTTTGTTATTACACGTTGTGCCATTGGTCATAATAATACCATTAAGTATGATATTTTCGGAACCGAAGGCGTTATTTCATTTGATTTAAACAATCCGGAGATTTTGGGGGTATGCATCGGTGAAGTGGATGTGAAATCCTTTGGAATGCATAATGTTAAAGTACCTGCTGAATTTTATGTGACACAGGAGCAGACCTTTATTGATTTGGTAAATGGTAAGGAGTGCAAGTACCTGCCAACCGTTAAAGATGGAATTGAATGTCAAAAAATACTGGATGCACTACTACAGTCCAGCGAAGAAAACAGATGGGTGGCGTTGTAGTGTAGGAACACCATATATAGTATCTAAAATACTGTATATTTATAGGCGGACGCCATGTATGGCGTCCCTACAACTTCGGCATACATATTATCATATGAGTAATTTATATCCATTATATGACTATATATAGATTTATTCCAATACAATCTTGTTTGTCACATCATAACGCCCGTCAAGGTAAAGTTGTTTTTTATAATTCTTTCCGTTATATTGCAGTTCAATCTCATAGTTTCCTTTGAAACCTTTGAATTGAGCTATGCCTGTATCGGTGTTTGTGTGGAATATACCTTCCGTGTGCCATTCGGTGTTGATAAGCTTATCAAGAGCTTTAAAGGCAGGCTTCGGTGAAAGGTCGCTGTATAGCAAGCCTCCGCCAAAACGGTTTTCCCCTGCATTCATATCCAGTGCTCCGCCTTGCTTTCCTGCCCAGGTATATCCGTCAACCAGATTCCAGTATACAATACCGTCCATATTCTTGTGGCTGAACCATATTTTATACATATTGGTTACCAGTTCCGCCTGGATGTCCATGTCTTCCGAGTCACCGTTATATGAAGCAATGGTTACTTCGGAAATTTGAAGCGGTTTATTAAATCTGCCAAACGTATCTAAGACATCATATACGCGAATCGGATTATACCGTTCCAAAGCGTAATCTCCTTCTTTTTCACGGTCTACAAATTGGTGGCATTGTATCCCTATTGCGTCGAATTTGACGTTTTCATATTCCAGATTTTTCAGCAACATGTAAAAGGGTGCACGTGTAAAGTGAAAGTTTTCCCATATGCCTCTGGCTTCATTAATAAATTTACGTTGAAAAGGAAGATGCTCGGCGATATGGAAGCAATAGCTTATATAATCGTCTTCGCGGAAGAATTTTGTTGTTCTGTTCAAGTCATAACAACTCCAACAAAGCATTTCGTTTATGATGTCCCAATCTGCAATTCTGTTCTTATAGCGGTCTGCAATTTCTTCCATGTGATGTTTTATTTCCGTTTTAATTCCCGGTACGTCGTTTGGCAGCCAGTCGGGAGCGAAAGCATCATATACAAGGCAGTGCCCTTTTACACGAATGTTGTTTTGCTCGCAATATTCCAGAACCAAATCCGGAGCAGGCCGGCGGTATATTTTTTCACTGTCCTTAGCATATCTGGGTTTTCCTTTGACCGGTTCCAAAGCGTCCCAATAAAACGGGGCAATTGCATAGTTAAAAAGTTTTGGGAAAATTTCGCGATAGATTTTGTTTTTTTCTTCCGTTTCAAACTCGTCCAGTAAAAAGATGTTGCAGCCAAAATTGAAGTCATGACTTTTTTGAGTTGCTTTAAAGGACACATCATGAATAATGTTTCCGTCTTTGTCCACAAACTGAATTTTGGCATAACCCTTTCTATAAAGCTCAATTCCGGTTTTTACACGTTCCTCCATAAAATCCTTTTGTTCTTCAAAATATTTCAGAACGGTTTCCCGCCTTGACATAAATAAACACCTCACATACATATTTTTCTATGTGAATTTTAACATACCATGACGATTTCAACAAGAATAGAAAATGAGCTTTGGTTTGATTTTTGAAACCTATTATGCTATGATATAAATAAATAAGGAGATGATTGGTATGTTTTTTGAAAATGATAATGTGGCTCTCAGGGTCATTGACGTTTTAAGTTTTGAGCAGAAAAAAAAGGTAGTATCCAGAAATTCCAATCGGCCTTTTTACGCTCTTAGCTACCGTAAAAAGGCTACCAATACTGTGTTTGAGTATGACAATCAATGCATCAGTGTTTCCGGAAAAAGCATTGTATTGGTTCCGGCTCAACTGGATTATATACGAACTGCCGAAAATGAAACCATGACAGTGGTTCATTTTTTGATGGTAGGTGAACACAGCAGAGAAATTAAAGTTTTTTATCCTGCGTTATACGAGCAATATGAAAAATGTTTTGATGAAATGTTAAGAGTGTGGAACAATAAGGAGGAAGGCTATAAGTTCAAATGTAATGAACTTTTGTACCAATTGCTTTACATGATACGGAGGGAAGAGGTAGAGTCGGAGCAAGGACGGCTTTTCTGTCTTGCAGATCGTGCTGCTCGTATGATTGAGCGGGAAGCATCATCAAGTGAGTTTTCCGTAAGTTTAATTGCACCAAGGTTGAATGTAAGCGGTACTTATTTGAGAAAAAAATTTCAAGAAAAATACGGTATGTCGCCCCAGCAATACCTTACGGAAGTCCGGATCGAACTGGCACGATCGCTGCTTAAAACCAAGTATTTTTCGGTAAAAGAGGTTGCAAGACGCTGCGGCTTTGAAAATGAAAAGTACTTTTCAACGGTGTTTAAGGAGAAGGTGGGTATTTCGCCAAAGTTTTTTGATGTATAAATGAGTGGTTGTTATATAAAATTTTTTCAGCAAGTTTTAAAAAGAGCTGTATTTAATATTTTTTTAAAGCTCTTTTTTATGTGTAAATAAAATTAGTAAAAATTTATGAATAAATATCAAATTTTTTACGTTATTTATAATTTGTGTTAATAGTATAATGACACTGGAAGTTATAATAAAATAATAAATCTTACTGTTTATATGAAGTATCATTAATTAATGTTATTTATCATTGATTCTGATATAATTTATAATTATCATTTCTACATAGCATAAAGTCAACGAATTCATATTACTCTATATATTCTAAATAATGATGAGATACAAATCCCCCTTTGGACTTAATATATTATTATAGCAGTTCATATAAAACATATAAAAAATAGCATTGTATGTAAAGATAAAGCCCCAAATGTGAGAAACAATTCTTTTTTTATAATCTGAATCTGTATATCTATATTTTTCATAACTTTATAATTTCATAGAATAGTCTCTTAATATTAATTAATAATTAAAACAAGATTGATGTGTTTATTGCCGTAATGTTTTTTGATATGACATAGTAAAAAATATTTTAGGCAGTTACAGCATGATTAGAGTATTATATAAGTCATGCTAAACTGTTTCATATTTCAAATTTGTTATCAAAAATATTTTAAGGGAGGTATTTGTTATGATTCGGTTTTACCGCCTTTATCGCCGTTGTTGGTACATGCTTATTGCAGTTATTGTATGGGGGCAGATTGGCATTGGTTTTGCGAGTGCAAAGGAATTGCCGCAATTACCCGACCCAGCTATTCAATTTGTCATGCCTTATGATGATGCAAGTGAAGGAATAACCAATGTTAAGGATTTGCGCGGTACACCGGAGAAGGCTGATAAGCGTATTATTGTCTGGAATGGGCACCTGCATCTTCAGGAGGATGATGGCAGTGTGGGCCGGCGGGTACGTTTGTTTGGAACCAATTTATTTGGGGAAGCTTGTTTTCCGACTCATGAGATTGCTGAGATTGTAGCTGCTCGTATGGCCCGGTTTGGTATTAATTGTGTACGTCTACATAAAATAGATAGAGCTTATAAACCAGAAGGAATTTTTACGGATGTCAATATGGATGAACTTGATGAGGAACAATTGGACCGTCTTGACTATTTAATTTATCAATTGAAAGAGCATGGTATTTATGTGGACTTGAATCTGCAAGCCGGCCGTACTTTTCCTTCTACAACAGAGATGCCGCACTATACGGGCTATCCCAGTGCTTCTAGGGGTCTTGATATTTTTTACAGGCCAATGATTGAAAAGCAGAAAGAGTATGCCGAAAAACTTTTAAGTCATGATAATCCATATATTCCCGGCAATGTTCCATATGCCGAAGAGCCGGCAATTGTATTTGTTGAAATCAACAATGAAGATGGGTTGTTATTTCAATGGTGGCAGTGGAAATTGGAGAGTATGCCCAGAGAGGGGGATGCTGCGGTTTATCGTAATGCATTAAAAGAACAATGGAACAACTGGTTAACTAACAAATACGGTTCAGATGATATGCTTGAATCGGAATGGGGCAAAGGGATTATTCCGTTTGATGATGAAATGCTGGGGAACGGGTCGTTTTCCAATACGCTAAGTCCATGGTATCTGGAAAATCATGATAATTTGGCAACATATACATTAGAGCCCAATGGTGGGCCAAAGGGTGGGCCTGCTTTACGGGTTGACGTTCATAACACAGGAGTGTATTACTATGTCAAAGTTAACCAAAAAGATCTTAGCTGCGAAGAAGGAATGCCATATACTGTGAGTTTTTGGGCTAAGGCTGATGCAGAGCGTACTATCAAAGTTTATATAGGTAGGAATTATGGAAGTTATAACGTGTTGGCAAGTTCAAAGGTTTCCTTGACAACGAGTTGGCAGTATTTTACGGTAACTTTGACACCTAAAGATAGCGATTCTAATGTACGTTTTGGGTTTGATGAGTTAGCATTACAAACCGGTTCTGTTTGGTTGGCTGACGTTTCAATGAAACCTCGCTATGGACCTGAGATGTTGGATACTGAGATGATAGACGATACTGGAAAGTTGAAGCCTCCATGGTACTTGGAAAAGAATAAGTCCGACTTCGGAAATGCAACATATACTGCTTCTGAAACGCCCGACGACAGTCCTGCGGTTTGTGTTAACGTTTCAGCAGCATATCCTGAAAATGAACTTTATAAACTGAAAGTTCATCATAAGGAACTGCAGTTTGAGTCTAATCAATCTTATATTTTGACTTTTTGGGCCAAGAGTGATAATGCACAAACCATATACCCATACATTGCTATGAGTCAATCTCCGTGGAGTGTTCTTGGTAAAGGGCCCAAATTTGAACTTACAAACGCATGGAAGCAGTATACTGTTGAACTTAAAAGTTCCGCTAGTGAGTCTAATGGAAGATTATGTTTTAGCGACTTTGGAGGAAAGACAGGAAAAGTGTGGATTGGAAAGGTATCATTGCGGCCTTGCAGTGGTCTAACCGGTGTACCGGATAATGAAAGTTTGGGAACTATAAACATTCTTGACAGAGGTACGTATACTAAAAATTCAGAACGCAAGATTCAGGATTGGATTCATTTTATGTGGGATAATGAAGAAGCATACTGGAGGGAGATGCGTGATTATCTGAAAAATGACCTGGGATGTCAAAGTCTTCTTATTGGTACGCAATGCGGTCAAAGTCCGGTACCTATTCAGGCGAAATATTTCGATGTAATTGACATGCATTCTTACTGGGAACATCCGACTTTTCCCAATGTGGCATGGAGTTCCACGGACTGGTATATTAACAATACTTCCGTGACTACAAGCGCCGATGGTGGTAATATTACCCGAGTTGCTTCACGTCGTGTTGAGGGAAAACCCTTCGTTGTTACCGAGATAAACCATCCGGCTCCTAATGTTCATGGTGCGGAAGATATGACTCTTCACGCTATTTATGGTGGATTGCAGGATTGGGACGGTATTTTTTCATTTAGTTTTTCACTATATGACTATCAACGGATTACAGGACACTTTGATGTGGGGCATCATCCCACAAAGATGGTTATGCACCCAATAGTGGCAGCTCTTTTCTTGCGTGGTGACGTATCTCCTGCGGAGAATGAATATGTGGCTGCCGTTTCTTCTGATATGACCCGTGATTTGCTACTTGCGCATCGGGCTGCGAGTATTGGTACTTATCATGTTGGGATTGATCAACGTATGGCTCTGCAGTCAAAGGTTATGCTGGATGTTGATGAAAGTGTGCAGGATCTGCCTACACCGATATCTGTAACGGATGAGGTGATTGAAAGTGATACCGGTGAAATCAAATGGGACAGTACAGCCGGACAACAGGCAGTAACTGTTGATGCGCCTAAGTCTAAAGCTATAATTGGTGTGGTTGACGGTCGTACATTTGGCTTTGATAATGACGAGCTTACGGTTACTGTTGGAGATACGGATAACAATTGGGCGGCTATTGCTCTAAGTGTTATGGAAGGAGAAGATTTTTCTTCACCCGGCAAAATACTTCTTGTGGCTACAGGGAATGTCGGAAATGAAGGTATGGTATGGGAATGGTATAACGAAGAAGCCGGAACGGTAACGGTTAGAAACAATTGGGCAACGAAAGTGGGCAAGGACATAGTAGGTAAAAGTATAGTAGAGGGAATTAATGCTTCCATTAAGCTGCCGGTTGCTGCGGACATGGTCAAGGTATGGGTGCTTGATAATCGCGGTCAGCGTACCGGTGTGACATTGCCGGTTCAGGCAGTGGATGCAAATCACTCTGTTTTTGAAATTAACGAAAACTATGCCACATTGTGGTACGAGATTACCATTGGAGATGTTGAAGCACGTTGGGGTTTTAACAACAGTGCTGCAGATGATTCAGGAAATGGCTACGAGGCGATATTACATGGCTCTCCTACCTATGTGACGGAGTGTCAGGAAGGAAGTCATTCACTGTCGCTGGATGGAGAAGATGACTGGGTGCAACTTGACAACGTTGCTTCAAAAATAGAAGGAGACTGGAGTTTTTCAGCATGGGTGAAGGCACCTTCAAATACGAAACGGCGCTGTATTTTCAGTATTTGCACTCAAAGTGGGGGTAATAAGTTGAGATTTTACGTTAATTCCAATAAATTGGGGGTATATGGTCCATCAACATTGGAAGCAAGTACAAATACTATTGTTGCTGACAATCAATGGCATCATATAGTTTACACATGTTCAGGCAATATTGGTACGATTTATGTAGATGGAGTAGCAAAGGGAACTCATCAGCTCAGTTATACGTTATCGGCGACGGATCAATGGTCACTTGGGCAGGAATTCGACGGTACGATCAAAACCGATTTTTTCGATGGCTGTATTGATGATGTGCGCCTGTATAATTTTGCTCTGACACCGGAGGCAGTCGCTTTGCTCAACAATCGTTAATATGTTGCTTATTCATATAATGCTTATACATATATAGAGGCGGGTGTTCATGCCCGCCTGTTTGTATGTCAGCCTTTTTTGCAAAAAATATAACGAATATTTTCAATATTTTTTACTTTGCAACGCTCTTTCAGTATTGTGAATGGCTTTAATGGCTTCCTGATCTTTGCGCAAAATAATATAAGTATAGATAGAGTCTATAATGGCAAGCTGTGCAATTCTGGAGTTCATCCCTAAAATACTGTGTTTTGTTTCTTCCGATGCGGTAAATAAGGCAATGTCACTTTGTTTTATGATAGGCGACTTACCGAAGTTGGTAATGCAAATGGTGGAAGCCCCCGCTTCTTTGGCAAGTTTCATGGCTTCCACAACATCTTTTGACGAGCCGGAATGGGAGATTCCGATTGCAACGTCTTTTTTCGATAGATGAGATGCCGCAATGGCTTGCATATGATTGTCGCAGTAAGCGGCAGCATTCAATCCGGCTCTTAGGAATTTATGTTGTGCATCTATAGCAACCGAGGAAGAGTTGCCAAGGCCGAATATGGCAATGCGTTGGGCCGATAATATTTTTAATGCGGCTTTTTCAAGCTGTTCATTGTTTAATACCTTTTTTGTATGTTCCAGTGAGTTGTAAATATCGTTTGCAATTTTTGAAAAAATTTCATAACAGGAGTTGTCTTTTGTGATATTTTGATTCACCACAGGTTGAGCCTGGGCGGTTTCCTGTGCAATAGATATTTTCAATTCCTGGTAACCGCTCAAACCTAACCGTCTTGCAAATCGTACGATGGTAGCTTCTCCGCTGCCACATTTTTCTGCCAAGTCACTGATGGAAAGTCCGATAATTTCCCGTTGATTTTCCAAGATACAGTCTGCAATTTTTTTTTCGCCGGGTCCCATATCGTTATATAAAGTTTTGATTCTAAGTATAATGTTATTCATATGTTTGCTCCTTGTGAAAATTATTTTCATTTTCATTATATAGTAGACGTAAAAAAGAGTCAATAAATGAAAATTAATTTCAAAATATTATTGAAAAAAAATTTCGTTTATGCTAAACTAAAAATGAAAATAAACTTTTTGTAAAGAGGTGTGAGGTCATGCTTGACTACAAGGTAAAAGTCGGTCTTGTCCCTGTAAGAAGATATTTGCCGGGACCTAAACGTACGGGCATTTTCAATCCGGATTATGCGGTAGCAAATAAGGAAAAAACAATACAGTATATCAAGAAAAACTACAGCGATGAAAACACGGAATTTGTGGACATTGATTTTTTGAATGAAGAAGGGCTGTTGTACTTAAATAACGATTGTGAAAAGGTAGCCGAATATTTTCATCAGCAAAAAGTAGATGCCATATTTATTATTAACTGCAATTTTGGAAATGAAGAGGCGGCCGGAGAAATTGCAAGGCTGATGAAAAAACCGGTACTTTTATGGGGACCGAGGGATACCATTTTTGAGGAAGACGGTACAAGATATACCGATACACAATGCGGACTTTTTGCCATCAGCAATCAGTTCAGGCGCTACGGAATACCATTCTCGTATATAGAAAACTGTCATATAGAGGACAAAGCTTTTGACAAAGGGTTCAAACAGTTCTTGTCGGTTGTTTGCATGGTAAAAAATTTCTATCACCTCAAGATTGTTCAGGTAGGAACAAGAGTAAAGCCGTTCAAGAGTGTCATGTTTAATGAAACGGAACTGGTTGAAAAGTTTGGCATAAACGTTATCCCTGTTAATATGGCGGAAGCAGTGGATCGGTTAAACAGGATTTATACTGAAAATTTGAAACAGCTTAAGGCAGATGCACAGGAAGTCAAGAAGAAAATAGATACCGGTTCCATTACGGATGAACTGTTGGAAAAAATGATGGCTTTCGTATACTTTTATAAAGAGTTGGATGAAGAATATAAGGCAAGCATTATATCAACGGAGTGTTGGACATCCATGCAGCTTGCCTTTGGCGCAATGCCGTGCCTTGCTATGAGTCTCCTTGCAGATATGGGATATTACGTTCTTTGTGAATCCGATATACACGGTGCCATTACTTCCGCATTATTATCCTGCGCGGTTAGAGGAAAAACACCGCCGTTCTTTGGAGAATTTACATGCCGAAATCCCAAAAACGATAATTCAGAGCTTCTTTGGCACTGTGGACCTTTTGCGTATTCCTTAAAAAAAGAAAATGTGAAAGCACAATTATACAATGCAAGACCAAGCTGGCAGATTAAAGACGGAGAGTACACTATAGCACGTTTTCAAGGTGACAGGGGAAAATACTATTTGCTTGGTGGCAATATCAAGACAACCGAAGGACCTTATACATTCGGGACCTATATGTGGGCAGAGTTTGAGAATCTGCCGAAGGTAGAGAGAAAACTTATCGAGGGTCCGTATATTCATCACATGAGCGAAGTCAGAGGGCATGTTGCAGACACCTTGAAAGAGTTCTGCAAGTTTGTGCCGGAGCTGATATATGATGATATAAATAATTAAGGGGGAGAGAAGAATGCAACAAAACGAATTTTTGTTTGATATGATTTTAAGTGAGCTTGAAGATGCTGTGGGCAGAGAAAATTGCTCTATCCGGGAAATTGACAAGCTTACCCATACGGTAGACTATTTCTGGTTGTCCAGAATGTGGGCGGACAGAGGGAAAAGAATGCCGGAGGCGGATTTTATTGTGTCGCCAAAGGATGCAAAAGAGACATCCGCTGTTTTAAAAATTGCCAATTATTATAAGATTCCGGTTACAACATGGGGCGGCGGTGCCGGTTCCCAAGGCGGTGCATTGCCGGTAGCAGGTGGAATTCTTCTGGATACCAAACGGATGAACAAAATCCATGAAATTAATGAAGATTCCATGTATGTGGAATGTGGTACCGGAGCCATTTATAAACACGTTGAATGGGCGGTAAACGAGAAAGGGTATTCCACCATGCACTATCCCAGTTCTCTAAACTGTTCAACGGTGGGTGGCTTTTTAGCTCACAGGGGAATTGGTGTTGTATCCACAAAGTACGGAAAGATAGATGACATGGTTCTTCAAATGGAAGTTGTCCTTCCAAACGGGGATATTATTTATACTTCTCCCGTGCCGAAGCATGCGGCAGGGCCGGATTTGAACCAGATTTTTATCGGTTCGGAGGGGACCTTGGGAGTGATCACCAAAGCTCAAATGAGGATGTATGTGCAACCGGAAGTAAGGAAATTTAGGGCCTTCTTGTTCAAGAATTTAACCGATGCATTTCGTGCCGGTCGTGAGCTTTTGACAAAAATAAAGCCGTCAGTGATGCGGCTTTATGATGAAGCCGAAACGATATCCATTATCAAAAAAATTGTGGGTGTGGAACGAAAAGGTGCGTTTATGAATTTTGCCCTTGAGGGTGTAGCTGAAATTGTTGAAATAGAAGAGAAGATTCTTCTCAATACCATGACGAAATACGGTGCGGAAGATCTGGGCAGCGAATACGGTGAAAAATGGTGGGAAGAGAAGATTACCTTCTTTTACCCCGGACATATCATGGACTTACCTCAAATGTTCGGAACAATGGATACCGTTGCAACATACTCAAACATTGAAAAAATCTACTGGGCAATGAAAGAAGCTATTGAAACCAATTTCCCTATGGCAAGGTTTATTGCACACTTTTCCCATTGGTATGAATGGGGTTGTATGATTTATGACCGGTTTATTGTAGACAATCCACCGCAAGACCCCCACGAAGCATTAAGGCTACATAACCAAATTTGGAATACAGGTGTTCGGGCAGCGTTAGCCAACGGCGGCGTTGTAAACGACCATCATGGTGTGGGCATCAAGTTGGGAAGGTTGATGAAGGAACAATACGGTCCTGCAATGCAGGTATTTGAAGCACTGAAAAAACAGCTTGATCCTAACGGAATCATGAATCCATATAAGCTGGGACTATAAGGAGGGAAAACAATGCTTATTTCGGAAAGAGACAAAAAAACCATCGATGCTTGCAGATTTTGTTGGATGTGCAGGCATGTTTGCCCCGTTGGAAATGTAACAGGGCGCGAAAGAAACAATGCAAGAGCAAGAGCGTTATCTCTTTCTATGGTGGAAAGAGGCGTGGAACTTTCGAAAGATATTGTAGCAAATGTGTACGAGTGTGCACTTTGTGCCGCGTGTACTAAAGAATGTGCTACCGGTTGGGATCCTGTTGAATTTACCAAAGCAGTAAGGCTGGAAGCGGCAATGAACGGTGTCACACCGGATTATATTAACAAAATGATTGATAACATTGAAAGTACCGGCAATCCTTACGGACAGACGGAACTTTCAGAAGAATTGAAAGCGGAAATTGAAAGCCTGCCGAAGGACGCCGACACACTTTTATTTTTAGGTGTTGATGCAAGGATTAAGAGCAGCAGGTCGGCTGTGAATGCAATCAGGCTGTTAAAAAAGGCAAATATCAGTTTTACGGTATTAATGAATGAACCGGACAGCGGTTATGCTATGGATACGCTTTTGGGCAAAGCGGATGAAACAAAACGGATTATGACAAAGGCTGCCGGAGTTTTAGATAAATATAAAACAATCGTAGCCTATGACCCTGCTGATGCAAAGGTATTTTTGCGGGAATACAAAGAATGGGGAATTGAGCTAGGTGCTGCAGTAAAAACATTTACCGGTTTTGTAAATGAACTGATTCAAAGCGGAAAACTGAAACCCAAAAAATTAAATAAAACATTTGTGTTCCAAGACCCTGCAGTGCTTGCAAGAGACTTGGAAGAAACTCAGGAGGCACGGGAAATCCTGGCTGCTTGCGGGGAAACAAAAGAAATGTTACTATATGGTAAAGATACTGTGTGGGCAGGTAACCTGATTATGAATGAATATATGCCTGATGTAATGAAGCTCACTGCAAAAGCCCGTTGGGAAAATGCGTTGTCAACTCAGGCAGAGGTTTTGGTAACCGCAAGTCCGTCGGAATATGAAGTCCTGTCAGCAGTAAAACCCGATAATATGGAATTGTTAAGCATTGAAGAGGTTGTCCTGAGGGGGCTTGAATAATGTTAGTGTCACTAAGGGAAATATTAACCATGGCAGAGAACGGCGGTTTTGCCGTTCCTGCATTCAATACTTATAATATGGAAACGGTTATGGGGGTTATTGCAGCAGCGGAGCAGGAAAAAGCACCGGTGATTATTCAAGTTTACAGCAGGTTGTTTCATTCAGACAACGGATATTATTTATCTCCGATTATATTGGCTGCAGCCAAAAAAGCAAGCGTGCCTGTTTGTTTTCATCTGGACCATGGAGCCACCGAGTTTGAGGTATTAAGGGGAATCCGGTACGGTTGTAGCGGCATTATGATTGATGCGTCCAATTATTCTTTAGAAGAAAATATAAGGATTACAAAGAGGATTATGGAAATATGCAGCAGTGTAGGAATTCCGGTGGAAGGTGAAGTAGGGCACGTAGGTTCCGTCAACGATGATTCCATGGGGGAATTTACAACTGTTGAGGAGGCAAAAGAGTATGTAGAAAAGACGGGTGTTGCTGCTCTTGCCATCCTGGTGGGTACTGCACACGGAAGATATAAAAAGGCACCCAAGCTGGATATACAAAGAATAAAAGATATTCATAATGCTGTTGATGCATTTCTGGTTCTTCACGGAGGTTCGGGAGTACCCGATGACCAAATTAAGGCAGCCATTGATGCAGGAATAAGAAAGATTAATTTTGGAACGGATATATGCTATTCCTTTTTAGACAGTGTTTTTGAAACATCCAGGGATGTTGTGGCCATCGATTTGTTTATGAAGGAACCGGTGAATGCCGTGAAGAAGTTTGCAATAGAGAAGATAAAACTTTTGGGAGCTGATAGGAAATATGAATGATATAGTGGGCGTAGGTGCGGCTGTATATGATACGCTGCTGGTGTTTGATTCGTATCCGGTAGAAGACACAAAGCTGAAAGCGAAAAAAATCAAGCAAAGCGGCGGCGGCCCTTGTGCTACGGGGCTGGTTGCCGCCTCCAAACTGGGGGCAAAGTGCGGATACATTGGTGTGTTGTCAGACGATGCAGGCGGAGTTTTTTTGCTGCAGGATTTTAAAAAATATAACGTGGATATCGGCGGCATTATTATAAAAAAAGGCTATAGTTCTTTTTGCTCCTTTGTCATTATTAACGAGACAAAATCCACAAGGACCTGTCTTTTCCATCGCGGTGATTTGCCCGAACTTTGTTTGGACGAATATCAAAAAGAAATGATAAAAAATGCAAAAGTACTGATGGTGGACGGAAATGAGTTAAATGCTGCCGTAGAAGCGGCAAAATATGCAAAAGAACATCATACCAAAGTTCTTTTTGATGCAGGCGGAATGTATGAAGGAATAGACCGCCTTTTGCCTTATGCAGATATTTTGATTCCTTCGGAGGAATTTGCCCTTCAGTATACCAAAGAGGATAATGTACAAGATGCCGCAAAAAAGCTGTTTAATATGTTTCATCCGGATGTGGTGGTAATTACTTGCGGCAAAATGGGAGGCATTATGTATGACGGCATGAGCTTAAGACACTATCCCATCCTGGATGTAGAGGTAGTGGATTCCAACGGTGCCGGGGATGTTTTCCATGGTGCTTTTGCCTATGCACAAGTACAAGGATTTGATTATTATAAAAGTTGTATCTTTTCAAGTGCCGTATCGGCACTTAAATGCACAAAACTTGGTGCGAGAGAAGGAGCACCGGGATATCAGGAAACAATAGATTTCTTAAGGAGGAATGGTTATGAGGAGTTTTAAGAAAACATGGGACATGAAGGATGGCTGTGCAGAGATTATTACCAAAGAAAACAGCAGCCTGAACATGCTTGAAGTGGATATGTTAAAACTAAAAAAAGGCGAAAACAAAACGTACGAGGAAAAAGATAAGGAGTATGCACTCATTATTCTGGGCGGCTGTTGCAGCGTCCAAGGAGACGGAATGGATTTTAAAAATATCGGAAAGAGGAAAAATGTCTTTGACGGTCCTGCTACTGCAGTTTACATACCGAGAAATAAAAAGTATACCGTTCAAGCGGATACGGATGTTACCGTTGCAGTATGCAAGTCACCTGCAGAAAAGGATTTTGAACCTGTATTGGTCAAGCCGGAAGACGTTGTTATTAAAGACCTGGGGAAAGACGGATGGCAAAGGCAAGCTCATTTTATCGTTGATGAAAGAATAAACGCCAATTTGATTTATGTGGGAGAAGCCTATGTGAAATCCGGAATGTGGGCAAGTTATCCTCCGCACAAGCACGATGAGGATAATATGCCTACGGAAGGTATTCTGGAAGAAATCTATTATTTTGAATTTGATAAGGAAGCCGGTTTCGGCATTCAAAAGGTATATTCCAAAGAAGGAGACATTGATGAAACGTATACGGTTAAAACCGGCGATTTTGTAGAAATTCCGAAAGGCTATCATCCTTTCTGCTGTGCACCGGGGTATAATGCTTATTACTTGTGGATTATGGCAGGGAAAAACAGAGGATTCTTTATGACTACGGAGGAATGCCACCAATGGCTGACCAAGTAAAAAGACTTCAACAATTAAATCCTGGTATTCCTTTATATCACATCAGTGAACCGGAGTTTAGGCCATATGGAAAGGTTATAAGAGACTATGATGTTGCTGAAATAATGGATGCGGCGTTAAAAATTGAAATGCCGGAAAGCGGTTCCCTTTATGAGTTGAGTTTATCACAGTTTGAATCATGCAAATTGGCGGAAAAGTTGCAGAATGAATGTTTTGGCGAAATGGAAATTCAAGTGGGTTACTGCTGGGGTTACAATGACAGGATGAATGCACTGGAATATCACAAAAGCTCTGAAATCAACATTGCGGTAACACCTATGGTATTATTATTGGGACTTGTTACTGACATTGTAAATAATGAGTACAGTTCCGAAAGGGTGAAAGCGTTCTTTGTAGATGCAGGGGAAATGGTAGAAATTTATGGAACCACTTTGCATTTCTGTCCGTGTCAGGTTAGTAGAGAAGGGTTCCGTTCTATCGTAGTATTACCGAAAGGAACCAATGCTCCGTTATCCGGAGAAGTAAAGGGGAGTCTTTTATATAGAAAGAACAAATGGTTAATATGCCATGATGAGAATAAAACGCTCATTGAACGAGGAGTGTATCCTGGAATACATGGTGAAAATATTAGAATAATAGGGGAATGATACTATGAAATATTTAATAGGAGTGGATTTTGGCGGAGGAGCCTCCAAGGCAACGCTGCTTAGCACAAGCGGAAATGTTGTGGCAACCAACACGGTGGAATATCCCACTTTTTATCCAAAACCGGGATATGCAGAACAAAATCCTACCGATTGGTATGGTGCTATAAAGACCAATATTGCCGCTCTTATTAAAAAGAGCGGCATTTCCCCACGTGATATTTTGTCCGTTTGCCTTGACGCGGCAACCCATACCGCGGTTTTGACGGACGAGGCTTTCAACGTATTACGGCCTGCTATCTATTGGACCGATTCCAGAAGTATAAAAGAATGTGAATACTTAAAGGAAAAATATGACGATTTGATTATTCGAACGGCTTATCATAGGGCGGATACCATATGGACCCTGCCTCAATTGATGTGGGTACGGGACAATGAGCCTGAAATATGGAGTAAAACCAAGAGAATATTGTTTGCAAAGGATTATATTCGCTATTTGTTTACAGGAGAATACTGTACCGACTATATTGAGGCGCAGGGCAGTATGTTGTTCGATTATAATACCATGAGTTGGTCCAGGGAGCTTTGTGACATTTTAGGATTTGATATAGAGAATCTGCCACCGGTTATCAAACCTACGGATAAGGCAGGAGTGGTTACCAAAAAAGCGGCTGAAGATACGGGCTTATGCGAAGGTACACTGGTTATTTGCGGAACCACCGATACGGCACTGGAAGTATTTGCATCAGGTGCCGTTGCAAAGGGGCAAATGACCGTTAAACTTGCTACGGCAGGTAGAATTTGCGTCATCACGGATAAGCCGTATCAGAATCAACATTTAATTAACTACTCTCATGTAGCGGACGGCTTATGGTATCCCGGAACTGCTACCAAATCCTGCGCAGCCTCCTATCGATGGTATCGTGATACTTTTGGAGAAGAGTACAAGGCTTTGGATGAAGGAGCAAGCAAGGTGTCGGTAGGAAGTGAAGGGCTGATTTTTCACCCCTATTTAACCGGTGAATTAACACCCTATGCAGACCCAATGCTGAAAGGAAGCTTTACCGGAATCCGTGCAGGACATACCAAAGCACATTTCAGCAGAGCTGTTTTGGAAGGGGTTGCATTGTCGTTGTTGGATTGTAAAAATACATTGGAACAAATAGGGATACCACATGATGATTGCGCGGCTATCATCGGAGGAGGGGCTGGTAGCCCGCTTTGGCGGCAAATTACGGCAGATGTGCTGGGAATTACCCTTAACCAGGCCGAAAACAGCGATTCCTCCTTTGGCGGTGCAATGCTTGCAGGGATTGCAGCAGAGGTTTTTGACGGCTTTGAAGATGCGGTTCAACGCTGTACCAGAATTATTTCAGTTACAAAACCAAATTGTGAAAATACCAAAAAATATGCTGAAATCTTTCAAACCTATAAAAAAATACATGATGCGCTGGCTCCAATATATCATGAGGTGAAGTTATGAAAATAGTTGTATGTGTAAAGCCGGTTAATGAAGAAATGAATCCCTTTGATGAATGTGCGTTAGAATGTGCACTTCGTATAGAAAATGCGGAAGTTACGGTCATCAGTATGGGAAGGCCGTCTACCGTCAATATGTTAAAGAGGTTAACACGATTGGGAATCAAGAAGGCAATATTGCTTACCGATCCGGCTTTTGCAGGCGCTGATACCCTTGCAACAAGCTATGTACTGTCATTGGCCGTACAGAAGTTAAATCCGGATTTGATTATTTGCGGCAGGCAAAGCGTGGACGGGGATACGGCTCAAGTCGGGCCGTGTCTGGCACAAATGCTGAATATGCCGCAAATTACCAATGTACTTAGTATAGATTGTATTGGCAGTGAAATTACATGTACCAGCAGAATAGGCAAGGAAAGCGTAAAGATTCCTGCCCTGATTACCGTTGAACGTATTCATGTACTCCGCTTTCCAAGCATAAGAGCCAAAACCGGAGAGGTGGAAATTTGGAATGCAAAGGACATTGCCGCTGATATCGCCCGATGTGGGTTGAAAGGCTCGCCGACCAGAGTCATAAAAACCTATGAATATAGTGCGGGGAAGCGGAAATGTAAGTTTATCCAACCGGAAGAATTAATGGATGTTATCCAACAGGAAAAGACAAAAGAAAAAGTAAAAATAGATTTTAAGCCATCTGAAAAAAAGTTTGATGAAGTTTGGATTGTGGGTGAGGAACCGAAGGACATTGCTCTTTCCATTGCTGACAAAGTAAGAGTTATTGAGCGGCAGTTGCCTGAAAACATTGCGGCCCTTGCAAGGCAATATAAGCCTAAGGTGATTCTTTGGAACAGTGACTCATGGGGCAGGAGCAATGCCCCAAGAGTGGCAGCGTTGCTTCAAACAGGGCTTTGTGCCGATTGTACGGCTCTTGAAACGGACGGAGAAAAGTTGTATATGTACCGTCCTACATTTGGTGGAAGCCTAATGGCCAAGATTGAATGCATTACATTACCCCAAATGGCAACGGTCCGAACGACGGCAAACACTCAGGATGAAATCATCGTTGCCGGCGGGAGAGGGGCAAAAGATGATTTCGACCTACTTAAGCAATTTGCCGCAAAAATCGGAGCGTCTTTGGGAGCCTCAAGAGGGTTGGTTGATTTGGGACTTGCGTCTTATGATATGCAAATAGGTTTAACGGGAAAAAGCGTAAGTCCGAAAATTTACCTGGCATGTGGAATATTCGGTTCCATTCAGCATACCTGTGCTATAGAACAGGCACAGACCGTTATTGCCGTGAATAAGGATAGAAATGCGAGAATATTTGAATATGCGGATTATGGTATCGTCGGGGAAATAAGAAATGTTATGGAACGGTATTTGTAAGTGTGACTATATTAGCGAAACGTTATAACACTTTATCCATATATGAGCATGTATCCATAATGTGGTTTACTAAGTTGACGATATTGTTTTCTATGATTATGCGGTAAAAAGCCTTGTTTTCAAGGCTTTTAAATTTTTGTCCAAATAATGAATATTTATATTATGAAAAGTAAATTCATGATAGTTATTGAACGGAAAAATTTTATTGCAAATTTCAAAAAATTGTTGTAAAATAAAGCAGAATAATGTCGAAAAAAGTAGAATAAAGTCAAAAAGGTAACAAGTGAAAAAGGCAAACCTATCGAAAGGTAGGGACGCAAAGCCATGAGTCTAAAGCAATTTATAATTGCCATGATTGTCAGGTTGCCACGTATTCAATAGATAAAGAATATCTATTTATGGATAGGCAACTTATGTATTGCCTATTTTTTTATGGTTTTTGTAAAAACGTAATAATATGTGTACCTGGCATTTGCGTAAAAAATATTTGTTAACCACCTGTTGAACGATGCGTTTATCTCAAAGGAGGGGACAGAGTGTTTCAGCAGCTAAGGACGCGAAAAAGTGATACGTTGGATATGACAGATATAGGCATTGCTTTGGTGAATAAAGACGGGTACTTTTTAAAAGTGAATCATCAATTGGAATGTTTTTTAGGGTACACACAGGAAGAATTAACGAAATTGAGATTTCAGGATATCACATTTCCCGAAGATCTTCAAACCAGTGAGTTACTGTTTAAAGAATTGTTAAACGGAATATTGGAGCAGTATCAAATACACAAAAGGTATATAAGAAAAGACGGTAAAATCGTCAAAATAAAAGTAACCGTAACGGCGATTGAGGGTAGGAAAGAGCTGGGTGATGTATTTTTATGTAAGTTTCAAAATGCACAAATCATCGGTGATTCTTTGCACTATGGTTTTCCGTCAGAACAAGATACTTATGTATCAGAGTGCCATGGAAATGAACAATTATTATTAAGGCTACAGGAAACTGTTTCAACAGAATTTGAAAATCCTTTAAAAAATCGGCGGAAATATTTTAGGATAAAGCTGCATGTTCCATGGTGTGCGTTCATGAGAATTATGAATGAGAATGATATTTTTTCGCAGGAAAACTATTATAAAGTATGTATCGTAGATATTGGTCCTGGAGGCTTAAGATTTTCGTCCGATTTAAAACTTGCCGTAGACCGCAATGTTGTACTGGAATTTATACTGCATGTTTCTAATGAAAATATATGCTTATTCGGCAGCATTGTACATAAAATTGAGAGGAATCCCAGAATTATTGAATACGGTGTACAGTTTAATATAGATGATGCTGCACGCATGCATCTTACACAGATTTTAAATGATGTGATGATTAAAATGAAAAAACATATTCCTTTAAGGGATACGAATTTGTGTGATAAATATCTAAGGGAATGCTTTAAATAAAAATTTTATATACAAGAAAATAAAATAAAATTTTTAATATTTAGAAAAGCTATCAGATGTATTTGATAGCTTTTTTCCTGTATAAAAACATAGGGGCGACCTGTGGTCGCCCGCAATACGGGTTTTATATTAGGCGGAAATGCGTTGGGAACTACTTTAGGCGAGCAAATGGCAGCGGTAAAAAATACGGAAAAGCTTCCGAAAAGACAAGCCGCCATTTGTTTTGTAAAGTCCAAACCGGGAAGAAAGGCAATAATTCATCATTGGAAAAAGCAGCTGACGGTTTGGCAGGAAAAAAGGAACCGTCATATACTTGTGATGAAAAGTTTTGGAAGTATCATTGAAAAATTAACAAGGATACTTTCATTTTTGTTGGTATAATTAAAAATATATGGTATATTTATGAAGTGGTTTTTTTAATTATATTAACATGTTTTTTTGACATTTTAAAAAAATATGATGAAGGAGAAGTGATGAAAATGAAGAAAATAGTTTCTACAGAACATGCTCCTGCAGCAATCGGCCCGTATTCACAGGCAACTATTGGGGCAGGGTTGGTGTTTGTTTCGGGGCAATTACCCATTAATCCCGAAACGGGAGAATTTGCTTCCAATGAAATTGAGGGGCAGACAAGACAATCCTTGAATAATTTGAAGGCAATTTTGGAAGCATCAGGTTCAAGTATGGACAATGTGTTAAAAGTCACCGTATTTCTTAAAAATATGAATGATTTTGCTGCAATGAATAAAGTATATGGAGAGTTTTTTAAAGAAGGAGTTTATCCTGCCCGCAGTGCCGTAGAAGTGGCAAGGTTACCGAAAGACGCCCTTGTGGAAATTGAAGCCATTGCAGTGACAGGGTAAAGTGGTATATTCATATGTGCGGCGGATGTGTATATGACGTCCATATATAATACGGTTCATATATGGATAAATCAGTTATTCTTGTAGGGGCGAACAGTGTTCGCCCGACAGAATCACGGCGAAGTTAAATAGACATTTAGGCAAAAATACCACAGACGGTATTTTTAGCATCACCCGCAACATGGACGTTGCGTTGATGCGGCCCAAATGGATATTTAACAAGCCGATGAATCTGTGCTCGAAGAATACAGATTTAGGAATATATGAACCGTATTTATTATATAGTATATTAAGTTGATGACATTGGTTCGCATGTTCGTCCGTTTGTGGACAGCCCTTAAAGTTACATCAAAGTTGGTCATATTTTTATCCAATTCCCCTCTAACTATTAGAAAATGATCATATATCACTTTTTATGGAGAAAAGAAACATATAATACAACAATAGAGTCTATAATGTCTGTTTTATCACCTTTTTTGTCTTGAATGTCACCTTGTACAAACATGAGTATTATTTATAATGAAAAATAAGAAATTATTTCCAAGCATTTAATTATTTAAAGAAATGAGAATGTAGCGTGCGAAATCTTAAATATTGAAAGATAATGAACAATTCTCTTGAAAAACATTGTATCAAAAGGCTTAGAATTCTTAAATTTATTTTATTTTACAAACACATAATATAAAAGGAGGGGGAATGTTTCATGAGGATGGAAGATTTTGTGAGGATTGTGGCTTTCCTAATATTAAGCATTATTTTGCTCAATTTTTGTGCGTTTGGACAAAATGAATCAGACAATATTGAATTGCGAATTGTTACAAAAAGCGGTAATACTATTGTTCCCGGTGAAACTTTAGTTGCACAGCTTGTTAAAGACGATAATACACAAATCTTAAGTGATAATGTAATTTGGTATACGAGTGAGGATGGTGAAAATTTCTCTGAAGAGGAACATGTAGGGAAAGAGTATATAGTAACATGGGAAAATGCAATGAAACTTAAGTTTATTAAAGCAACCGTGAATTATCAAGAAGTCACATATGAGTCAGTTGTTCAAGTTGATGAAGTTCCCAGTGATATACTGACCGGGAAAGGAAGACGTGGCTCGGATTCCGGTTGGGATATTCCTGCTAATGCTTTGGAAAATTCTCCGAAAGAAAATATGTTTACTGTCGGTAATCAGGATTTTGTCTTGTTAGATACATTTCATAATGAACAATCAACTTTTTATGTTATTGCAAAGGGACTCTATGGTCAAAAAGCTTTTAGTACAGTAAACACAAATAGATTTGACCCTGATAATGAAAACAATATTGCATATTTTTTAAATAATGATTTTTTGAAAGACGGTAATAGCGGCAAAAAACTACCTGAAGATATTATAAAATATATAAATATGGATCATGTATGGATAACAGAACCTGGTGGAAGTGAAGGAGATGCTAAGGATGCTTATACCGTTCGTGCCGGTGTTACCTTAATGGCAGATTGGGAGTTTTGTAAATATGCAGACAGGTTTGGACTTATTGACGGAAATTATGTTGCAGGACAGACAACGGTTTACTGGTTCAGAACAGCATTTGGTTTGGAAAAACGTGGAGATATGATGATGGAATACCGGATGGCATATAAAAATTTTTATACAAAAGCGTCAACAGGAGTGTCCAATATAAGACCGCAATTTATGTTGAGTAAAGAATTTTTTAAAAATGTTAAGCCAACCAACATAGGTTCCAATGTTGTTAAGGCCATGATGAAAGTTTACAATTTAGATGAGTTGGTAGAAACCGGATTGTATAGTGAAGATGAGCTTTTGAAACTTGGATTTAAAAAAATAAATATGAGTTCGAAATTAAGTGTTCCCGGGCAGCCATCTAATATATTGGAAAACATTGGCGGAGTATATGATTTGCAAGCTAATATCTACTTGGATAATACAGTAAATATGGATCTTGATGTCTCTGTAATTGTTTGTTTGTATGATGAAAATGAGTCTCTTGTAAACAGTAGTTTTATCAATGTTACAGTACCTCATCATAGCAGGAACAATGCCTATACAATTCCTATTCAAAATACTGACGGAAGAGCCATTACTTTTCGCACATTTATCTATGATGGACATTTGAGCAACAAATATTTAAAAACTGACGAGCAACTTGGCGAAAATACAGCTTCGGTCGTTTTTGATACTAATAACAGTATATTGGAAATTGAAGGGAAAACATTTATAAACGGTACGGTGAGAATACTGATTTTCTCCCCCGCTGCATATGCGGAAAGTGATTGGACAGATGATGTAAATAGTGGGATTATATATTATTTAAGTGAACTTGTTGCTGATAAAAATGGTGCTTTTACTGCTACTATATCGATGGCAGAGGAAAAGGGAAAATATTGTGTCTTAATCAATTTCCCTCATCAATCCGGTTGGAAAAGTTACGAATTTTTCTATGCAGATATTACTGATTATCAAAATCTTGTCTCGGATATGAACTCTGCAGCTGATGCCGATGACGTAGAGGCTGTTATTAAGCATCCTTTGTACAGTCAAATATTGAATTTATCATTGCCTATGTATGACAAATTGAGTCCGCAGGATAAGGAAAAGATTGATTTTCAAAATATTTACTCTATCATGGCAGAGAAAGATACATATTCATCAATTTTAGAAATCGAAACCTATTACAAGCAAAATCTTGTGACATGGCTTATCAATATAGCGGACACTACATCTCAAATAAAAGCTGTTTATGATGAATACAAAGTGTTGTTAGGCTTCAAAAACACTTATGATTTATATGACTATATTTCAAAAACGGATAAAGATTGCTTGCAACATTATTTTGAGGCTCTTTTGGCAAATGATTTTAGAAGCTATGAAGATATGCAAAATTCTGTTATGGAATTGATTGTCTTAACAGGGGTTAAATACTTTACAAACTGGACAAGTGTAAGGTATATGCTTGAAAGCGAATTAATTTATTTTGAACAAAACGGTATGAAAACAAGTGTTTATAACAATTTAAATGAATCAGAAAAAAATCAAATTGCAATTGATATATCAGGTAATGAATATGCGAATATTAAAGAATTGATAAATGATATAAATACAAAAATTCAAAATAGTGGAGAATCATCTCGGAAAACTTCTAGAAGTGGTGGAGGTACTGCAAAACGTTTAACCACAGAAGTTATAGAAGAAAGACAAAAAGAAGTTCCTGTGACTATTACACCTAAAGAAGAATTTGAGGAGTTTGATGATTTGTCCGATGTTGAATGGGCAAAGGAGAGTATTTTGTATTTATGGTCAAAGGGAATTATTAACGGCAAAGGACAGGGAAAATTTTATCCTAATGATTATATAACAAGAGAGGAATTTACTAAAATGTTTGTACTTGCATTGGACATTCCTGTTTTGAACGGTGATACCGGTTTTAATGATGTTGATTCTGCTGCGTGGTACAATTCTTATGTGTATACAGCACAAAAAGAAGGCATTGTATTCGGAAATGATATGAACTGCTTTGGTGTGGGCAGCTTTATTACAAGGCAAGATTTAGCGGTAATGATATATCGTGTAATAAAAGACAAGGTTACCTTACCTTCAGAAAAAAAAAATTTTAAGGATTATAAAGAAATAGCCGAATATGCTTCTGCTGCCGTAGACGCACTGGCTGGTTTAAAAATAGTAAACGGAAATGAAGCGGGTGAATTTATGCCGCAACAGTTTTGTACAAGAGCCCAGGCCGCTGTAATGATTTTCCGAATGTTAAAGTTATACAATGGAGGGAATTAGTATGTTCAAGAAAGTCAAAGCAATTTTATTTATATTTGCAGTAACGATATTGTTCCAGAACGTCGTATTAACTTTTGCAGAAGAGAGTAAAGATTTTGGTTTATTGAATGCATTAGGTATCGATCTTTCACAGCCAAATCAGAATATCTCACGTGGTGATTTTGCGTATTTGATTGTAAAATTCTTGGGATTGGAGGATGCTGTAATTAGGGATAATAATGTGTCTTATTTTATTGATGTGCCGGAAAATCATCCTCAAAAGGCATTTATTGATTTTGTGGTTGTGCAGGGGATTATGAAAGGTGACGGTAACGAATATTTTCATCCTGATGATAAGATATTATATCAAGAGGCAATTAAAGTTCTTAGTACAATGCTGGGTTATCATAAGGCAGCTGAATCTGCTGGAGGGTATCCGTACGGCTATCTTGTCACTTTGCCTAAATTGGTTAGAGGGATTAAGTTTGATTTGACGGAACCGTTAAACCAGAAAGTATTGGCACAGATGCTTACTAATTGTCTTGATATTGAATTTACTGATTATGGGATTGAAACAGTTGGAACGGTTTTATCATTACGCAAAATAAGCGAAGGAAAGGGCGTTGTATCAGTAGCAGGGAAAAGCACTCTTTCAGGTAAAAGTAAACTTCCGTCAGATAAAGTTGTAATTAATGATGACATATATAATGTAGGATCCAGTAGTGCAAATTTGTATTTCGGTCAAATGGTGAAATATTATTATAAAATAAATGATGGTCAATATGAGTTAATATATGTTTCACCTTTGAACGATATTAAAAAGCTTGTAATTTCGTATGATAACATTGTAAGTTTTGAAAATTATACCTATAGTTACAGAACACAAGATACGGATAAAATCCAGCAAGCTAGTATTAGTATTAAATCATATGTTATTTACAATGGTATGGCAATCAGTCCGGGGTTTTCCGACTATATTCCTGCATATGGTTCAGTAACACTTATTGATAATGATGACAATGATGTGTTTGATGTTGTAATTATTGATTCAGTGACAACGGGGATTGTTAAAAATGTTGTTGATAATGTCATATATTTTGAAAATACGTCGTATTTAGATCTAACAAAAGCTGACATATATTTGTTGGAGGATTTAAATGGTGCCCCGGTGGATATTGATTTTATTAAGCCTAAAATGGTACTTTTAATAAGCCAAAGTCAGAATAAAGATTATATTTGTGTAAAAATCTGCGATAAGAAAGAAGAAGGCGAAATTGACAGTTTTGAAAGAGATAATAATGGCTATATCATTAATATTGGTAACAAGAAACTTAAGTCAAGTCCTCAGCTTTATATGCCAAATCCCAATCTGTCAGCAGGAGATTACATTGTATGTTATATGGATAGTAATGGATTAATTGCATATATTGACATCAATACAACTTACAATAATAAATTCGGATATGTCACAAAGGCTGTCTATAAAAATATTGGTAATAAAGTGGAGGTCAAAATATTCACACAGGATGGTGAGTTTTCGGTTTTCACTGTAAACGATAAAACCAAGTTCAATGGTAATACAATTACTGATATGAGTATGTTTGGTGATCAAGTTATTAACAAACTTGTATTATTTAGTGCCAATAAAAATATAATTCAAAGCATTTTTACTCCAAGGATATATAGTGACAATTTGGATGAACCGATAGAGGATGGTTTGCGTTTTCAAAGTGCGGCAATTAATGCACTTTATAAAGAGAGAGCGTATACATTTAACGGTCAGGTAGTTATAAAGGATGATACTATTGTGTTTATTATACCGGATGATATTACATTGGATGAAAAGTTTGAGATTAAAAAATGTAATTTCTTTAAGACTGACAGAAGATACACTGTGGAAGGATACACAACCCAAAAAGATAATATTGCCAGTGAGGTAGTTATAGTAAGACCTGGCGTTGAAGGGTTTGAGATACCAAGTGATGTTGATTTTATTGTAGTTAACAAGGTAACAAAAATTTTTACCGCAGATAGTGAAAAAGTTACTTATTCTATATCCGGTTTTTATAATGGTGACGAGGTTACCTATATACTTGATGATGAATCGGTAATGAACACACAAGTCGAAACAGGAGATGTCATACGGGTGAGAACAAACAGCAAATCATATGTAGATAAAATATATGTAATATATGATTATAGCAATGATGCATTTATGCCCTATATAGACAATGCTCCGAATCCAAGTGCTGCTATATTTGCCGCATCTTGCTTTACAAAGGCGTCATTTTATGATATGAAAGATTCAGTTGCTCTGCTTAGTATCAAAGATCCTAAAGAGGTTACGAAAAGGTCGGAACTTGCTATTCACTGTGTTGATAAGTTTATACTGTATAAGTATGATAAAGATGCCAAAAAGTTTCGACTTGCTAATGTAGAGGATATTGTAACATATAAGGAAGATGCTGAAAACTATTCAACGGCCGTATTTATGACTTCTTACGGAGCACCGAAGTCTATGGTCATATATTAAAGAAGGTGAATAATATGAAAAAATATTTAACATATTTTTTAATTGCGCTTTTGCTTATGAACGGCATCACAGTATATTGTGCCGATTATAGTCCTATCAATGGTGGGCAGCATTATGGCAAAGCTAAATTATTTACACCGAATGAGTATATTTTTCAAATTGAAGGCTCTGATGAAGAATTTATATTGTTGGATGTAACTTCCGACAAACAATCTAAATATATGGTGCTTACCAAAACAGTATATCCGCCGAAAATCTTTGACACAGGCGGAAGTCAAATTTTTGATCCCAATAATCAAAAAAATATTGCGCATTATCTTAATAATGAATTTTTAGCTTCAGATACATTACCTCAGATGATTAAGGACCACATTAATAAGTCCCATGTTTGGACTACTGAAAGCGGTTCCGTTAATTATTATCCGGAAGGTGAAACGAAAGCTGTTGCGGGAGTTGTTTTGTTGTCTTTGAGAGAGTTTAATAAATATTATGAAAAAATTGGATATCGAGATCAAGCGTTTACACCTTGGTTTTTACGGACACCCATGAGGTTTTGGAGCAAAGATCATGTTTATGGTGTTGATGCCTCTTCGTTTATTTGTAAAGTGACAACTTACCATATAGGTGAACCTAATGGTATAAGGCCTGTTTTTTATCTGGACTATAATTTCTTTCTTGATGCTAAAATAAATATTGTAAAAAGCGGTGCTGCGGTTAAACGTGCGATAAGTCGTGAATATTCAAAGGAAATGTTGGAAGGGGTAGGTTTTTCGAAAGAATACATAGAAGATATTTTTGCCGGTGAAAAATTCGAATTTTATGCAGACAGTGACAATAGTAAGATCATGCACCCGGAAAATGCCGCATATCGCTATAAAATATCGGCAAATAAGTTTGTAGGTGAAACTTACGATATTTTTTATGGTGTTACGGATTTATACAGAAATGAGAATATAGAATTTACTTCGATAAAAGATTCGGTTTCCGGAGGAATTGAGAAAAGCGGTAAACTGCTTTTATATGGTCTTGCACCGGGAATTTATAGAATTACTATTTCGGTAAGCAAAAGAGGAAGAACTATTTATGAGTATTCTGATGTTTTTTCCATTTTAAAACCTTATACATCTCAGCTTCTTGATAAATACAATATGCGAGGATTTTCGGTGCAATGGGAACGCGTTATGTATCCTGAATATATTGATAAGCAAGTAGATGCTTTAAGCAAGGCAGGGATTAAGTATGCCAGAAGCAGCTCAAGCTGGGCAGGCTTTGAATCCGGGAGCAATAAAACTATAAACTATGCAAGATCAGCTATGTGGATACCGAAGCTTTATGCAAATGGTATTTCACATATATTGATGCTGAGTTATAATAATACACTCTATGCTGATAAAATTATGTCAGGGATTGTTTCAAAAGATAATACCATTGCCTATGGTGATTATGCGAAAGCCATGCTTGAAAAATATCCCCATATTAAAACGGTTGAAATTTGGAATGAGCCTGATATGAACGGATTCTGGATTGGAAATACGCCTGGGGAGAATTATACGGATTATACGGATTTGTTAAAATATACGTCAACAGAACTGAATAAGTATCGTAATGATATTAACATTATAGGCGGGGTTATTGCTCAGACTTGGACAACAGATATGTTGAGCGGCATGTTGCAAAACGGTGCATACGGTTATATGGATTCGGTGTCCGTTCATGGTTATAATTATCCTAATCGGATTGATGAGGAGTTTTTCGAAAAAAGATTTGTGACTCATAAAAATTTATTAAGTGAATATGGGGGTTGGAAGAGATTAATCATTACCGAAATAGGCGCACCAACAGGAACCGGTCAGAGTTCTGTTAGTGAAAAGGATCAAGCACGGGATGTTATAATGTCTTATCTCTTGACCGATAAATTCGGTTTGGACGGCTGCATGGTTTATGTTCTTACTAATCCGGGAATTAAAGAAAATGATCGTGAAGCAATGTTTGGTGTATTGCGAAATACTTTTGAACCAAAGCCTGCATATATTGCTGTAAATCAGATGAACTCTGCTCTTGGCGGTGCCTTGTATATTGGTGATATCATGTTGGGAGAGCATGTTACTGCAGGTGTGTATCATAATAATGGTGTTCCCTTAATGGTCGTATGGAATAAAACAAAAAATAACGTGGAAACTATTGCTGTTCCCGAAGATATTGTTGAGATAAAGGATTTGCTTGGTAAAAATGTTACTGTTAAAGATAATATTACGGTTGGCAGTGAAGTGTATTATTTATATGATGTTAAAAGAGAATATTTGAGTAAAGCGGCATTGAACTCTGTAACCCATATCAATCAAAATTTGGGGGAATACAAAATTCATTTTGGTAACTACGATTTGCTTGATAAGGAAGGAATTCTGTCAGCGCTCCGGCTTATAGCCGATACAGCTGAAAATTTGATTCAAAGTGTTAAAAATGGAATAGTTGATATGGAACAGGCAAGGCTTTCTCAAATATTGTTTGAATACCATAACATGATGAAGATATTTGTTAATTTGTATTCCGCTGTTGCTAATGATACCAGTTTAACAGAAGTATCTGATTATTACAGTATGGCAAAAGAATTTATCGATGACAGGAAATCACAGGAACAGACTGATTCATTGATGTACAGCGAAGCAATGCTTAAATATGCAAAGCAATATTATGATAATGCAAATGATTTATTAAATTCACATGAGAATGGAGAAATTAAAAACAGTGTTATCAATATATGGAATTATGCGGGAGATATTATTTCAAAATGGGCATATGATTTTTGCCAGTTGGAAAGTGGGAATAATTTAAAAGTATATCTTAAGGTTCCAGGCGAAAATTTAAAGTTTTATGAAGAAGCAACGCAAAGTCTTCCTGTTTACATTGTCAATAATGGCTGCAATGACTTTACAGGTGAGGTACAGTTACTTGATGATAAAGGCAATATTGTAGCAAAATCAATGAGAGTTCATTCATATAGCAACCAATGGAAGCAGATTAATGTTGATTTTGATGAAAACAATGTGCCTGAAAGCGGGCTTTATACTTTATGCTTTGTTGACGGTTCTAATAAAGTGATTACCCAAAAAAATTTGAAGATTAATGTGGTAAAATCCATTTCCGTGGAGTTGTTGCCTTCCGATAATACGATTGACAAATTGGACCATATTAATGTGAAAGTAAATAACTTATCGAATAAAACACTAACAGGTAATGTCAGCATTATTCCGCCTTCGGGCTGGAGTTTGTCCAACTCGCAAATTACATACACAGTGGCAGGAAACTCATCGGAAATTTACAGTTTTAAAGTTAATCAAAAGACAGCATATGCATATAACCATTACGTTTTTGATATTGCGGTGACGAATTTGCAAGGAAAACAGATTTTAAACGTAGAAAGTCCTCTAAGCTTTACTTGCATAATTGCAGCACAACAACCTATTGATGTTTATGCTTTTGACGGTAATATTGAGGAATGGTCAGATGCCTACCCAATTTACATTCAACCTGTTTCAAAACCGAATGATATTGATTTGTGGACAAAATCTGAGTTGTCGGGACGTGCATTTATAAAATGGGATAAAGATAATTTATACGTGATGTGTGATGTTTATGATGAATTCTTTGCTCAGACTGAGTCTGAAGGCAGAATATGGAATGGTGATAGTATACAGGTTGCAATTGATGCGCAGAATGATAAGGCGAATAAATATATGCCCGATGATTTGGAAATAGGGTTGGCATTAACGGATTACGGGGTACAGACGTATGTTTGGCATGGAGTGAATGACGATGCCGTAGGCTCCCGCTCACCTTCTTATGGGAATGTAGTAAGGTCAAATGAAAAAAGTATTACACGATACTGTATGCGGATTCCTAAGGAAGAATTAGGTCTTAAGGAGTTTACTGAAAATATGCAAATAGGATTCAATTTAGTGATCAACGATTCTGATTTGAACACTCGTGAAGGATATGCAGAATTTACAGCGGGAACGGCAAGCGGTAAAAATCCGTCACTTTGGTATACATTTAATTTATGTAGACCGGAAACAAATGTAATTCGTTTAGATATGACGGTATTTCCAAAATCATTTTAAGTAACATATGTTGTTAAAATAAATGTAAATATTAAAAACTACAGCCCATTAATTCTACGGGCTGTAGTTTGTTTTTTCTACGCCTTATGTGCCGATGGTGCCGGTGGTTTTCCCATGCTTTGATCCATGAGGGAGTACAGTTTGTAGTTGCATACATATGCTAATATTTAATATTTATAAACATTCGTACAAAAATCATGCTTTTTTGAAAAAGAAAAATTTTCTACGATTGAAAAATTCCATGATTGCGTTATAATTTAAAATGTAATTGTATTCTGTATAAAAAATGATAATAAGGACAAGGAGTACCATGAGGAGAGTAAGTGAAATTTTTAGTGATTTTAAAGCATCAGGGAATATCAATACTGCAGTGGTGGAAGCAGTGGTTATAAAGAAAAAAGATAAAGTGTTGGAAATGAAACTTAGCGCTGATAAGTATATTGAAGAGCAAGAGGTGGAACAACTGAATCAGTTTATCCAAAACAGATTTGCACTAAAAGATTCGAAGATTATTATAGAATATTCTATGGATGTCCATAAAAATCTTATAGAAGATGAATTAAAAGATATTGTACTGCAATTGGCGGACAAATATCCTCTTTTAAAAGCAATGGTCAACAATTGTGAATATGAGATAGGGGCTCATTATATCAATTTTAATTTTAACGTTGTCATATCGGAAATTTTAAAAGCCAAAGGTTATGACAGGAAAATTCAGCAAATATTAAAGAATCTTTATGGAGTCGAATATGCCGTTCATTTTGTGGACAAAGTGAGTGAGGAAGATTTAAGGCTTATGCAGGAAGATGCCCGTGCACAGGAAATGCAGATTATTCAAAATGCTGCCGGCAGTGTGTCAAGCAATATGAAACCGACTTCGTCAAAGGTTTCCGAAGGCAATCCGGAAAATACAAGTTCCGGTGACGATGAAAAGAAAAGCGACTCGGTATTAATACTGGGCAGAAGCTCTAAAATAAAGGAAAATATTATAAAAATTATTGATATTACTCCCAACGAGGGTAAAGTGTGTATAGAAGGGGAAATATTTAATATTGAATCCAAGGAATTAAAAAGCGGAAAAACATTAATTTCTTTTGATTTATATGACGGTTCCAGTTCTATTACCTGTAAGGCTTTTGTTAAGTCCGGTCAAGAGGAAGAGGTACTGTCAGGATTAACAAAGGCCAAAGGTGTAAGAGTTGCCGGAGATGCCGGTTACAGTAGTTTTTCCGGAGAAACGGAAATTATTGTGAATACCATTGTAGAAACGGAAGGGTTGAAGAAAAATATTAGGCAGGATTGTGCAGAAGTAAAAAGGGTAGAATTGCATATGCACACCCAGATGAGTCAAATGGATGCGGTGACCAGCGCTACCGATTTAATCAAAAGAGCCATGAGTTGGGGAATGAAATCCATTGCTATAACCGATCATGGGGTTGTACAGGCATTTCCTGAAGCTCATAAACTTTTAGGAAGGGACAATCCGAATATGAAGGTGCTCTATGGTGTGGAGGCATATTTAGTACCGGATAAAAAGCCTTCTGTGATGAATTCAAAAGGGCAGGATATTGATACCACCTATTGTGTTTTGGATTTAGAAACCACAGGCTTTTCGCCTAAAACCGAAAAAATTACCGAAATAGGGATTATGAAACTGAAAGACGGTAAGGTCATCGATCAATTTGCCTGTTTTGTAAATCCTGAAAAGCCAATTCCTGCAAGAGTTGTTGAGGTTACCAATATCACCGATGATATGGTAAAGGATGCGGAAACCATTGAGAAAGTTTTTCCTAAGTTGCTGGACTTTATTCAAGGAAGCGTTTTAGTCGCACATAATGCTTCCTTTGATGTGGGGTTTTTAAAACACAATGCAAAAGTGCTTGGATACGAATTGGATTTTACATATATTGATACATTGTCTTTAGCCCGTGAACTGTTTCCGGATTTTAAGAGTTATAAGCTGGGGAAAATCGCTAAAAATCTTGGCATAGAGGTAAAAGTGGCTCATCGGGCTTTAGATGATGTAGATACCACGGTGAAAGTATTTCATATGATGCTTGAAAAGTTAAAAGAAAGAGGCGTTAAGACGCTGGATGATATTGATCAATATGTTTTGGATGAAGCTGCCCAAAAAGAAGAATATAAAAAGCTGAAAGCCTATCATGCCGTTATCCTTGCAAAGGACTATACGGGATTAAGGAATTTATATAAATTAGTATCTTATTCCCATTTGGATTATTTTTATAAAAAGCCGCGTATACCAAAGAGTTTATATAAAAAATATTCAGAAGGCTTAATAATTGGCAGCGGATGCAGTGAAGGTGAACTGTATCAGGCTATTTTACTTGGGAAATCGGACGATGAAATTGAGGCCATTGCTGAAGATTATGACTATTTGGAAATTCAGCCTTTAGGGAATAATGAATATTTGGTACGACAGGAGCAGGTACCCAACAGAGAATATTTAAAGGAAATCAACAGGAAAATTGTAGCTTTAGGGGAAAAATTGAATAAACCGGTGGTGGCAACAGGAGACGTTCATTTTATGGATCCGGAAGATGAAATATATAGACGTATTCTGGAAGCAGGACAAGGATATAAAGATGCGGATTATCAAGCACCGTTGTATTTGAGGACTACCGAGGAAATGCTCCAGGAGTTTTCCTATTTAGGAAAGGAAAAAGCTTATGAAGTAGTGATCACCAATACCAATATAATAGCCGATATGTGTGAGCAGATTAGTCCTATATCACCTGAAAAAGCTACGCCCCATATAGACGGTTGTGAACAGATGATTAAAGATATCACGTATAAAAAAGCTCATGAGTTGTATGGAGATCCTTTGCCTGAAATTGTTCAGACCAGGCTTGAGAGAGAATTGGATTCCATTATTAAGAACGGGTTTTCGGTGATGTATATTATTGCTCAAAAACTGGTGTGGAAGTCCAATGAAGACGGTTACCTTGTAGGATCCAGGGGTTCTGTCGGTTCTTCGCTTGTAGCATATATGACGGGTATTACGGAGGTTAATGCGTTGCCGCCCCATTACAGGTGTCCAGGCTGTAAATATTCTGATTTTACCGATTACGGTTATCAGAATGGGTTTGATTTACCCGATAAGAACTGCCCTGTTTGCGGAGAAAAAATGGACAAGGACGGTATGGATATACCGTTTGAAACATTCTTGGGTTTTAACGGGGATAAAGAACCGGATATTGACTTGAATTTTTCCGGCGAATATCAGGCAAAGGCGCATAAATATACGGAAGTGATTTTCGGTAAAGGCACTACGTTTAAGGCAGGTACTATAGGTACCATAGCGGAAAAAACGGCTATTGGATTTGTTAAGAAGTATTTCGAAGAAAAAAATATTCCTGTTAACCGAGCGGAAATTATGAGGCTTGCAAAGGGATGCACAGGCGTCAAAAGAACGACAGGGCAGCATCCCGGTGGTATTATTGTAGTGCCTAAGGGCAGAGAAATTTTTGAATTTTGTCCTGTGCAGCACCCTGCGGATGACCCTGACTCGGATATTATTACAACACATTTTGATTACCATTCCATCGACCAGAATTTGTTAAAACTTGATATACTGGGACATGATGATCCGACGGTCATCAAAATGCTGCAGGATATTACCGGAGTGGACCCGAAAAAGATACCAATGGATGATAAGGAGACCATGTCCATCTTTTCATCTACGGAAGCGTTGGGCGTCACTCCCGAGCAGATTAATTCTAAAGTGGGAACCTTCGGTATTCCGGAGTTTGGAACTAAATTTGTACGAGGAATGCTTTTGGACACCATGCCAAAAACATTTTCCGATTTATTATGTATATCGGGACTTTCCCATGGTACCGATGTATGGCTGGGAAATGCAAAGGATTTGATTGATTCAGGAACCATTTCAAGCATCAGTGAAGCGGTTTGTACCAGAGACGATATTATGGTTTATCTAATTAAAAAGGGATTGCCTCCGGACAGTGCTTTTAAGATTATGGAGACCGTGCGTAAGGGAAAAGCTTTAAAGGATCCTAAATGGCCGGAATATGAGGCAATGATGAGGGAGCATGACGTACCTGAGTGGTATATAGAATCCTGCAAAAAGATCAAATATATGTTCCCCAAGGCTCATGCTGCAGCCTATGTAATGATGGCATTTCGGATTGCATGGTTTAAGGTTCACATGCCAAAGGCTTATTATGCGGCTTACTTTACAGTCAGGGCAAAAGCTTTTGATGCAGAATATATGATATTTGGCAAGGAAAAAGTCAAGACCAAGATGAAAGAAATTGAAATGATGGGAAATCAAGCTTCTCCCAAGGATAAGGAGATGTATGAAGATTTGGAATTGGTTTTGGAAATGTACGAAAGAGGCTTTAAATTTTGGCCCATTGATTTATATAAGTCCCATGCTACAAAATTTCTGGTGGAAGAAGATGGATTACGACCGCCCATAAACAGCATAGCCGGTATGGGAAACGTAGCTGCAGAAAGTATATACAATGCCGTACATGAAGGAAGACCTATAAGTTCCGTAGAAGATTTAAAGAGACGCGCCAAGATTGGAAACGCCGCTATAGAATTGCTGAAAAAGTTTGATTGTTTGAAAGATTTACCCGAAAATGATCAATTGAGTTTGTTTGATGTAATTTGAATTAGATTCGCCATATAATGAATACGGATTCATATATTCCTAATTCTGTATTGTTCGTGCACAGACTCATCGGCTCGTCAAATATCCATTTAGGCCGCATCAACGCAACGTCCATGTTGCGAGTGATGTTAAAAATACCGTCCGTGGTATTTTTGCCTAAATGTCTGTTTAACTTCGCCGTGACTCTGCGGGCGACCACAGGTCGCCCCTACAACAATAACGATTTATCCATATATGAATCCGTATTTATATATCGTAGGGCGACCTGCGGTCATGCGGTTACTCGCAATTATTATATATATTAGTTATATTGTAGGGACACCATACATGGTGTCCGAAAGTAGTACCTTCTACTTAATTTCATTTAAGTCATATGGAGTCGTTTGGTATACATAATAGTTCAGCCAATTGGCAAACAAAAGATTGGCATGGCCTCTCCAATTAACAATAGGTGCTTTAGACGGATTATCATCCGGATAGTAATTTTTCGGGATATCGATGTCGATTCCCTTTTGTATATCTCTTATATATTCTTCATGTAATGTTAAAGGGTCATATTCGGAATGTCCGGTGACAAATATTTGCCTTCCGTCTTTTGAGGCCACAATATAAATACCGGCTTCTTTTGAGTCAGCCAATATCTCCAATTCCGGTACTTTTTTAATATCTTCTTTACGTACTTCGGTGTACCTTGAATGAGGTGCATAGAACATGTCGTCAAATCCGCGAAGAAGTTTCTTATTCTTTTTTCTTACTTTGTGGGGAAAAACGCCGAATACTTTTTTATCCAGTAAATACTTAGGAATATTGTAGTGATAATACAAACCAGCTTGTGCTCCCCAGCATATATGGAATGTGGAAGTTACATTGTGACGTGACCATTCCATGATTTCGGTCAATTCATTCCAATAATTCACTTTTTCGAAATCCATTGTTTCTACCGGTGCTCCTGTAATAATTAAACCGTCAAATTTTTGGTCTTTTATGTCGTCAAACGTTTTATAAAATTTTAGTAAATGTTCTTCCGGTGTATTCTTCGATTTATGTGTTTTGGTATGCAACAGTTCTACTTCTACTTGCAACGGTGTATTACCTATCAAACGAAGAAGTTGAGTTTCCGTGGTTATTTTTGTAGGCATCAAGTTTAATATAGCAATTTTTAACGGACGAATGTCCTGATGTAAAGCTCGTTTTTCAGTCATTACGAAAATATTTTCACTATTCAAAATCTTGGCTGCAGGCAGTTTATTCGGTATTTTTATCGGCATATCCATTACTCCTTTAATTTTTTTCAAATAGTATAACAAAACTTGTTCATTTTTACAATCCATTATTTTAAAAAGAATATTTTATAACGGTTCATTGTATACTAACTCTGTAGTGCAACAGACAACTCAAGAGAAACGGAGTGATGCCGGTGAGCAAAGAAAAATACAGCAATAAAGTATCCTTTATAAAAATGAATGGTGGACAGGAACAAAAGTCATCGGAGGAAAACAATGCGGAATCCGTAAAAGAATTTGGCACGAGCAGTGTAAAAAATTCAAGAGGCAATATACATTGTTTGACCATTATAGGACAAATAGAAGGTCATATTATTTTACCGCCTCAAAATAAGACCACAAAGTATGAACATGTTATTCCTCAATTGGTAGCCATAGAAGAAAACAATGAAGTGGACGGATTGCTTATTATACTTAATACGGTGGGTGGTGATGTGGAAGCCGGTCTTGCAATAGCCGAAATGATTGCAAGTATGAAAAAGCCTACGGTATCTTTGGTATTGGGCGGTGGGCACAGCATAGGCGTACCTCTTGCAGTATCTGCAAAATATTCTTTGATTGCACCTTCTGCCACCATGACCATTCATCCCATAAGAATGTCAGGATTGATAATTGGAGTGTCCCAAACTTTTGAATATTTTGATAAAATGCAAGAAAGAGTGGTTCAATTTGTAACGCGGAATTCTAAAATTTCCAGGGAGCGCTTTCGTTCGCTAATGTTAAAGACAGGTGAACTTGCAAATGATGTGGGAACCGTATTATTTGGTGAGGATGCAGTGAAGAACGGAATTATTGACCAAGTAGGAGGGGTATCCGAAGCCCTTGAAAAGTTATATGAAATGATTGAAGAACGGAAAAAAGCAGGTGAGCAACAATGATTATACATTCCATTGTTCCTTATGAAATCATTTTTGGGCAACAGCAGGAAGAGAGCAAGCAGACCAAGTATATATCCGTTAACAATTGCTTATTGGAAGTCACATTAATGGAAGGAGACACATACAAAATAAATCGCATTATCAGTGCAAACTTAGCTGCATACTTATCCCCGGACATGCAGCCGGGTAGTATTATTCGGTACCGTTAATTTTAATAAATCGGATTATGGAGCCGTTCCATTATATAAAATATTAAATTTTGACGACATTGAAAAAGTTCCGATAAAATGCTATAGTATTATTATCAACTTTAACGAAACTATGGAGGTTTGCATTGAAAACGGGGGACCAAACACTGATTAAACATTTAAATCGAAAAATTATTTTGGAAACCATTATTCATCATAAAAGCATATCCCGTGCACAATTGTCCAAATTGACGGGGCTTAATAAAGCAACCATTACTTCACAAATTGTTGAATTAATCAACGACGGACTTGTGGTAGAAACGGTTTTTGACAAATCATCAGGAGGAAGAAAGCCTCTTTTACTGAGTTTAAATCATTGTGCAGGTTATGCCATAGGAATTGAATTGGACGTGGACTGCATTTACATCATTGTTACGGATTTATCCGGAAGAATTGTGAATAAGAAGTATATGAACGTCAATACATCTTCTTATGAGCGAACCAAAAAGGTCTTATGTGAACAAATTCGGTTTATTATAAAAAACATTCCTGTTTCCCGATATGGAATCGTTGGGATAGGCATAGGAATCCACGGTATCGTCGACAAAAATGAACAAATTGTATTTGCCACTCATTCAAACTGGAGAAATGTTGATTTAAAATCAGAATTATTGGAAGAGTTTCATTTACCCGTACATATTGATAACAATACCAACCTTATTGCATCAGCGGAAAAAGCATATTATGCAGATGCAAAAAATCTATTGTGCTTAACCGTATCTACAGGAATAGGCTTAGGAATTATTATTGATCATGAAATTTTCAGGGGATTTAACGGTTTTGCAGGCGAAGTCGGTCATATGATTACTCATATTGGAGGGTTACCATGCAGTTGCGGCAATAACGGTTGCTGGGAAAAGTATGCATCCGAGCAGGTGTTTTTAAGCAGGCTTGCCGAAATAAAGCATATTCCATCATGTACCGTGGAAGATGTACAACGCTGGGTTGGAGAAAAGGATCAGGAAAGCATTGAACTTTTTGCGCAATTTTCAAAAGAACTTGCAATAGGACTTAATAATATTATTAATACGTTTAATCCGGAAACCATTATTATCAACAGTGAGCTAATAGGGGCTTATCCTCAAATCATTGAAGATATTAAAAGGCATATGGTATCCAGTATGAGTGATTATGGAAATATTTTGCATTCAAAGCTGGGAAAAAAAGCTTGTGCGTTAGGTGCAAGCATAGAAATGATTAAGAGGTTTCTTAACATTTCCCAATTGCAATTATCGCATTAAAATATATTGCTTTTTAATACAATAAGTGATAAACTAATAATAACATAGTTTGTTTACCAAACAAACAAAGTTAGGAGGGGTGAATAGGTGAGAAAATTTATGGATGAAAATTTTTTGTTATCCAATACCACTGCGCAGGAACTTTTTCATGAATATGCAGAAAAAATGCCTATTTATGATTATCACTGTCATTTAAATCCGAAGGAGATTTATGAGAACAAAAGATTTAAAAATATTACCGAAGTATGGCTGTATGGTGACCATTATAAATGGCGCGCCATGCGCAGTGACGGGATTGATGAAAGGTATATCACCGGCAATGCAAGTGATTATGAAAAATTCAAGGCATGGGCCAAGGTCATTCCGTATACCATCGGAAATCCTTTGTATCATTGGACGCATCTTGAACTTCAGAGGTATTTCGGAATTTATGACTTATTAAGTGAAGATACAGCTGATGCTATCTGGGAAAAAACAAACAGCATGCTTAACGGTGAAGGGTTTGCAGTAAGAGACTTAATTAAAAAATCTAATGTAAAAGTCATCTGTACGACGGATGACCCTACGGATTCTTTAGAGTATCACAAAAAAATTGCGGAACTTGATGATTTTGATGTAAAGGTTCTGCCTACTTTCCGACCTGATAAAGGACTTCACATTAACTTAAAAGGTTTTTCCGAGTGGGTTCAAAAATTAGGAGAAGTGTGCGGCAAGACCATTCATACTTATGAAGAGTTTTTGTCCGCTCTTGAAGGGCGAGTCAATTATTTTCACGCCGTAGGCTGCCGTATTTCCGATCATGCTTTTGACTATGTACCATATGCCGAAGTTACTTTGAAAGAAGTTTCCGGTATTTTTGAGAAAGGTATGAAGTCACAACCCATTACTCAACTTGAAGAAGAACAATACAAATGCTATACGTTAAGATTTTTGGGGCAACTTTATTCCAAATTAGGTTGGACCATGCAACTTCATATAGGAGCCATGAGGAATAACAACACCCGTATGTTTCATCAGTTGGGACCGGATACGGGATTTGATTCCATCAATGATTTAAGTATTGCATATCCTTTGTCAAGGTTTTTGGATTCCCTGGAGATTCAAAGCTCATTGCCTAAGACCATTTTATATACCTTAAACCCGAAGGATAATTATGTTTTGGGGACTATGTTAGGGAATTTCCAAGGGGACGGTATTCCCGGAAAAATCCAATTCGGTTCCGCTTGGTGGTTTAATGACCAGAGAGACGGTATGATGGAACAAATGAAGGCATTGGCGAATCTTGGATTGTTAAGCCGTTTTGTAGGTATGTTGACCGATTCAAGAAGTTTTCTTTCCTACCCAAGGCATGAATATTTCAGAAGAATTCTTTGCAATCTTATCGGTGAATGGGTTGAAAACGGAGAATTTCCAAAGGATATGAAGTTATTGGGTGAAATTGTACAGGGAATCTGTTTTAATAATGCAAAACAATATTTTGGAATTGAATGTTAAGTGAGGTGTTAGCAATGCAAATGACGTTTCGATGGTATGGGGACGATGATCCGGTAACATTGGACTATATTAGGCAAATTCCCGGTGTAACCGGTATTGTTTCGGCAATATATGATGTCCCGGTAGGGGAAGTATGGCCACTGGAAAAAATCATGGAATTGAAAAACAAGATTGAGAAAAAAGGATTAACTTTATCGGTCATTGAGAGTGTTCCGGTACATGAAGATATCAAACTGGGATTGCCCACAAGAGACAGGTATATAGCCAATTATCAGGAAACTTTAAGGAATCTTGCAAAAGCAGGAATTAAGGTGGTTTGCTATAACTTTATGCCTGTCTTTGACTGGACGCGTTCCGAGTTGAATTATGAACTGCCGGACGGTTCCAAGGCATTGATTTATCAGGAAGAAACCGTACAGAAAATGAATCCGTTAAACGGCGATTTGTCATTACCCGGTTGGGATTCCAGTTATACCAAAGAGGATCTAAAAGGACTTTTAGAACAATATCAGAATATAACGGAAGAGGATCTGTGGGAAAATCTCCATTACTTTTTAAAACATGTGATTGCCGTGGCGGATGAGGTCAATATTAAAATGGCAATCCATCCGGATGATCCACCGTGGTCTATTTTCGGGCTTCCAAGGATCATTACTAATAAAGAGAGTCTGGAACGTTTAATTCATCTTGTGGACAGTCCGAATAACGGAATCACTCTGTGTTCGGGTTCTCTTGGTGTGAGTAAGGAAAATAATATACCTGAGCTTATCAGATATTTTGGTAAGAAGGGACGAATCCATTTCGGACATTGCAGAAATGTTAAGATTATGGGAGAAAAGTCTTTTGAAGAAGCTTCTCATAGAAGTTCGGACGGTTCTCTTGACATGGTAGAGATTATGAAGGCGTATCATGATATCGGTTTTGACGGTCCCATAAGACCGGATCACGGTAGAATGATATGGGGTGAAACCGGAAGACCCGGATACGGATTGTATGACCGAGCCTTGGGCGCAGTATATCTGAACGGTATATGGGAGACGTTAGAGAAGATATGATTCATATATGGATAAAATATTATTGTTGTAAAAGGGCAACCTGTAGTCAATGTCGGCAATTTAAGGTGCTATATCATGGATACATGTTTATATATTCCTAAATTGGTATTCCTCGTGCACAGGCTCATCGGCTCGTCAAATATCCATTTAGGCCGCATCAACGCAACGTCCATGTTGCGAGTGATGCTAAAAATACCGTCCGTGGTATTTTTGCCTAAATGTCTATTTGCCTTCGCCGTGACTCTGTAGCATTCAGAATAAAAGAATTTATCCATATATGAACATGTATCCATAATATGGTGTGTTAAGTTGACGACATTGACTTGTGGTTGCCTGCAGGTATGAATACATTAATCATGCTGTAGGGACGCCATACATGGCGTCCGTTTATAAATGTATCAATTTTGGGTTTGATTTGAATAGCAATTTATAAATAGAGTGGAGGTTTATATAATGAAATTACCGTTTCAAATTGATCTAAAAGACAAGGTTGCCGTTGTAACCGGCGGTGGCGGAATATTGTGCAGTGCCTTTGCAGAAGCATTGGCAAAGTGCGGTGCCAAGGTTGCAGTACTGGATTTAAGGAAGCCCAATGCGGATAAGGTAGCAGATGCGATAAAAGCGGATGGCGGAATGGCAATTGGTGTGGAAGCAAACGTCTTGGATTTGGAAAGCCTGAACCATGCAAAAGCAATAGTAAACAGGGAATTAGGAAGCTGCGATATATTAATTAACGGTGCGGGCGGCAACCATCCCAAGGGTACCACTACCAAAGACTATTTATTTAAAGAGGACCTTGCAAATGGAAAGGACAATATTACGACATTTTTTGATTTGGACCCGGACGGGATTCAATTTGTATTTAATTTAAACTTTATAGGAACTTTGCTGCCCACTCAGGTGTTTGCCAAGGACATGATAGGTAAAAAAGGGGCTACTATCATTAACATCTCCTCCATGAACGCATTCACACCTTTAACAAGGATACCGGCTTATAGTGGTGCAAAAGCGGCCGTGTCGAACTTTACGCAGTGGCTTGCGGTACATATGAGCAAAGTGGGTATCAGAGTCAATGCAATAGCGCCGGGATTCTTTTTAACCGATCAAAACAGAAGTCTTCTTATTAATGAAGACGGTTCCTATACTGAACGTGCCCAGAAGATTTTAAGCCAGACACCGATGGGACGTTTTGGAGAAAGAGGAGAATTAATCGGTACGCTGTTATGGTTGGTAGATGAAGGCGCTTCCGGATTTGTGAACGGAACGGTGATTCCGGTGGACGGCGGATTTTCAGCATATTCAGGAGTGTAAATAAGAGGTTGTTTCACAATATATTGTTGCTTGATATATTATCATGTAAGATGTAGGGGCGATTCAAGAATCGCCCTTTTAATCATATTACCATAATAATATAATAAGTCTCATAAAATAATTATTTGGGCGATTCTTGAATCGCCCCTACTATGTGGTGTTATCATTGCATCCAAGCAAGCATCACTAATTTACAAACATTAGTGTATTAAGTTGACGACATTGGTTTCCATGCATATCTAATTGAGAGATAGCCTCTTTATCATTGAATAAAAAATTTTTTACATCAATAAAAATGTTTGACATGATACTATATTTAGTACTATAATAAAAATAGGTGATAATAAATGGGTAAACTAGAGAAACTACTCTTAAAGATCAAAAATAACCCAAGACAAGTACGATTTGACGAATTAGATAAGATATTATTAGAAGAAGGATTCAAAAGAAGACAACCTGGTGGAGGCTCAAGTCATTATATTTATACAAAAGGTAACGTAAGACTTACTGTTCCGTATAGAAAGCCACATATCCTTGAGGTATATGTTAAGCGTGCCATTGAAGCGATAGAAGGAGGTAATCATGATGAATAAAAATTTAAACTATTATTTATCTCTTCCATACAAGATTGTCATTGAACCGGACCCAAGTGGGGAAGTAACAGTATATATTCCTGATTTACCAGGTTGTATAAGTCAAGGTGATAACTTGAATGATGCATATAAAATGATTGAAGAGGCTAAGAGAGTATGGATTGAATCAGCACTTGAAGACGGAATACCCATTCCCGAACCCAGTACTACAGAAGAGTTCTCAGGCAAATTTGTAGTGCGAGTTCCAAAATCATTGCATAGACAACTGAGTGAGAAGGCAAAAAGCGAGGGTGTATCTTTAAATCAATATGTAATTTATAAACTTTCAAGATAACGCAGGATTTTTTAGTATTTAAATATTTATATTGTAGCTTTAGTAGTGGCAACAGTAATATGTTGTCATTTTTTTTTATTTCGTTAAAATCTTATGGATAAAATCTGTTATTTAATAAGAAATGTATTTATATGTTCTACAATATTTACGGGCGATTCGTGAATCGCCCCTACGATTTGATTTGGTGAACTTGCGGAAGAAAATTGTTTTTGTCATAAAAATAATAGAATTCTTTTAAAAGATATGATATAGTAATAATGTTGAACAAATATTGTACAAAAGAATGTGTAATTAAGGTGGTCTGAATGGCAAAACAAAAAAGGAACAGAAAAAAGTCCACAAAAGGAAATGTTTCATCAGGCATTAACCATGAGATTATTGCTTTAATTATAATATCTGCAGGTTTGGTCATGGGCATTAGTTTGTTTACCAGCGGTGCCGGCCTTTTTGGTAAAGCATTCCGTAGGATTTGTATGGGATTAATGGGATATATCGTATATGCCATTCCTTTATTCATTATCGTATATGGCATACAATATCTTATCAAAAGAGAAAACTTTAATAATAAATGCAATTTTTGGTCCTTTTTTGGGCTTTTAGTGTCGTTGAGTGCGATAGAGCATATTTTTCTCTACAAATCAGACAGGGAAGCCGGATTTAGAGACAGCATCATATTTTTTTATGATTCCGGTATCAAGGGGGAAAGCGGAGGTGTTATAGGCGGCTTGGTTGCCGAGCCTGTTATTAATATGTTTGGAATATGGGGTGCCGGAGTCATTTTTATGACGTGTACCATTGTTTTCATTATGTTAATTACTCAGATATCTTTTGCCAAAATAATTTCTTTTATGTTTTCGTGGATAAGAAATTTATTTGCGAGAATTGGTAAGTCGTTGTCTTCTCAAATGAAAGAAGTACAAAAACAATTGGAAGAAGAGAAGATAGAGGATTCAGTAGAACGGGATGACATATTGGTTGAACAAGATATGATAGAAAGCTCTCAATCTGATAGTGTTGAGCCTGAAATAGAAATTTTTGATCCTCATTTGCCCGAAGAAAACGATATGATTGAAAAACAACATGCAGAGACAATAAAACCTGCTAAAAAAAGTTTGAGTAAAGCCCAAAAAGAGAACGTTGCGACAGAAGAAATCGGACCGATAGACACAAAGAATGAACAAATTCAATATATGTTTCCTCCCATTGAGCTTCTAAGCGGGGCAGAACAAATGGGCGATAAGAAAGAATCTATCAATGATTTACGCAATAATGCAAAGAAGCTTGTTGAAACGTTGAAAAGTTTCGGGGTAGAAGCCAAGGTGCTTCAGGTAAGCAAAGGACCTGCAGTAACAAGATATGAGCTTCAGCCCAGTGCAGGGGTAAAAGTAAGTAAAATTGTAAACCTTGCTGATGATATAGCTCTTAATCTTGCCGCGCCGGGGGTAAGAATCGAAGCGCCCATACCCGGAAAAGCTGCGGTTGGAATAGAGGTTCCCAATAAGGATGTAACTACGGTTCATTTGCGTGAAGTCATTGAGTCCGAGGAATTTAGCAAGCATCCTTCAAAGCTTGCTTTTGCTCTCGGAAAAGATATAGCCGGAAAAGCCATGGTTACGGATATTGCAAGAATGCCTCATTTGCTCATTGCCGGTGCAACCGGTTCAGGGAAGAGTGTTTGCATTAATACGCTTATTACAAGTATTCTATATAAAGCAAGTCCCAATGAAGTCAAATTGGTTATGGTGGACCCAAAAGTAGTTGAATTGGGAGTATATAACGGAATACCTCATTTGCTTATACCGGTTGTTACGGATCCCAAAAAGGCAGCCGGAGCACTGAATTGGGCGGTCCAGGAAATGGTGAATCGGTATAAACTGTTTGCAGATAACAATGTAAGGGATTTAAAAGGATATAATATGCTGTTGAAAGAAAAGGGTGAAGAAAACATCCTTCCTCATATCATCATTATTATTGATGAATTAGCGGATTTAATGATGGTTGCTCCCAATGATGTAGAGGATGCCATTTGCCGGTTGGCTCAAATGGCAAGAGCTGCAGGGATGCATTTGGTAATTGCGACACAAAGACCGTCCGTGGATGTTATTACAGGAGTTATCAAAGCGAATATTCCTTCAAGGATTTCTTTTGCTGTTTCGTCTCAAGTGGATTCCAGAACCATATTGGATATGGCAGGGGCAGAAAAATTACTTGGGAAAGGAGATATGCTTTTTTATCCGGTAGGGGCCGCTAAACCTGTTCGACTTCAAGGAGCCTTTGTATCGGATAAGGAAGTGGAAAGTATTGTTGAATATGTAAAGTCTCATTCGGGTGCTAATTATCATGAAGATATTATAGAACAAATAGAAAGGGAAACAGAACCCGAACAAGAGGATGAAGGAGATGCAGATGAACTGCTGCCTCAAGCTATTGAATTGGTTGTAGAAAGCGGACAGGCTTCGGTTTCCATGCTTCAGCGTAAATTAAAAGTCGGATACGCAAGGGCGGCCAGATTGGTAGATCAAATGGAGGCAAGGGGAATTGTAGGTGGTTTCGAAGGAAGCAAGCCGAGGCAAGTTCTTATTACAAGACAACAGTATAATGAAATGTTGATGAATCGCGAAGATTAAAGATGATGTGTTGCTAAGTTTATACTAAGCAATGGATACGGATTCATATATGGATAAATCGTTATTCTGAGTGCTACAGAATCACGGCGAAGTCAAATAGACATTTAGGCAAAAATACCACGGACGGTATTTTTAGCATCACCCGCAACATGGATGTTGCGTTGATGCGGCCTAAATGGATATTTGGCGAGCCGATGAGTCTGTGCTCGAAGGATACCGATTTAGGAATATATGAACAGTATCAATTATGGTAACATTTTAAGTTGGCAACATTGCGCTATACATGGTATCCGAGAAGAATAAATTTTTAATTTTAGGATGTGTTCAGTGCATGGCAATTCACGATTTTTTGCCGATTTCAAAAGAAGATATGAAAAAGCGAGGATGGGAGCAGTTGGACTTTATATGCGTCAGCGGAGATGCCTATGTAGACCATCCAAGCTTTGGCATTGCCATTATCAGCAGAGTATTGGAAAGTAAAGGATATAAAGTTGGAATTATCGCTCAACCTGATTGGAGAAGTGTTGACGATTTTAAAAAACTGGGAAAACCAAGACTGGGTTTTTTAATCTCTTCAGGCAACTTGGATTCTATGGTGAACCATTATACTGCAAGCAAAAAGCCCAGAAGTGATGATGCCTATTCACCTGGCGGAAAATCCGGATACAGGCCTGATAGAGCGGTTATCGTATACTGTAATCGTGTTCGGGAAGCTTATAAGGATGTTCCGATTATTATTGGCGGAATCGAAGCAAGCTTACGCAGATTTGCCCATTATGATTATTGGGATGACAGAGTCAGAAGGTCGATTATTGTAGATTCAGGGGCAGACTTGTTGGTGTACGGGATGGGTGAAAAGCAGATTATTGACATTGCCGATTTTTTAAATGAAGGGAAAAGAATCGGTGAAATAACGGATGTTGCCGGAACAGTATATATATCTGACAGTATCCCGGAAAACAATGATGATATTGTTATCATTTCAAGTTACAGTGAAGTTGCTGCCAGCAAAAAAAAATATGCAGAGGCTTGTAGAATTCAATACGAGGAGCATGACCCTATGAGGGGGAAAATTATTATTCAACCTCATGGCAGGAAGTATGTGATACAAAATCCTCCTATGGCACCATTGACTCGAAAGGAATTGGATTATGTATATTCTTTGCCGTATATGCGTACTTATCATCCTATTTATGAAAAGCAGGGCGGTGTTCCTGCCATTAAAGAAGTGCAATTTAGTGTAACAAGTTCCAGAGGGTGTTATGGAGCATGTACCTTTTGTGCATTAACTTTTCATCAAGGGAGGATTGTACAAAGCAGAAGTGCTGCTTCTATTATTAATGAAGTCAGAAATATGACGTGGCATCCTGATTTTAAGGGGTATGTGCATGATGTGGGTGGTCCTACAGCCAATTTCAGAGAAGCAGCCTGCGGCAAACAACTGACAGCCGGTGCATGCAAGTCAAGGCAATGCCTGTATCCTACACCATGTAAAAATCTTCATATATCTCATAAAGAGTATTTGAATTTGCTAAGACAACTTCGGGAAATTCCTAATGTAAAGAAGATTTTTATACGTTCCGGTATTCGGTATGACTATCTGATTTATGATAAAGATGATGAATTCTTTTGGGAACTGTGTCAATATCACGTAAGTGGTCAGCTAAAGGTGGCTCCTGAGCATGTTTCTCATGAGGTACTGAAAAGAATGGGGAAACCTTCAAAACATGTATATCAAAAGTTTTCCGACAAATTTTATGAAATTAATCGTAAAATCGGTAAAGAACAGTATCTTGTACCTTATTTAATGTCAAGTCATCCCGGAAGCAGTTTAAAGGAGGCCGTCGAACTGGCGGAATATTTACGGGACAACCGAATTCACCCAGAACAGGTTCAAGATTTTTATCCTACGCCGGGAACTTTGGCTACGTGTATGTTTTATACCGGGTTAGACCCGAGAACCATGGAAAAGGTATATGTTCCCCGTTCACCTGAGGAAAAAGCCATGCAAAGAGCTTTGCTTCAGTATAGACGGCCGGAAAATTATGAATTGGTATATAAAGCATTAATAAAAGCAGGCAGAAAGGATTTAATCGGTTTCGGACCTAAGTGCCTTATAAGGCCGAGGAAGAGTAGAAGTTATTCTGATAGAAAATCAAAAAATTAAATTTTATCTGGTTAAAATGTAGGGGGCTGTCGCACAAAACATAATATTTACTTATCCTACGGGCGATTCTTGAATCGCCCCTACACTGGATACCGTTCATATATGGATAAATCGTTATTCTGAGTGCTACAGAGTCACGGCGAAGTTAAATAGACATTTAGGCAAAAATACCACGGACGGTATTTTTAGCATCACTCGCAACATGGACGTTGCGTTGATGCGGCCTAAATGGATATTTAACAAGCCGATGAGTCTGT
>Ga0134097_1000291_pt1 | contig 59321 bp, 60 predicted proteins | sample 8_3taG_FD_94450 | JGI IMG/M metagenome (GOLD analysis project Ga0134097, IMG submission 94450) | Switchgrass degrading microbial communities from high solid loading bioreactors in New Hampshire, USA - 8_30_10_142_A2 metaG | ecosystem: Engineered > Bioreactor > Semi-continuous > Anaerobic >... | reverse complement strand
TTTCATCCTCGATCAGTTGCTTGTTCAAAACAGCCAGCATGTCCAGGTCGTCATCGGTACAAACCCTTATTTTCAAATCTTCCATACAAGACCTCCTCATAATGATCAGGAAACCGTACGACTTGTTTTTCGTGCAGCGCGGTATTACTCAAATCCGTAATCCTCGGCCAGTTCCGGCTTTTCGCTTCCAAACCAGCTATCCTTTTCGATAACCCCATTCCCGGACAACTGGTACTTCTGGTAATACACCTCAGTTACAGGACAGGCTCCGCATGTGACGATTCCCCGGGCAATTATTTCGATGCCGCTGTCGTTCTCAATCATCCTGTATTCGGGCATTGCCGCGTACTCGAATGCAGGGGAATATCCCATTTTCTCAAGGCCCGAGGAAAAGCTTTCATAATCATTCTTTTCATCCCCTGAAAGTATAATCTTCCTTATTCCTGAGCCTGTATCCATTTCGATTGTTCCTTCGTCCGAATTGTATTCCACCACCGTAAATTGAGGCCTGCTGTCCGATGGGGCCGAGAATATACGGTCTATCCTGCCCGGTTTGTATTCAAAGCAATCTATTTCGGCAGTGGAGCCATACTTGTTCGTAAACACGTAGGTTCTTCCAACAGCGATTTTATTCCCGCAGACCTTAAGTTCGCAGTAAAAATGGTCCGAGGGATTCTCTCCAAATATCTGCTGCTCGTCGGTAACATCGAAAACCTTTATCGACGCCCCGTTGACCGCTAATACAACATCAAGGCCGTCCAGCAGCAATTCTGCCTTGTCAAATGTCCCATCGCCGTCCAGGTCATATGTGGCGACAGCGGATATGCTTTTCCCCTCAATGGGTTCCGGTTGGCTCACATTGCTCTCAATACCCTCAATGTTCCCATTGATCTCTCTGCTTTCAATGCTTGAATTGCTACCATTGCCATCATTGCCGTCATGGTTGTTATTAACTGCAGTTCCGGCACAACCGGCACAGAATATCATAATGGCGGCAGATACAAGTACCGCAGCGGCTCTTCTTTTCATGTCCATAACTTCCTTAACCCTTTGATTTCATACTCAGGGGGTGTTTTTTCCTTTTCAACAACCTCCAGTTCACCGATCCGGGCAATCGCCTTGATCTTGTCGTTGATATACAGCTGGAAACAGTTCGGGACATGGTCCTTATAATACCTATGTAACGCCACGCACTCCCGGCATTTTCCGTGCCATTCGCATTTTACCTTCGGGCATGGGCATTTAAGGTTCTCAGGATCGTTTAAACAGCCCGGTTTACAAGCACTACGTCGCGATAATACTCTTCCTTCGATATCATTCATCTTCCTCCTGCGTTATCTCTCTGGTATGATCAGGCTTTTCACCTTCTAAACCTTTTCAGATCCCACGGTATATTCCAACTTCGGGATCTTGCGTCCTTTGCGCAATAATGATTCCACCTCATCAGTCACGACAGCGCCCATCTTTTCATAGAATCCCTTTGCCTGCGGGCTTGTTACCAATGAGAATGATTCTATGCCTGTTTCCTTGCAATACTCTTTAAGAGAATCCCACATTTTTTTACCATAGCCTTTTCCAATATACCGAGGGTCAATATAAAAGTATTCAAGTTCTGTTTCATTCTCACTTTTTATAAAAGAGAAAAATCCAATAATACTGCCATTTTCAACAAGGATAAACGTCGGATTTTTCCTGATATATTCTTCCGTAATTCTATAAATCGCCCTGAATCTTTCCATGAACTCGGAGTCATATCCCCACCAGGCTTCGGATTCATACGCTATTCTGTTCAGTTCGTCAATATGGTTCTCTTCTGCTTTAAATATGCTGCACATGACTTTTATCTCCTCAGTCTGTTACCGGTATTTCTTTCAGCTTGCGCAAAACCGCGTTTTCCCTTTTCACCCATCTGTTTATGCCTTCCCTGCCGGTGGCCAAAACCATCTCATTATTCTCAATCGCTTCGTCAATGCTCACCCAGCAGGGGTAAAAACCAAGATCTTCCTCATAATCGTCCAGGTCCTGAAGTCCCTGGTCCTCTGAAACATCGCAAAGATAATAATGTGAAACCATCTCGAACAATGCGCCTTTTTCAATATAATCCTCGCGTCTTTCAGTTACAGTCCCGACCTTTTCCCTTACCCTAATGACCGAATATCCTGTTTCTTCGCGGACTTCCCTTGTCAAGGCCTTCTCATGGCTTTCTTTGCTTCCAACCCCGCCCCCGGGGAGTTTCAGATCTCCTTTATTGGTTTTGACCATTAATAGAAGCCCGTTCTTGAATATTACCGATCTTACTGCTTCCCTGGTGTTGACCTTAACCTTTCCGTCACCTGTCTTGCGTATTCCAAAGACAAACTCGAAATACATCGTTCCAACCCCTGAACTTCTTTGTTGCGGCATAAATAGTGTAAAATCGCTTCATTCCGGTCGCATCAAATCACTCCAGTTCAATCTGAAGCCCGTCGTACGCTATGTGATAGCCGAATTCTTCAGCAATTGTCTCAAACTCGAAGTATAAATAATTCCCCTCATGGGATATATGGGTTGCATACACCAAACCGTTTGGTTTTAGCAAACCCTCTTCCCTGAACCGTTTAACATGGTCCACAAATGCCTTTAATGACAGGTGGTCACTGGGCTCAATCCCTGCCCCATATGTATGGTCAAGGACTATTACATCAAAACACTCATTGTATTCGCGCATCTTAAGCCAGACTTCTTCAAATATTACAGACGTATCTGTTGCATACAGAATGCTTCTCCCGCCCCGCATGACGCTGTAAATCATGAATCCCTGGTCCGGCGCGCCATGGTTTGCAGGATATGCCGTAATAAGATAACCACCACAATCCAGCCGTTCATACGCCGCTATCGGCATCACCCTGATACCGTAGTTCCTCTGGGCTGATTTGTCGAATATGCTCCCGTAATCGCACTTGCTGTTTATAATACTGTCCATGACCATCAGTGTTTCCTTGGACGCAATGATCGTCATCTCGTTCTTTATAACAGTTGCATAGTCCGGATGCCTGGAAATGATCATCTCGGGATCAAAATGGTCTCCGTGCGGATGCGTCTGCAGGCAGATCCTGATGTTCTCCAGGGGAATCCCATACTGGCCTGAAGCGCTGAAAATATCAGGTCCGATGTCAATAAGCAAATCATCATTGATAAGTAATGAAGAACGCTTCCTTAAGTTCTCCCCTCCAGCCATCCGGGATGTCCTGCAAAATTCACAGCAGCAAAAGGGCAATGGCGAGGACGGTGATGCCCCTGTTCCAAGAAAACAGATCTTCATTCAAACTCCCCCCAGGCTTCTCAATAGCTTTGAAATCCTGTAAGTACAGTCCTTTTTCCTTGTTTCTGCCGATCTCCATGAATCCGATAACGGAAAATATACGCCGTCTTTTGCGGCCGGCCCAAGATCCCATGAGCCGTCAGGTTCCCTGTTGCTGTTAAGCCACTCGATGACGAATCCCAGCTTCGCTTTGCATTTCGGGTTATTGTACTCCGAAAGAAGTTCAATCGCTCCAATATACCTGCTTGCCTGCTTGGATTTGAAAACCTCGGGCGTCCTTAGCAGGCATTTCTCATAAATGTAATAAATACCGGTATCGTGGCCAAGGATATAATCGAACATGGCTTCTTCCACCGCTTCCTCAAGATAATTGGAAAGCAGTGAAACCACATAAAACTGGACGAAGTCGACGAATCTTCCTCCCCGGGGCGCTTTCTTGAATACTTGTGTATATGCCTTCACATACCTGTCATGCTCATATGTACCGCCCGCAAACGAATTGCGGATTATTTCAGCCCATAACCTGGCCGTTTGGTCAGCCAGCTTGTCTTCCTTTGTAAAGCGCCTGATCCAGGCAGAAAACATCATCGAATTAAAGATACCCCAATCGTGCAGTTTTTCTCTCCTGTCAGGGATCTGGTTTTCCCCTGCAAGGCAGCTGTGAATATAAGACACGGCTTTTTGGATTGGCTCGTCATCAATCGTAAACCCGAGTATCTCGAGGCGTTTCAATGCCTGTTCGGTTGTAATGGGATCACTTTTCGTCGGAACACATAGGGAATGGAAAAATCCCCAGCTTCCATCCTCATGCTGCAGCGAAATTATACTTTTTGCCCACCTGGACTCCTTGTAATCTGTCATAACCGCATCCCTTCAGCATATATATCTCCCTGCAATTTGCAGTACGATGCTCTGCTTCCTTCAGGAATCCTCTTCCTACGGATTCCAGGTATTTTAAATATTTTATAATTAAAACTGCGGGAACATCAATACCTATTTTCAGAGAATATTAAGTTATATGATTCAATTCTGTCATAATGCAGTTCGCCCATAATTCCATAGCTTGCTTAAAAAATGCAAAGGCCGGTTGAAAACCCAACCAGCCCCGGGAATATGTTATCAAATAACCTGTATCTTTTTATCAGCATCAGGTTCCGTTTTTCCCCGGGTATTCTTCCTCGTTCTGATACCTGCCAGGTTTTTCATTCCAGAAAAAGTCCATTTTAGATTCGCCAATCATTACTTCGCCCTTAGATACCAGCATGGTTGTTCACAGTCTTTCTTTCACTTTATGTTTTTCTGATACCTTATCTCATACAGCCCAAATCTGTCGAGGTATTTCCTTGTTCCGTCAAACGTATATCCCATCTTGTCGTAAAAGCTCCTGCCTATCATGTTATCCTCCAGGACCCATAAAACCACATCCCTGTATCCCAGGTCCAGTGCCCTCTTTTCGCAGAAGTTCAGCATTTTTGACCCTATCCCGTTCCTGAGCATGAAAGGATCGACATAAAGCCCCCATAGTTCGAAGGAAGATGGTCTATCCCCATCCCTGCAGGGTCCAATAATCATGAAAGCCTTTATGATTTGATCTTCCTCGAAGACATATGTATCTTCATTCCGCTCATTCATGGCCTTTGTAAACGCATCAATCCTGGCAGGAACATTCATTGTTTTGAAAAGATACTCGTCCGGAATCAGATGGCGATAGGCGAACCTCCAACCCGTAACATGGATTTCCGCTATGCGTACAACATCCTCGATTGTGGCTTTCCTTACCATAAGCAACTCTCCTTAAAGCCTGCACTCCATGTATCCAACCGTAAACGGGGCCTTTACAAACCTCCTAATTCCGACGCCTTCAAAACCATGCTTCCTGTACCAATCCTTGAGCTTTTGATTTTCATCGATCATGCCAAGCACGATTTCCTTTGAATCAGCCAAATATAACCGGCGCTATTCCAATAAATATGTACAGAGCATAGGAAAAAAGCAAGCATGCCAATAAAATGGCCAGCGCAGAGAAAACCTTGTAAACCCACGTTACTGGCTTTATAAAAGATGTAATGGCAGCAACGATACTGGCAAAAACAGATGCGGCGCAACCGAGAATCAGTATGGGTTCGTTTGTGCTTACCCTGAAATCAAGTTCAAATACGGCGCTCCCAAAGCCAGTCAGCAGGATGATTGCAGGCAATGTGAGCAAAATATGCAGTATCGCCTTCATGGGTTTTTTCCTCCTCAATGTTAGTGAATGTTTACCATGGTCTATGAACAAATATAGCTTTTTTCTTCGGCACCCCGGCGTGCAGGGGTACCGTTTAACCCTATTTCACCAGCATGCTTGAATGCTCCAACCGTCCCCTGGCGCCGAAGCTGATTTCCGGGGTGCTGTAATCATAAATCAGGAGGTATTCCTGGTTTCTCGGGGCTTCATGAATAATGGAGCCGTTAATGTCGAACACTGCTGTGGGCCCGGTTTGATATTTTGAAATACTGTTCACCGATATTAGGGTCATAACATTTTCCATAGCCCTCGCTGAAAGATAACTCTTGATCGCTTCATACCTTTCGGCCGATTCCTGTTCCTGGACATCACACAGGCTTACAAAGCATATATCGGTTTTTGCTTTAAACAATTCCCTGAAGTATTCCGGGAAGCGGAGTTCAAAACATATGCGAAAACCTATTTTAATACCATCAATCTCAAATATGCCTGTCTCGCTGCCCGGTTCAAAATTTTCCAGATCCCAGCCCCATAGTGCCCTTTTGTCATAGAAGTCTTGCAGTTTCCCTTCCGGGTTTATAAGCTGTATTGAATCGTAGTATGATGATTCTTCTTTCCGTATGGTTCCCAAAGCGATGTACATGCCGTATCTTTGAGCAAGCGTTTTTATCTCCGCCAGGTTTCCGGCCAGTTCTCCAAAATCAATATCCCTGGCAGATGGTGTTTCAACAGGCGGATATCCGCATGCAGCGCATTCCTGGAAGACAAGCAGCCTTACATTGCTTCTTGATGCGCTTTCAATCGCTCTTTTTATTGCTTTATGGTTCTCTTTAATATCACTGCTTCCGCGGAACTGAAAAACAGCCAGTCTCATACCGCGCACCTTCAATCAATCCATCCATGCCATACAAACTTTTCATCAAATTCTGCTTCTGCCAAACCGCAATATGGGTACAGTTTTGGAACAACAAACTGGCACATAACCATACAATGTGTTACGACCGCTATTTATTTATATGCGTTTATAATTCCACCAGAAAACTGTAGCCATGTTTTCTGAAGCCTAATGATTCATAGAACCTGTGCGCCTTTTCCCGCTTTAAATTGCTTGATAACACAACCTTATAACAGTTATGCTCCCTGCAGCAATCCATCGCATACCTCATCATCTGCTTTCCGATCCCCTGCCCTTGAAATGCCGATTTTACAACAACATCCTCTATCAGACCGGAATGTGAGCCCATGTGAGCCATATTATCCATAATAGCCAATGCGAACGTGCCGACAATCAATCCCTCATGCAGCGCAACATATACTTTATAGTTGGGATATGCTGACATTCGCCTGAAAATCGCTTCTGCCTGTTCTACGGATAAGACCTCGCCGTTGTCCATATCGGGCTGAGCATACAGCTCAAGTATCCCGGGCAGATCGTGGACAGTTGCCTCACGGATTGTTACTTCCATATGAACACATCCCTTATTTTATTAATTACTCTTTAATAATCAATAATGCCTGTCCATCAGTTCTTTCAGCTTCATGCTTAATCGCTGTTTCAGGTAACCATACCTTTCTTCAGAAAACTGGCATTCATTCCATTGCTCCCTCGGATACAGCCAAACAGGGCGTTTTCTCCGTTCTTCCTCTTCCCACTCGTAACGGGGAAAGATATGGGCATGAAGATATGGATCGGTATTGCCTAAAATCTCATAGTTTATCCTGAGCGGTTTGCATACCTCGGTAATCGCATCTCCGATCAGGCTCATATCGAACAGGAAATCCTTTCTCGCTTCGGCATCCAAATCATTCAGGGAACCGACTACAGGATATGAAAGCAAAAGGCAATACCCCGGCAAGAATTGTGTATCTCCTATAACGGCAAAACCTGTTTTCATCCTGGCGATTACAGATGGATTCTCGCCTCTTAGCGCAGAACCGATACGATCCTTTTTCCAATCATCCATGACTATCTTACTCCAAACGGCATATACCATTATCCTATGAATAAAGTGGAGTATATCTATCGGGGAATTCCTTACGAGCAAGTTCAGTATATTTCCTGACAAAATCTCCCTTTGCGGCGGTGTATCCGTCCCTGTCATGGGTATATTTATCTTTCAGCATGAGCTTTAAGATCCCATATTCCAATGCGACTTCCGGATGTGCGATGAGATAATCACGGAAATACAACTCGTCCCAATCGCCGTAATGGCGCACATGGATATGTACGCATTGCCCTTCAAAACCCCTCGGCGTGTATCCTTTCAGGTACATGATGATATCCTTTTCCGGGGTATTTACAATGTAACTCTTGTCCCTCATTATTTCCGTTATATCTGATAGATCAATTCCTTCAGATACTTCCAGCAATATATCAATCGTTGGTTTGGCGATAAGCCCCGGTACGGATGTGCTTCCTATATGGCTGATTCTCAGGATCTTCTCACCGAAAACGGATTCCAGGAGCTCTTTTTCGGAGGAATAGAAAACCGGCCATTCCGGGTTATATGGTTCCAGTATAACCGGGAACAATTCGGATAGTCTTTCCTCTGATACGTTTGAAAAATCCTCTCTCATGATTATCTCCTTTATCCCAGGGATCAGGGCTCCTCATTGTTACACACAGGTATTATCTGACCACCTTGTACATAAAAAGAACATGCTCCCCATCGCAAAAGCCGTTTTTTCTATAGAAACTGGATGCAGGGGTATAGCGTCCTGTCAACAGGGTAAACCCGGCCAATCCCTTTTCTTTTATGTAGGATTCAACTTCTTTCAGCAAAGCGGTTCCGTAACCCTTCCTTTGCAGTTCGGGCGATACAAAAAACTCCTCAACAAATATCTCGTTCTTGTTCCACCAGGTTTTTTCACGGCAAAGAATCGCACCTTTAACCTCGTTTTCAACCAATAAAGTAAAACCCTCGAATTTCTTATGCTCAGTTATTTCTGACAGATACTCCATTGCTTTTTCAAATGACCAGTTGTTGCGCCATATCTCATTATTATAGGCTGCCATCAATATTCTCGCGCACGGTTTCAGGTCAGATACCTCATATTTTCTTATCATTGCTTCCTCCTCCTTTCTTTTTATAGCCTTTCAAGAACCTCGTTAAGATCAGCCTGCGCGAAGATCAGGGAGTCCTTGAAGCCCAGGTTCGGCCAGACAATCTCCGCGAACGAATTGCCCTTTACATAATTCAGGCAGATTACTTCCACGCCCTTGTCACTAAAAAACTCAAGAAGCGTTTTGACTATGCGCTTGCAAATCCCCTTTCGCCTGTAGTCCTCGTCCACCCATATATCGTCTATCTTTCCGGATTTTCCGGGAATATACGAGTCGTGGAACTGGACCCTACCCAGGCCCAAACCGATAATCCTGTTTGCATCAGCATCTTCTGCAACAACCAGCCTTGCATTTTCATCTTCAATATATCCTTTGAATTTCGCCGGCAGTCCTTTTATCTCTTTTTCGCTCATACGCCACAGGTTCCTGTTGCATTTCTCCTCATATTCCCTGAGCTTAATGCGTATCCGGACTATCTCGTCAATATCCTGATCTGTGGCCGGCCGTATCAGAAATGAATCATGAGACATAATTAGATCCTTCCTTTCATGTACCATGACTGTTCAACGTGTGAAAGGTTTTATTGCTTCCAGGATGCGGATAGAATTTGCCTGACCAGGGTGTGTACTTTTCGGTAAAGCTTAGTTACAAGTCCTTTAAATACTACAGGTAAATCCAATACCTCAGTATGACGTCCGAACCATCAATACCTTCTGAAAACAACACGCCGCCGTTTTTCTCTATAGCCTTTACCGAAGGCAGATTATCCTTTTTGCAGGTTATTAGTACCTTCTTCATGCCAAGGTTCCTGCAGCAATCCAGTGCTAAAGATAACTGTTTGGCTCCATAACCCTTGCCTCTCTCGGAAGGCCGCAGATAGTATGAAATATGCCCTCCCCTGAATTTCAGGTTCACATTAAGCCTGTGCCTGATGCTTATGGTTCCGATTATCCGGTTGTTTTCCATCAGCCAGTATGTACTTGCCGGAACCCAGCCTTCCGGGAGGTTTTTCCCGGCACGGTAATCATTCAGCCTTTTTATGTCAGCTTCAACAGTTTCCTCGCTTGAAAGAGGTATTACATAATCAAAGCCCGTTTCTTTTATATCGTCACGGCACTCCTTGATAAATTCCAGGTATTCTTCTTTGTATTTGGTGTCGGCTGAAACAAGGTTCAGGCTGCTCATAAATAACTACTCTTTTCATTCCATAATGAGATGCTGGTATATCATCAGCAGGTCCTGACATCCTTACCTCATCGAACCTGTGAAACATATAATACCAGCATCGAAAAATTACCACTGCCCGACACAGATAAGCCGCTCCAAGACCGCAACCATAGCTGTAGTAACAACATTTGCAGAAAGAATTGTTATGGCAAGACGTATTTTATTCCGGGCATGCTTTTGCAGTAACAGGTATACAACAGGGAGTTCGACTATAAGTGTCAACAGCAGGTAGCCGGTCATAACCATGAAATACGGCCCCTTGTTAAATGCCGCAGAAATAGAGATCTCACCCAATACCCTTCTGAAGCGTATCGCCCTGAAAACATACGGTGCTGCAAAGGAAAGAAGATTAGCAAGGCATACAACCAAAAAGACTTTTGATTTGGATTCTATCCCCGCAAATTTTATAACTGCAAAGGATTCTATCAGCAATGTCAATACAACCGCAACGGGAAAAATGGTCAATGGGCTTGTGGTAACCCAGTGCCAGGAGGAGTTCGCGAAAGCATTAACCTGCATTAAGAAGGCGAGCATGATAACCGTCCCTAAAAAGACACTAATCCTTTTTCCCATGTTTACTCTTCATATCCCCTTTCAACTATCAATAGTTCCTGCTTGCCGATATATTTGGTCCCGTCAAAATCAAGCCGGATAATGTATGGCATCCAGTACCATATGCGCTTGAAGCCATCGCACCCGTAACCTGGATCGTAGTAGTGCAGAATAGTGCTCAAAGCCGTACCATGTGTCCCGATAACGATGTTCTTGTCCTTATGGGAAACTAATACTTCATTCAGTGCTTCGATATTGCGCTTCTGAACACTGCCAAGCGGTTCGCCGCCCGGCTCGCAGAAGCTGAAATCCTGCCACCGTTTTTCAACCAATTCTACTGTATGCCCGTTTTTTCCTGCTTTCCGCTCCCTGAACCTTTCATCTGTTTTAATTTCCATCCCGAATGCATCGGCGCATTCTGCGATGGTATCATATGACCTTTTATATGGGCTGGAGAAAAAGCAGTCTATTGGAAACCTGGTCAAGAGCTCAGTTACTTTTTTTCGATCCTGCATACCAACAGGAGTCAATGGAAAGTTCCTGTCCTCTCCATGCTTAGTATCAGGTTGTGCGTGCCTTACGAAATATACTCTTGTCACTTTAATACTTCCCCTCTCTTGTAATCTTAAGTTCCTTATGTGAAACTGTTATTTTTCCTTCCATTCTATATTAGTCTTTGAACTTGTACTCCTTCAGAACTTTCACGGGATGGTACTCAACCAGGCCAACCCGGTCCACTTCAGCGATTATGGGTTTACATGTCCTTATCACGGCGTCAAGAGCCTCATGTACCTTCTCTCTTGGTATATTCAGCGACAAAGTGCAGTGAGGAATCCATGAGCCGGGAAGATAATACGGCATCTGATTCTGCTTTAAATCATCGAAAAGGTCGTGGAATGTCTTATGGACGCGCAACAATTCCTCGGTAACAATCGGCGCCAGGAGCAAAACACCTTCATCTGTAGGAAAAGCGCCGAGGTTTAGAAAAACAAGCTTGAATTTAGACACCTTTTCCGTAAAAGCAACCAGTCTCTTATCCGCATCGGTAGTATCCAGTTCCTTGAATACCGATAATGTGATATGCGGAACATTATCCGAATCATGCATATATGAACTGATGCCGCTCTCTTTTAAAGTGCGCCATAATCCCCTTATGTACCCGTCACTTTCCTTATCGAAGAACATTTCTACCGCATACGGCATATGCAAGACCTCCGTTTTGGTAGCACAAACCAGGGTATTGCTTATTGTAATATAGCATACCTAACACTCAGACTAAAAACAACCCATAACTTTACATTTCAATCCGGTGAATATCAGATAATCTCCGGTCAGGCTGTATGTTTTACCCTGGAATACACGATTCGCACGGAACACCAAATTGGCAAAGCCCGCAGAAGTTTGTATTAACCTTGTAGTTTTCATCTATGTACTTTGAAGCTATGTTATTCAGATATTCTCTGCATTTTATTTTATCATGCCCTTTCTCACTTATTGCGCCTGCCGGGCATCTGTCTGCACATTTCATGCAGCCTCCTTTTGAAAAGTGCAGGCAATACTCATTATATTTGGAGTACTTTCGTTCAGTAGCTTCTAATGGAATATTTGACACTACTGATCCTATCCTTATTGCTGATCCGTATTCTGTGATCAATGCGTCAGTCAGGCTGAACGTACCCAACCCTGAAATAAAGGCCACATGTTTATCTGACCATGTTGAAGCAATTCCGTACTTCTCTGACATATTGATGCCCCAATATTCGGATATCGAAGGCGCAATTGCTTCATAACCACGTTCTCTCAGGGCATCAATAACATACTTCATGACTTTGATGTTGAATCCTTCACCGTTTACACGTGATAACACAGCCCTTTGGGCAGGATATTTTTCAGCCGCACGCATATCCGCCTTTGTTGCTTCTGTCTGAGGCAGGACCCAGCATATTACAGATAAGCCTGATGGATTTGTTTCAACTGTTGGGAAAGCTTTGCTGAAGATCTCATAAGGCGTTAAGTGAAAAGCGCCAATATCCTGCTTAAGCCAGGTATAATACGGATCATCGCCCCTTGAAAAACCAACTAATGGTTCACCCCATGCCTTTTCATTGTAGTCTTCGCCCAGGGAGTTTTCAGAAGAATCATTGACATAATTAATAATTAATTGCTTAAGCCATGCAGCGTTTTCTTTCGCCTCAGTGTTAAAACTCATAATTATTCCTCTATAAGTTGTATTAGATGAACTAAAAAATTCCCTACTGAAATACTCTAATTGCGGCTTGGTTTTTTATGAGACGGTTACTCTGTCACTTGGCTGAAGAGCTCTTTCTTCCGTACAATCATCTCCTCAATCCTGTCAATATAAAGCGCGACTTCCTTCACATTGTCAGTACGCTCGATGCGGTTTTCGGAAGGGATTACGATCTTGGTTATGGAGCCTGCGCCGAAGGCAAGGATGCTCTGCCTTTCGGCCATGGTTTCAACATTGTAGCGGCAGCCTTTGCCGGGGGTAGCGTATCCGGTATTCTCCAGGTTGGCCAGCATATTCTTCTGCCTGTACAGGTAATAGGGTTTCATGCCCATTCTCCTTGCAGATTCACGGGCAGCTTCGATCATTTGATCGACTACTTCATCAGGAGCAGAAACATATTCGCTGACAGCCTGATGAAGTATTGATGCGCGCTTTATGGCCATGGTATGGACAGTTAAATTATCAGGCTTCAGTTCCTCAATCTGTCTCAGGGTTCCAAGAAACATATCGAGGTTCTCTCCCGGAAGGCCTGCTATTATATCCATGTTGATATTGTCAAAGCCCAGTTCCCTTGCCATGTAAAACTTTTCGGTTATATCCCCGGGCGTGTGGTTCCTGCCGATCAGCCTCAGGGTTTCCCGGTTCATGGATTGGGGGTTGATGCTGATCCTTGTCGCTCCGCTTTCTTGTATAATGCGCAGCTTCTCCCGGTTTATGGTGTCCGGTCTTCCGGCTTCAACGGTAAATTCCCTTACTTGGTTGAAATAGCCGCGCACCATGGAAAGAAGCCGGGCAAACTGGCCTTCCGGCAAGGCTGTAGGGGTTCCGCCGCCAATATATAGGGCATTTATTTTCAGGTTATTATCCTTTATCCATTGGGAGCCAAACTCCAGCTCTTTTTCCAAGGCATCCAGGTATGGATCGACGAGACTGCCTAATCTGTCTATGGGATATGAAGTGAATGAACAGTACAGGCAGCGGCTGGCACAGAAGGGGATTCCGATATATATGTTCATCTCTGAGTCGTCGCTGTCCATATAGCTTTTCTCCTGGCAGGCTACCTCATACAGCAGGCTGGCTTTTTCTCTGCTGATACCAGTGATTCTTTGGAGAAGATCAGCTGTTTGCACCTCATCCATGCCATCCTCGAGGCAGACGGCTGCCATCTTTACCGGCCGCACTCCTGTCAGGGACCCATAGGGAAGTTCTTTCTTAAATGCTTCCTTGAGCACGTTATATAGTACTGTACCGCATATAATCTTTCTGTTTCCCATGAGAGTACCGCCAGGGGAGTTCATATCATCACCGGTAATTTTCATGGAAGAGATGTATTTTGGTTTCCGTGATCCGCTGACTATTGCCGAAAGGTCTTCCTGTCCGTTGACAGCATCATAAAAGGCGGCTTCTGCAGTAAACCCGCCGCCATGTTCCTTCTTTTCGAGGGTTATCAGCATGCTTCCCGGATCAGGCGCGGAAAGGTCATTTCCTTCTTTAATGATTATCTTATTTCGATCATAAAAAAGACCCAGCAGCACCTTGGCATCGTATGCCATATCGATGCCGCGGATCACAACGTAAAGCTTTCCATCAGGCATAGGGGTTGTACTCCTTTTCATAGCCGATGGTGGTCTTCGGGCCATGCCCGGGATATACCTCAATACTGTCATCAAGCATGAAAAGCCTGTGAAGCGACTCAATCATTGCCTTATGGCTGCCTCCCGGAAAATCGGTCCTGCCTATGGACATGGCAAAGAGAGTATCCCCCGAGAAGAGCATGTTGCCTGAAAGGATACATATGGAACCGGGCGAATGTCCGGGGGTGTGTATTATCTCAAGGCTCATCTCCCCTGCCTGTAGCTTCTGGCCATCCTTCAGCAGGATATCGGGATCAGGAGTTTCTGCATCACTCCCGGCGCCGAACATCCTGGAACCGTTCAGCATGGGGTTTTGATAGAGTTCCAGTTCGTCTTCATGTAGGCACAGCTTTGCTCCAGTTTTCTCCTTAAGGCTTTGCACATGCCAGGTATGGTCAAAATGGCCGTGGGTGAGGATGATGTATTTCACATGAAGCCCGTTTTTCTCAACAACGTCCAGGATCTCCCGCGCGTTCACGCCGCAGTCGATAACCACGCATTCCTTGTCATCGGACAGAATATATGTGTTGGATTCAAAAATGCCGTTGGGCAGAACATAAAGTGCCATAATTATTTCCTTTCCGGGCTAAAAGGTCTTCTTGCTGTCCAAAAGCAATGTTACAGGCCCGTCATTAACCAGGTCAACCTCCATCATGGCCTGGAAAACTCCTGTTTCAACCTTTATCCCATACCTTGATTCTATGGTTTCCACAAATGCGGTATACATCCTCTCCGCATCGCCGGGAGCGGCTGCCGAAGAATAGCTGGGGCGTTTTCCCTTCCTGCAGTCACCATAAAGGGTGAACTGGGAAACGACAAGGACCTGGCCTCCCACATCCAGCACCGACAGGTTCATCTTATCATTCTCGTCCTCGAATATACGGAGGTTTACTACCTTATCGGCCATCCACTGCAAATCCTGCTCATTGTCGTCCTGGCCGACACCTAAAAGGACCAGGATACCCTTCTTGATCCTGCCGACGGTATTCCCGTCCACTCTTACCTCAGCGCGGCTAACCCTTTGTACAACTGCTCTCATAACACGACCCTTTCCGCAATAAATACGGCCTTACAAACATTTCGTCTGTCCAGCCGCCCGTTACCAAAACCCTTGTATTCATAAAAGGCTGCCCGGAAATAAACCGGTAGCCTTCATTATCAGTTCCTGGAGATCTCAAATACGTCCTTGATCTTGCTGATCTTCGCTATGATGCGGTCCAGTTGCTCCGCGTTGTTTATCTCAAGGGTCATCTGCATGACCACGTAGAAATCCTTATTGGTTCGGGCGTTCAGGGCCCTGAGAGGTATCCTGGATTCGCCGATGCCATTTGTGATATCCACCAGGAGACCCGGCCTGTCATGGGCTTTGAGGGTGATCTCCGCCAGGTACGAGACATTGGGTGAAACGCTCTGGTACCAGTATACCTCGATAAGACGGGCATCCCCGTCCACAAGGTTGTTGCGGATGTTGGGACAGTCCTTCCTGTGGACCGATACCCCGCGCCCGCGAGTGATATAGCCGATAATATCATCGCCCGGAACCGGATTGCAGCACCGGGACAGCCTCACCAGGCAGTTGTCGATACCCTTCACCACTACGCCGCTTTCGGGTATGCTCTTCGCCTTTTTCTTCTTTTCGGTCTCGATCTGGTTCAGCAGCATCTTTGTCTGCTCTTCGGGCGGCAGGCTCTGCCTGTAGTTTTCCCTCAGCCTCGAAACCACCTTGGCGGCAGTGATGGCACCCAGGGCAATAGCTGCATAGAGATCATCAGTATTGTTGAATCCGTACCTTTTCAGGATGGGATCCAGGAATTCGTGTTTTGTGGCCTGTGCCATGGTCAGGCCGTTCTTCTTTACCTCTTTTTCGAAGATATCCTTGCCCTGCTCAACATTCTCTTCGCGCTTCTCCTTCTTGAACCACTGGTTGATCTTGTTGCGGGCCTGGGAGGTTTTGACGATTTTAAGCCAGTCCCTGCTGGGACCGCTGCTGGCGGATGATGTGATAATCTCGACGATATCGCCGTTTTTCAGTTCATAGTCCAGGTTTACGATGCGCCCATTTACCTTGGCGCCGATCATCCTGTTGCCTATATCGCTGTGAATGGCGTAAGCAAAGTCGATGGGTGTTGACCCGGCGCGCAGGCTTTTCACGTCGCCCTTGGGCGTAAAGACGAATACCTCGTCGGTAAACAGGTCTATTTTAAGGTTTTCCATGAATTCATCGGGATCGCGGGCGTCTTTCTGCCACTCAAGGATCTGGCGGAGCCAGGAAAGCTTCTCAACATAGGATTTGTCCTGGTATCTTGCGCCCTCTTTATACTGCCAGTGGGCTGCGATACCTACTTCTGCCACCCGGTGCATTTCGCGGGTCCGGATCTGTACTTCGAACGGTATGCCGTCCGGGCCTATAACCGTTGAATGAAGGGATTGGTACATATTGGGCTTGGGCATGGATATATAGTCCTTGAATCGGCCCGGCATGGGCTTGAAAAGCTCGTGCATGAGTCCCAGCGCGGAGTAGCAGTCTTTCACGGTGTCCACAATGAGCCTTATCGCGAAGATGTCATATATCTGGTCAAGTGTCTTGTTCTGGGTGGTCATCTTGCGGTAAATGCTGTAGAGGTGCTTGGCGCGGCCCTCAATCTCTGCATCGATGCCCATCTCTTTGGTTTTGTTCCGCACTATTTCGATGATGTTCTGGATGTATTCCTCACGTTCCCTGCGTTTCTTGGAGATCTTCTCTGCCAGGTCGTAGTAGCTCTTTTCGTCTATATATCTGAAGCTCAGGTCTTCGAGTTCCCATTTTATCTTGTGGATACCAAGGCGATGTGCAAGCGGCGCGTAGATTTCGAGGGTTTCGCGGGCCTTCTGCTCCTGTTTCTCCTTCGTCATGAATTTCAGGGTTCTCATGTTGTGCAGCCTGTCCGCCAGCTTGATAATGATAACGCGGATATCCTTGGCCATGGCCAGGAACATCTTTCTGAAATTCTCGGCCTGGACCTCCTGCTTTGTGGTATATGGAATCTTGGTCAGCTTGGTCACGCCATCCACCAGCTCGGCGACCTCGTTGCCGAATTCGGCCCTCACCTGTTCTATGCTCATCCTGGTATCCTCAACAGTATCATGGAGGATGCCGGCGACAATGGCGGTTGTGTCCATTTCGAGCTCAGCAAGAATTATGCCCACTTCCACCGGATGGATAATGTAAGGGTCGCCAGAGACACGTTCCTGACCCTCGTGAGCCTCTTTGGAAAACTCGTAAGCCTTGCTGATCAAGTCCAGATTGGCTTCCGGATTATATTTAGTTATGAGTTCCTTCAGCTTCTCAAACTGATCCATCATATCCAGGCAAGCCTTTCAATCCAATCTGTCATGGCCCTCTGAACCATTCTATACAATACCGGGACAATTTGCCCATGTCACGCCCGGTTATTTTCAACCATTACCCGCATTTCTCGGTGTTCTCCTGCAGGTAGGCGAACAGTTCGGAATCCTCAAGGTTCACCTTACCCGCGTTCTCATACCTGTATAACCTGTAGCTGCCGTCCTCCTGGACCGAGAAATCCATAAGCTGCAGCTCGTCGAAGATAAGTAACGACAGCATCAGCTTGTAATAGTTCATCTTTATGTTAAATTCATCGGCAATAACCCTGGCATGCCAGAACAGGTCTGCTGTGCTTATCCGTTCCATGCCATGCTTCATCACATATCGATAAACAGCGGCAAGATCGTCCCTTTGCACCGTGATGTCGTCGGCATTCACCAAATGATTATTAATCCCATTATAAAGCCAATCATAATCACAATCAAGTAATTCGAATCGCCGGGCCGCCTCCATGAGGAACAGGTTCCTTGATATGGTCGTCTCATCCATGCGCAAATCCAATATCCTGAGGCGCAGGTATTCCACGCCCTGCCAGACCTGGGTTCCCATACTGAACGCTATATCCAGCCTGTCACCAACCCTTAAGTGCCTTTCAAGTTCACCCTGCCCGAAGAAGACCGCATCCACGTCCCTGCTTCCGTTGGCAAACCTGAGCCTTAAGTGTTTTCCTTCCCCGACCAGGCGGATGTCCGAGATCCTTACTCCCTTAACCATAAGTACCGGCGCAGGGTTTCCCTGTCCGAAGGGCTCAAGCAGACCCAGCAGCTTCGCGTTTTCCACGGTGATGTCGCCTGGTTCCAGGACGCAGTCGATATTCATTGCCGGCTCCAGGGCATCGGCAGGCATGTTATCCGCCGCGTGCCTGTTCACGCCTTCCCTGAACGCAGGAAGGCTGTCGGCCGCAAGGGTAAGGCCTCCCGCCTGTTCGTGGCCGCCGAACTTTACAAGTAGACTGCCCTGGGACGCCATACACTGGAATAGATTATACCCGGGTATGCTCCTTCCCGATCCCACCGCAATGCCGTCCTCAACCGAGAAGACAAAGGCAGGCTTGTGGTACCGGTCTACCAGCTTGGAAGCCACGATTCCCACAACCCCGTGGTGCCATCCTTCGCCCCAGGCTACCGTAACCATGCTGTTTTTGTAAGCTTCGTCGGTCTCGATCATCTGCACGGCCTGGCTGAGTATTGCATCCTGGACCTCCTGGCGCAGGCTGTTGGTGCGGTTCAGCTCCTCCGCTATGGACCGGGCCTCGTTGGGATCGTGGGTAGTAAACAGGCGCACCGCTCTCTTGGCGTCGCCCATCCTGCCGGCGGCATTAACGCGGGGAGCAAGCATGAACGCAACCCGCCTGGAATCAATGGCCCCATCTGAAATACCCGCCGTGTCCATAAGCGCCTTAATGCCAAGGCAGCAGCCGCTGTTTATCTTTTTAAGGCCAAGGCTCGCTATCACACGGTTTTCGCCCGTCAGGTCCACAATATCTGCTATGGTGGCCAGAGCCGCAAGATCCAGGTACTCCCTGTATGCTTCAGACTTCCCTATTATCATGCCCACCGCCTGGACAAGCTTTAAGGCTATTCCTGCCCCGCACAGGTACTTGAAAGGGTAGGGGCAGTCGGGCAGATGGGGGTTGAGAATGGCATAAACCTGTGGAAGGGTCTCATCATGGCACTGGTGGTGGTCGGTTATTATGATATCCAGCGGGGTTCCCGCATCAATCCTTCGGTTTTTTATTGCTTCTGCCTGTTCCTTTGCTGTTATGCCGCAGTCAACCGTGATTAAAAGGTCATAGGATGACCGGCAAACCGCGTCCACCGCGGCGTCCGAGATGCCATAGCCTTCTTCGGTCCTGTCGGGTATGTAGAACTCCGGCTCAAGGCCTGTCTTCCTTAAAAAATCAAAAAGTATGGATGTGGCTGTCACACCATCCACGTCATAGTCGCCATATATCAGCACCGACTCTCGCCGTTCGATGGCCTGGACCACGCGCTGCGCCGCCCTGTCCATGTCCTTCATCAGGAAAGGGTCATTAAGATGCCGGGCGTCTGGCTTGAGGAACCGTTCCATCTCTTCCCGGGATCCGATCCCCCGCTGCCGGAGCAGTTGCCTGAAAAATGCCGGGTAATCATTGCATATAAAGGGGAGTTCCCCATCCCGGTCTTCCACGATCCAGCGTTTTGTGCCGCCTGTGTATAAACTTTCCATCATACTTCTCCAGTTTTCTCTCAAGTGTTGCCAAAAGCTTCTATAAAGCTTATATCGGTAATACTCGCCAATTGATAGTCAAAAGCCCGAAGTCTTCAAAACTCCGGGCTTAGTACAGACCAGCCTTATTATCCCAATAAGCCTTTGACTATCTCGTTTACAGCGCTGCCATCCGCTCTGCCTTTCACCTTCGGCATAACCGCTTTCATTACCTTGCCCATATCCTTAAGTGAAATGGCGCCTGTTTCCGCTATGGCTTCCCTTACGATGCTCTCAAGTTCATCTCTGGTCAGTTGCCTTGGCATGTAATCAAGGATGATCTCGATTTCTCTCTCGGCCTTTTCCTTTGCGTCGGCTCGCCCGCTTTTTTCTATATCGGATAATGCTTCGCGTCTGTTCTTTAATTCTCGGGCAAGGATATCGGCTATTTCATCGTCACCCAGGGTGACATGTTTATCCTTTTCGACCTGAAGGATTGCGGAACGAATCAACTGGATTGTATCCTTCCTCACAGTGTCCTTCGCCTTCATCGCATCTTTCAGATCATTCAAGAGCCTTTCCTTCAGGGACATTCTCTGTCTCTCCCTTACTTCGCCTTACGCTTCCTCGCAGCTTCAGACTTCTTCTTACGTCTGACGCTGGGCTTCACATAGTGTTCCCTTTTTCTGACTTCGGCGAGAACACCCGCTTTAGCGCATTGTCTCTTAAACCTTCTCAGAGCACTGTCGAGGGTTTCGTTCTCTTTAACCTTGACTTCAGACACATCTATCCCTCCCCTCTGTTACGTACGTACAGCCGTGCCGGGGGATTTATCCGTTCAGTTGAATGGTAAATACCAAGTAACAGCACGTATTATATTATATAATAGCGCTTTAAACAGCGTCAACATATTTTTCCGACCAGCCGCTTTAATTCAGCACTCTTCAGCATCTTCCGGCACGTCCCTGAGGGTGTCCCGCAATTGCCATGCTGATCGGGGTTACAGTATTTTTTCACCCATATTTACTCCGCCAAGGACATGGTAGTGAAGGTGCATGACGGTCTGCCCTGCTCCGGCGCCGCAGTTGACGATCACGCGGTAGCCCTGCTCAGCAATCCCGGTAATCTCCGCAACCTTCCGGATGGCCTTATGCACGGGCACCACGGCCTGAATGTTCTCGTCGCTGAGCGCCTCAAGGCTTTCTATATGCCGCTTCGGCACAACCAGCACATGAACGGGCGCCGCCGGGTTGATATCCTTGAAGGCTACTACATTCTCGTCCTCGTATACCTTTGATGAAGGAATCTCTCCCTTGATTATCCTGCAGAAAATGCAATTGTCTGCCATCTGGCTCACTCCTTATCCGGTTTGCTGATTTATATAAAGTATTTACTTAATCATATCCGCGGCTTTCTGCCTTGCAACCTTCAGGGCTTCGTCAATGCCCTCTGGGTTCTTTCCGCCGGCCTGGGCCATATCCGGGCGTCCGCCGCCTCCGCCGCCGCATGCCGCGGCAGCTTCCTTGATGATCTGTCCGGAGTGTACGCCACGGGATACCGCATCAGGCGTTGCCGAAACGATGAGGTTAACCTTCTGGTCCCTGACCGATGCGAGGATCACAACCCCTGAGCCGATCCTGTCCCTGATGGAGTCGGACGCGCTGCGCAGGGCGTTCATGTCCATGTCTCCCATTTTAGCGGCCACAACCTTGAGGCCATTAACGTCCTGGGCCTCGGCAATGATGCTGTCCAGGGAGCCTTTCAGCAGCTTGCTGCCAAGCTGCTCTATCTCCTTCTTAAGCTGCTTTACCTCGTCGGACAGGTTTTCGATCTTGTGGGAAAGTTCCTCTGGCGAGGATTTGGCAGCGTCAGCCGCCTTTTTGAGCATATCCTCACGGTTCTTGAAGTATGATATGGCGTTGAAACCGGTAAGGGCCTCGATTCTTCTGACGCCCGCCGATATGCTGCTTTCGCCGACTATCCTGATCAAACCTGCCTGACCGGTGTACTTGAGATGGGTTCCGCCGCAGAGTTCCTTGCTGTAAGTCCCTACCGACACCACACGTACAGTGTCCTTGTACTTCTCTCCGAACAAGGCCATAGCTCCCGACTTTTTGGCTTCCTCCACCTGCATTATCTCGGTGTTGACCGGTAGGTTCTCAAGGATCTTCCTGTTAACCTTTTCCTCGATCATTTCAAGCTGTTCGGGCTCTATGGCCGAGAAGTGGGTAAAGTCAAACCTGAGCCTTTCAGGTGTAACAAGCGAGCCCGCCTGGTTGACATGATCCCCCAGGACCTCTTTCAGGGCCTTATGGAGAAGATGGGTGGCGGTATGGTTCCTGGCGGTTGCAAGACGGTTCTCAACGTCTATGGACGCCCTTACCTTATCGCCCACCATTGCGCTTCCCGATACCACCCTGCCCACATGGAGGTACTTGTCGTCGCCGGTCTTGCGGCAGGTCGTTACCTCCATCCTGAAGCCGTCGTTGAAGATAATTCCCGTATCGCCGATCTGGCCGCCGCTTTCGGCATAGAACGGGGTCCTGTCCAGCACCAGGGTAACCTGGTCGTCCTGCTGCGCTGAATCAACCAGTGCGTCTTCCCTGATGATATACAGTATCGTACCGTCGCATTCATACTCATCATATCCCACAAATGTCGTGGGAACATTGTTTTCTGTGCCGGCAAAGAGGTCCTTCTCCCAGGCCGAACCCTCACGGCTCTTTAAGGCCTCGCGGGCCTTGGCCTTCTGCTTGGCCATCTCCTGGCGGAAGCCCTCTTCATCTATGGCAATACCCTTTTCCGAAGCGATCTCCCGTGTCAGGTCCAGCGGGAAACCGAAGGTATCGTGGAGTTTGAACACCATCTCGCCTGTAAGGGTGTTGGAACCGCTTTTCCTTGCCTGTTCCATGTATTCTTCCAGTATGCTGGTTCCCTGGTCGATGGTGGCGTAAAAGCGCTCTTCCTCAAGGCTTATGACCTTCCTGATGTAATCCTGCTTTTCCTTCAGGTTGGGATAAGCGTCCCCGAAGCATTCAATAACCTTGTCGGCAATATCGGCCAGGAAAAGCTCATTAATGCCCAAAAGCCTGCCATGGCGGGCGGCCCTCCTCAATAGTCTCCTGAGCACATAGCCGCGGCCCTCGTTGGAAGGAAGTATGCCGTCGGACACCATCATGGTAACGCTCCGGGCATGGTCGGTGATCACGCGGATGGAAACGTCCTTCTTGTATTCCTTTCCGTATTCAACACCTGCCCTGGCGCATACCGCATCAAGGATGGCGCGGATGGCGTCAACCTCGAAGATGCTGTCCACGCCCTGAATAACGCAGGCCAGTCTCTCAAGGCCCATTCCCGTGTCTATGTTCTTGTTCTTCAAAGGCAGATAAGTACCGTCTTCCTGTTTGTCAAACTGGGTAAACACATTGTTCCAGACCTCGATGAAGCGGTCGCAGTCGCAGCCCACGGTACAGTCGGGCTTGCCGCAACCCTTGTCGGGTCCCCGGTCGAAATAGATCTCGGAGCAGGGTCCGCAAGGGCCTGTGCCATGTTCCCAGAAATTATCCTCCTTGCCCATCCTGAAGATCTTCTCTTTTGGCAGCCCTACGTCCTTATGCCATATATCGTAGGCCTCGTCGTCATCCTCGTATACCGATACATACAGGAGTTCTTCGGGTATTTCGAGGACCTTGGTCATGAACTCCCAGGCCCAGGGAATGGCTTCCTTCTTGAAATAATCGCCAAAGGAGAAGTTCCCCAGCATCTCGAAGAATGTCCCATGCCGGGATGTCTTCCCCACGTTTTCTATATCAGGTGTGCGGATGCACTTCTGGCAGGTGGTAACCCTCTTGCTGGGAGGCGTTTCCTTGCCGGAGAAATACGGCTTTAACGGTGTCATCCCCGCATTTATCAGCAGGATACTGGGATCGTTCACCGGTACCAGCGAAAAACTGGGCAGCCTTAAGTGACCCTTGCTTTCAAAAAATGACAGGTACATCTCTCTAAGTTCGTTCAGTCCGTACTTGCGCATTAATTTCTACCTCTTTCAGCCCGGACATGGAAGGCTTCTCCCGGGGATACAAGCCGCGGGATACAGGATAAACCTTTCATGCACCAAATCGTGTGTTGTATTGCAATCATGAAATACATAATCAATTAAAGATAAGTATATCCAATGCACCCAAACAGCGTCAAGCCATATGGTCAAACCAGGGGGACGGTTCCGCTGGTTCAAACCAGGGGGACGGTTCCGCTGGTTCGATTCAAACCAGGGGGATGGTTCCGCTGGCCACTTCGCTTTTTCTTTATGCTGTTTCCACGTTGTATTTAAGACAGTTCTTTTTAACGTGCTGTATCAGCGCTGAAATTGAACAGGATTCACTAATCCAGCATTTTCAAGAGTTCGTCCATGTCTTTCCTGATAAGCGGTGACATGCTGTCCTTGTATTTTGACAAGTCAATTTTTTCGATACCGGCACGGATTGCATCTGACAGCTCAGGCCTGTATATCGCGACCTCATGCAATGCTGCAAGGCATTGTCTTACTACTATCGGCTTCGGATCATTCAGCAGGGACAGCATCCGGTCCATCGCGCCTGCCAGCCTGCCCTGCACGTCCCACCTTGCCTGTGCGCATGCAAGACAGAAACCGCGCGTCCTTACATACGAGTTTTCACTTGAAGTAAGCGCGACAAACCTGTCTAAGTACTGGTAATACTCATCGGATTCAGCTGACTTCGCATTGATTTCCTTAAACAGCGCATAAGCCTTCCTGTCGTCTTTATCCTGCAGGGCTTCAATAATACAGCCATGTGCCGGCTCCTTCCTGCAAGACCGGAAACGATTGTTCCAGCCTGCCGCTATTTCTATATAATTGATCACCTTTACCTTACCGGAAAATCAAAATATGTATCAGGATATGGCTCATCCTTCAGCCCATAATGCCACCATTCCTTGAGGTGAGGCTTAAACCCGGCCTCGACCATGGCATCCCGCAGTATGTTCCGGTTTTTCTCCTGTTCGGGAGTAATCAAAGAGGTGCCATGATGTGAAATCTCTCCCAAAAAGTCAAAACCGCTGCCCATATCAAGCTCTTCGCCTGTAGATATATCCACCAGCGTAAGGTCAACCGTACTTCCCCTCGAATGGCCGGATCTTTTTGCAAGATAACTTAACTTGAACAGATCGGTCTTGTCCACGTCAGGATAGTATTTATCCTTCATCTTGGTATCATAAGGGTCCTGTGCCCATCGGATAAAATGGTTGACAGCCCTTTGCGGGCGGTAGGCATCAAATATCTTTATATAATATCCTTGTTCATACAGTATTTCTGCCGCTTTCTTAAGGGCCTGGGCCGCTTCCCTGGCAAGTATGGCCTTCGGCGCTTCATATCCGTCAATCACCGCGCCTACAAAATTATCCTCTGTAGAGTAGCGGATTTCAAGCTGTACGGTTGGAATTATGTCAGTTACATATACAAACCCGTCCGGAAGTGAATTTTGATCTGACTCAGGTCCATCGGCAGGCTCACTGCCCGCGGACGGCTCCGATTCCGTCCCGGATGCAGGCTCTGTGCCAGGCATAGAATCTGTGCCTGGTTCGGATGCCGCATCAGGTGCAGGCGTTGTACCGGGTGCAAATTCCGCACCAGGTGTGTATGATGTGCCAGGAGTTATTGGTGTATCAGGTGTGGGCGCTGTACCGGGAGCAGATGCTTCATCAGGTGCAGAAGTTGAACCAGGTGCAGGAGTTCCGCCAGGCGCAGGGTCTGTGCCAGATGCAGGTACTGTGCCGGATGCCAACGAACCGGACTTATTTGCCGGTTCTGTATGGGATACGCATGATGTAAGCAGAAACAATATGGCAAGAATAATCAGGCATAGTTTTACATGTTTTGTCATTAGCCAGTGCTCCTTCGATATCAAAGAGACGGTTCTCCTGACAGTCTCGCCAGGCGAAAGCTGTCAAAAGAACCGTCCCGCTCACATTGCTGTCAGTCTTCTGGCCTTAACGAAAACGCCAGATAATATCGTTAAGCTTCAAGTTATTCTTGAACTCCAGCAAATCAGTGTCTTTATTTATAAGCACGCACTCGATATTGGCCATTTCTGCCCAATCCAGCATGTTTTCGGCAGTCAGGTCATATGAGAACGAAGTGTGGTGCGCTCCGCCCGCCAGTATCCATGCTTCCGCAGCCTCATGCAGCGACGGCATCGGTTTCCAGAGTACACGTGCCACAGGAAGTTTCGGCAAATCCTTTTCCGCGTTCACAGCGTCAACATCATTGACAAGCAGGCGGAAACGGTCTCCCATGTCAATCAGCGACGCAGCTATGGCTTTTCCTGCTTTTCCGTTGAACACCATACGCGCCGGATCGGCCTTGCCGCCTATGCCAAGCGGGTGCACCTCAATCCTGGGCTTCGATGCCGCGATGGTAGGACATACTTCCAGCATATGCGCGCCAAGGATCATACAGTTGCCCGGCTCGAAGTGGTATGTGTAGTCTTCCATGAATGAAGTGCCGCCTTCAAGTCCGGCTGCCATCAGCTTCATGATCCTGACCAGACCGGCAGTTTTCCAGTCGCCTTCCGCGCCGAAACCATAGCCTGCTTCCATAAGCCTCTGAACGGCAAGACCGGGCAGCTGTTTCAAGCCATGCAGGACTTCAAACGTGGTTGTAAAGGCTCCAAACCCGCCTTCCTCCAGGAAGGTTTTCAGCGCTATCTCCAGCTTGGCCTGGTATCTTATGGCATCCCTTGCAGGGCCTTCTGCAAGACCTTCAGGAGTAATATCATACTTCTCTTCATATTCTTTCAGAAGCTCATTGGCGCTCTGGTCCGAAACATCATTCAGCACTTCGATAAGATCCCCGATGCCATAGCCATTGATTGACCATCCAAACTTGATCTGGGCCTCTACCTTATCTCCCTCGGTTACCGCGACTTCCCTCATGTTGTCTCCAAAACGGGCGATCTTGAGGTTCTTGCCTTCGATATAACCGACAGCCGCCCGCATCCATGCGGCAATCTTGCGGGAAACTTTGGGATCCTCCCAGTAACCGACAACAACCTTGCGGGAAATCCTCATACGCGCGCCGATGAATCCGTACTCACGGTCACCATGGGCGGCCTGGTTCAGGTTCATAAAGTCCATATCAATGCTGTCCCAGGGGATATCCCGGTTGAACTGGGTGTGCAGATGCAGCAGCGGTTTCTGAAGCATCGAAAGACCCGTTATCCACATTTTCGCGGGTGAGAATGTATGCATCCAGGTTATGATGCCTGCACAATCAGGATCGGCATTGGCTTCTTCAATCACTTTCCTTATTTCACCGGGAGTCGTCGCAACGGCTTTGAAAACAATTCTGCAGGGAATAGAAGCGTTTTTATCCAGTGATGCCGCGATGGTTTTCGCATTCTTCTCTACCTGCAGAAGTGTTTCGGGACCATAAAGATGCTGGCTTCCGGTTACAAACCAGAATTCGTATTTTTTAAGATCTATCATTTTTATACCCCCTTTATGTATTAGCTGCCTCTTTCGGCTCGGTTCTTCCTATGCAATTATACACCTTTCCGCTTCCCATGTCATGCTCGGCCGCGGTTGCATATTGTTACTGCTTGCCTCGCTGATCCCGCATACAATAAATTGATCCCGGATCAGTACCCGGCTATCCTTAAATTCTGTTTTTCTTTTTGTCCTTTTTCCCCGGCTTCAGCCATTCAGGCAGGAGTCCCACTGCACCCTTTTCCCGTACTGCAAGGATCACGCTTTGCAGCAGAATAAAGAAGCACAGCATAAGGCCGGTGGTGATGCTTTGATAATACGGTTTTGTAAGTCCCGATGCTATGACAATGTTTGTGATCGTCTTTAATGACAGCATCCCAAAAAGCGTTCCGATCGCGTTTCCAACTCCGCCGGTCAATAGCGTTCCGCCTATGATATTGGACGCGATCGCCTGCATTTCTGCCTGGGTAGCGTTGGCGGCATCCCCTGCGCCCGTATGCAGCAGGTAAACATAACCGGCTATCCCGGACAATATGCCGGCCAATAAATAAGCAAAGAATTTTGTACGCTTTACATTGATACCGAGCGTCAATGCACTGTGGCTGTTTCCGCCCACCGCGTAGAGGTTGCGCCCGAACCGGGTCCATTTAAGGATTACCGCTACAGCAATCACCACGATCAATGCGATCACTACTCCCAGTTCGATCTGGGCGGGTATAAAGACCCCGGTCTTGCCGTAATAACCCAGTCCGGGTATGGTGATGCGCATTTGCTTAAGGCTGAGGAAAGCTTCATGTGATGCTGTTCGGGGCGCAATGCTGACTATCGTTACCATGCCCCTGGCAAAGAACATTCCCGCCAAAGTGACGATGAATGGCTGGATCTCCAGGTATGCTACCAGTATCCCGTGAAGCAGGCCGAAGAATAAGCCTATGCCCAGCGCCATCAGAATCGAACCCGCCACAGTGCCGCCATGGTCTTCAAGGTAAACAACGCATGCCATGGTTACAAGGGCTGTTATGCCTCCGCCTGAAATATCTATGCCGCCCGATATCATAATCATGGTCAGCCCGCAGGCAATTATTACAAGGAACGCGTTGTTATTGAACAGGTCAAGGAACTGCTGGGGGTTCAGGAACCCGCCTCCCCAGACGAACATGGCGATCATGTACATGCCAATGAAGGTACAGATAGTTATCGTCATCAGCAGGTTGGTATTGGAAATAGGCTCTCTTGGTTTCTTTCCTCGTATTTCAGTGAATAAATCCTTACCTTTTTTCATAGCTTATTCCCCATTACTCTGTTGATTTTATCTCAAAATCCACAGGGATCATCCATAGCCTTAAATGAACCGGTCAGAAGGTTTTCTCAGGCAGCCTTCGCCTGGACTTCCTTTTCAGCCTGTTTTTTAAACAGTTTTTTGTACATCCTTACGACAAAATCTTTAGCGACCGGAGAACTGAATACTACTATTACTATTATAACGATCGCCTTATAAGCCTTTACCGCCGCCGAGGGGACCTTCATCGCATAAAGCGTGACTGTCAAAGCCTGGATTATGTACGCACCGATAACCGAACCGTACAGATTGAACTTGCCGCCGCTCAGGGCATTACCACCGATTGCGACTGACAGAATAACATCCATTTCCGCATCCAGCAGCAGGGTCTCATGGTTGATAAGCCCTATCCTGCACACGGTTATACAGCCCGCTGTTGCGACACAAACCCCGGATATGATAAACGCTATGAGCTTGATCCAAACCGGGCTGATCCCGTTCAGGTGGGCGGTTCCTTCATTTATTCCTACCACCTGCGTATATAATCCAAGGTTGGTGAATCTCAAAAGGAGCGAAATCAGGATAAGGAATACGACCATGATAATTATGGGAGTGGGTATCGGTATTCCCGGGATAAAACCTCCAATAGCGGTTATCAGGGGGCTTGATATAGTCGGTGTCGCGCCGCCGTTTATCCAGTAGGCGATCGATCGTCCGGCTGAGAACAATATCAATGTCGCGATCATTGGCTGGATTTTGAATACGGCCACCAGTATCCCGTTGAAAAGGCTGAAAAGGACTGCAACGACACATCCGAACAAAAATGCGAGAAGAAGTACGGGTATCGTAATCTCGTTTGAGCGAAGCACGCTTACAAAAACGCTGCCCGCTATTGCTGCCATTGCCGCGACGCTAATGTCCTGCCCCTTACAGGATGATGTTATCAGTGTCATGCCGATGGACAGGATGGCGATGGCGGACGCACCGTTCAGGATACTGATCAGGTTTCCTGAAAGTACGGCGTTCCCATCGTTATTGGTGGCAATGTCTATGGAGAAAAACGACGGATCCCTGATCAGGTTGAATATGACTAATAAAAAAAGTGCAAACAATGGTATAGCCAACTGAGATCTTGTAAACTTCTTTATTAGACTGCCCATTATACCGCCTCCCCCGCTATGGTATGCATGATGTTGTCCTGGGTCATTTCTTCGCCCTTCAGCTCGCCCACTATCTTACGATCACGCATAACTATCAGGCGCGAACAGGTGCGAAGCATCTCTTCTATTTCCGAGGAAATAAACGTGATGCTGACACCTTCCTCGGCCAGTTTAAGCACAAGTTTCTGTATTTCGACTTTTGTTCCCACATCTATTCCGCGAGTTGGTTCGTCCAGGATCAGGTACTGGGGATTTGTCAACAGCCAGCGTGCCAGTATCACTTTCTGCTGGTTGCCTCCTGACAATGACTTGATGGGTGTATCCATCGAGGCGGTTTTTATCCCTAAAAGTTTTATGTACTCATCGGCAAAGGCTTCGGCCTCGGCTCTTGAAAACGGCCTGAAAAAGCCTTTCATTACCTGCAGGGCAAGTATGATATTTTCCCGGACTGACAAATCCTCGACGATACCGTCCCGTTTTCTGTCTTCGGGCAGGTATCCGATGCCATGCTTCATGGCATCCTTAGGTTTTTTGATTTTAACTTCTTTTCCGTTTATCTTTATTTTCCCGCCGGTGATCCTGTCTGCGGCAAAAATAGCGCGTACGCTTTCACTGCGGCCGGAACCAAGAAGCCCGGCAAAACCGTTGACTTCTCCCTTTCTGATCTTAAAATCAAATGCGTTGGAACATTCCAGGCTTGATAAGCCGGTCGCCTCATAAACGGGTATTTCATCGGTTTCTTCCCCTACTGGTTTACGTTTCTGCAGTGCAGAAACATCTTCAAGATCTTTGCCCATCATTTTTGATATAAGCTGCACACGCGGCAGATCCTTTATTTCATACTCTCCTACCAGCTCGCCGTTCCTCAGTACGGTTATCTTGTCGCATACCTGGTATACCTGTTCAAGGAAGTGAGTGATAAAGATTATGCCAACGCCGCGCGACTTCAGGTCCCGCATCAGCGAGAACAGTTTCTCGACCTCCTGTTCGTCGAGGGAGGACGTGGGCTCGTCCAGGATAAGCACTTTACAGTCCATATCTACTGCACGGGCAATGGCAACCATCTGCTGCACGGCGATCGAACAGGTGTCAAGCTGCTGGGTGGCCCTCGCCGGGATGTTCAGCTTCTCAAGGATCTCCGCTGCTCTTTTTTTCATTGTACGCCAGTTTACCGTTTGGTAGCTGCCCCGTCCGATGAACATGTTCTCTGCGATAGTAAGGTTGGGGCAAAGGGTTATTTCCTGGTAAACAGTACTGATACCCAGATTCTGAGCCTCATAAGGCGATTTTACATTGATTTCCCTGAGACTGCCGTCTGTATTCAGGAACACCTGCCCTGAATCCTTGGGATAGACTCCGGTTAGAACCTTGATCAAGGTCGACTTTCCGGCTCCGTTTTCACCCATCAGGGCGTGGATCTCGCCTCTTCTGAGGGTAAAATCGACATTCTGCAAAGCGCGAACGCCCGGGAACGACTTACTTATGTTCCTCATTGATAAAACGATGTCGTTCTGCATACGGCTACCATCCTTAAATGTTTAAGTCTTCTTTATATAGCGGTGTAAGTATGCGGAAAGATCCGCATACTTTACACCGCTTAATACCTGACAGAATAGTTATGGCCAAATCAAACGAGTCGGTTATCAGTCGCCGATACCATACTTGTCTATGTCTGCCTGTGTAATGTTATTGCAATCGAAGTATCTCTCTTCGTTGATAACGATCTTTTCTGAGAGCGTCCCGCCCTTTTCAAGGGTCTGGATCATCTCATGGATCTTCTGAGCCTGGAACGGGCTGCACTGAACGTCGAGGTTCCAGTTGCCGGCAAGGACTTCCCTGAGGGCCCACTTGTTGAAGTCGAAGCCTATGACAACTACATCCCCGTTCTTACCGTGGGTGATACCAGCTTCATCGAGGGCTGCAACTGCGCCTTTAGCCATACCGTCGTTTTCAGCATAGATTACATTGAATTTTTCACCCGAGTTGATAACAGATTCTACGATCTGCTTGGCTGTTGCTTCGTCCCATGTAGCGGTCTGCTGGACGACTTTTTTCATGGTGCCATTTGCGAATTGCTCGTCAAGGGGCTTTGTACGGCCGATCTGAGCGTCGCTGCCCATTGCGCCCTGGATATGTACTACATTATATTCAGGAAGCTTCTGATCCAACAGCCACTGAACAGCCATCTTGCCCTGGGCTTCCATGTTGGAAATAACGGCGGCTTCAAACAGGCTCTGGTCAACGTTCATCATACGGTCAAACAGGAATACCTTGATGCCGGCTTTCTTTGCGTTTTCAAGGACATTGGTCCAGCCGTCGGTCGCTGCTGCGGAGATAAGGAGGTAGTCCACGCCGTCAGTGATGAACTGCTGAGCTGCGTTCAACTGCTCGTCGTTCTTCAGGCTGTAGAAGGTTGAAACCTTATACCCGTTTGCTTCGCTGAAAACTTTTTCAAAGTCAGCCACGTTAGCTGCGCGGTATCCGGACTCGGAAGGCGGGTTGTTAACGATACCGACTTTGATCACGCCGTCACTCTTCTTGCCTGTTTGAGCAGAGCCACATGCTGCCAGGCTTAATGCCAACACTGCTGCCAGGATCAATGCAAGGATTCTTCTCGTTTTCATGTTCTTATTCCCCTTTCATTTTTTTGATCTTTGTGTTTAAATCATATAATTTCAGGGGAATAATATACAACTTTTTTGTACAAAGTGAGTAAAATTTCCAACCAACTTATTTAAAAATCAAACAACCAATATCCCGCATCCCTGGTTTTTCTTTGATACAATATTTTGTGATTATCCTATCATAATATTTCTAACATTTACAGTAAAATAACCAACATTCGTGTCAATATCCCCTGCTGTCGATTATTTCCCGGGTTATGGTCTGATAATCGAAATAAGTTTCATCGACGTAGTTTATCCGGTCAACATATTCTCCGCGCTCAAGCTTTTTTATTACTTCGTCAACATACGGCCCCTGCAGCGGGTTGCATTCCACATTCAACGCTATTTTACCGGTAAGAGTGTACTCGAGTCCAAGCCTTGTCGCATCAAACGAGATTACGATAACTCCGTCTTCAGGGTTGCATTTCAGACCGGCTTCTTCCAACGCGGCTATGGCGCCAAGAGCCTCACCGTCGTTTTCACAGTATACGACGTCAATATCCTGTGTGCTCTTAAGGATCGAGTTCATAACTTCGTATGCCTTGGCCTTGGTAAAATCGCCGCATTCCTGGGCCACCATTTCCCAGTTTGGATGTCTCTCCACGGCTTTTTCAAGCGGGATTGTCCTGCCTAACTGCGGGGTGGAACCAATAGTGCCCTGGATGTGGACTATCCGTATCGGTTCTTCAGTCCTTCCCTGCTGTTCCAAAAAGTCCTCCAGCCATTTGACCGCAATCTCGCCCTCCTTGTAGAAATCGGACCCGACATATGCCGTATACAGGTATGTATCCTGTGATTCAATGTACCTGTCGATCACGATGACCGGAATACCTGCCTCTTTCGCTTCCAGCAAAATGGCGTTCCATCCCGTTTCGACTTTAGGGGAAAACACAATATAGTCAACATCCTGCTGTATGAACATCCTGATGGCGCGGATCTGGTTTTCCTGTTCCTGCCGGGCATCATCGAAGATAAGCATATATCCGTTATCTTCTGATAAAACGGATTTTATGTTCTCCGTATTGGTTACGCGCCACTCCGATTCTGCTCCTACCTGTGAAAAGCCTACCACAATCAGGTTATCCTCGGCAGATCCTGGCACAGAAGGGGGATCTTCCCCTAAACAGCCGCCTGAAAGCACAATGGCCAGGCATAATATCACAGCAAGAAGTTTTCTCATATAGCCATCTCCTTGTCGCTCGTCTTCATGGGAATAGTCACGATGACCTTAGTCCCGACATCCAGCTCGCTTTCGATCGTCAGTCCGTATTCTGCGCCAAACAGTATCTGAATCCTCTGGTGCACCGTCCTCAGGCCAAAGCCCTCGCCCGTACTCTCACCAAGGGAAGCCCTGACCTCTCTTAGACGTTCTTCGGACATGCCGCGCCCGTCGTCCATCACTTCGAGGATTATATGACCGTTTTCCTCCCTGCCGGTAAGCCTGATAACTCCTTTTCTGCGCCTGTTCTTTATTCCGTGATACAGCGCGTTTTCCACCAGGGGCTGAAGGGTGAGCTTGGGAATTATGTACTGTTTCAGATGATCCGGGATGTCGATTTCATAATCCAGTATATCGCTGTAACGCATCTGTTGGATCTCAAGATAACTGCGGACGTGCTGTTCTTCCTCTTCAAGGGTGATAACGTTTTTACCCCGGCTCAATGAAAAGCGGAAATAGTTGGAGAGGCTTGCAACCATCTTTACGGCCCCGTTTATTTCGCCGGACTCGATGAGCCATACGATAGTGTCCAGGGTATTATACAGAAAATGCGGATTGACCTGGGACTGCAGCAGCGCCAGTTCGGCGTGCCTGCGCTGTTTTTCCTGTTCAGTGCTCTTCTGGATCTGCCATATCAGGCGGCCTACCATGTTTTCAATACCGTCTGAAAGGATTTGTATCTCCTCAACGTCAGCCTGGATGGGTTCCCGGACCAGCAGGTTGCCCTTGCCTATCGCTTCGAGGCGTTCACAAATCATATCTATGGGATCTACGATCTTGCGGCTGAGTTTTTTTGAACTCTTCAGCAGGAAAAACAGAAGCACCAGCGCGAGGAAAACGACCGCGCCCATCAAAACGATCATGTTCCTGACCATGTCGGACTGCAGGCTGTTCAGGTGTGCCGCTTCGTAATACAGGTAGGTGTACATGAATCTCTGTATGAGATCGGTCAATATGTAGATATTTTTCTCCAGTTGGTCCACACGCGAGTCGTATTCTTTTGTTTCAGCGATCTGCTGCATCTTTTCCTCAAGATTGTTGCAGAGGCTGAGCACGCTGGAGATTGCGCGGATGCTTTCTTTTTTCGTTGTAGTGTCGTACAGGTTCTGCGCGATCTCCTTTGCGGACTGTACTTCTTCAAGGGGCAGACCTACCGAGTACTGGCTGTCGATCACGTAATAGTACATCTTCAGATCCACGTCATCCTTGAAGTTCTGGTTGAATTCCGAAGCCATCGTGACGTTGTTCAGGATCGCATTATACCGGAATACATACATTATCCCAACCGTTGCAAGCACCAGGATAACTATCATCAGCGGCAGGGATACCAGCAGGTTCATATTCCAGAGCCTGCTCAGCATCTTTATTTTTTTCTCTTTACGTTTGTAATCAATGCTCACTGCCTGTCCCTCTTCGATATTCACTGGGCGTGCAGCCCGAGACTTTCTTGAACACAAAGCTGAAGTAATGCGGATCCTTATATCCGACTGAAAACGCGATTTCGCTCAGCCTCATGTCCGTATTGCGGAGCATATTCTTCGCTTCATTGATTCGCCTTGATGTAATGTATTCGGTCAGTGTCTGCCCTACTTCCTGGCTGAAAACGGCCGACAGGTAGTTGGGGCTGATGTTGACGTTTTTAGCGACTTTATCCAGTGAGATTGATGGGTCCGTATAGTTTTCGTTGATGAAATCTATCGCCTGTTTCAATAAAACATGCTGCTGCCTTGTGCTTTCACGGTCACGCAGATAGATCGCTCGTTTGATGACCTGGCGCGCAAAATTCCGAACATCCTCGGCAGTGGAAATGCTGTCATTCGGCCAGAAATCTGTCAGCAATACTGTGTCGGCGCCCGATCCTATCAGGTCCAGGTATTTTATCACAGCAAAACAGACTGTCATGGCCAGGTACCTGCAAAGCAAAGTTGCAGAAACAACCTTTTCCCCTACATTTTGCAGCACCTGTTCGATAAAGTCATCAATTTCCTGTTCGGTCCCGCTGCTCAAAAATTTCCTGATATGTTCAGTATCAAGTTCCTTGCTGTATGTGCCTGTCTTGATGTCATTGTTTTTCCTCAGGTTTTGTATGCTCGCTTCGGTCAGGATATGTTCCTCAGGGCATATATAACGATAGGCCAATATGCGGCTTGCTTCGGCAAAGCAGACCGGAAGGGCGCTGAGCCGCGACACGGGCGTCCCCCTTGCGATATACCAGCCCACATCGTTTCCTGCCGCGGTACATCGCTCCTGTATATTCTTTATGCAATCAATCGTGTTTGGCTCTATATCATCCCTGGTGCCTTTGACCAGGACAGCATATGTCGTTATGTTCCATCTGAAAAGAATCAGTTCGGGCCTGCCGATAAACAGTTTTGTGACTTCGTCCTGCACCGCGGCAAGATCCTCGGTATAGCTTTCAGGCATACTCCCGTCATATTCTGCGCTGCTGAGCGAGAAAAGAACGATATTGTAGAACGGGGCACAGATATCGATATTCATTGACCCGGCGGTTTCAATAATCTCCGATTCGCTTAACACACCGGTTGTTATTTTCTCAAAGAACCTCCTGCGTGAAAAGTTTTCATATTCCTGGGCCTCACGCTGGAAATGTTCTATGTACTCCTGCTGCTGCCGTTCCTCCCTCATTTTCTCATACAGGTCAGCCAGTATCTCCACAAGCTTGTCCTTTATGATAGGCTTAAGCAGGTATTGGTCCACGCCCATGCTGATGGCTTGCTGCGCATAGGCAAAATCATCGTATCCGCTGATTATGACAATCTTTGTCCTTGGAAGTTCATTGCGTACCAGCTTGATCAAGGTCAGCCCGTCCATAAAAGGCATCTTGATATCCGTGATGAGAAGATCAGGCTGAATTTCCCGTATCATGGGCAGCGCAAGCTCGCCATCCGAAGCGTCACCGGTATAATCAAATCCATACTGTTCCCACTGGATATTCTTGCGTATGCCTTCGCGGACCACGTTCTCATCTTCGACAAGAAAGACCTTGAACATCTGTATCTTCCCTTCATCATATGCGCACTTCATAGTGCGGACAGATCTGTGTGAAAAGAATAGTGACATGCTGCTTTTTGTCAAAACTATGATAGCACCCTGAAAATAGCATTGTCAACAATACCTGGCGCGCAGAGGCGCCGCCGGATGGATCACGGGATCAACCAAAGAGGATAGCAACCCTGCTATCCTCTATAAATGGCCAGGTTGATTCATCATTGATAACGGCGCAATCGGGATCAGTATGCCCCTTATTTTGATTGCCCGTAATAGGCTCCGGGTCCGTGTTTTCTTAAAAAGTGCTTATCCAGCAGCTTCTGAGGCATCGGCTCCACACCTGGCTTTATTATGCCGCTGTAGATTGCCATCATCGCAACCTGTTCAAGTACAGCCGAGTTATGAACCGCTTCTTCAGGCGTCTTACCCCAGGTAAACGGGCCATGGTTTTTCACGAGAACCGCCGGAATGTAGTTTGTTTTTTTTTCTTTAAAGGTTTCAATTATAACGGCCCCGGTATTGGCTTCATAATCGGACCGGATTTCATCCTCTGTCATTTCCCTTGTACACGGGATTTCTCCATAGAAGTAATCCCCGTGTGTCGTTCCAAGGGCAGGTATGCCCACACCGGCCTGGGCCCATGCTGTGGCAAAAGGCGAGTGGGTGTGGCATATTCCGCCGATCTCGGGGAACGCATTGTACAATGCAACGTGGGTAGGCGTGTCGGATGAGGGTTTCAGCTTTCCTTCCACTACCTTTCCGGTCATATCAACCAGCACTATGTCTTCAACCCTCATATCGTCATATTCAACCCCGCTGGGCTTGATAGCTATAATTCCATTCTTCCTGTCTATCCCGCTGACATTTCCCCAGGTATAGATTATCAGGCCTCTTTTGGGAAGCTCCAGGTTTGCTTCAAGGACTGCCCGCTTTAATTCCTCAAACATAATCTGCCTCCTTTGTGATGCTTCTTATGGCATAATTATACTGCTAACTTCTTTCCATGTCAGGGGGACAGTCTTTCCCGGCATCAAAAAGACTCCTCCATGACAGAGATCAGCCGTACAGAATACTGTTGATGTCATCCGCACCTGCACCGGTATTAATGAGCGTCTGGAGTTTATTGAAGGCTTTTGTCGGCTCACCCACAAGCATATACCCAACGAACAACCCGTTGCGGAATACAAGCCTGGAATACAGATAATTCTTCTTGTCAATTCTCCGGTCTATTCTGTAATCAGCTTCTGAACCATCCGGCTGGACAGCGCCGGTATCACCCGAACAGACGACTCTTGTTCCCATGGTGGCAAGTATATAGGGAACATTATCCGCTTCGTAAACAGCATCTCCTCCGGCGGCGTTGGTTCCTGCGACCTGACCCTGCCTGTTTGCCACCGACCATTGTCCGGACCATCTGCCGTTGACGCACGCCGCATCTCCTGCTGCATATATGCCTTCTATGCTGGTCTCCATTTTCTCATTTACATCCAGGAAGCGGTTCATGCTGATGCCGGTGTCACGGAATACTGCAACATTGGGTGAAACGCCGACTGATACTATAACGACATCGGCCTCAAGCACTGTGTTATCAGCCATGTGCACTTGTTTTACATGTCCTTTATCGTCCCCTTCAAACCCTGTTACGGATATGCCGCAGAACACTGATATACCCAGGCTCTGAACCTTGTCCCTGAATACTTCCGAGCCTTCTTCATCCAGCTGTTTGGGCAGAAGCCTTGGCATACCTTCGATCAGGGACACATCGATACCCATCCCGGAAATCTTGTACGCAGCCTCAAGCCCAAGAAGGCCGCCGCCGATAACAACTGCCTTTTTTGCATTAAGAAGGCTCTGGTTTATTGCAGCAATGTCATCCACGGTCCATATGGTATGGACGCCTGAAAGCTCCTTTCCTTTAAAAGGAGGCATGATTGGTGTGCTTCCGGTGGCCAGTACCAGGCTGTCATAGCTGTACTCTTTGCCGTTTGCGATGATCTTCCCGGCCTTTGCATCTATTGCTGTAACCTCTGAGGCCAGCTCAACCCGGATCCTGTTTTTCTCATACCATTCCTCATTGCTGATTCTCAGTTCATCAAAGTTAATGCTCCTGCCAATGTGTTCGCACAGGCGCAGCCTGTAGTACGGCAGCCGGTTCTCCTTACCAAACATTATTATTTCAGCCTCAGGATCCTGGAGCCTTGCTGCCTTCGCCGCCGAATGCCCCGCAGCCCCGGTTCCGATGATCAGAATTCTTCTTGAAACGCCTGAAAAGTTGTTACCCATAGTATATGCCTCCCTAAAAGTAGTTCTCTATGTCCGTTGTCGTTGGGACGGTTCTATATTCATACTTGAACATACCCTCTTACAACCTTATGGCGTAATTACGCACAGTTTATATATCTCCAGTATGACAGGTACTTTGCCATCCCCGGCTTTCCGCAGCTTTTCAGACAAGCTCAATCCAGCTTTTTATCTATGTAGCAGATAACGCTTCTTCCGTCGCTGCCGAAAGGATATTGTTTTGCTATGCCGCGGGACCATTTGTATTCAGTGCTGTATCGCGTTTCGCCCTTCCCTCTTGTTTCTATGAGTTCCCCAATACCGGCCCGTAATTCGTCAAATAAGGAAATATCCTCAAAATCCCGCGCGTGGCCGTGCAAAATCCTGTCTGCCTTTTCAGTCACCCATGAAATACTGTTCAGGTTTTCAAGAAAAGTTTTGAGCGGCAGGCTTTCTTTAAGCTGCATCCAAAGATGGCGATTGATGCTGTCGCCGGTAAACAGTACGCGCCTTTCTTTCAGCAGCAGGCATATTCCTCCCGGAGTATGTCCTGGAATCGAAATAGCTTCAAGTGAAAGCCCGCCGAGGTCAATTACGTCGCCGTCATAAATCGCTTTAAAAGCAGGCATTTTAAGTTTCTTTTCCTTCCAGGGCTTTGCTATTTTGGGGAGTTTCATATGCAATCCGGCAACTTTCAAATCATCGGGATGCAGAAAGCAATCGCAATCAAAGTACGCATTGCCATAAAAGTGATCGCAGTGTCCGTGCGTATTTACTACCATAAGCGGAAGATCGGTAATTTCTCTGACGACAGCATGAACATCCGCAATTCCTAACATTGTATCAATGACAACAGCTTTTTTCTCACCACAAACGAGATAACCAGTTGATACGTTATCATTCATAAGCCATATGCAGTCATCAACTTTTTTGGTTCTTATCCTGTTATCCATGCAAAATACTCCTTAATAAAGTCTGACCATGTAAACATTTTAACACTTTAAATCCAATAGACCAATGAAATCATGGCAGTTCTTCACTTTTTATATCCCTCAATTTTCATATCAGCTGCTTGCACTGGAATACCTCCTTATACCTTTCTTTATTGCTGAGGCGGAAGCCATGAAAAACAGCACCCCGGAAACGGCAGCAGCAATCATGCCCGGAACATTTCCCTTGTCAAGAAGTATGGACGCAGGAACATTTGCCAATGGAATGGACGGAATAAGAAAAACAAAGGCATACATCAACTGTTTGTATGAAAATATCTCTTTTGGTTTCTCCGAGATAGACATCAGGATATTGAACAAATCTTTGATGGTATTTTTCAGGCCTTCCTGCTTTTCGTGAACCTTATATGTCTTTGACAGGTTAATTGCATTGATTATACTCATAATCTGACCTCCTTCGAAAACTCCAATAAAAGACTGCAGGTGAACAGCGAAGGCTTTTCACCTGCAGTCTTATGCATACAACCAACAGAATTAAGTTTATTTCCGGATGTCGTTACCGGGGCGCCGCACAGGTTTATCCCCAATAAAAAATACCGTGCAATTAAGCACGGCACTGATCTGTACTCTTCTATCGAATATGCAACAACATCAGTCTTATATTCCTTAGTTCGTATGCTTAAATTGCTTTATTATTTTCGCAAGGTAAAAGTGCCGCTATTCTTAACTTGATATAAAATAATATATTACTTCAGGCCACCATACTCAGCAACTTGCCAGGACGCCCCCATTGACATGAAATGAAAGATGTCAAAGGAGCCGCCTATTGACAGCCCTTTGACATCTTATTGGCAACTTATCAAATATACAGCTTACCAAAACTCCTGCATCAGCATTCGTAGGTCTTCGCAGCCTCGAATTCTTCCAGTATCGCCTGATCCGGCTTTTTCGTCAGAAGCGAAACGACTACGATGGCTATGCATGAGAGCACGAATGCCGGGAACAGTTCATATATGGCGAATACTCCGCCAAGCTTTGAAATCAGCTTGTTCCATATGAATACCATGCTTCCGCCGGTGAGCATACCTGCCATTGCGCCTGCCCTCGTCGTTCTCTTCCAGAACAATGAGAACAGTATGATGGGACCGAAGGTAGCTCCGAAGCCCGCCCATGCAAATGACACTACCTGGAAAATAACACTGTTTTCATCCAAGGCAATGATGATTCCGAACAATGCTACAAGCAGCAATGTGATACGCGAAGCAATCATCACCTGTTTGTCGGTGGCATCCTTCTTGAATATTCCCTTGAAAATATCGCGGGACAGTGCCGATGAAGCGATGAGCAGATACGAGTCGGATGAGCTCATGGTTGCGGCAAGGATGCCTGACATGACTATGCCTGCCAGAAATGCAGGGAGCAATCCGGTCGACATGATGACGAATATGTTTTCAGCATCGCTCCGCGTAAGCAGTCCGGCAGGATACAGCGATCTTCCTATCAGTCCGATCGCAACTGCGGCAAACAGCGAAATAACACACCAGATTGTTGCTATGCGCCTTGACTTCTTCAATTCGGAAGACTTGTTGATGGCCATGAACCTGAGAAGGACCTGGGGCATTCCGAAATAACCAAGACCCCATGACATGGTGGATATGATCGTCAGCAGGCCATATTCACCAGCCGCTCCGAACAGTGGCTTACCTGCCGCATCAAGCTGCTGGACACCGTCTGCGACCTGGGGCTGAGCTATGCCGAAAAAGTTCATAAAACCGGGGATCGACTTTATGTTTCCGAGAACTGTCGGGAGCCCGCCTGCAGCAATCACACCGACGGTCAATACCGAGCAGAGGGCAAGAATCATAACGATACCCTGCAGGAAGTCAGTAGCGCTCTCTGCAAGAAAACCTCCAAGAAACGTATACAGGATAACTATTACGGCGCCCGCTATCATTACGACCTGATACTGCATTCCGAATAACTTGCTGAACAGCTTACCGAACGTAACAAAGCAGCTTCCTGCATAAACGGCGAAGAATACCAGGATGAACAGCGAACCTATCGCCTGGATTATCTTCGTTTTTTCCTTATATCGGTTGCTCAGGAATTCCGGTATTGTAATGGAGTTGCCAGCCAGGGTAGAATACCTGCGAAGCCTCTTTGCAACGGCAAGCCAGTTTATGTAAGTTCCTGCCGCAAGGCCTATGGCAGTCCAAAAAGCATCACTAAGGCCGAACCAGTATGCTACGCCCGGAAGTCCCATCAGCAGCCAGCCGCTCATATCCGAAGCTTCCGCGCTCATGGCTGCGATCCACGGGCCAAGTTTTCTGCCGCCAATGAAATAAATATCGGGGCTTTCACTTGCTCTCCTCATGTAATATAAACCTATGCCGACGACAGTAGCAAGATAGATACACATCGCAACAAGAATCTGAATTTGATCGCCACTCATCTATATGTCCCCTTTTACATTTTTCCGCCATTATATCAAAGTTTTATACGGATGAAAAGTATAATTATGCAATGTTATTACTTTAGCATGATGCCGTTATACCTGCATAGTCAATGGGTTCGACATTGAAGAGGAAAACCAAGAGAACCGTTCCCCTGGTTCGTTGAACCACAGGAACCGTCCCCCTGGTTCGTTATTACAGTTTAGTTCCTCCAGCCTGTCGCGCCAAAAGAAAAAGGGACGAATCCCTTCGCCCCGTTTCACTGTTGTATCTGCTATACCATTCGGGAGATATTTGATATTAAGCGCCCGGTGCATCTTGATATATTTCTGCCGGCACGGTTCATAGCCCGAATGGAGCGATTCATGTTAAAGTTTTCTTCCGCCATCAGGGAAACTGCCGCTCCGATAAGAGCGCCAATGATAATGCCTCCTCCGAATCCGACCCTCATGACATGATACCTCCATTCATTCAAGTATTTTGTGTTCTGTTTAGTAGTATCCCAAAAATTATCCTGAGAATACTTTTATTTGTTTGACATATTTTTCAATATCAATTACAATCATTCCATACCGGATAGGAGGCTTCGAAACCATGATCAATAAATGGTTAGCGGAAAAACTGAAAAACGACGTCGGCGTATCTGTGGCTTCGGTTCTGCTGCCTGACAGCCATAAGGTTGACATGACAAAATGGGCGGTTGTCGCCTGTGACCAATACACCTCCGAGCCAGGCTACTGGGAAGAGGTCAGGTCTTTTGTAGGGGACAGCCCTTCCACCCTCTCGCTGATTTTTCCCGAAGCCTATCTTGAAACCGATGATGAAGCTGGCAAAGAAAATTGCATCAGGGCCATTGGCGCCAGGATGGAAGAATACCTTCAGTCGGACCTGTTCGTGGAACTGAAGGATACGGTCATCCTGGTGGAAAGGCATTTCCCCGGCGGACGCACGCGCTGCGGCCTGGTCCTGGCTGTCGATCTTGAAAGGTATGATTACTCCGCAGGTTCCAGAAGCCTGATCCGGGCTACCGAAGGCACCATAATGGAGAGGATCCCGCCCCGTATCAGGATCAGGGAAAACGCTTCCCTGGAACTGCCACATATTATGCTCCTGATCGACGACCGTGAAGAAACGGTAATCGAGCCGCTTTTTGCCCAAAAGGACCGCTTCTCCAAAGTATACGACTTTGAACTTATGAAAAACGGCGGAAGCGTTAAGGGATGGGCTGTCAGCGAAGAGACCTCCATTGAAGTATTGTACAATGCTTTGGCTAAGCTCGCCGACCCAGGGCATTTCATGGAAAAATACAACCTCACCGATGGACAGGATACGCTCCTGTTTGCCGTCGGTGACGGAAACCATTCCCTGGCCACGGCAAAAGCATGCTGGGAAAAGATAAAGAACTCTCTTACCCCGGAGGAAAGAAAGAATCATCCCGCCCGCTTCGCCCTCGTAGAAGTGGTCAACCTGCACGACAAAGGCCTTATCTTCGAGCCCATCCACAGGCTGCTGTTCAATGCGGATGCGGACAGGTTCATTAAGGGCTTCCTGCGTCATTACAATGACCTGAGATGCCAGGCTTATACAACCTTACATAAACCTGAAAAACCCGTTTCAGGCAGCCATGTAATCGGCTATATATCGGAAAGTCAGGAGGGCTGGCTCGTCGTTGAAAAGCCGGCGGGTAACCTGGATGTTTCCACCCTTCAAGGCTATATCGACATCTTTTTAAAGGAGAACCCGGATACCGCAGTGGACTACGTCCATGGCAGCGAGGTTGTGGAAAGGATAGGCCGCAAAAAGGGCAACATGGGGTTTTTCCTGTCCCCCATGGACAAGAACGAGCTGTTCAGAACCGTTATACTTGAAGGCGCCCTCCCCAGGAAGACCTTTTCCATGGGAAAGGCGCACGAGAAGCGTTTCTACCTTGAGGCCAGGAGGATAAGGTAGCCTTTCCGCTATCCATCCAGCTTGCTCTTTAAGGTATCCAGTATCTTCTTTTCGAGCCTGGATACCTGCACCTGGGATATGCCAAGCCTCTTGGCCACGTTCTGCTGGGTCTGCCCCGAGTAGTACCGCAGCCATATCAGCCTTTTCTCCCTGCTGCTTAGCTGCTTTATGGCATTATACAGGGAGATCCTCTCCACCGTATCGGCCTCATCGCTGGCCTGGCTGGAAATGATCCTGTCTATCAGCCTGTTTTCCGCCCCGTCGTCATCCTCATACTCCCTGAAAAGGGACTCCGGGGCCCTGGAAGCCTCCATGGCATGGACGACGTTTTCGGCCTCCTCCCCGAGATACTCGGCCAGTTCACCTATTGTGGGAGGCCTTCCCAACTTCTGTTCAAGCTTTTCTCCCGCGTCCCGGGCTTTCAGGGACAGTTCCTTCAGGCTTCTGCTAACCTTTATGGCACCATCATCCCTGAAATACCGGCGGATCTCCCCGAGGATCATGGGCACGGCATAGGTGGAGAAGCGCACATTGAACGAGGGGTCGAACTTGTCCACCGCTTTTATAAGGCCGATACATCCGATCTGGAACAGGTCGTCGATTTCCGCGTTCCTGTTCCTGAACCGGCGAACGACGCTCCAAACAAGCCCGGTGTTGCTGTCAACGATGGCGTTCCGGGCTTCTTTATCACCGTTTTGGGCTTTCTTTATAAGGTCGATGATGTTTTCATCGCTATAATCCATAAAAAGCTACCTGCTTTTCAAATGCTTTGTCATTCGTATCCTTGTGCCCTGTCCGACCTTCGACTCTACCTCCAGGCTGTCCATGAAGGTTTCCATCACCGTAAACCCCATGCCGGTCCTCTCCAGGTCCGGACGGGTTGTAAACAGTGGTGTCCTTGCCTGTTCCACGTCTTCTATCCCTTTCCCGAAGTCCTCGACCGTTATCTCGATCAGGTCGGGATACAAAACGCAGGTCAGTACCACCGTCCCTTCCTCGTCCCCATAGCCATGGATGATGGCATTGGTGACGGCTTCGGATACGGCGGTCCTGATATCGGCGAGCACCTCGATGGAGGGGTCTGCCTGTGCCGCAAACGAAGCCGCCACCACCCTGGCGAAGGACTCGTTTGCCGATTTGCTGAGGAATTCCGTTCTCATCCTGTTAATTGGCTGCATAGTTCAAAACCTCACAATACATTTGAAAATCAGGCGTCAAGCTCGATTAGCTCTTTTATTCCGGACATCCTGAGGATCCTCTGGATCTCAGGCCGTGGTTTTCTTATAACCATACTGCCGCCGATCAGTTTCACCCTGTTCATCCTGCCCAGGATAAGGCCTATTCCCGCGCTGTCCATGAATGTGACCCGGGACAGGTCCAGGACCATATTCTTGACCGGCTCCATCAGGAATTTGCTGTCGATGCGCTCCCTGATCCTTGATGCGGTGTGATGGTCTATTTCACCTTCTATCATCACCACCAGGGAATTGCCATCCCGTTTAAACCTTACATCCATTTTTCCACCTCTGTTTCTTCGGATTGCTGCCGAAAGCGGCCTTTATGCCCTGCGCCCGATGGTGAACCCCATGATGAATATGACCGGGCTCTTTAAAAACCCGGCATATCTTTCATATTCTTTATTTCCCTGGTTCATCCTTTTTGGGCCGGGAATAAACGTACTCCCGGAGCTTTAATAAATAAAGCCTTCGGTCGATTATAGACTGGTATTCGGATACGGAAATAAAAACGAAGCCTTTTAGAGGAGATATATACTCAGATGCATCAAGGAAAATAATCCTGGTGCGGAAACAAAAAAACCGGATCGGAAGCAGGTTTTATAAGTGAACACAAGAAAAAACCCGGGACCCTTGCATGGACTTAAGACCCCGGGTTGAAACCCATTGATTCGGCTATCCTCTCTATCTTTCTCAGGCGATGGTTGACTCCCGATTTTGAGAGAGGCGGCTCCAGCATCCTGCCAAGTTCGGCCAGGCTCACGTCGGGATTCTCCAGCCGCAGCGCAGCTATCTCACGAAGCGCATCGGGAAGGCTGTCCAGACCTGCATGCTCCTGTATGAACCTTATGCTTTCGGTCTGCCTGAGGGAGGCGTCAACCGTTTTGCTAAGGTTAGCCGTTTCGCAGTTCACTATACGGTTTACCTGGTTGCGCATCTCCTTCATGATCCTGATGTTCTCAAGGTTCATCAGGGCTTTATGCGCGCCAGTGATGTTGAGGAAATCCACTATCTCCTGGCCTTCCTTCAGGTATGCCAGGTAATACCCCTTTCGCTGTATGATACGGGGCTGAAGCCCGAAATCCTTTAGGTACTGGACGTATTCTTCTGCCTGGAGCCGGGTTCTGAATGTAACCTCCAGGTGGTATGACTTGTCGGGGTCGGAGATTGAACCGGCCGCAAGAAAACCGCCCCGGAGAAACGCCCGCTTGCAGCACCTTTTCCGCACCTTGTAGTTCATATACCGGATTTCGCCCGAATCCGTGTTTATTGAAAGGCCTATGTCACTGAGCAGGTCCTGGCCGTCACCGATAAGGCCTGTCAGGTCAAGCTGGTAGACCGAGTGGTTCCTGAACCGGCGCGTCTTTTTGGCGGAAACGCCCGGATCAAACCCGTAAATCTCCTTGGCAAGGACAAAAACATGCCTGGACAGCGGTGCGTTCTCCGTGGAAAGCAAAAGGCGGAATCCGCCCGGGACCTTGCGCAGGGTCAACCCTGCCCTGAGTATACCGGCCAGCTCCGACCTTTTGCAGCACGCTGCGGCAACTTCTATTCTGCTCATTTCCCTCTTGACATCCAGCGAAAAAGACAAAACAGGTTCACGCCTTTCACCTTCAAGGATCACCTGTCCTTAAAGATATCCATTATCGCAACGGCAAGCTTTTCTGGATCATGCCTCACATAGCCGTTATGTATTCCCACCAGGTCCTTTTCAATGACCTTTACTCCCAGTTTCCGGGTCCTGGGCAGGTCCAGTTCAACGGGTGCCGCCCCGTCCTGCCTGTATCTTTCCAGCAGGGAAGGCTCGATGGGACCGTTGTTTACCAGGCAGCAATCAATAAGGTGGCATCCCGCATGCTTATGTACGGCTTCTATATGATCGGCCACCGTATAGTTCTCGGTTTCGCCCGGCTGGGTCATGACATTGCAGACATAGACCCTGATAGCCTTCGCACGGCTTATGGCCTGGGGAACCTGCTCAACCAGGAGATTCGGGATAATGCTTGTATAAAGGCTTCCGGGCCCCATCACGATGATATCGGCCTTGCCGATGGCATCGATAATCTCTTTTATGGGCCTAACCGATTCCTTGTCGAAGCGTACCCTGTCAATGGGCCCGGGATGGAATTGATGATGGGAACCGATGCGGGATTCACCCTCGATGACCGTGCCGTCCTTCAATTCTGCCACAAGGTTCACGTTCTCGTCGGTTACGGGATAGACCCTTCCGGTTATGGCCAGAACCTGGCCCATATTGGTGACGGCCTGTACGAAATTGTTATCCGAAATGCCGCACATTGCGGCAAGGAACAGGTTGCCGAAAGACTGCCCCTTAAGGCGGCCCTCAGGGAACCTGTAGTTCATAAGCTTTTCCAGCACGGGCTCTGTTTCGGCCAGGGCCACCATGCAGTTCCTTATATCCCCTGGGGGGAGCATTCCCAGGTCGCAGCGAAGCTGGCCTGACCCGCCGCCGTCGTCGGCCACTGTGATAATGGCCGTAATGTTGCTGGTATAATGCTTGAGGCCTCTCAGCATCGTAGATATGCCCGTGCCGCCGCCGATTACCACGACCTTCGGCCCTGAGGACAGGATCTTTCTCCTGTATAAAACATCCCCGATATCTTTCACGTTCTTCGGCTTTCTTGGCATACCGTTGGGATAGATATTAATGAGCTTTACAATCAATCTTTGCAGGCAGACAAGAACCAGGTACACTCCCAGGACTCCCAGGAAAATCGCTACACTCAGCTGTATCTGCCCGACATTAACATCCTTGAGCAGTACCAGTATGGAACTTAATATCAGGATGAGGCCTGCAAGACCGATTATGAGATATCTCTTGAAACGAAAACCAATCAGAAACCACCTGAGTGTTTTCATACCGCTTTAATCCCCCATATCATCCCTGTCTATGTCCCTGTGCTGTGTCACTACGCTGCTTCCCTTATCCTTCTGCATTTGCGCGAGACGGTTGGCAATGGTAACCGAGCGGTGCCTGCCGCCGGTACAGCCAATGCCGATGATGAGCTGGGTTTTTCCTTCCTTCACATAATAGGGGATCAGGAAGTGAATCATTTCGTTGAGCTTGCTGAGGAATTTTCTGCTCTCAGGGAAGGACATCACATAGTCGGCTACATCCGGGTCCAGGCCGGTCTTGTGCTTAAGTTCGGGCACATAGTAGGGATTCGGGATGAACCGGACATCGAAAACAAGGTCGCAGTCCATGGGTATGCCATACTTGAAGCCGAAGGAAACGATATTGAGTATCAGGCCTTTGAACGGCCTGCCTTCGACGAACAGGCTGGCTATCTCCTCCTTGAGCTGCCGTGGCAGGAGATTTGAGGTATCGATGATATAATCGGCCTTGTCCTTGACAGCCTGGAGGATCTGCCTCTCCTCCTCAATCCCTTCCGCGATGCGTCCATCGGGCGAAAGGGGATGATGGCGCCTTGATTCCTTGAAACGCTTTACCAGTACCGCGTCGGTGGCATCCAGGAAAAGGATCTTGTACGTGATTCCCATCTCCCGGAGTTGCTGCAGCGCGGGGAAAAGGTCCAAAAACATGATCCCGCCGCGGATATCCACGATCAGGGCAATTTTACCGATGGGGCTCTTGCTCTGTATGACCACTTCTGCAAACTTTGGAATAAGTGACGGAGGGAGGTTGTCCACGCAAAAATAGCCGATATCCTCAAAGTATTTTACGCAAAGGCTCTTTCCTGCTCCTGACATTCCTGTTATAATCAGCAGATTCATATTTCTCCTCCGATGATCCTGACCTCCGGCTCCAGCAGGACCCCAGTCCTTTCATAAACCGTTTTCCTTACGTATCTTATGAGATCCAGCACATCCTGGCTGGTTGCATTCCCGAGGTTAACGATAAACCCGCAGTGTTTGTCCGATACCTGGGCCCCTCCGATGGTGCAGCCCTTAAGTCCGCATTCCTGTATAAGCTGGCCGGCAAAATAGCCCTCGGGCCTCTTGAAAACGCTTCCGGCGCTGGGCATGTTAAGCGGCTGCTTTTCCCGGCGCCTGCCGTTGAAATCATCCATCCTTCTTTTTATATCGGCCTTATCGCCAGGACGGAGCAGCAGCGTTACCTCCAGGACAACCAGCCTGTCGGTCTGTATCCTGCTTTTCCGGTAACCAAAGGCATGTTCTTCACCCTTAAGCCGGATAATACTTCCCAGCTCATCAACGCAGAGGGTTTCAGCCACCACGTGGCTCATCTCACCGCCATAAGCCCCGGCGTTCATGCTTACCGCGCCGCCTATGGTGCCCGGTATGCCCGATGCAAACTCAAGTCCCTCGAGGCCTGATTCCAGGGCAATGGCCGATACGGCAGTTAGGGAAGCTCCGGCCTGGGCAGTTATCCTGTTTCCTACATGGTCAATCCGGGACAGTTTGCTGCCGATCCTTATCACAACGCCGTCGTACCCGCTGTCGGGAAAGATAAGATTGGTGCCGTTGCCCATGATATAGAATTCAAGATGCTTTTTCCTCAGGTATTCAAGTATCTCAAGGACTTTTTCGGTCGAGTCGGGTTCCGCCAGAAAACGGGCCTCCCCGCCGGTTCTGATGGATGTATATTGCTTCATGGACACGTTCTGTGCAACAGAACCCTCGCCCAGTATTGAAACCATATCCCTGAAGACTTCATTGTCCCCCAAATTTGTTCAACTCCTGAAAATGGGTCATGGATTATTTTCCTTCATTTTCCGGTCTTTAAACCTGTTTTTGAAAACCCGTTTTTGATCCAAGAATTATAATATTCATGCCCGCGGGTTTATATTTCACGATTTTTCGGCCATATCATCGTTCGATCCTTAAAGCCTGGGATCCTTGTTCATGTCCTCTGTTATCCTGCGTGTGAATGTCTCGGCGGCGTTGTATCCCATCTTCCGCTGCCTGTTGTTCATGGCCGCCACCTCTATAATTATGGCCAGGTTTCGTCCCGGTCTTACCGGTATGGTAAGGGACGGAACCTTTATACCGAGGATCTCGGTATACTGTTCGTCCACTCCCAGCCGCTCATAATGCTTTTCGGGGTTCCAGAGCTCCATTTTAACCACGAGATTGATGCTCTCGGTCATCTTAACCGAGCCAACGCCGTACAGGTATTTCACGTCCAGGATCCCAATACCGCGTATCTCAACGAAATGCCTGATGACTTCCGGCGCTGAACCCACCAGCGTTTTGCTGGAAACGCGGCGCACTTCCACCAGGTCATCGGCAACCAGCCTATGCCCTCTCTTCACAAGCTCAAGGGCGGTTTCGCTCTTGCCCACGCCGCTCTCTCCCAGTATCAGGATGCCTTCGCCATAGACCTCCACCAGCTCGCCGTGCATGGTTTCCATGGGGGCAAGCTCCACGTTCAGGTATGATATGAGGTTCCCGACAAACCTTGAAGTGACTTCCTGGGTGCCCAGCAGCGGCACTTTGCATGCGCGGGCAACCTCTACCATCTCCGGGTAAGGTTCCATCCCCCTTGCCAGGATTACGCAGGGAATGCCTTTGGAAAAAAGCGCGAACAGGCTGTTATAGCGCTGTTCGAGTGTCATCCTGCCAAGGTAGGTCATCTCTACCTTACCTATGACCTGGACACGCTCATTGCCGAAGTACTCGAAGAAGCCGTCCAGTTGCAGACCCGGCCTGTTAATGTCGGTGGAGGTGACAAGGATGTCGTCGAACTCGGGGGAATATACGATCTTATCGAGCATGAACTCCTTCACGATCTTTCCGAGCCTGACGCTCTGAGTTCCGTTATTCATAACCCCAGTGCCTCCATAACAACATTCTTCATCTCATCCCTCCTGCATACCCTGCCGTGGCGAACAGGCTTATCCTCAAGGCCCTTGAGCCCTTCGGGAATGGGAAGGCCGGTTTTCTCCGAAAGCTTCTTCAGCAGCTCAAACTCATCATCGGAGTCATCCATGGACAGCGCCTTGCAGACGCTGGCGTTGAACTTGAACGGGCTTGCGGTGGAAACCATGACCGTCGGTGTCAGGTCGCCCGTGGTGATAACATATTTGTCATAAACGTCTATCCCTACCGCAGTATGCGTATCGCAGACATAGCCGTATTCGTCGTACACGCACTCTATGGTCTTGAGGGTCTCCTCCTGCGATGACCATCCTCCCCAGAAATGCTCGTTGAGAAGGCGCAGGGCCGAAGGTCCTATATCGTAGTAACCCTCGTTCCTGAGCCTGGCCATCCAGTCGCTGACCCTTTCGGGATCACGTCCTGAGAGCTCATATAGAAGTCTTTCCAGGTTGCTGGAAATTAAAATGTCCATGGAAGGCGAAATCGTACGGACAAAATCCCTTCTCCTGTCATATACGCCGCTATGTATGAAGTCGGTCAGCACCTTGTTGTCGTTTGAGGCGCAAACCATTCTGTTCACCGGCAGGCCCATCCTCATGGCGTAATAGCCGGCGAGTATGTTTCCGAAATTGCCCGTGGGAACCACGAAGTTTATCTTTTCGCCGAAGCTGATGCGCCCCTGTTTCACCATGTCGGCATAGGCGGAGAAATAATAAACTATCTGGGGAACAAGCCTTCCCCAGTTGATGGAATTGGCCGAAGAGAACTTAAGACCCTTTTCCGCCATCACCTTTATCAGGGACTCATCGGTAAAGATCTGCTTTACGCCGGTCTGGGTATCGTCGAAATTCCCCTCGACACCGAATACAAGGACGTTGCCGCCTTCCTGGGTAACCATCTGGCGCTTCTGGACCTCGCTGACACCGCCATCAGGGTAAAATACTATTATCCGTGTCCCCTCAACATCGGCGAAGCCCTCAAGGGCGGCTTTCCCCGTATCCCCGGACGTTGCCACCAGGATGACTATCTCGTCCTTCTCCCCGGTTTTCCGCATGGCCTTCACAAGGAAATGGGGCAGGATCTGAAGCGCCATATCCTTGAATGCGCAGGTGGGGCCGTGCCAGAGTTCCAGGATGTTCAGGCTGCTGTTCATCAGCACAACCGGCGCGATGTCTGCGCTGGAGAACTTCCTGGTGTTGTAGGCCTTATCCACGCAATCGGCAAGTTCTTCCTGCGTGAAATCGTCCAGGTATCCCCTGAGGATGTACTTTGCCCTTTCCTGGTAGCTCATGGGTACCAAAGCCTTGATTTCATCCATGGACAGCCGGACAAACCCTTCGGGAACATAAAGGCCTCCGTCGCTGGCTATCCCTTTCTTTATAGCCTCGGCTGAGGGGATAACATCCCCTTTGCCCCTCGTACTTTCGTACAGCATCATTTCAAACACTCCCGGGAGCTTGATATTTAATACATAAACCGACAGAATAATCATAATATAAAGCCCCGGAAATTGCAATGAATCCCCATGAGTTGCCTGTCCCGCGATGTTCATCTTTTATTAATAAATAATTAATCTAATAGTAACATTCAGCTATATTATTCCATGGTATAATCAGGATGAAGTTATTTATTCCTCCTTTTATATATCAGTTATTTGATCTGATTTTACTTTATATGGAAAGCGCCGGAGATTGCTATTATTTCATAGGTATATCCTCTGCAGGTGCTTTTTTTTCTGCCTTTTTTAGTATAGAATGATGTTGGTCTTCGCCCCCATAATCTTCCGGGGTATATTAGAATCTGTACAGGACCAGGTGCATAAAAGGAGGAAAAAGAAACGGACAGTCGGGTTCTTGGCCAAAACAGCAGGAAACGGGAATCATATCTTGCCATTATCATCATGATTGTGGTTTTCAGGCTGGTTGCAAGCCTGATGGAACCCTACAGAATTGATATGAACGGGTACTTGGCATGGAGCAGGCATCTTGCCGAAAGCGGCCCTGCTGACCTGTATTCCAGGTTCCATGTTGTCTATGCCCCCTTCTACCTGTATTTCCTGTGGATCACGGGCATTATTGCCGATTTTCTCAGCCTGCCCGGCTATCTCCATATATGGCTGATCAAGCTGTGGTCGGTCATTTTCGAATTCATCGGCGCCCTGATAATACTTAAGATGGCGGAGCGCGCCAGCCGCAGGGACTTTGGCAGGCTGGCAGCCCTGTTCTACATGCTGAACCCTGGCTCCCTGTTCAACTCTTCGGTATGGGGGCAATTCGATTCCATTCCCGCCACAATGCTGCTGGCCGTAATCTACCTTTTTGAACTGGGAAAGCGCAACACGGCGGCGCTTCTTTTCCTGGTCGCCGTGCTCACAAAACCCCAAAGCGGGCTTTTAGCCCCCATGGTGCTGTACCTGTACTTCAAGGACTTCAGGTTTGAGTGGAAAAGAATTGGAAGGATGGCCGCAGCCATAATAGCCGGTATCGCGATATACCTTGCCATCGTGCTCCCGTTTTACAAGCCGACCCAGCTATGCGGGACCACTGTTCCGGCCTTCCTGGACCCCTTCTGGTGGCTGTTTGACCTGTATCTTCGGAGTATCGGGGACTACCCTTTTGCTACGGCTAACGGTTTTAATATCTGGACACTGATCGGGGGACAGATACAGGAAGACTCCCTGCCATTCATGGGCCTTACCTACCAGTGGTGGGGAAATATCCTGTTCCTCCTTTCAGCGGTTTATGTATTCTACCTTCTGTATAAAGGGAAAGGGTCGGGCAGGGCCATTATATACTGCTCCTACCTGATGCTGTTCAGCGCCTTCATGTGGATGACCAGGATGCATGAGCGGTACCTTCTTCCCGCAATCATCTTCATAGTTATGGCAGCAGTATATGACAGGATGCATATTCCAGCCGCCGTGCTTACCAGCCTGTGCGTCTTTGCCAATCAACTGGTGATATATATAGTTTCCTTCAGGAAGGTCTACTGGCTTTCAAGGTGGAATCCCGCAGCTATCTGCATCGCAGCGGCAACCCTAATCGTCTATGCCCTGGCCATGGTGAACGGATACCGGTGGCTTTCGAAAGAAAGCCCTGCACGCGGGGATTAATATAAATACGAAAAGAAGGTTTTATCACCCATGATGGAAGAACAGATGCTTGAACGCGCCGGGCTTGAGCCCGGAAGAAGGATGAACAGAAGGGATCTGGTCATTGTTACGATAATGACCCTGGTCTACCTTTTCATAGCCCTGATCAACCTGGGCTCATTTGAGGCTCCCCAAACAGGATGGGAACCTGATCGCCTCAACGAAAGCTTCGTGGTGGACTTCGGAAGGGAAGTACAGATTGATAAGATCTTCCTTTACGGAGGTCTCGGACATGCCTGGGGCTGCTTCGGATCCCTTGAGATAAAGGCCTGGGATGGCGAAAAGTTTGTTCCATATACCTTCCTGGATATGAAGTCAATCTTTCGCTGGACTTATAGTACCGACAGCGTCAAGACCAGCAAGCTCCTGGTTATCAGTCAATACCTGCGCTCCGATGACGAGGATGAGAGTAACAGGTACTACAAGGCTGAATACCGTGAGATGGCCTTTTTCTCAGGTTCGGAGCTAATAAAGGATTTCACCGTAACCGACGTGAAATCCAACCAGGATGTAAGCCTTCTTTTCGATGAACAGGAACTGGTTCCTGACAGGCCTTCTTTCTTTAACGGGACCTATTTCGATGAGATATACTTCCCCAGGACTGCCCTTGAGCAGATCGAAAAACGGTCTATCCTGTATGAAAACACCCACCCGCCCCTGGGTAAAACCCTGCTGGGCATTGGAATCCGTGTTTTCGGCATGAACCCGTTCGGATGGAGGATCATGGGTACCCTTTTCGGCGCCCTGATGCTTCCCTTGATGTACCTTACCGGAAAGCGGATGTTCAAGGACAGCTTCTGGGCTTTCTTCTGCACTTTCCTTCTCATGTTCGACTTCATGCACTTTGCCCAGACACGGCTGGCCACCATAGACAGCTATACCGCTTTCTTCGTCATGGGCACATACCTGTTTATGCTGGATTACTACGATTCCTGGGCTTTCGAGAGGGGTTTTTTCAGGTCATTGGTTCCGCTTCTTTTCTCGGGGATCTTCCTGGGGCTTGGCGGGGCTACAAAGTGGATTGCGCTCTATGGCGCCTTTGGCCTGGCGGTTCTTTTCTTTGCGTCAAGGATCATGGAATACATTGAATACAACAGGCGCCTTGACCAGGCTGTGAACCAGAAACAGGTAAAGCCTGGCTCGCTGAAAAAGCTTCGCCGGGCATACGCAGGCAAGTATTTTGTGCTGACCTGCCTCTTCTGCGTCCTGTTTTTCATTATAATTCCGGCCGCCATATATACCTTGTCTTTCATCCCCATCCAGAACCTTGATGACAACAGGACCCTCGTGGAAGAGGTTATCGATTCCGTAAAGAGCATGTACGAGTACCATAAGGGCGTAAATACGCCCCACCCCTATTCCTCCCACTGGTATGAATGGCCCCTGATGTTAAGACCCATCTACTACCATGCCGGGCCACTGCTTCCCGAGGGAATGGGATCTTCCATAGCCTCTTTCGGAAACCCCATGGTCTGGTGGACGGGATTTATCGCGTTTTTCGTCATGATCTGGCTTCTTTTAGCCGGAAAGATTAAAAAGAACCTTGGCCCTGCGGAATCCAGGATCGGATGGTTCCCGATCGTTGGCTATCTATCCCTGTACCTTCCCTGGGTGATAGCCCCAAGGAAGCTGACCTTCATATACCATTATTTTTCCTGCGTTCCTTTCCTGATTCTCATGATCGCTATGGTAATGCGTTACCTTGAAGGGATTAAGCGAGTCGGAAGAAGGGCATCATACATTCTGATGTCTCTGGTACTGGTCCTGTTCATCCTGTATTATCCCGTATTATCCGGGCTTGTGGTGCCAAGATGGTACCTCAACGCGCTGAGAATTCTGCCCGGCTGGGCCTGGTGATTGGAGGAGCATATGTCAATCAGGGAAAAACTTATGAATAACCGGCTGCTGAAGGATTTCATGAACCCCGAAACCCTTGGCCAGTTCATACGCTATTTTATCGTGGGCATTGTGGGATTCATCCTGGAATATGCACTGTTCATCCTCCTGCGGGATAAACTGAGAATAAACGAACTCCTGTCGAATATCATGGTTTATACCGTCATCTTCTGGTTCAACTTTCTGCTTAACAAGTTTTTCTCATTCAGGTCCAGGAACAACTTCAAAAGGCAGCTTTTATACTACGGCATCCTTTTCGTGTTCAACCTGACGGTGGGCAATATCCTCCTGTTTTCGGGGATACGGTACCTCCTGGTACTGGGCTTCGGCGAAGGATCATGGCCGGTGCTGTACCTGCCCAAGATCCTCATCATGTTCTTCATTGTTTCGTGGAACTTTGTACTGTACAAGAAGGTCATATACAAATAGAGAAGGTATTGGTGATAAGAAGTGTTTCGTGTTGGCATAATCGGCGGCGGCCTTACCGGGCTCACCGCGGCATACAGGCTTGCGAAGAAGGGTTTTCCTGTCGCTGTATTTGAAGAGGCCGGCGAGCCCGGCGGCCTTGCTTCTTCGATTGATCTCGGCGCTGTCAGCCTGGAAAGGTTCTACCATCATATATTTACGAGCGACCAGCACCTGCTGGACCTCTGCAATGAGCTTGGGCTGGGAGACCTGTTGGAATGGCATGAGCCCAAAAACGCCATATACATAGAGAACCGGCTTTACCCTTTTACCTCGCCCATGGATCTCCTGCGGTTCAGTCCCATAAGCCTTGCATCCAGGGTCCGCACGGGTTTGCTTACACTGACATCGCGCTATATCCGGGACTATATGCCCCTGGAAAGCCAGACAGCCCGGGACTGGCTTATCAAAAGGGCCGGAAAGGATTCTTACCATAAGATATGGGAACCGCTGCTGGTTTCCAAGTTCGACAGGGATGCGGACCTGGTATCGGCGACCTGGATATGGAACAAGTTCAAGCTCCGCGGCGCTTCCAGGGCAAAGGACATAAGCAGGGAAATGTTGGGCTATATGAAAGGCGGATTTGCCCGGCTCATAGAAAGGCTTGTTGAGGAAGTATTCAGGGCCGGGGGCGCCATACGGACAAGCTGCAGGATCAGCGGTATAAGCCGCCTCGGGGATGGACGGCTGGCGCTTGCAGGATGCCCGGAAGAAGAAGCCTTTGACCGGGTTTTGTTCACCGGCTCGCCGCAGCAGTTGGCAGCGCTGGATTCCCCTCTTCCGGCTGATTACAGGGAAAGCCTTGCTGCCCTTAAGGCCAAGGGCAATATCTGCATGATCCTGGAACTTGACCGGAGCCTTTCCCCATACTACTGGATCACCGTGGCCCAGCGGGATATCCCGTTTGTGCTGGTTATCGAGCATACCAACCTGGTAGGCCTCGAAGGCTACGGGTCCCATATTGTCTATCTTTCACGGTATGCGCACCACCAGGACGATCTCTTTTTAAAGAGCGACCGGGAGATCGAGGCCATCTTCATGGACGGATTATCGAAGATTTTCCCCGGGTTCAGCAGGGAATGGGTAAAGAGAACCAGCCTGACCAGGGCTTTGTATGCCCAGCCTGTTATAACGCGCCACTATTCAAAGCAGGTTCCGCCGCTTAAAACGCCTTTGGACGGCCTGTTCCTTGCATCCATGGCGCAGATCTACCCCGAGGACAGGGGTATGAACTATGCCGTGAGGCTTGGACTTGAAGCCTCGGATGAAATCATGGGGAATTTGTAGTATACTTGCAGTAACGCAAGTTAAACTAATACCTGGGAGGAAGCCATGGAAAAAATCGTTTGTTCGGTCATCGTTCCCATGTACAATGAGGAAGAAGTGATACACGAAACCTACCGCCGGTTGACCCGGGTAATGAAGGATTTCGGCGAGGGTTACGAGATAATAATGATCAACGACGGCAGCCGGGACAAAACCGGCGAGATCATCAGCCAGCTTTGCAAACAGGACAGCAATGTCAAAATGATAGATTTTGCCCGCAATTTCGGTCACCAGACAGCCATAACCGCGGGCATGGATTATGCCGCGGGGGATTGCATGGTGATTATCGACGGGGACCTGCAGGACCCGCCCGAACTGATACCTGAAATGATACGCATCTGGAGAGAAGGTTACGATGTGGTTTATGGAAAGCGCATCTCCCGCAAGGGTGAAACCTTCTTCAAGAAGTTTACCGCCAAGTGCTTCTACAGGATTTTAAAAGCCCTTACCGATGTGGATATACCCGTGGACACGGGAGATTTCAGGCTCATCGACAGGAAGGTTTGCGAGGCATTAAAACAGCTTCCCGAAAGAAACCGCTATGTCCGCGGCCTCATGAGCTGGGTCGGGTTCAAGCAGAAAGCGCTGGAGTTTGAGCGCGCCGAGCGGTTTGCAGGTGAAACCAAGTACCCCCTGAAGAAAATGATCAAGCTGGCCTCGGACGGTATTATTTCATTCTCCTACAAGCCGCTCAAACTGGCCACCTATATCGGTTCCGCCATTTCCATTATCAGTTTCCTCTATTTGATCGTGGTCATCATCCAGAGGATCTTCTGGCCTCATTCCACCCAGTCCGGATGGGCTTCGCTTATTGCCGTAAGCCTTTTCTTCAATGGCATAATCCTGCTCATGCTGGGTATCATAGGCGAGTATATCGGAAGGATCTACGACGAGGCAAAAGGACGGCCTCTCTACATCATAAAGCGCCTTGAAAACATGGAAGACCGCGAAGGCCCCCGCTTCAAGCTATGATTTCTGTCATTGCGAGATCTTTTTCTGTCGTCGCGAGCGGAGCGCGGCAATCTCATCAAATCCTACCCGCAATGACATACGCCTAATGCGTCCCTGCGCTGAAATAATCGTCGGTAGAGCGTTTGTCGGCGTAGTAAACTATCGCATCCCCCGGCTCAA